>WNFA01000630.1_pt1 | contig 50909 bp, 48 predicted proteins | sample 5400481 | NCBI WGS metagenome assembly WNFA01 (sample SAMN13153340, study PRJNA577476) | soil metagenome | isolation source: 120 cm saprolite under Douglas fir tree site 2 hole 1 replicate 2 | place: USA:California | collected 2015-04-18 | reverse complement strand
CACCATCTACCTGGGAACTCCAGATCAAATTGCCATTGGAAGCGTTCACTGCATAGAGAGTGCCTGCGGGACCACCGAAGTAGATTACTCCATTGGCTATAGCCAGGTTGGTTAAAGGCGTTGCGGGTAGTTGATATTTCCCGATCACTGAGCCGTTAGTCGCGTTGAGAACATCCAGTGAATGGGTACTTCCTGAAGTCAGAGAATGTTCGGCTACATAGAGTACACCATTGTATGCAACAGGGTTACCAAAGACATCGTTGGTTCCTGCTGCATACGTCCAGCCCGTCGAGCCGCCCGCTATGTTGAGGGCATCCGTTTCGAGCCATCGTTTCTGAGCGATACCACGGCTGTGCTGCTGCTATTAGCTACCTCGAAAAAAAGCACGCCGTTAACCACAACTGCGGGAGACCAGGTATTGCCGCCTTGCTGGTACTGGTAGGTCCAACGTAGCGTTCCATGTGGTGCATCAAGTGCATAGAAATAGTCATTATCTGAACCGAAATAGACGCTCAATGCTGTCACAGCATGGGACACGCCTCGATGGGTGAAAGTAAGAACCGTCGCACTTGCTAAGAAGGATAAAGCAAGTAGAAGAAGTATCGAACGCTTTACTGTATGTGACATTTTCTCTTCCTTACTAAACCTGACACATAGGCTTGTAGTTGTATGTTCTGAGGAATATCACTATACTAGGGAGGTAAACTTTTTACCATAGGCAATATGCCTACACACTTCTAGGCATATTGCCCGGGATGAAAAACCCTACGCTTTGCGGCTCATCTCCAGAAAATCATGGTCTCCCTGTTCCGTGTGTTGCTCGTATATTCCCACCCGTTGAAATCCCGCGCGTTCATAGACCTTGATAGCGCGTTCATTGAATGTGAGCACAAATAAACGAAAATAGTCTGGCTTGAACTGCTCTTTTGCGAAGGTGAGACCCGCATTAACAAACGCAAGGCCCAGCCTCTTACCTACCAGGTCCGGTCGCATACCGAGTCCAACCGTAATCGTGTTGTTCTCGCTATACAGGTGAGGTTCACCACTGTCCCATACCTGGGCCGAAGACCCAAAACAGAAGAAACCGATCAGCTCGCCCTTATCGTCCTGCACAGCATAGTAGGGGCTGCGTCGATCGAGTATTTCAAATGGGTTATCCTCTGGCTCCCAGTTATAGACGCTGTACTCGCCTTCGTAACGCCATGCCTGTCTAGCACGTGCATCCGCCTCGTCCATCGGTTTGAATGTGAAGTGCATGTTCCCTCCTTGCTTAAAGAGTGATGGTTCGGTTGATCTTGTCACTTTACGATGTAAGTAACTCATACACAACCGATACGGTATCAGGTATAAGTATAATAAAAAGAATACGTAGGAGGAGAAGAGAGGAGAACTCCCTCTCCCATGCGCGTGGTACCACCACCTGCAGTGCTAAAAGCCCGCTAAAGTGAGCGTGATTTGCATAATTTGCACACCTTTGAATGCCGTCTCATCTGACTCTACCTTGGAGGTGAAGGAAAAATAAAAAAAATACGGCGCAAATGCGCCACAGTTGCACCATATCTGGCAGAAAGCAAACGCAAGTGCTAATTCGCCATCACAGTCCGATACAAACCTGATTGGAAAGATACTAGTTCAGAACATGTGCTTGATCACATATCTAGATGATGGTATATACCGGTGTTCCAATACGGTCGTAAGAAATGATAGCAAACGTTGCTGAATGTATGCAAATGTGCTACACTTTTTGCATGAAATTAAGCCAGTACGCGAAACAACAAGGGATTAGTTATAGCACGGCTTTGCGTTGGTTTCACGATGGGGTGATTAAAGGCTATCAAGTGCCCTCAGGCACCATCATTGTCCAGGAGGAGAAGCCGAAACCACCAACCCAAGAGCGGGTTGCGATCTATGCACGAGTCGCTTCTGCAGAACATCGAGCGAATCTCGAACGGCAAGCCGAACGCCTCATGCAGTATTGTACGACGCGCGGCTATCAAGTGGCGCAGGTGGTGAAAGAAATTGCCTCGGGGGTAAATGATAGCCGCCCGAAGTTGCTGTCCCTCCTCAGAGATTCTTCGATCACGTTGCTGGTCGTTGAGCACAAAGATCGGTTAACTCGCTTTGGTTTCCGGTATATCGAGACGCTTTTAGAATTGCAAGGGAGAAAGATCGAAGTCGTAAATGTAGCAGAAAATGACAAAGAAGACCTGTTGCACGATTTGGCAAGTATTGTCTACGCGTTTTGCGCACGGCTGTATGGACAGCGCCAGGCTAAGCGGAAAACCGAGCGATTAGTCAAACAGCTTCAAGCCAGGGATGACGGTCATGCAGTTAGTTGAACAACATCTCATCCGCAGAGGCGATCCGCGCTTTGCCACTATTGATAAAGCTGCCTTTGCCTCGAAAAACCTGTATAACCAGGCCACCTACCAGATTCGACAAGCGTTCATCCATGAGGGAAAATACCTGCCCTACGCGGAGATTTTTCATCGCGTGAAGCATCTGGAGTGCTATCAAGCTTTGCCTCGCAAAGTTGCCAACTCCATCTTGATCCTGATTGACAAGAATTGGAAATCCTTCCGCAAGAGCCTCAAGGAGTGGAAAAAGCATCCCGAAAAGTTTACCGGCAAGCCGAAAATCCCTGGCTACAAACACAAAGAGCAGGGGCGCAACATTCTGATCTATGACAAGCAGGCCATCGGCAAGCGTGCTTTCAAAAAGACAGGGAAGATCGTCCCGTCAGGACTTGGCATTGAAATTGAGACGAAGGTTTCATGGGAGGCTCTGGATCAGGTGCGCATGATCCCGCGTGGATCATGCTATGTCGTCGAAGTCGTGTACCACAAAGCTGAAAAACAAGCCGCAGTTGATCCGAACGTCATTGCCGCCATCGATCTTGGGGTCAACCAATTAGCTGCCATCACCAGTACCAAAGCTGGCTTTGTCCCCCTACTCGTCAATGGTCGCCCACTCAAAGACCTCAATCACTACTACAACCAGCAACGCGCCCGCTATCAGAGCCGTTTAGCCAAAGAGAACCGCAAGACAAGTCGCCAACTGGACCGCATCACGACGAAGCGTAATCGCCGGGTCACGCACTATTTGCACACGGCAAGCCGTCGCATTGTTGACACGTTGGTGAGCGAAGGCATCGGGACTTTGGTCATTGGGAAGAATCGCTACTGGAAGCAAGAAGTGGAGATGGGGAAGAAAAATAATCAGCAATTCGTGCAACTCCCGCACGCAAGATTCATTGACATGCTCACGTACAAGGCGCAGCTGGTGGGGATCAACGTGCTGGTTCAGGAAGAGAGCTATACGTCCAAAGCGTCGTTTCTCGATCTTGATCCCATTCCGACCTATGACCCAAAACGCAAAGAGAAACCTACATTTAGCGGCAAACGGGAAAGCCGTGGGGTGTATCGAGCAAAAAATGGAAGGCGCATCCAGGCCGATGTGAACGGGAGCTACAATACCCTGCGCAAAGCCTTTCCCAATGCATTCCCCGAATCTCTCCTTGGAGAGCAGGGGATAGTGGGGCCAGCAGTTGCCCCTTGCCGTCTCGTTGGTAAGAGTAGAGAGGATACCGGTTCCTCAGTATCAACGAGTTGTCTGAATGGATGAGTTGAAGCATTTGCTGTCACTTTCCGATACTGTTATACTGCTCAAGAGATGTGAATGACAATATCGCCACTATCAAAACACTCTGAGGCTGGTTTATATTGCCTGGACCAGAAGAGACATAAATACCAAGCACATATACAAGGAGAAAATTTCATGCCTGATACCCGCCTGCACCGCATGGCTCAAGTATTAGTCCGTTACTCGTTGGGCATCAAAAAGGGAGATCGCCTGGCAATCGAAACCAGCCCAATTGCGGCCCCACTGGTGCACGAAGTTGTGCGTGAGGCTCTACATGCCGGAGCCTACCCTGAAACCTTCGTTGCTCTTCCGGGAGTACGTGAGATAATCTTGAAAGAAGGCTCGGAAGAGCAATTATCCTATATTCCCGCTGCGCAGCGCATGGTTATTGAAGAGTATGAAACCCAACTCCAGCTTTTATCACAGGATAATACCAGAGCGCTGAGTGCTGTGGATCCTGCACGCATGGCTATAGTACATAAGTCGGCGCGTGATTTGCTGCATACCTATTTGCGACGTGCCGCTGAGGGCTCACTGCGCTGGTGTATTGCCATGTTCCCGACCAATGCCTATGCGCAGGATGCCGATATGTCGCTCGCCGACTTTGAGGGCTTTGTCTATCGTGCCTGCTTCCTCGATGACGAGGACCCGGTAGCATGTTGGCAGGAACTCTCAAAACAGCAGGAACGTTATGTGCAATGGCTAAGGGGAAAGCACGCCGTCCACGTGCGCGGCCAGGATACCGATTTAACCTTATCGATCGACGGGCGTACTTTCATCAATTCTGACGGCCACTTCAATTTTCCTGACGGAGAGTTCTTTACTGGACCTGTCGAAGATTCTGCCAATGGCTACATCCGCTATAGCTTCCCTGCGTCTATTAGTGGTCGTTCGGTAGAGGATGTGCGTTTGCGTTTCGAAAACGGCGTCGTCGTTGAAGCGCGTGCCGCCCAAGGGCAGGACTTTCTTGACAAGATGCTTACGATGGACGAGGGAGCACGGCGCTTAGGTGAATTTGCCTTTGGCAATAACCCTAACATCGACCGCTCTATCAAGAACATACTCTTTGATGAGAAGATAGGTGGTACGGTGCATCTTGCGCTTGGCGCCAGCATTCCAGAAACGGGCGGTGTCAACCAATCGGCTCTGCACTGGGATATGGTCTGTGATTTGCGCCGCGGCAGTGAAATTCGTGTTGATGGCGAGTTGTTCTGTAAAGACGGAGAATTTGTCATCTGACCGATTTTTATCAAAGATAATTTGGAATCGCAACTATTGACACCCGCATATCCCGACACGTATACTGCTTTTGCCATTGATGCTTTTAGCTGTATTTTGATGATTAGATAAGGAAGATAGAGGAGGATTGTGGAAGAGCAGTACGAAAGAAGCGAACACTTATGGAACAATTAGCGCTATTAAATGTTATCCGCATGGATATGATGTATCGGTTTCGTCTCGATCTTCCTGATGGCCCTGCTACTGATCCTCCGGAGTGTATAACTGAACTTACTGCCGAGTTGAATGAGCGGCTGCGCCGTGCCTTGCTATCAACCTCTCAGTACATACAAACTCTGGAGACGAAGGCCCAGGTAAGACGGGGCGGAGCTGTTGATAGCTTGTTTTCCCTGGGACGGTTACTTTTTGACTCACTTCTTCCAGCTCCCATACAGGAAGCCTTACACCATCTCGATATCCCTCTTCTGATCAACTCCAATACACCCGATATCCCCTGGGAGCTGTTGTACGACAGTAAGGCCGCGCCTGGGCACTTCCTCTGCCAGCATTTAAGCGTTAGCAGGCAGTTGAATACTGGTCGCAACACGACACTACATCGTATTCCGCTATCAGACCGTACAGGCGGTGACACCGCGCTTCACAAAGCCCGAAAGGCTGGACGGCCTGAAGTACAGGGCCTCTCGATTTTATTTCTCGTCAATCCTACCGGGGAATGTTCGCTGGCCGAAGAAGAGGTTGCCACTCTTTGTACGACTATGCCCGAAGCAATAGCGCGTATTATTTTATATCGTCAGCAGGCCAATCAGTTAGAGATGCGTATGCGTATTAATGCCGACGCTCCCAAGGTGTTGCACTATGCAGGTCCGGTGCCTGTAACAACCGCGTCGAGTGAACCGTTGCTGGCGTTGGCGGGCAGCTCTCGTTTAGATAGAAACGCGGCATCACAATTATTTCAAGCATTCCCCAGGCGTCCCCTGGTTTTTCTCAGTTGTTATGACAGCTCACAGGTTGGCGTACTTCCTGCGCACGAAATGGAGCTACTCGCCGGTAATCTCTTAACAGCCGGAGCTGGAGCAGTTGTAGTCATGCGATGGTCTGTCAATATGCAGCGTGCGCGTGAATTTGCCACTCTGTTCTACCAGGAATTAGCCGATGGGTTCTCGCTCGGTGAAGCAATGCGCCGTGCCCGCTCAACAATGGCTCAGCGTCGTCCAGATGAAATCTCCTGGATATCCTATGTCCTTTATGGTGATCCGACAATCTCGCTGGTGACAAGTGCTCCTGCTGGCCGTGACCGCGCCATGGAATTCCCCGTTGATGCGCTCGACGAAGATCACATAATCCCGCCCATGGTTCCCTCTTCCAACGCGCTTGACCGCCGCTTCTTACAGGAAGTGCTGGGTATCGCGCTCACGGAGGCGCGGCGAATGCACAAAGATTACCTTGGTACGCCGCATCTCTTCATCGCTCTCACCAAACTGGATGGAGGATGTACGCAAGATGCCTTGCGCAACCTGAGTTTTTCCCCCAAGCAGGTGCGTGAAGTCATTCGGCTTGCTCTCGGCCCCGGCAAAGCCAGCACCGATACGCCAATTCTGCCAACACGCCGCTGTAAGGAGATTTTACAAGCGGCCGAGCGCAATGCTGTTAACGCCGGTTCGACCTCCATTGATGAGCGTGCGATAGCGCAGGCAGTCCTGAGCGAGAGAGATGGGGTCACCTACGAACTCCTCACCAAAATGGGCATTAACCCGTCGCACCTGATCGATCTCATCCTGGCGAGTAATGCGCGTGCCCTCCTCGAACTCGTACCTTCAGTCAGCGCCAATCCTGCCGCTGCTCCGGTTGAGTTACCCGTGGGTATCGGTCCTGAAGGGGCGCTTAAGGGCGGAAATTCAATCCTTGATCGCTTGGGACGTGATTTGACCAAACAGGCCAGCATGAGACAGTTGCCGCCACTTATTGGACGCGGGAAGGAAATGCGCCTGTTGATCCAGACTCTGATGCTCAAGGACCGCAATAATCCAATCCTGGTCGGCGATTCGGGCGTTGGCAAAACAACCATCGTGGCTGGCCTTGCCCAGCGTATCGTCGATGGCAAGGTTACGCCTGAACTGCTCGGCAAGCGCTTAATCGAGCTTTCTGCCAGCTCACTAGTCGCCGGAACCAAGTACCGTGGCGAATTTGAGGAACGGCTTTTGAAGGTGCTTGAGGAAGCCGAGAGCAGCGGTGATATCATCCTGTTTATCGACGAGATGCATCTTCTGATAGGCACGGGCCGCGCCGCTGAGGGTAGTATTGATGCGGCGGGCATACTCAAACCCGCTCTTGCGGGTGGACGGCTGCGCTGCATCGGGGCCACCACACCGCAAGAGTATCGTGCCATCGAGAAGGATGCAGCTATGGAGCGCCGCCTGCGCCCGATCATGATTGAAGAACCCTCGACTGAGGAGGCCCTGGATATCTTGACCGGCATGCGCGGTTTATATGAACAACATCATCATGTCACTATCACCAAAGAGGCATTGCACACGGCGGTACAACTATCTGTGCGATACCTGCCCAATCTACGCCTGCCCGACAAAGCATGCAGCGTGCTGGATGAAGCCTGCTCACAGGCGCGTGTATTCCTGTCAGAGGATGAAGTAGGCGGTGAACTAGAAGCTGCCGGAGACGATAACGACGAAGTGGTTATGCAACAACCAGTAATTGTCCCTTCGATGATTGCAGAAGTAATTTCGCAGCGTACAAACATTCCGGTGCTTGCACCTGGCCGCGAGGAACGTGATCGCCTGCTGAACCTGGAAGCTCTTCTAAGGAGGCGCGTCATTGGTCAGGACGAAGCGATCAGCCGCGTGACCCAAGCTATCCAGGTAGCACGTGCCGGCTTGAAGCCGCGCAATCATCCCGCTGGCATCTTTCTCTTCCTGGGTCCGACCGGGGTAGGCAAGACCGAATTAGCACGTGCCCTGGCGGCTGAAGTGTTTGGCTCCGACGAGTGTCTTATTCGCGTTGACATGTCAGAGTATATGGAGAAGCACGCCGTCTCGCGCATGATAGGCGCCCCTCCAGGCTATATTGGTTATGACCAGGAAGGTCAATTGACAGGCAAGCTACGTCGCCGCCCGCATTGCGTTGTGCTGCTCGATGAAGTTGAGAAAGCCCATCCAGAAGTCTTCGATCTCTTCTTGCAAGTCTTTGATGCCGGTCGCCTGACCGATGCCCAGGGCCATACCGTGGATGCGCAGCATGCCATCTGGATCATGACCTCAAATGTGGGCACTGATATGTTAGGCCGTTCGATGCCCAGCGGTTTCCGCGCGAATGTAAAAGGTACAGGCGAAGAGATGCAGCGCGATCGTTTAATGGAGCGCTTGCGTCAAACTTTCCGTCCCGAGTTCCTCAATCGTGTTGATGAAGTCGTAATTTTCCAACCATTGGGCCAGGAGCAGGCGCGGGCAATTACCAGGTTACAGATGAACGAGTTGGCCACACGTCTTTTAGAACAGGGACTGACCCTGCACGCCGATGATAGTGCTATAGATCTTCTCTGTAAAGAAGGCTTTAGCCAGACGCAAGGTGCAAGACCATTACGCCGCGTCATCGAAAAACTGCTCACGGTGCCCCTAAGCTTGCGTATTCTGCTGGCAAATATTCCCGAACGAGGCGAGGTGCAGGTAAGCGCCGAGGATGGGAAGCTGATAATCGATATACAGGAGCCTGCGAAGGTTGAGGTAGAAGAGGAAGATGTCAAAGTCGATGCAGTATAAAGCGGGTCTATCCTTCTGAAGCAATAAGAACGGGCACCTTGTGGTGGCGATGATCGAAGCTTGTCTGGAGCATAGCTCAACAGAGGCCATGCCCGGAACGACACCTGGCAGCTCTTGTCCGGAGCAAAGCTCAACAGAGCATAGCCCAGGCGAAGCTCAACAGACATAATCCGGAGCAGCGCTCAACAGAGCAAATTGGCACCCCAACGATCACCACTCACCACTATCAACAGTATACACATAACCACTTTACCTGCCCTTATTTTGTACTTCAATCTAAATCAAATCACCGCTCATACAGTGTAGATGTTTCTAAGCCCCTGACAAGCCATTTCAGCGATACATAATCCGGTTGATTTATAATCTTCTCTACCAGTCTTACATAAGACAACCATCAAGCAGGTACCGATCACTTTGTGATATGATAAGGAGTAATAGATATGGAGGAGGTGTACTTTTTTCCATGAAAGCCGTAAAAACACATGTTGGGCGTTGTGATGCCTGTGGCGAACCGGCTGCCTATGCTCAGCTTTTGCCTGGTGGGCGTACTTTTCGCTTTTGTGAGCAGCATGTCCCTTTGCTTGTAAAGAAACAGGCCGAATCAGCTGCCGCCGCAAATAAAGAGAAGAAGTAGCAGAACTCTTAGATATAGCGTATGAGGGAGAAGCGCCGGGCACGATCATGCCCGGCGCTTCTCCCTCATACAGGTCTGCATCTAAGTCCTCGATACTCATGCCTGATTCAACGTATCGAGCAGAATTTCTACCGGATAGGAAGATCAGGCTAGAGGCAACTGGATATGGAATGTAGAGCCGGCGCCCGGAACACCGTTGCTTTCAATCCAAATATTTCCATCCATCGCCTCAATCAAGCGGCGAGAAATATATAATCCCAGGCCAGAGCCACGTACTATGCTATTTAAATCACTTTCCAGTCGCACAAAACGCTGGAAAAGTTGTTCCTGATCCTGTGGCTTAATGCCCTTCCCCTTGTCTGTTACGCTGATAATAGCGCGTGGCACTTGGTCGGGCACAGCGCGAGCAGAGAATGTGATTGGTGTGCCTGCATTCGAATATTTGAGAGCATTTACGCTGAGATTCAGCAGCACCTGCCGCAGGCGCACTGGATCTGCTTTTACAAAGAGTTTGTTTGGAACATACATGTATACCTCGCGATGTTCCTGCCTTACCTGCGGCTCGATTAGTTCAATTACTCCCCGTATCTCATTCTGGACGGGTACTCGTTCCAGGTGAGGGGGACGTATCCCTGCCTCGACCTCCAGGCGACTTGCATCCATTACGTTGCTCAGAAGTAGCACTAATTCATCGCAGCCGCGCCGTGCTTTTTGCAGGAATTCTTGCTGCTGGCCAGGCGAGAGTGCCTCTCCATACTCAGCTAGCAGTTCAAGGTAGCCTTGTACTGCTGTAAGAGGTGTGCGTAGTTCGTGCGAGGCAGTAATCATGAATTGATCTTTCATCTGGTCGAGCTTTTGCAGTTGTTGATGTGCATTGCGTAACTCCTGGTAGAGTTGAGCGTTGGTAAAGGCGACGACTGCCTGCTCCGCAAAATCCTGGGCTTGCGGCAAGTCTGCCACCGCAAAAGCTTTCTTCTGCTGCACTCCTCCGCGTAACGAGCGAGCAAGGATGAGCAGTCCGACAGGTGTACTCCCGGAAATTAGTGGTGCAAGTATCGCCGTCTGCACATTACGCCGTTGCAAAACTTCTCGCAGGCTCGGGTTCCGGCGTGCTCGTAGTCCAGCTTTTGGGATACGCATAGGAAGAGTATTGGAAAAACTTTGCCGTTCCAGGGGCGACAGTAAAGCCGGCATTTTTCCGCTTACAGCCGGTAGATGACCACTACTGGTATACAGGTCGTTAATTTGAAGGAGCGTTGGCTGAAGTGAATCGAGTGCCCTGGCCTCGTACTCGTGCTTACGAATGGGTGGCCATTCACTGGGCCTGATTACCGGTTCCCTCTCACTTACGTAAGTAGCAAATGGTACAAGTTTTCCATCGTTATTCACATACAATAACACATAATCGGCCTGTAATGCGTTTGCGCCTTCCATACAAATCAATTGAAGGATTTCGACCCCGACACCTGGGCCTGTGGCGATAGCGCTGTTCAGACGCGTTGCGACATTGGCCAATGCTTGAGCGAATAATTCATGCTCGCGAGCCGCTTCATAGAGATATGCACGTTCAATTGCTGTTGCAGCTTCCTTCGTATAGGCACTGGCAAGATATATGTCGCGCTCGCTAAGAGGCTTGGCTTTTCGACGGGCGAATCCCAGGCTTCCATGGGTTTTTCCCTGGTAGGTAAGCGGTACAAAATGTGTTGCGACAAGTTGCTGCTCTTTTTGCCAGGCCTGTATATCCGCTGGTAAATTAGGCTTCTGCTCAGCCCAGACTATGTCAATTTGTTTGCCCGCAACAACAGTGCAGAGATTGAGCTGTTCTCCCTGATATCTCCAGGTGTGCACCTCAGGTGTAGTGGTCGATGCTGCACGAACCAGCAGAATAGACTGTTTATCAAGTGGGTGGTCGTAATCCTCTGTCAGCAGGAGCATCACTGCATCAAAACCCAGGGCTGATGTTGCCAGGCTTACAGTGCGTGTAAGCAAAGGGTCGAGCGCGAGTTCTCCAGTCAATTCAGTGGCAAGCATACGCAGGAGCTCGGCCATTTCACGCCGCTGCTCCCGTTCTCTTAGGAGTATTTCGTTCTCGTTGGTAGCAAGAAGATAACGAATAGTCACGAGCGTGCCAGCGATAATAGTCGTTACAACCAGGAAGAATGAAAGTTGATTATCCTGCGTGATCTCGCTATAAAGTGTTAGGGCCAGCAGAATTGCAAGAGGGAAATAAATAAGTAAGCTTTGCAGGAGTACGTAGCGACGACGTGATCTTTCATCCTCGCTATTGGGTACATACTCGGTATTATTGCCTACCTGAGACGGCTTGGATCGTTCGTGAAAGGCTCTGCGAGCTATTGTTGCATATTGGTATGGTGCAGAAAGCCCTATCAGCAAGTAGCCGATAAACCAGAATGTATCAATATAAGGTGTGCCGGTATTATATGTATTCATCGGAACTGTGTAGGCATAAAGTGTATCAGCCCAAATTTGGCTGAGGATGCCTGCGCCAAGTAGTAGCAGGGATGGATGCAAGATGCGTACTACACGCCGCCGTATAAGTAACACAATAGCAAGGATAAGCAGTATATCCCAGAAAGGATAGGATACCGAGACAAACAATTTCCCTAAGGAAAAATGTGGGTCGCTCATCTGCGATGCAAATATTGGCTCAATTACAAAATACCAGCTTACTCCCAGGACGCAGACCGTTGTTATCAGGGCATCCAGAGCAATACGTATAGATGATTCTCGAGGATTCGACTCCGTGGGCATATAGAGCAAGCCAATGAAGGCAAAGATATAGAAAAGCGTAAAACCGATATCGGCAGGGGATGGCACAGGATTTTTCTGAACGTAGTCCTCCAGGTAGGTGTAGATTATTCCTCCCACGCCATTTGCAAATAAACCTATGCCAATCAAAAGCCATGCTAATTGGTGACGTGGTCCCAGCCGCAAGGGACCATAACGCGCTCGATAAGCTGTCATACATGCCCAGTATGCGCCAATCAAGGAGGCCACCGCATACATGGAGTTGGCGAAGAAGGTAACAGCCGGGCCTGCATATCCACCAAACTGAAAGATCAACCAGATCAGGCTGAAGGTGACAATCAAGGCAGCACTTGCTGTAGCAATATAGTTTTGCCGGCTTAGTTTCTGTAGATAGGCCAGCGTCAACTTATCCGTTGCGCTCATCTTGTATAACTCAGGCAACCGTACTTGCATGGTTTTCTCTCAGTGAGTGATACCCTGAAGTTAAATGACGAATGGAGTGGAGAAAAGACCCTCCATAGTATACCTGAAAAGCATATAATTTGTCACATTCATACATAAGATATCCTTGACAAGGCCAATGAGTACTACATACAGTTGTGGTAGTACTAATGGTATCCCTGTTACAGTGAGGAAGAAAGGATTAATCCCGATGCAACCAGTCATAATTACCGCAGCTATGGTCGGTGCGGAAGTAACTAGAGATCAACAGCCGAATTTACCCGTAACACCACAGGAGATTATTTCCGCGGCCGTGGAATGTTATGAAGCGGGTGCTGCGATCATCCACATTCATGTGCGTGATGCCGGGGGAAACGCCACGCAAGACGCCCGTATCTTTCGCGAAGTTGTTGAAGGCATTCGTGCGCGTTGTGATGTGATTACACAGGTATCGACGGGTGGTGCCATCTGGATGAGTGCCGAAGAACGCCTCCAGAGCATTGAGTGCCGGCCAGACATGGCAACACTTACTACAGGTACAGTCAACTTCGGTGATGGTGTGTTTATGAACAACCGTGGGCTCGTTGAGAGTTTTGCCGGACGTTTACTTGACTATGGCATCGTGCCAGAAATTGAAATATTTGATACAGGCATGATTGATGAAGCCCTACGCTTGCGCAATATGGGTTTGATTACCGATCCGATGCACTTCGATTTTGTGATGGGTGTCCCGGGCGCTATCAGCGCTGACCCCGCTCATCTTGTTCACATGGTACGCTGCCTGCCGGCAGGAAGTACCTGGAGCGTAGCAGGTATCGGGCGTCATCAATTAATCCTGGGTACCATAGCCCTGGCAATGGGCGGTAACGTGCGTGTAGGCTTTGAAGATAACATTTACTACCGCAAAGGCCGATTGGCAAAGGCTAACGCTGAACTGGTAGCCCGTATTGTACGCATCGCTCAAGAGTTGGACCGCCCTGTGGCAACACCCGCCCAGGCAAGGGAGGTGTTACAATTGGGTAGGTATAAGGCTATCGGCTAAGGTAGTGTAAGCAACTCCGGTGCACCCTCAGTTATCGCAATAGTATGCTCGAACTGTGCTGAGCGTGAGCCATCGACAGTGCAGACCGTCCACTTGTCGGCCAGCACTCGTGCCTGATAACCCCCAGCATTGATCATCGGCTCAATAGTAAAAACCATGCCAGGGCGGAACCTCAGGCCAGTACCTGCATGACCATAATGTGGTACCTGTGGGTCCTCGTGGAGTGAACGACCGACACCGTGACCAACAAACTCCCGTACCGTCGAAAAGCCTTGCGATTCCGCATATGCTTGAATTGCAGCACCGATGTCACCGAGTTGTTTATTCGGGCGTGCCTGCTCGATGCCCAGTTCCATGCAGCGCTGTGCCACTTCCAACAGCCGCTGCGACTCACTATCGATAGTGCCAACAGCGAACGTCACACATGAATCCCCAACCCAGCCATTATAAAGCACCCCAATATCAATACCGATAATGTCTCCCTCGTGCAGAATCTGCTTGGGACTGGGGATACCATGACAAATCACATCATTGACCGCCACGCAAATAGTAGCAGGGAACGCTGGAACAGCAGGCAGCCCGTTCCTGGCAGGTCGAGCGCCATAGCCCTTGTAGATAGGCTTTGCCCCTTTGCTGCGGATATAATCCTCCGCAATTCTGTCTAGTTCTGCCGTGGAAGTACCGGGCACAACATAGGGGCGTAATACTTCATATGTCTCAGCAACAATACGCCCAGATTCACGTAATTGCGCAATCTCTTGCCGTGATTTTAACATAACTGCCATCGTTTCCTCTTTTATCCTATTGCATTTCGTGACCACTTATTCGTTCTACAACCTTGTCCTGAATTGTGGATAGCACCATATTCATTTCTCAACCAAGAGAAGCAAGCCTGCTATCTTCCTCCTGATCTTGCTCCCAGGCAAGCAGGTCACTAGTTGTAACATTAAAATAAGTATTGAAATAGCGCAGCAGGTGATCAATCGTTGTGTAATCAATGCGTTGACTGCGGCCTGTATTTAACGCGGTCAGCGCACTCAAAGACACACCACTCTCCCCAGCAAGGCGCCGCAAACTCAAAGGCGGCTTCCCCTGTGTGGCTCGTTCAACATTTACCCTGGCGAGTAATAGCCGAAGCCTGCAAGAGATCGTCACGATCAGATACCTCCTGGAGAAAGATTTCTCACATGTTACCACGATGGGATCCTAGTGCATCCTCACTCGACCAATTCGGGAAGAGGAGCCATCCCTTACACACTTCTCTCTTTGATGCAGCGGGTAACACAGCGCCACAACTGCGACAAGTGCGACAAACCTGATTGGAATGACACTAGATATATCATAACAAAGGCTGTTACGATATGTCAATACATTGTATTGACATATCGTAACACGGAACACTTTGAGAAGGCTTTACATGGAAAAGTCAGCAAGGACACGAATATGTTCTCACCGATTAGATGAGACCATGAGAAACTAGTCTTGGATGTGTTGGAATGTTGTTTGCTATTACTGCATTAGCACTATGCTAATCTCTCCGCCATGAGCTGCGCCAGGTGCAGCACCCGCATCTTCCTCCCACTCGCATCAACTCCACCCCTCAGATGCATCAGGCACCCTGGATTATCTGCCACAAGCACCGTCGCACCCGTACTCTCGGCATTATTCAACTTATTATTCATAATACGCTCTGCCACCTCGCCATGCTCGATCGAAGTCGAACCTCCAAACCCGCAGCAAACATCCGATTGTGGCATTTCCCGTAATTCCAACCCCAATACGTCCTGGATGATATGACGAGCTTCTGAGCGTAGTCCCAGGCAGTTGATCGACTGGCAAGAATCATGATACGTCACAATAACATCATCTGTCCTCTCACCACCTTCACGAACTGAGAGTTTCGTACCGTTTGCCAGCAAAACATGATCCATAAAGCTTGTAAAATCCATCACCTTCTCAGTAAGCACCCGCGCGCGCCGCAGCCAGCCTTGCTGCTGGAGATCCTCAAAGAGCTTTATATAGTCCTGCACTATACTCACTACACAACTCGCCGAGGCGCTGAGAATGTAGTCGGCCTTACTTTTTTCGAGCGCCTGCTCAAGCGTTGTAATCGTCTGGCGTGCCATTGTCGCCCCGTCCGCCCAATCTCCCGAGTTGAGAGCAATCAGGCCACAACAGTTTTGCCTTTGCGGGAACGTGACCTGCACGCCGCAGGCTCTCAGCACTTTAATTACGGCTTCGCCCATCTCGGGAAAGAGACGATCAGTCATGCAACCCGCGAAGTAGCAGACTGTTATGGTAGACCGTCCTGGCTCGTCCTTGCTTGATATCTTCGAAGGAGACAACACTTGCCCTTTCACTCTATCCCGCAGCGGTTTCGTCGCGAAAGCAGGAAGGCTGCGCCAGCCCGCCAGTTTAACAATTGCATGCATACCCGGAAGCTTGCCAAGTATGCCCAGGCTGCGAGCGCGAACGTAATTGCTGCCACGTGTAACGGGAAGCTGAGCGAGGCTGAAAAAGCGGACCGCGACATCAAACAGGCGTGGACGTGCCATCGCTCCAAAGATCGCTTTCTTCAGCCACGGCAAGCCTTTCGCTTCAACGGCGCGATGCCGCACATCCAGGATCAGGCTAGGTAGCGGTATCTCGACCGGGCATACAGTCTCACAGGCATTGCAGCTTACACACAAACTCTGTGGTCCTGCTCCTGCCTCGATACCATGATGAAATGGTGTCACGACCAGCCCGATTGCGCCGCTGTAGATGTAACCGAAGGCGTGTCCTCCGACTTGCTGATAGGGTGGGCAGATATTCGCACACGCCGCGCAGCGTATGCAGCGCAGCGCATCTTTAAAACGAGGATCGGCCCTCATCTCGCTACGCCCATTATCGACGAGCACAATATGCATCTCTTTATCAGACGTGGCAGGTCCCGTAATAAACGTTGTATAGCTTGTAATATGCTGTCCGGTCGCGCTGCGTGCGAGCAGGCGTAACTGCGTCATAGCCTCTGCAAATGTCCCGATCAGCTTATCGTAGCCTGCCATCACGACATGCACAGGTGGTAGAGACGTTACCAGGCGTCCATTCCCTTCATTGGTTAGCATCATTACCGTGCCGCTCTCGGCAATCAGCGCGTTTGCCCCGCTTATGCCCATACCAGCGTTCAAAAATGATTTGCGATGTTCAACTCGAATTACCGCCACTTGCTCAGCAACATTTTCGCGCGAGATCTCACGTCCGGTCGCCTCTGTAAGCAGCGTGCCTACTTGCTGCCGCGTTTTATGGATAATCGGCATCACCATGTGCGATGGCCGTTCATGAGCGAGCTGCGCAACCCATTCACCAAGGTCGGTCTCAACAGCCTTGATACCACGGGCTTCCAGGTAGTGATTCAGCTCTGTCTCTTCGCTCACCATCGTTTTCGATTTGACAACGAGATCGATACCCTTGCGCGTGCACAATTCATAAATATACCGGTTTGCCTCCTCCGCCGTACGGGCCTCGTACACGATGGCTCCCGCTGCCTCCGCCATAGCCCTAAATTGCGCCAGCAACTCGGATTGATGCTCAATAGCATAATCTTTCGCCTCGCGCAACAGAGAGCGCATGTGCGTAAAACTATAATCTGGGCCATACTCGTCCTCTTCATAGCCAAAGACGGCCTGGCGTGATGCACGCCAGGAGGGAGCGAAGCGTCCCAGCGCACTATGCATCTGCCCGTCTGCCAGCGCGTGCTCTAACCGTTGCTCAAATGGCTGGTGCTCGTCGGTCGGATTTGCGTTGTCTTCTACTACAGCGCTTTTGAGGGATTCCTGTTGTTGAGGGGGTATTTTATTTTTCATACTTTTCTTCGCTATCTTACCCAACAACTATAACACACAATACCCTTGGGCCTTGCACTCCTATAGTCAAGGTGCGCTCAATATCGGCTGTACGGCTGGGACCCGTGACGAGTGAGATATAGCGGCGCTGGTCAGGGCCTGCCACGGTAAGCTTTTGTAGTAGATTCCCTGCATCTTCTAGCATAGGTAAGAGCCTCTCTTCACGCACGAGTACAAAATGCGTCAGGGTTAACATGCCAACTACTCGAGCCTCGAGCGAATTTTCTGCCAGGAGCACACTGCCCGTCTCCGCGATAGCCAGTTCAGCTCCAGAGATGCCGGCGGGAGCATCAGCAACACTCGCTGGGCTTCCTGCCTCACGTATTTTAATACCTTTGCTGGTTAATAGTGGAAGAATTGCTCCCCACGGTTGACACGCAGCAAAATTTGGGGCAACAATGACCTCCCCATTTGTTAGCGCTGGATGAGAAGATATGACCTCTGCCGCCTGCGTTATGCCTGCAACGGCATGAGCCTCACCTCCGACGGCAGTAAGCCGCTCTTGAAAACGTACAAAAGGGTCTATTATTGTCATATTAGCTCGTAGGGGCAATTTATTGCACCCGCCTGTTCTTAGAAATAATTCGACGTGATACCACCATCAACGACAAGCCAGGCCCCAGTCGTCCAGGATGATTCATCAGAGGCAAGATAAAGCGCCATATAGACGATATCTTTAGCCTCTCCAAAGCGGCCCAGCGGAATACGGTTGAGACGCAGGTTGCGCGCCTCTTCGCTTGTCCAGAGAAAGCGCAGTAGGGGTGTCTCGATGGGCCCTGGACAAATAGCATTGCAGCGTATACCGTAACGGCCATATTGCACAGCAAATGACTTGGTCAACGAGAGCATACCACCCTTAGAAACGGTGTATGCATCCTGTGGTACCGTGCAGCCCATAAAGGCAACAAATGATGCCACATTGATGATCGAACCACCTTTGCCTTGCTTCACCATAGGCGGTATAGCGTACTTCGAGCACAAGAAAGCGCTCTTAAGGTTAACGTCCATCACCCTATCCCAGAGCTCCTCAGAAATATCCGTAACGCTTCCATCATCGGATGGCATAATCCCTGCATTGTTATAGAGCACATCCACACGACCAAACGCATCAATAGCCGCGCCAACCATATTTTTAACATCAGCTTCATTAGCAACGTTAGCCTGGACAAATAGGGCTTTGCCACCGGAATCGCGGATTTTCTGAGCGGCCTCTTCGCCTGCATCCGTGGCGATATCGGTGATCACAACACTTGCGCCTTCTCGCGCAAATAGCTCTGCTGCAGCTTGACCCATGCCGCCTGCAGAGCCAGTGATAATCGCTACTTTGTCTTGCAATCTCATGTGGTTCGTGTCTCCTTTAAAATTTTCTTACCAGGTCAAGATACCAGAACGGCATACGTTTGCGCAGCAGTGGTTTACTACGTACCACGTTGCCTGGAATGCTTTCGCGAATATCATAGGCCAACTCGCCGGTTAGCGAACCCGCCAATTCGCCAGGGGCATACTTGAGTTCTGTTGTTGAACGTCGTCCAGTGCGTTGTTCGCGCGTATCAATGGTCATCATTGTCAGTGTAAGCTCGTCGTCATCATCGGCAATGACTTCCGGCCATGGATACGTAGAGTAAGCAGGTGAGTAGATGCCGCTGTACCCATTGGCACACAATCCTTTTGATGCGCCAGTCCAGTTCGCCAGGGCCAGGTAGACATTGTGCTCAGCAGCCCGCACGCGCCAGATCAAGGAATGTGTAGGATCATATTCGTCAGGTGCGAGAGGCTGGCTATACTTAATACTCGATGGGCCGAGGCCGATAGGTTGCGGGAAGTTCAGGTACGCTGGAGCACATACCAGGTCAGCGCCTTTCCCAGCGAGCACGCGCAAAGTTTCTGGAAAGAGTACATCGTAACCCGTCACCAGTCCGATGCGTCCTGTAGGCGTATCAAATGTAGGCAATCCCAGGTTGCCAGAGCTGGCCCAAAGGCGGTCGCCACGTGTCAGGTGCAGCTTGCGGTACCTGCCATATACACCTTCTGGGTCAATCAACAGAATAGTATTGTAATACTTTGTCGCTTGATTGCCTGTGCCCTCAACCCGCTCTGCAACTCCCAATACCAGGCTTAACTGGAATTCATTTGCGAGCGTAACCAGGGTGTCGGTTTCCTGCCCTGGAATCTGGATAGCCCCTGCTTGCATAGCAGCTATGGCGTTAGATGTCCCGTCGCTTACATCCAGCGGTCCTGGTAGCATCAGTTCAGGTAGTACCAGCAAATCCGGTCGTGCCGGAGCATGGTTGTTCAGTAGTGTTCTAAGCGTGTCACGTAACAACCCTAGGGGTGAACCTTGCGGGTGTCCTTCAGGGAAAAACGCTCGCAGATCGGTCTGGATAAAGCCGACGCAGGCAAGTTGTCCCGGCGGAAGCTCTCCCAGTTCATACAGACCGTGATATTTCAGAGGCTCCCACAGGTACGTATTATTGACAATGGTAATATATTCGGCTGGCTGGCGGTCAGCCAGCCGGTCACCAGCGATTTCTTCTTGATTTGCCCCCCAGCTCTTGTTGCGGCTGCGAGTCAAATCAACTTCGCCATAGACAATCCCCTCACCATTGTCCAGGTAGTTCTGGATCGCTCCATCAGGATCAATGACACAGCTGCCCCCACTGAACTGCACGCCACGTTCGAGACCATAGCGGTTCGCAGCTATAAAGTACACGCCATTCTCAAATGCTCGTGCCATCCACCAGCTACTTGGACATTTTTCTTCCAGCCAGTTCGTCGGAAAAAGCAAAACATCCGCATTGTGTAATGCAGGGATACGTGCTGCCTCAAAGTACATAGCATCCATACAGATAAGTCCTGCCAGACGGCCCAATGGAGTTTCCCACACAGGCATACCCAGGTCACCATCGCGTGCCCAGCGTGGTTCAGAGATGTACGAGTGAATTTTGCGGTATGTTCCGACGATACCCTCTGGGCCGATCAATACCATGCAGTTGTAGTAGACATTTGTAGCTGGATCAACTTCGGGCATGCTGATTGCGATGTAACAGTTATACTGTGTAGCGAGTTTTTGAAACCGGTCGGTGGTTGGCCCGGGAACTGGTTCAACATATGGAGCGACCTCAGCGCGGGACTCCCAGCAGTAGCCGCTTGTCGCCATTTCTGGTAAAACAATCAAGCGTGCTTCATGCTGCGCTGCCTCCTCAACGAGGCGGAGAAGATCGGCTACATTCTTCTCCGTCTCGCCCAGTACCGGCTCATATTGAATAGCTGCAACCCGGTAACGAGTAACGGTGGGTGCAGATGCGCTCATCTAAATCCCTCAATGTCCTGTAGGTTGAAGCTGTATAAGTTTGAGGATGACTTAACCATACCATTTGACTCAGCAAGCGTCAATAGGCAAATTTACGTTATTCATTTTCTCCGCATAGCTACTTTAGCTATCGATTCCGAACACCTATTCCTCTTTTCTAATGAGAGCATAGAATGCTCGCATAGACTCTTCGTCCATGTGATAACTCTCGGCATCCGAGGGGAAAGTGCCCGCCTGGACATCGGCGAAGAAGCGTTGCAGCGCCTCAGTAGCCACATCAGACAGGTGAGCGTACTGGCGTACGAACTTGGCAACCCGGCCATCATACATGCCCAACACATCGTGAAACACAAGTACCTGTCCATCACAATGCGGTCCTGCACCAATACCAATCGTCGGTACAGGTACTTCCTGTGTAACCATCTGCGCTAGCACGTCGGGCACGCCTTCCAGAACTATGCCGAAGACACCTGCCGCAGCCAAAGCGCGAGCGTCCTCCAACAATTCGCGGGCGGCCTCAGCCCGCTTACCCTGCACCCGGTAGCCGCCCATAGTATGGATAGATTGCGGTGTAAGCCCCAGGTGCCCCATCACAGGGATCTCAGCAGACAGGAGAGCTTCAATCATCGGCAAACGCTTGCGGCCTCCCTCTAATTTCACCGCTTCTGCCCCGCCCTCGCGCATCAAGCGCCCGGCATTGCGCACGGTCTCTTCCATGGACAGGTGGTAGCTCAGCCATGGCATATCGCCCAGCACCATAGCGCCTGGTTTTGTCCGTGCGACGGCAGCAGTATGATGAATCATTATATCTACTGTGGCAGGAAGTGTATCATCGAAACCTAGCACTACATGTGCCAGTGTATCGCCCACCAGGATAATATCCGCTCCGGCCCTATCGGCAATACGTGCCGACGGGGCATCATAGGCCGTTACCACCTTAATCTTAGGCCCGCCCTTTCGAGCCTGTATCGCAGGTACAGTGACTTTGTCCCGCATGTAATTATTCCTTTCACTCCACTGTGTATGGTTAGAACGGCCCTCACGGCCAGTATGCTCATTCAGTGATACGGATTCCAATATCCCAGGTGCCATCTGGACGTAATAAGAAATTATCGATTAAACGCGCTGGGCCAACCCTCGCTGCGATGAGCAGCAGTGCCGGGGCATGGAGTTCTTCTAATCGCGTAAAGCTGTTAGGGTCTCTCACTTCTGCATATTCCAACTGTGCGCGTGGCTCCTCCAGCACTGCCTGAGTCATTGCCTGAGTGACTGCTAATAGCCCTTCATTGGGGTGAGCTTCAAACGCCCTGCGGCCAGCTTGTAATGCTCTATAGAGTACCGTGGCAGCGGCTCGTTCTTCGAGGTCTAGATAAGCATTCCTGCTGCTCATTGCAAGGCCATCACGTTCGCGTATTGTCGGTAGGATGCGTAGCTCCATAGGAAGATTGAAGTCTGTCACCATGCGCGTGATAACCGCAGCCTGCTGTGCGTCCTTCTGGCCGAAGTATGCCTGATCTGGTCGCACGATCTGGAATAATTTCAGCACCACAGTTGCCACGCCCCGAAAGTGTCCAGGACGGCTTTTCCCCTCAGCCTCCTCGGTGAGGGGCCCTGTCGGATCAACATAGGTTACGAATCCTGGCGGGTAGACCTCCTTAGTTGTGGGAACGAATGCCACATCCACTCCGAGCGTCTCGAGCATGCGCAGATCGTGTGGTAGGTCACGTGGGTATTTTCCCAGGTCTTCGTGCTGGCCAAACTGCGTAGGGTTAACGAAGATGCTCACCAGGAGTTTGTCGTTCTCCTTACGCCCCTGCCGTACAAGCGTAAGATGCCCTTCGTGGAGGTATCCCATCGTAGGAACAAATCCGATCTTTGTGGAGCCAGCCCATCTCGAGCGCTCATCCACCATCTCCTGGACCGTGGTGATTACTCGCATCCTTCTTCCGCTCCTGTTTCAACCTTATCCTGGGATATGATAACCTGCGTCATCAGCATATCCCTTAATACTTCCCAAAGTATATCATCGGAGCGTGAAGTGTGCAATTGAAGTCAAGGAAGCCGTTTTATACCCTCTGGGCCACTTATAATCGCCAGCTCCGCCATATGCAAAAATAAGCCTGATTCAACTACCCCTACGATCCTGCGGATGCCTGATTCTAGCTCTTCCGGGTCGGCGATGCCCTGCGCGAAGAAACAATCCAGAATGACGTTCCCATTATCGGTGCGAAACGCGCTAGTTGCTGCCTGCCTCATCTGCACTGATGCTCCAAGGGCTTCTAAGCGCCTGCGCACTGGTGTCGCTGCAAATGGAATAACTTCGACCGGTAAAGGTGCTGTGTATCCCAGTTGCGCTACTTGCTTTGTCACATCTCCAATCACGACGAAGCGCTGTGCAGATGACGCCACAATCTTCTCCCTCAGGAGAGCTCCGCCGCCGCCTTTGATGAGGCGCAGCTGTCCATCGATCTCATCTGCCCCATCGATAGCTAGATCAAGCTCTGGGTAAGTGTCCAGGTCGGTGAGAGGGATACCTAGCTTGACGGCAAGTTCTGCAGTGGCTTGCGAAGTAGGCACTGCGCCCCTGATACGGAGCCCATTGTGAATGCGTTGCGCAAGTGCATAGATCATCTGTGCCGCAGTCGTGCCCGAGCCAATACCAAGCACCATGCCTTCTTCAATAAATTTCACCGCTTCCACTCCTGCTGCATGCTTCCAGGTATCTTGATGATCATGTCCCATAGATTCTCTCCTCTTTTGCCCAATGTCAGCATAGGCTCTTACATCGCAAAATATTTCACGCAGTTCTGTCTCTAATCTAGTCCCAGGTACATCCTCTTTATTACACTCCTATAGCACTTTTATTGTATCGCATCGTTGATATCCCTGTTTTTGTACTTGTCATTCTAACGCCATCGTGATAAACTCTCCGAGTACAATAAAAATCGTGCCACTTTATTTTTTTGGTGATTGCAATAATGTCAAAACAGTGGCGTATTCTCGTAGTTCAAGATGAGGAAAATCTCAATCGGAATATTGTCACCTCCCTTCAAAGGGACGGGTATTCGGTTCAGGGTGTTGCAGGTGGTGCCGAAGCAATACGTCTACTTTGGGCCGAGCATTACGATGTTGTCATCAGCGATCAGAAGATGCTCGATTCAAATGGTCTTGGCTTAGTGCAGTGGATACGCACCTATTCCCCAAACACACGCATGATTATGGTGGCTAGTGCCAGCTCCTCTGTTACACGTACTCAGGCACTTGAAAGCGGGGTCGTTAGTTACCTGGAAAAACCGGTTGATCTCCATGTGCTCAAAGAGGAACTTCGCCGCCTGCTCCAGCAAACCGGCTTTACTGCCAGCCTGGACTCGTTTGATTTGTTGGACGTGGTTCAGATTGTCAATATGAGCCACAAAAATATTGCAATGGTGGTGAATACCGGGTTGGAAGAACAGGGATTGCTGGGCTTCCAGGATGGTGAGTTGGTCTGGGCAGAGTATGGTATATTGCGCGGTGAAGAGGCATTTTTCGCCCTGGCTGCACATAAAAACGGAACGGTCACTCATCAGCCCTGGAACAGGCAAGTTACGCCAAACGTCACGCAGCCTCTGTCACGCCTCATCTTCCAGGCGCTCCAGTATCGCTCCAAGTATGCAGCCTTTCATCAAATCAGTGGAGAGCAAGCTGCAGTTACTCCAGCAACAGCGACTTCAATGCAGTTGCTCAGCGATGACGACGATCGGCCCTTTTTGTTTGCAGAGCCATCCATTGCAGATGCCCAACCACTGCCATCCCAGAAGTACTCACAACAGGCTTCCCTCCAACAGGTGACGGAAGAGTCAATGGAATGGTGGCAAGCACCACCCCCCCCGAGCCGCTCAAATAAATCAGGAGCCGAGCGGGCCGTAAATAATGGTCCAGCCACGAATCAACAGATAGATCACCTTTCTGCCAGTAGCTTGAACAGTACTAATGGCGCCAGCTCTACCAGTACTAATATCACCCCATCGACTGTACACAAGACGCCCGCGGGCCGGCGTCCTGATTTGCCATCCTGGTTAATGGAACAGCCGACCCAATTTGATATACCCGTATTACGTCCATCGTCACTCACCGGTACGGGCCATACCCCCGCGACACCATTGCCAGCGGAATGGCAACCTGCATCGTCAGCGACCTGGGCGAACGAGCAGTCATCACATAAACCCGGCTCTAATCGCCCATTACATCAACAGAGTTCCCCTGAATGGCAGCCGCCGGAGGATACCAGCGTAAGCCAACTAAAGTCAAACCCAACGGATTCACCAAACCTCCAGTTACAGAGCCTGGCTACGCCCCGCGATCCCCTTTCGCCTGCTACGAGTAGTGAGCTGCCCGCCAATGGCACACCCGCGGCTTTAAATAGCGACGTTTTATCAGGAAATATAGCCGAAAGAGCTGGGGAAATCCGTCAATCTTCCTGGAAGCGCACTAAGTCTGACACAGGCTCACAGCAGGCATCAAAACGCAACTACTCTGCTCTCGTTGCAGCCTTGCAAACGTTGGGTTATTCTATTCCTGGTTTTATCGCCACTGCGGTAGTAAGCCTGGAGGGACGGCCCATTGCCCAGATTGCCGTGGATGATCTCGATATTGCGCCGATGTGCGGCTACTTCAGCGCTATTTTGCAAGGTACACTCCACTCGCTGGATCAGGGGACCTGGGGCAACTATGAGGATACGATCATTACGAGCGATACGCATCATATTCTACTCCGCCTTGTCGGCAGTGCAAGAGAGATTTTTCAGGTTCTCATCATCTCTCGTGAATCTGATCCAGTAGAAAGCCTGGAGGAAATGGCTAACATTGAAGCTGCTGTTGCATCCGCTCTGTAATCACTAAGCTAGGAGAAGCAGGATATGAGTGAAACAAAAAAGCCGCTCACTGAGGAAGAAAAGAAAAATAATCGCTTTTCATTCATCGTTGGTATGCTGATTGCCCTGGCAATTATCATTATCTTTGTGCTATTGTTCCATTAGCTTCTTCAGTTTCGCAATCTCCGTTTCCTTCGCGGTAGTATCCGTAGCGGGTGGTTCATGCTTTTCTGATTTTGTACTTGCGCGTTTTTTCGCCGGTGCACTATTTTTTGGTGGTGTAGGGATGAGAGGTGACAGGCGAGAATTACCCTCTTGAAGCAGCGGAGGTTCCTTTAGGGGGCGTTTCTTCGCCTTGAGTTCGTTCAACTGCTGTTCAAGAAGCTGTTCCTGGGATAGTTGCTCGAGCTGCACATCCAGGTCGCGCTTGTGAAGATCCGCCATCGCACGTGCACGAGCCTCGGCTTCCATCACTGCATCCTGCGCTTGTTTGCTACGCTCGTCGTCTTTCGATCCCCCGCTGGTCTTGTTGATCGCGTCGAAGACACGTTGTTGCAGCAATGCGCTGCGCTTGCGTGTGATAAGCAGCTCAATAGTAGTTTCAACCTCGGAGATCTTTACCTCGAGCTGCTGCAGGACATTTCTCATCGTAGAAACTAATTGTTCCTGTTCTTTCTGTTGTTGCTGGTAACGTTGAGCCTGCCTGATGAACTCGTTATAGCGTGTCAGTGCAGCGCGTGCCGCAACATCGTTATCTTGCTGGATCGCCTGTTCTGCCCTTTTCTGCCACGTTTCCGCCTCTGCTTTCTTCTCCTTACTGCGGCTTTGCAGCTTACGACTCTCGGCAATGGCGGTGGCGACTTGCGTCTTAACCTGCATCAGTTGATTGCGCATGTCAAGCTGAAGTTGCCGCAATACCTTCTCTGGGTCATCTGCCTTCTCAACCAGTGTATTGAGGTTGGCCCGCAACAAGGTAAGCACACGTTCCAGCAGATTCATCTATATTCTCCCCAGTCCATGAGGCATAGAGGCCTTTACATCATAAATATCAAGAAAATGATTTTGCCTGGCATCCGCAAGGGATGCCAGACAGCTTCATAACGACTAAAATGAAACTACTTTTCGCTCGAAGTCGAGTCAACGGCAGCGCCAGTACCATTGGGACTCGCCTTATTCGTACCGGCCTGCTCGTCCCGGTTAGACAGGGCAGGAACGCGGCTCATGAGGTCACCGATGCGCGTGCCGCTCAGCAACTCGAAAAGTGCCGGTACCTGTGCCACCATGTTCACGATATCGCCTGTGAGACGGCTCGCGCCAACTCCATTGGTGCCGCCAGTGGAGACGATGGTCACTTTGTCCACCTTGCTCAGTGGCTCAGCGATGGCGCGCACGATCTCAGGCATACCCGTCAACAGCTTATCCAGGACAGCCGCTTGGTTATATTCGTGGAAAGCTGCGGCTTTGACCTTCATCGCATCGGCTTCGGCTTCACCCTTGGCACGGATCACCTCAGCTTCGGCCAGACCTTTGGCGCGGATTACTTCAGCTTCAGCCAGGCCTCGGGCTCGATTGGCATCAGCATCGCCAAGTCCGCGTGTCTTAACTGCGTCAGCCTGGCCTTGCGCTTCGAGTATGAGTCGCTGCCGCTCGGCCTCGGCAACCGTCTCGATACGCCTGCGCTCGGCCTCGGCTGCTTTCTGGATCGTCGCTTGCAGTTCGAGCTCGCGGCGCTGGATTTCGGCCTGCTGCACTTTAATCTGCGCGTTTTTCTCTACCTCGGTCACCTTGACCGCCTCGGTGACCACCTGCTGCTGCATCAAATTGGCCTGAATATCGTAGGTCTTATCAGCGGTGGCTTGCTGCTTCTTCACTTCAGCATCAAAGGCTGCTTTTTTCAATGACAGGTTACGCTGTGACTCTGCCTGCAATGCCAGCGACTCTGTTTCTGCCTTCACCCGCACCTGGTCTGCGGCAGCTTTGGCGACGGATGCTTCGCGGGAGGCGTTAGCCTGTTGGATCTGCGTATCCCGTTGTGCCATGGCTGTGGCAATGTCAGCCTGTTTCTTAATCTCAGCGATCTGCGGGCGCCCCATGTTCGTGATGTACTCATTCTTGTCACGTACATCCTTAATGGTAAACGAAATCACTTCCAGACCCATCTTCTCCATATCGGGAGTGACGGTCTTGAGCATCTTCGAGCCGACGTTCTCAGGGTCCTTGACCAGTTCCTCAACCGTGAGCTGGCCAACGATGCCGCGCAGGTGGCCTTCCATAACCAGGCGGATCAAGCCTTCACGCTCCTGCTGGCTTTTACTGAGAAACTGCTCGGCAGCCGTCTTCACGCTCTCATCGTCGGAACGCACTTTGATCTGCGTGACGGCTTCGACATTCACGGCTACGCCCTGGGTGGTATACAGGTCTTGTGACGGGGCAACGTCAAAAGACATCAACTCGAGTGAGAAATCCTGGGCGCGCTGGTACAGTGGCAGCACAAAATGCGAACCACCAGTAATGACCTTGGTTCCGCCCGCACCATAGACGATCAATGCCTGGTTCGGTCCAACCTTGCGCAGCAATCGCCCTACGGTTTGGATGAGGCTGAAGACCACCACAACTGCAGCGACGACGATGATGATGATGAGAATAAGAGGATCCATGCTGTGTTACTCCTTTTGCAGATCTTTTCGTACAACCAATTGTGAATCTGACTTACTGGATTCGTCAAGCAATGTGCGCAATTTATCAAGTCATTCCTCCAGGTGATACGTAGATGATCTCGCCTAAACTATTCTCCTGGATGGTAATGCTCACTTTTCCTAGCAGGCCCGTGCGGTCCGAGACATCCTGTACTGTTGCTCCCTCGCTATCGCCAAAGAGGCGGCTGAGCATGATGAGCAGCAACACTGCTATGGCAATTCCTCCGATACCCGCCAGAACCAGTGTGAGCGCGGCCACGAAGTGGACAGTAGTATGGAAAAGGTAACCGAAAAAGCCAAATCCAAACAGGAAGAGCATAATGGATGTGGGGTTAACAATTGACATTAAGGATTGATGTTGCCCTTGCGAGCTGTCATGGGCTGTACCATGTGAACTTGCCGCATGCCCAGAAGCGTGAGCCGGTCCGTGACTAACGGCATGCGTGGTATGCGTACCAGTCGCATGTATACCGCCGCCGTGATGTCCAATATCGACATGGTGGGCAGCGCCGTGCGCGAAACCATGTCCAAGGTTTCCCAAAAGGGCCGTCACGATAAAGTATACCAACCCAATCAGAAAGCAGGCGATGAATAACAGAGAAAGCGGATCAGTTGCAATCATGAGTTAAGTTCCCCCCTTCGGTTGCGGAAACATTTCAGCAGGTAGACGAAGGCGATCAATGCGCTCGATCAGACCAGTGATGCCGGTAAGTATACCAGCTATACCTGATACAAGTGCAAATAGCAGACATATCGATACAGTGGGTATCCCAAGTAGTGTCAGTACAGGAAATAGAATGTTCGCGAAGAAACTGGCGATGCCAAGCACAACTGCCCCGCTTAGAAATGTAACTGGTACCAGTACAGGATGCCGTTGTAATAAAGGGTCTCGTCTCGGCGTTAGGAAACGCTGCTGACAAGAGGAAGGGTAATATTGGCCCTGAATCATCGTTCGCTCCCATAGTTTTAGTGGCGCAAACTCTAACATAAGCTACTTTGCTCCGTGCAGATTACATTTACTATAGACGTAAAACCATCACAGAATTACAACATCAGCAGCGTTAACTGGTTTTGATAGCTCGGACGGTATGTTCTAGTTCTTCTACAGGAAGATCCATTAATTCATTTAACAGCTCAATAGCACGACGCGGGTCCTCAGCATTGGCAAGGCGCTCGAAAAACTTCTGTATGGATGGTTCAACGCGCCATTCTTCTGCGCTCGCCATTAACCAGGTGCTCAGGCGATCTGTCTCATAATCCATATCTGTAAGTAGATCGGTACTATAATCAGGAAGGTCACTGACAAGATATCCTGGTTGCACCTTAAAAAAGCGCGATAGTAAGTCTCGACTCGATGCCGTCAGGTGAACTCTCTTACCGTTTTCCAGTTGCGATAAGTATGCCTGGCTTATGCTCTCATTCAATTCCTCTTGCATGGCTTTGACGACTTCCATTTGCGTCATTGGCCGGTTGAGACCTCGTAGTAAACCCTCAACCTCGCGTAAGTGTTTGATTTTCTCTGAGAGATTCATAACCAACCTCACATAACTATTTGCTATATTTAATATAGCTGTTTGCTATCGATTTGTCAAGGGCACGCAGATATTCCTTAGCCATAACCTCAAAGCCGTTGTATAATGATGCTACTATATGATCGAGATGAACTCAACATTCTGGTGTCACACGGTAACATGACGAGCTATTTCATACCATTCTCTCGTTAATAACAGTAACTTGATAGAGCAAAAAACACTCTCCAGGTAATCAGGCCTGATTGAGTACGTAGTTAGAAGGTTCAACCTTGAAAGACAACGCCGTCGATTGCAGCCTTTCGGTAATTTTGCCTGCGCACAACGAAGAGGAAGCAATTGCCACCACCGTCCATGAAGTCATCGATACGCTTTCCACGTGGATACAGGACTTCGAGGTGATCGTTGTTGACGATGGGAGTAAGGATCGCACAGGTGTGATCCTGGATACCATCGCCGTCACTCATTCATGTCTGCATGTTATACACCATCCTGTTAACCGGGGGTATGGGGCAGCCCTGGTCAGCGGCTTCGAAGCAATCACTAAAAACCTGGTTTTCTTCATGGATTCCGATGGACAATTTGACATCCACGACCTTGAGCGTTTCTTTTCTCTTCTTGAAGAATACGATGCTGTGCTGGGGTACCGTATTCATCGCCAGGATACCTGGATGCGTAAGGTCAATGCCTGGGGTTGGAAAATCCTGGTAGGCATGGTCTTCGGCATCTATGTACGTGACGTGGATTGTGCCTTCAAGCTCTATCCTGCCAAATTTTTTCATGAGTATAAACTTGAGACTTGCGGGGCCATGATTAATACAGAGATTCTCTATAAGTTCACGCGGGCCGGTTATACCTACACACAACTTGGCGTGCGCCATTTGCCACGACGCGGGGGTCGTGCTACTGGCGCGAAGCCGTCAGTGATTATGCGAGCGTTCCGCGAGCTATTCATCTATGCTCTGAAGTGGCATCGCGAAGAAAAACGGCTTGAGAAAAAGGCAGAGCGCTCAAAATCGCGCAAACAGCAAACACAGTCTTCTCGAGAGCGCATCGTTGCACCCAAGGAGCCTGAAAAAACCCCCAAAGTGTAATGACCTTCCGGTCATTATCTTATTCCGGCATCAATCGCAGTACACCCGCAGCATGCTCCTCGATCATGCTACGCTCGAAGAGCTGAGGGTGATGTTCTACACTCAACCAGGGTTTGATAAAATCGGCATAGTGCTTACTTGCAGGGTGACCGGATTGCCCTGGAGCGTGCATGGAAAGCGAGGCTTTCAGATCAGCCAGGTTTGCAATTAGGCGATACGAAGGCACCGTCACAACCGTTTCCGGCTGATTTGCCAGTGTTTTTCCCATGTTCACGGTATCAATATCGCCGCCTATAGAGTAGGGACCGCGATTGAAAATTCTATCAAGTGGTTTGACCATACCTAGCGGATGGGTATACGTCATTTTGTGTATCGCGCCGTACTTCCAACGCGCAGCGTCGTTTCCAAGTTTAGCTCGCAAATCCTCAATCGTGGCATGGAAAGCTTTGCTTAAGGTCTGGTCCCATGACCCTGGACCATTAGGAGCGGTGGAGTCAGCGAACCAGCTATCATCGTGCTCGTTCAGCAGGCGGATCAGGAGCGGTTTGTCGCGGCTGGCGTAGCCGTTCATCGGTGATAACATAGTCGAGCCCCCGCCTAAGTAACTTTGCATCAGCGTCTCTTCGCCGCCCAGTAGGGCACTGAAGACGATGCGCTCCAGCTTATACAGGAAGGTGATGTAGATTGCCGCAGCGGCGCTATCAGGAGCGAGGATGTAGTTCCAGGTGCGCAAGACATCCAGGGCATTCTTTTCCAGTGGGGTACTGGCCTGAATTTTCAGCATGTGCGGCACGATCTCAGCCGCGGGAAGTGAATAATAATCAGCCTGAATGGTCGCCATATCGGAGAGCGCTAACTTCTCTTTGCTGGTGAGCAGGTCGCGTATGCGCTGTGCACGGTAGCCGTTCAGCCACTCATTGCTAATGTAGTAGGGATAGGTATCATCGACCACGCGGTTGTTAGCGGTGACAATGAAATGCTGCTCGGGGTTAAAGGTCTGTGGCAGTTCATCGAAAGGAATATAGCCTGTCCACTCGTATTCACCGGTCCAACCAGGCGAGGGTAGCAGTGCCTGCCCGTTGTTGGGACGAATGGGAACAGCTCCAGCCATCACATAGCCTATGTTGCCATGAATGTCAGCATACACTACATTCTGCGGAGGCTGGTCCCATTCACGCAGTGCTTCACGGAACTCTTCACTTGTGGTGGCGCGGATCATCTTTTGTGCCGCTGCTATGACGTCGTGTTTTTCCAGGCCTGTCCAGCGGAGAGCAAGGGGTAGTTCGCCTGAATCGGCAGTAGCGCCATTTTTTCCCGCCTGACCATCTGAAGAGGGGCGCTGCATGCTTGTCAAGATTGGCCCGTGGCGAGTTATACGCACTTCTTCGATTACAGGGGCCCTGGTGCCTCTTACTTTGATCTCCTCGCGGATCACCTGCGCTTCTTCCCACTTACCCATGTACTCGTACTGGTTTGGATTTTGCGGATTGAATTTTTCGATGTACAGGTCTTCAACGTCGGAGATGGCATTGGTTAAACCCCAGGCTATGTACTGGTTATGTCCAATCACAATACCCGGAGCACCGGGGAAACTGGCTCCGATTACATCGATATCGCCCGCTACCAGGTGGCACTCGTACCAGACCGATGGAGCAGCTTGCTCCAGGTGTGGGTCGTTACAGAGGATGGGGAAACCAGTAGTAGTCATTGTCCCATCGGCCACCCAGTTATTGCTGCCACCCAGCATACCAAACCCGCTCAACTGCTTGAGTTGCTCGTACTGTTCCTGGATATCAAGGTTAACACCACGGTATTCAACTCCGGGCGGGATAATCAGCGGGTGGCTCTTGTCATAGCCTGCTTCCAGTTTAGCGGCACGCTCGGCACCTAGTTTGGCAACGATACGGGCGCGAATCACTTCGGTTTCCCAGTTGCCGGCCAGGTTCCAGCCCATCATCTTGGACCATTGAATGCTGTCCTCAATTCGCCAGGGAGCGGGCTTGAAGCGTAGCAGGGTAAATTCAAGAGGAAGATTGTTCAAGTTGCCTTCAATGAAAGCGTTGACGCCCTGTGCATAGGCATTCATGATACGCTTGCTATGTTCTGATAGGTGCTCTACTGCTGCGACGGAGGCGCGATGCAACCCCAGCCTTCGAGTAAAGCGATCAATTTCAAGGGGTATCTCGCCGAAGATTTCGGCAAGCCCACCGGAGCCTAATCGCCGGTTGAATTCCATCTGCCACAGGCGTTCTTGAGCGTGGACAAAGCCCTGCGCAAAGAACAGGTCATCCTCATTCTGGGCATAAATATGCGGCACGCCATAACGGTCGGTGATGACTTCAACCGGCTCATGTAGGCCTTGCAGGTGCAATTCGCCTTTTGTCTTGGGAAGTGGGCGACGCATCAGTATATAGTATGCGCCGCCAGCCAATCCTGCTAGACCAGCCGCCGCCGCTAAAGTTCTTTGCCACCAGGACGCCATTGGTTGCTCTCCTTCTCTTGCCTGGGTAGTATGGGAAGTGCTCTAAACAAAAGGAACAGGTTGATTCTGCTGTATACAAGAGTATAGCAGAATGCTCCTGGCAATGCCAACTGCGGGCGATTACCTGGTTGGTTTGCCACGGAAAGATATGGTGCAACTGTGGCGCGTTTGCGCCGTATTTTTTTGCTTTTTGGCTTGCTCGTTGCAGAGCATTACACAAAAATCGATAGAACATCGAATAGCGTGCAACTGTGGCGCATTTGCGCCGTATTTTTTTGTTTTTCCTGGGTTGGTTCTTGATAGATATGAAATAGGGTGCAACTGTGGCGCGTTTGCGCCATATTTTTTTGGGTTTTTCCCGCGTTGCCTGGTCGGGGATGGCTCCCCAGGCGGGCGCAAAGGAGATATGGGTGCAACTGTGGCGCATTTGCGCCGTATTTTTTTGATGCTTGCTGGATCAGCTTTTTGATACATATTATGCTCTTTTTAGGCAAGGTTCAATTTGGACGAATTGTCCTTGACCGTTTGAACAGTCACCCCGTGTCACCCTGAGCGAAGCGAAGGGTCTGTCGCGATCAGCAGAGAGATCCTTCGCTTCGCTCAGGATGACAGGGCTGGATCTTGCTGGTGCTGCGAGGCCCCTACGGAGGGTCGGATTATAATGTACGATCATACTAACTCTGTACCACCGGGTGTATCACGTACTTCAAAGCCCAGGGCGATCAACTGATCGCGCAACTGATCGGAGCGTTTCCAATCGCGAGCTGCGCGGGCTTCGTCACGCTCGCGCACTAATGCTAGCGCTGCATCGCTGATAACGCGCGGCTTTTTAGGTTCAATGGTATCGAGGCGCAGACCGAGCACTCGATCAAAGTCGAGGACCAGGCGGCGCCTTTCCGCTGGCGCAATCTTGCTGTTACGAGCAACCTCACGGGTAAGGCTCAGCGCAGCCGGCAAGTCCAGGTCATCGTTGATGGCCGCGTGGAATGCATCGTGCGCCCGCTGGGCTTCCTCCGACCAGCCGCTCTGTAAGTCGTCTGCGCCAGGTAGAGGCAACTCTGCAAGGTCAGCACGCAGGTTGTTCAGGCCGTTCTGCGCTGCCGCGATTGACTCATCGGTGAAGTTGAGCTTCGAGCGGTAGTGCGCCGTCAGCAGCAGGTAGCGATAGGCCAGCGGGTCGATGCCTCGCTCTTTAAGCGTACTTAGCAGGACGACGTTCCCTTTGGAGCGTGACATCTTGATACTACCAAAGATCAGAAATTCGTTGTGTACCCAGAACTGTACGGGCCGTTTATCACTCACGCCCTGGCTCTGGGCGATCTCATCCTCGTGATGCGGGAAGATCAGGTCCATACCGCCGGTGTGAATGTCAAACTGCTCTCCCAGGTACCTGGTGGACATGGCAGAGCATTCGATGTGCCAGCCAGGGAAGCCGATGCCCCAGGGACTGGGCCAGTTCATCTGCCGGCTTTCGTCTCCGTGCTTCCATAAGGCAAAGTCTTCGGGTGCATCTTTGTCTTCAGCGACCTCCAACTGTACCCGGCCGCTTGCGCCTTCACGCAGGTTCTCAACGGTATTACCCGAGAGCTGCCCATAACCGGGGAAGCGGCTAACGTCATAATAGACATTGCCATCTACAGTATATGCCAGGCCCTTCTCGATCAGCTTCACGGTCATCTCCTGCATGTCTGGAATGTGATCGGTTGCCCTGGGATTGATGTGCGCAGGGAGGATGTTCAGTTCAGCCGCATCTGCCAGGTACTGCTGCGTGTAGTAGGCGGCAATTGCGTATGCTGAGTGGCCAGTCGCGCGTGCCTGGTGTTCCATTTTATCCTCACCGCTGCGCTCATCATCATCATCGTCATGTAGGTGTCCTACGTCGGTAATGTTACGCACCAGGAACACCTCATAGCCGTTGTATTCGAGCATGCGGCGCAGCCAATCCGTTGCCATAAAGGAGCGGAAGTTGCCTACATGGGTATCTTTGTAGACGGTTGGTCCGCAGTTATATATTCCTACTCGTGGCGGATCGAGCGGTCGAAACAGTTCTTTACTTCTGGTTAGCGTGTTATACAGGTAAATCGGCCTGTCCGAAATTTCGGTCATGAGCGTGTATCTCCTCTCTTGTATAGTCCAGTGCAATCAAGTTCATTGCGAGGTAGTAGCTCAGACGCGGGGACGTGCGGAAAGACAAGCTTGTTACTGTGGGATCGAGGGCACATCGTTACGTTCGCAGAGGGCTGAGCTACCGATATTTTCTCTGCGAACGCCAGGACAGGTGCAGTAGTGCTTATGATGGCTCAAGTGGTTCACAATCTTCTCCAAATTAGCTCAGGCTTAGCTGGTGCGTTTGGCTACAGTATACCATATGATGCAACTGTTTTTTTCGTAGGACCGCATTTTTCTCTGGGATAGCTGGGCAAGCGCTGGTGATGCAGGACTCGACTGATGAAGTCTGTTCTAAGCCTCTCATCGAGTAGAAGCAAAAGCAGCGAATTCAGCGAAAGATATGCACTCGAGGTGCTACTCTGGTAACGCTTCCGGAGCCAGGCGCTCCACTCCCCTCATGATCACCAACAAAACGTCATTGATTATCTGTTCTCTTGCCTTCGTGGACGACTCCTGGCCCCACTGGGCAGCCATCCCGAAGATGACCCAACTCACAACCTTTGCAATCGTTTCCACTGACACCTGCCATGAAGTTGCCCTGCCTCTGCCCTGTCTCAGCCACCCGACGAGAAGTTCAGTCAATTCCTCTCTCGAAGCCTGAACAAACGTACTTTGCGGAGCTAGAGCGTTGGGCTCAAGCGGAAGGAGGATATATTGTAAATTTTGGAAATAAGCTAGCGGAATCTTGCCAATTATGCTGATGACTCTGGGTTCACTCTCTCTTCCATTTGTCTCTAGAAGGGCTCCACAGGCTAAAGCAGTGGAGATGCTTTCAACAGGGTAATTGCAAAGAAATCACCAGCTTATTTCCAAAATTTACATCTTGAGTGCGTCTTGATCAACCCTTGTAACCTGTTGTTGCACCACCGAGCCCCCGTATCGAGCACCATTCCCCGGCTTGCGATGTGTTCTGGCAGAGACGGTGCATTATCCTTCTGGCTTTGAGCGTGGCTTGGCTGTCTGAAAAATCGGCCAAGCAATTTTGGTGCGCCATTGGGTCGCATCACTGGTGGTACGCGCATCGACGAGATAGTACTCCCGAACAGGACCAACCACGGACAACGCATGCTTGGAAACGTAGACGCCAAGTGCGCCATACGTGACATCCACGTTGGCGAGTGAACCGTCGTGCACCGTGACGGCTACCTCAGCGGCTGGCACGACCAGCGGCGACACCCGACCAACGGTCTGCATCTTGCCAGAGATGGGAACAAATATGGTTACTTCACCACGTTCATTGTGAAACAGGTCGCTCGAAAAGAGACCACCGCTCGGACCAGACGGCTGCAATCCTTGCACAGCAATGGTTGCATACAATTCGCCAAGAGCCCCGTGATACCATACCAACAGATAGCTCAGATCAACGACTTCCTGGATGCCTACGGCCTGAGTGGCTGGAATCGTTCGGTGTTCGACTGAGATCGGAGCGTGAGCGGGTTCCAGGAGGTTGCGCAGCGACAGCACTGCCTGACGCGTCTGCTCAAGTTCCCCCTCTAACCGACCCAGATGGGCAGCAATCAGCGCATTGCGTGTGTCGAGATCCGGTGCTGCCAGCACAGCTTTCACCTCATCAATGGGCATACCCAGATCCCGGAACCGCTGAATAATTTGTGCGGTCGGGAGTTGTTCCACGCGATAATAGCGATATCCCGTGTGTGGGTCAACTTCAGCCGGTTCAAGGAGTCCAACCTGATGGTAGTAGCGCAGGGTTTTGATGCTCAGATGTGTCATCAAGGAAAAGTCACCAATGGTCAGTTCATCGCTCATAGATAGAGATACCCCCCATGTGTTCGCGTGTCGTTCATAGATAGGAGTATACACTCTCCACCTACAGGAGAGTCAATCCAAGAATCGCCTCTTGACTCTCCTCTCACAGTATACGCGATACTCTCTTCATAGCGTTCCACATGGATGAGCGCAAGAGAAAAAGAGAAGATGACCAAAAGGAGAACCTCATGACGAACAACTTGAACCCCATTATTGCCCAACACATCGCGGCGGTGAACGCTTTTGACACGAACGCGATCGTCTCGACCTTTGCCGATGACGCCTTCGTCAACAATCAGCAACGCGAATTCTGGGGGATTGACGCGATCAGGCGTTGGGTGGAGAAAGAGCGGGTCGGCGATCAGGTGACGATGGAGGTGCGTGAAGTGGTCGAGCACGATGGGCAGATCATCGTCCGATGTGCCTACGACGGCAACTACGACAAAACCAATCTTCCCCCTGGCGACCTCATCTTGTCGAACTACTTTACCGTTCGCAACGGCAAGATTGTGAGTCTGATTGTCATCTACAACAGGCCGGCTGAATACTAGAAGCAAGAAAGACAGAGACGAGGAACCCGTGCCGTGAGCACTCATCGCGCCAGAAGATTCGAGACGTTTGGCTCTCATATGACTGAAGCATCGGCGCAAAAGCGGCAGAAACGCTTTTTTCTGCCGCTCCTCCTCTGTCTTTCCTCTCATCGCGACGAGCATGAGGAGAGGCTTCATATTTCTGACGCTTCTTCATCATACTAATCCTTAAGAAGACAAACAGCAGCGAAGTCTCATACCTGTCACCTGCTGATGTCCTCCTATTGACTTATCAAACATCAATTGAAAGGAAATCAATAATGAGCAATGATTTCGAGCCAAAGTCCAGCATGACAAGGCGCCGCATGCTGCATCACCTCGGTGTGACGAGTGTTTCAGCCGTCACGTTGGCTGGTGTGGCATATAAAGCATCGTCGGTGCTCACCCCAACGCCCGCGTACGCTTCCGAAGCGACACCATTAGAGGGCATCGATGTTTCGCACGCCACACCTGATCTCGTGCGTCTCCTCACAGGATTCTTTGCGGCCAAGAATGCGCATGATCCAGTCAAGACCATGTCCTACTTCTCTCAGCAGAAGCTCACCTATATCGACGGTACACTCGGTTGGGCGTTCTACACATGGCAAGACTTGAATGCGCTTTTCACGCAACTCATGCCAACATGGCCACCAGCAGCACGGTCTTACCCGGTCAGGATTCTGGGCGACACAACGAGCGCATTGGTTTTCTTCACTGATACGCCTGAACTGTTCGGCCATGAGATTCGGACGATTTCGCCGATAAACTTTGAGGATGGGAAGGTCGTTCGTTGGGTGGACTACTGGGATGGTCGTCACTTCGGGGCCGCGGATGTGGCAACACTGCGCACTCCCGCAGACCAATTCCCACAGGACTTCAAAGAGTCTACAGTTGGTGAAACCGCTTCACCGATCATGCGCCAGGTTGCCGCCGAACTCGCTCAGGCCTTTGCGACAAACAACGCTGCTGCCGCCGGGCAACTGTTTGCACCCGATGCTGTCTTCGAGGACATGACATTGCATACCCAGGTCATCGGTCAGTTGGCCATCACTGGGTATTTGCAACGTGCCTTGCCACAGCTCCCTTATGGGTATCAATCAGCGATACGCCATGTCGTAGGGAGTGCCCTGGGCGGCGGTTATGAATGGACATCATCCATTGGATCAGTTCCTCGTGGCGCGCTCGGATTGGAACTCAACCAGCAGAGTCAGGTCACAAGACTGACCGCAGTCTGGGATGGATCACTGCTCGACGACGCTGAGTTCAACGCACAACTCACACTGACAATTGAACACTAGTCTCTCTGTCACCACCCACGCTCTGAGGTTGTGTTGCAAGAATGAAGGTGCGATGGTAAACTCTTCTTTCTTTGGAGCATAGCAGATGAGCATCATGTGAACTATTGTTGTTCATGCGATTGGCATGAACAAAGGGAGGAATGATGAACGATTATAAGGCTTGGAATCGCCAAATTATAGAGGAATTTCATGCGAACGAAGGCAAGGTTGGTGGACCGTATGCAGGAGCGCCTCTGCTCCTGCTTACCACAATGGGCGCGAAGAGCGGCAAGCAGCGTATCAACCCTCTGGCATACACAACTGATGGTGAGCGCCTGGTCATCATCGCGTCCAAAGCCGGCGCGCCAACCAATCCTGATTGGTATCACAATATCGTCGCCCATCCCGATGTAACCGTTGAGGTCGGAACCGAAACCTTTGAGGCCAGAGCTACCGTTGTAGAAGGCGCGGAACGGGATGAGCTCTACGCCAACCGGGTAGCAATTATGCCCAATTTCGCCGAGTATCAGGCGAAGACCACACGCAAAATCCCGGTTGTCGTGCTGACACGCAAGGAGTAAATACAACTCGATTTGCCAGTTCATTTGCTCGTATCTCGCCTCTTTTCAGCGAAAAGAGGCGAGCATGAGGCGAACCATTTTGCCGTGAATTTAGGGGTCAACATATCCAATCCTGCTTTCTGTACGCTAAGGCTTAGAAGCTTCATGGTAGGCTGCTGGCATGCTGGGGCCATAGTAACGGGCGAGGGGCGCTGGCGGCCGCATGCCCGCGACGGCTATCGGCCCGTCGCGGTGGATCTGACCGGGTTCTGGCGGCCGCGCCTGTGTGACTGCCCGACCACCCACTACCAACCGGCGACGGGGAAAGCCCTGCCTGCGATCCCCGTGGGCCTCATCGCGCGAGTCGGCAGCGATGGAGCGTTTACCACTTGCTGGGCCTGCCAGCCTGATTACGGCGAAGACGGCCTCGTGATTGGAAACGATCCACACAGGACAAAGGAGAATATCTCATGTCAACAGAAGAAAACAAGCTAGTAGGTCGTCGTTTCTTTGAGGAGGTCCTGAATAACGGGAACCTGGCTGTCGGCGATGAACTTGGTGCGGAAGTCGAGGATGAGGCTCTTGAAAGGAAGATCTTCGGGCTGGCACTCGCTCTCGCCACTGAACCGTCAAAACTGGGGCAATTGCGTCAGATGCTGGTGCATCTCCAGGAACAAAGAGGTCTCCCTGAAGACTTCTCTACCTGGGCCATTGGGCAAATTGACGAACGAGTGATGTCGATGGCGCTTGAGTATGCCCATGACGCAGAGCTCGTTTTGCAAATTCTCTCGTTCAAAGGCGGTACCTTTGACAGTCTCATACATGCGATTGAAGACATGTACCAGCAAGAGAAGATTTCTCAACGGGTCTATGTCAAAGCGAAGCTATTGCTTCGGGCAAATGAACCGCCGAAGCCTGAGAAGCCATCTCATGAGGCACAGCAACAACAGCCAGATGGAAGTCATAGCACTGCGTCTCCCGGATTAGAGCAGACGCTCATCGAGATGCTGGCCACCCTATCCATCCCGATCATCATGAAGGTGGAAACTGACGATAACGGTCAACCTTTCTATGTCTGGCATATCGGTGAATCCACGTCACGGCAGCCCTTTGGCCTGTACGTTGGCACCAACAAGCAATTGATAGACGCGCTCTCGCTTGCTCTGGAGAGACTGATCAAGCATGTGGGGCAACAGCCATAAAGAGTGAGAGCAGAAGACGATCAAGAGGAGGTAGACTGATGTCTGATGGAGCTACCAACCCCATGGCCCTTCGGGACTTCAGGGCCCGTCTGCACGGTGAACTGATTCTCCCGGACGACGATGGCTACGACAGCATACTTGCTCAAGACCTGGGGTACACATATTTGCACTCGTCGGTTGCAGGAAAACAAGCTATCTGAGCAAGCCAGAGCATCGGGCAAGGCTGCTATACTTTCTCGCAGAGCACCTGCGGCCCGCGTAGGTGACAGACTCGTGAGAAAGAGGAAGAAGTCATGCTCATCGTGAACGACGAACAACGCCTGCGGGCAGGGATTGCGAGCCTCTCGAAACGGTGTTCCTACTGTTCCAAAGCCCTCACCGCCTATCCACTCATCGTGAGCGACGAGGCCAGGGTGGCGGTCTACCATGCCGCCTGCGCTGCTGAACTCGCCATGGAGATCCTCGTTGACCTTTACACGTTCTTTCGTCCGCCGGCGCCCTACCAGCACTTGTTCGTACTCGACCTGCGCCATGCTGTGCCCCAGGAGGTGCCTCAATGCAGTCACAGGACCTAGACGAGATTAAGGCGGCGCTGTGGCTGCAAGCCTTCCACGGCTGTACAAAGGTGCATTGCGGACTTTGCCAGGTCATGGCGATCCGTAGGAGGAAGGGGCAGCTTCTGGCTCTGTGCCGTGGGTGGGGACGCTGGACGCCGGTTTCAGGGGTGACGATTGAAAGGCCGAAGCAGTGCCCCACCGGCGCCTGCGACCTGGGAGAGGACCCATGAGAGACGCCCTTTCGCTTGACGTTTTGAGGTAAGGCTAGGATCACTGCGAAAATCTATCGCAAGGCACGTATCCTAGACCTTCCCCAGAACGTTCTGTGTTACTCCTGGCTCTGGGTGGGCTCAGGAGGTGGGGTCAACAGAGTGTCAGCAATTGGTGAGGACGCGACTGGCGTAGTCTGGCGACATCCCACAAGACCGCCCAACGCGCCGATGCCAGCGCCCAGACCGACTATGAGGGCAACCACCACGATCAGGCTGATGACCAGGCCAACGATGTCGGTCAGGATGACCTGGGCACTTTTGGCCATACTTGTCAAGGCAAACAAAAGCAACACAATCAGACCGCTGATCAGGCCCGTGACCAGTCCCACCAGCGCGCCTGTCCCAACCCTGCCGCTTTGACGCGCCGCAAGTAGGCCGATCAAGAAAAATCCGATCAGCCAAACGAGAACGAATATAATCAGGTTTAGAGCAAAGGGGAGCAGTGAGACGATGATCTGGATCACGCCCAGAATGATCCCAAAGATCGCGCCCCGTTCCCAAATGAATGCGGCGCTTCCCCGGTGCGGAGTTTCAGAGAGAACAGGAATGGGAGCGGGTGGCATCATTGGCACATGCGTGTAATCATCTGCTCTCACAGGCTCCTCTGATATAGCGGATATCGCAACAGCTTGTAGTTTCTGCTGACTGCCCTCTGCTGACCCATCAGAACCTGTTCCCGTCTCAAGATTGGCAAAGTAGTCAAGCAGGAGCCGATGCAAAAAGATATAACCGCCCCCCACTTTACGCAACAAGATGCTTTCAGAAGCAAAGTCAAGAAATCGCGCGTAGTTCCAGGGAATGGCTCCGTCACGCCAGAGAAGGACACGCAAGACGTAATGACGTTCGCAGGCCAATCCTCCCCTGAGTAATCCCGCAATCAGTCCGAAGGTCAGCCCGAAGACCAGCACACCGAACGGCGCGTTGGTCAGCGCGTAGGTCAATCCGTAGTGAAGCCCGTAGATACGCACGTAGCCTACCAGGTAGCCGAGCTCATTGCCTAGCTCGAAGCTCAGTACGCCGACGATGCTGCTTATGAGTCCAAAAACGAAACCATTGAGAGCAGAGCGGCGGATGCCCTGGTTGGGGATCAGGCGCTGCTGATCCCTGATGGTCTCGCCCGATACTCCCTGGAAGAGTCCAAGCAAGAGCCAGTAGCCCAATCCGAAGCCCACTCCGTAGCCCAGGCCATTGCTCAGCCCGAAGATCAACGAGTAGAGTACACTACTAACCCCACTATGCGTCCCATTGATCAGCCCGAAGATCAGCCCTATGAGGACCGTTATCTGTAAAGTCGCTCTTATATGCTGTGATCTCCGCAGACTTCGTCCAAAGCTTGTCCACGACCAAATGAGTCTATCAGCTAGTTGGATTGTAACCTTCCTCCCAATCAGCAATAGACTGAGGAACCCGCTGATGAATCCGAAGATCAGCCCGACTTGCAGCCGCAGCGCATAGCTCAGCCTGTCGATCCAGCCAAGCAAGAGGTCGCGTAGCCCATAGCTCAGCACAACAAGCAACCCAACAAGCAGCCCATTACGCAATATTGGACTTCTGATGAGGCGCTGCCACTTCGTTTTCCAATTTGGCGTTGGGATTTGGATGAGGGATTGCATCGTGTTGTTCTTGACGAGGAGGATCTGGATGAGGATACCACATAGCCCAAAGACCAGCCCCGAGACCAGCCCCGAGACCAGCCCGTCGCGCGGCCCGTAGATCAGCATAACAAGCAGCCCGTAAATCAGCCCGAAGAGGACGCCTATCAAGAGCCGTTGCAAGAACCTCCGCCAAGAGGTGCTCTTAACTTTCCCACCGTTCGTAGCGAGCAGTTGGGTTGCACTTCTACTACTGAAAAGGCCTCCAAGCAACCCACCCAGAAGCATATTCGGGCCGTAGTCATTAATGCTAGGCGCCCAGAATATAGTGGTGATGGCAAGGCCACCAAGGATGCCAATGAGTATACCTGGTAAAAGAACGGCCAACCATTCATACACCTTGAATGTCCGATTGCCTGAGAGCCAGTCGGATTGTATATGTTCGATATAGAAGACAGTTTGACTCTGCCGTTTCATTTGGCGTGCCAAGCTACTCAGCCAATGCATGGTTTGCTCTGGCCTATAGAGGGCGCTGGAACTACGGTGTGTTAGCATACGCTGCACATAGGAGGCAAAGACTTGCTCTTGCTTCATATGCGGGGAGCCAGTGGTATCAATCTCCTGGCCCGTGGTTCCCTGATAGGCGGCAGTGAGCACATTGAGCATGAGCGGCGTGCTCGCTAACGCTCGCAGGTCTGTATCTGTGCGCAGCATCTCACGGAGCGTCTCCAACTGTTCGCCCCCGCTGGTCAGATAGGACTCAATCTGTTCAGGTGTCAGTGGTAGCACGGCCACAGCGGTGCGGAGCATCAGGCGTGGGGAGAGCGCGAGATAGCCAGCCTGCCTGCTACTGACAACGGTAGGCAGAAGACCATGCGTTCGTCGATAGGCGTTGATGGCCTCAATACAAGCAGTTCGGTGGGGTATCGCCACCTCGTCCAATCCATCCAACAGCGGTAGCACCTGATCTGTCTCGATCCAGGACCTTGCTAGTGGCAAAGGAACCTGGTATCTGTCGTGGAGTTCTGCTGCAAGCCATTCACTAAGAGGGGGGCGCTTTGTTGCCCAGGAGGAGAGAAGAAACACCACAGGGATAGGATGACTCTCATCTTGGCGCGCCCGTTCCAGCAGGGCACGGGCCAATTCCAGCAACAGTGTCGTTTTGCCCGTCCCTGGTTCCCCAAGGATGAGTAGTTCCCCATTGGCACGGTCATAGACCTGGACAATGGAGGTACTCGTAGATGAAAATAGTCCTGTTTTGTCGAATTCCCGCAACACATGCCACAAAGGGGTTACGACAGCGCTGGGCTTGCTCTGCAACGCTAAAACGATCTGCGCAGGCCCTTGCACTGACGGCTCCAGGACCCCATCGATCCAGATAGCCTGGACCCGTTCGAGCATCCTCGTGCGGTTCTGTTTCCGCTGTTTCTCAGTGAGCGAAAGAGCCGGCTGGTAGACGTTGATCTCATCCGCATTATATTGAGTCTCAACGTGCTGGTAGCGTTGGTCAAATTTGGCCATGCCTCACCTCGAACCGCTAAAAGAGTGTGGATACGAGGTGAATGGCATTGACTAGCGCAGTGACCAGTCCACTTGCCGCTGTTATCCCTTCAATGAGTGTCTTTGCCCTGGTCAGGTGATCCACCATGGTTTTCTTGTCAGGGTCTGGTTTCTTGGCTTGTTGAGCCGCCTTGGTGACCTGATACTGGACATCGGTGGCCATCTCTTCGCTGAGAACACCCGCTTCCTTTGCCCGCGTGAATTGCTCATTGAGTTGCTCTAATGCGGTCACCAGATCCTCAGGGGTCTGGATAGCACCAAAATTCATATCTCGTCCAGCATTATACTGGTTCGTCACGCGTTGTCCGCGCATGTCAAACTGTGCCATGGCTTTCTCCTTTGCCAAGCTGATTTCGGGCTATCCTCGATAATACCAGGCAAGGGATGCCCGAATGATCAATTGAGATATGATTTCTCTTGGAACGGCAAAAAATACCTCTCCTGATAAAGACGTTGAAAAAGACTATTTTTATCGCCAGTTCGTCTTCTGATAAAATACCACAAACTCTTGCTTCTGAAAAGAAAATCTGGAGAGATAACTATTGCTGCTAAAATTTCTTTGAGGAGCGTGGTATACGTGTAAATTTTGGAAATAAGCTAGCGGAATCTTGCCAATTATGCTGATGACTCTGGGTTCACTCTCTCTTCCATTTGTCTCTAGAATGGCTCCACAGGCTAAAGCAGTGGAGATGCTTTCAACAGCGTAATTGCAAAGAAATCACCAGCTTATTTCCAAAATTTACAGTAGCACCAAGGCGTCGATTGCGCACAGGGGGGTGTGGCGCGCATCATGAAACCCGCGTCGCTTTCAGCTTGGCGGTGTTCTCCTGGAGTTCAGCGAAGCGCTGGCGGTTCTGATCGGTACCGGCTATCTCGCCGATCTCGACTGCGGAAACGGTGCGCCCGCCTACCCCCCAGTTGCCCTCCGGGATCTCAATAATCAACGTGTAGAGTCGTACAAAGTACGCGGGCGAAACGCGCACGCCATCGTGCTCAATCATTGAGCCATCGTCGCCGAGCACGGTGACAAACGCCCTTTTCATCGCGGCCTGCACGGCCTCGCGTCGCGCCTGGTCGAAGAAGCCTGCGGCGACCATGATCTCAACTAACCAGAATGTGTCCCCTGGATGCTTAGGCTTATCCACGGGTCTCCCACCGATAAAGCAATTGTGATCGGCAATCTCGTTGAACATGAGCGCCGTGATATCCCTGCCGGCATCGGTCACGGGATCGATCTCCTGGCCCATTACTCCATCGGTGAGGAGCGGGGCGAGCTGCGCTTTTTGCTCAGCAGTGAGCGCCTTCTCAGGACAGGTGATACGGATAACAGGCATCGTTGTTTTCCTTTCGTCTTGACGTTGAGACTCCATGAGAGAGCCTTTCATCACGCAAAGGTCCGCCCGGACGACGTTCGGGCCACTCCCCAACTGATGCACCTCGCCCTCTCTAGTCCTAGCATAAGGAGGAAGCGTCATGAAAGCGCCATGAGCATCGTCATGGAGAGTGGCCCCAAAGGTGGGTGACCTGCGGCTAGTGAAAGAGGCCATGCCAATAGCTTGTGGTCACTTTGCGGAACGTCGAGAGCATCGTAGCGGGGTACCCTTTCTCACCTGTTCATTGGGCGGTGCGGCGTCCATAGGCCCAGGCCGCCAGCGGGATGAAGATCACCAGTAGGCCCACACACCAGGCCAGCGCTTGCCCGATGGTCGCAGCATCGGGCTGGTTGAGCACAGGCATGGTGCTGGTGGGTACGAACGCATTGCTCCCAAAGAGCAAGGGATAAAAAATCACCAGACTTGCCCCCTGGACGGCTTCTGGACTGCTTAACACAAGACCGAGCAGTATCGCGAGCCACGAGAAAGCAAAGGTGGTAAGCAGAAGGAAGCCAGTTGCCGCAATCCAGGCGAGGGGATTGCCCGCTGGCCGGAAGCCAACGAGCAGACCGACTGCCCAGATTACCAGCACGACGAAGACATCGCGGACGAGGTCGGCCAGCGTGCGACCGGTGAGGACCGCCGAGCGCGCCATCGGCAACGAGCGAAAGCGGTCAATCAGGCCATGTTGGAGGTCGGTTGCCAGGCCAATCCCGGTTGCCAGGGAACTGACCAGGGACGCTAGCACGAACACACCGGCCATCAGATAGTTCGCATAGCTGGTGCCAGGAACGAGAATGGCTCCGCCAAAGACGTAGCGGAAGAGCAGGACGAGCATGGTTGGTTGAAGAGTCGCGAGAAGCAACTCGTCGGGACGGCGTGGGATCTGCACGAGTCTGCGTTTAGCCAGCACCCACGCGTGAGCGAACGTCCAATAGAGAGCGAAATGGGAACGCGGGGTAACATCTTCCGTGGTCAAGAGTGCCGGGCTTTTCATCGTTTACTCCTTTGTAGTAGTGCCTCTTCAGGCGGCTCAGCCTCGCTTACCGCGTGCCCGGTGAGCGAGAAAAAGACATCATCAAGCCAAGCGTTGGGCGGCGCAGGGCCAGATCGTCCAGCGCAATCTGTGCTCCATCGAGATCGCGCACGATCGCGGCGAGTCGCTGAGCTCCATTCGTTACCGGGACTGCGAGGTGACGGCGTTCGCGGTCGATCTGAATCTCACCTGAGCTGTACGGACGTATCGCTTGCAACGCGGCGCCCAGATCGCTGTGCGGAGCCACTGTTAGTTCCAGGCGCTCCCCTCCGATCTGCGTTTTCAGTTCGTCGGCAGTGCCTTGAGCAATCACTCGCCCATGATCAATCACCACAATCTGATGGGCAAGGTGATCGGCTTCCTCCAGGTACTGGGTGGTCAGCAACGCCGTCGTGCCCTGGGCCGCCAGATCACGGATAACCTCCCACATCGCGAGGCGTCCACGCGGATCAAGACCGGTCGTTGGCTCATCCAGGAAGAGGATCGGTGGCGAGATGATCAGGCTGGCCGCCAGGTCGAGCCGCCGGCGCATGCCTCCTGAGTACGTTTTCACCAGGCGAGAGGCGGCCTGGGCGAGATCAAAGCGTTCGAGCAGGTCGTGTGCTCGCCGCTTTGCCACTGCGCCTGGCAGGCGATAGAGTTGCCCGAACATCTTCAAGTTTTCGTAGCCGGTGAGCAGTTCATCGACGGCGGTATATTGACCGGAGAGTCCGATGCGTTCGCGCACAGTCCTGGCGTGTGTCACGACATCCAGCCCTGCCACCTCCGCGCGTCCACGATCAGGCCTGGTGAGCGTGGTCAGGATGCGCACCGCAGTCGTTTTGCCCGCGCCGTTGGGGCCGAGGACGCCCAGGACCGTTCCTTCCTCAGCCACCAGGTCCAGCCCATCCAGAGCGTGGGTTTTGCCATACGATTTGTACAGTCCTTCAGCCAGAATGGCCGGTGTCTTTGCCATCGTGTATTTCCTCCAAATGGGTATCTGTGTTCTGCAACATTCTCCGATATTTGTGATAGAATGTTGCCTAAAAGAAGCGTACTCGAAGCACCAGAAAGGCGCAAGAAGCAAATTCACGAGGATGTTGCATATGCAACACAGGAGCAAAAATGACGCGCGATCATGTTGATTTACGCGTGAGACGAACCCATATGGTCTTGCGCGAAGCCCTGATCGACCTGATTGAGGAAAAGGGGTTCGATGCAGTCACGGTGGGGGACATTGCCGAGCGGGCGATGGTCAACCGGGCGACATTCTATCGTCACTACCAGGACAAGTATGCCCTGGTCACCGGCATCTTTGAGGAAGCGGTCAATCAGATATTCCGCGAGATCGGTCCCCTGCCGGAAAACCTTGAGGGACTCCTCTCGTCCTGGAGTGAGTTTGACGCCAAAGCCATACAGTCGTACATCGACTCCTCGTTGGCAGCCTGGTCAGCGTTCTTCGAGCACATCATCAGGCACGCGAGGCTCTACCGGGCGATGCTTGGCAAACGCGGCAGTTCCTGGTTTGCCGTCCAGATGCGCGACTACTTCGCGGAGGTCATTCGTCAGCGCATCCGAACACTCCCCGCATTAGGCGTGGGAGAAACCGATGACCCGAACGCCGCGCCAGTGGAGTTCGTGATCATCAGCCTGGCACACTGGTTTGTGGGGATGCTGGCCTGGTGGATTGAGAACGGGATGACCTACTCTCCCCAGCAGATGACCATCTGGAGCGCACGCTTTGCCATGTACGGCTATCCCTCGGCTCTAGGCCATAATGTACCCCACACGATCGGCGGAGTGGCAACGTTTGACAGTTGAGGAAGGCCTTGACATGTTGGCTTCCTTTTCACCTCTCTTCGCAGCAAAAGAACTGTTCGATTGGAACAGCGTGTGCAGCATCGCTTCCGTCTATCTCTTGAAGAAAGCTCATCAAGGAAAGATTGCCGCTTGTTAAAGGGGATTGGCTTCTTAGGTGCGAACTGAAGAGGTTAGCGCGCCGCATCGAGTGTCCCTGGGGCCTGCGGCAATTCTACCGCGGTGTGGTGCTGGCCTTTGTAATGGATCTTGAGCACGCAGTCAATACATTGTTCAAGGTCCGGACAGCTACAATGCAGGCCCTGCTCCAGCATCCGTCTCATGCTCTGCGCCCGGTGAATCAGCGTGTCCACCTCGGCCAGCTTCCGCTTCGCCAGGCTTTGCCAGCGCGCAGAGAGCGGTGTGTCCCCGTCCAGTTCATGGAGCAACATCTGCATTTCAGCCACGCTAAAGCCGACTGCCTGGGCGGCTTGGATAAATGCCAATCTCCGCAGAATCTCAGCATGATAGCGTCGTTGTCCACTGACGCGCTGTGGCAGCGGCAGGAGTCCCACGCTCTCATAGTAACGAATTGCCGAAGTGCGAATGCCCGCTTGCCGGGCTACTTCGCTGATGGTGAGTTCCGTCATCGTATTCAGCCTTTTTTCCTCTTGACTTCAAGTTCACTTTAACGAGTACACTGCATTGTAACCGATAAAAACGTCATCGGCCAGTTTCTTGAAAAGGTTTGCCGAGAGGAATGGAAAGAAAGCTATGGCAGAAAATCATCCCAACCTGCTTCTTGTGAGTGACCAGGACTTTGAACAGCGCGTGCTTAACTCTACGCTCCCAGTGATCGTCGATTTCACGGCGGACTGGTGTCCGCCTTGCCGCGTACTGGCCCCGCTCTTTGCGCGGCTCAGCGATACCTATAAGGAAAAGCTGAGTTTCGCGAAGATGGATACTGATGAGAACGTGCTGGTGCCTACCCGACTGGGCATCCAGGGCGTTCCGACGCTCGTTCTATTCGCGGGTGGAAGGCCAGTTGGACGCGTGGTCGGACCGCACCCAGGTCGCTTGCAGCAAAGCATTGAGCGCCTGTTGGCAGAGGTGAGCGCCGACTCGATTACATAGCAGGTGGCGACTTCCGCCACTTTCCCGAGCAACCCGATCACTGGGCAATAGCGGGTGGTGGAAAGCTCAATGGCACCCGCTACCACCTGAGGATCGATGTTGGTGCCTCTCACCCATGCGAGCAATCCCCTGTGTACCTTGTTTAAGCGCAGGCGCTTATGGGCTTCGGGCTTCCTCAAAGAGGCGGATCCATTCTTCAAAATTGTGTGCAATGTGTGTGGCGGCCTCCTCTTTGGAGATGCGTTTGGCCTCAACATCGAGAAGGGGCTGCCAGAAACTCGTTCGCCCTACCGCAAAACCGATGAACCCGGGAACGCTCGCCGCTGTCTTCAGCCAACGCACGACCCGGTCTCGCTCTGCACCGCGTCCCAGCACAATGAGACCGGCGGTGTTCCGTCCACCACGCCGAGCCATCTCTACTATCTTGACACAATCTTCCTGGCGATCAAGCCCTTCGACCTTCCAGACATCTGGCTCAACTCCAGCATCCTGCAAGGCCTGTATGACTTGCATCATCAAGCGTGGGCGCAGCTGCAGATCATAGGCGTTCTTGTCCCCCTCAACTTGTTCCAGTTGCATCGGTGAGGCTGGCACCAGCAGTTCGAACATGAACAGCCTCTGTGTCCGGTGCAGATAGTCGGACAAGCGTTTGAGCCGACTGACCTGGCGCTGGTTGAGAG
>WNFA01000158.1_pt1 | contig 50999 bp, 34 predicted proteins | sample 5400481 | NCBI WGS metagenome assembly WNFA01 (sample SAMN13153340, study PRJNA577476) | soil metagenome | isolation source: 120 cm saprolite under Douglas fir tree site 2 hole 1 replicate 2 | place: USA:California | collected 2015-04-18 | reverse complement strand
TTGAAGTTCTGCACGGCAAAGCGGATCACCAAAAACATTAAGACGGTGAGGACAATCGTTTCGATGACCTCGCGTACGAGCCGGTAGCGCTTTTCAAAATCAAGTTGTGGATTCATGCTCGCTCTCTGTCCGCCGGACACAAATTTGGTAGGTCAGTACCTACGAGTGGTACTATTGACTACGAACTATTACGAAATGTATCAGATACAGGTTGCAGAAAGCAAGCCTGCAAAGAATGTTGTTAATCGTGCTATTCCAGTATAGTTCAGTCGCAGGGTTTGCAAGTGCCAGCATAGGAAATAAAGGCTAACATCCTCGTTGTTTTACTAGTGAGATGTAATCGCTACTATCATACGCATAATTACCAATTCTGTCGGCTCGGGTTCTCGCCCCCATCGAGGGTCGGAGGGAGTGAAGTCGTCGTATGGTAGGGGCTGGGCTTGCCCCCGCCCTGCTAACCAGCCCCTGATGTGTGGGGGAATTGCCTTTCAAGCAACCTCTTGACGATTATAGTATAGTATAGTAGCGCATATCGAACGTTTGTATCAAATAGTCCACAAGTGACGGCTGAAGATTTCTCCTATGGACTTGTGAAAATGGGTGGTGCAGTTGTATGCCCCAAGATAAAATTGTTATTCGTGGTGCCCGCGAACACAACCTGAAAAATATAGATGTTACTATCCCGCGTGACAAACTGGTGGTGATCACCGGCCTTTCTGGGTCAGGCAAGAGTAGCCTGGCTTTTGATACGATCTTTGCCGAGGGACAACGACGTTACGTTGAATCGTTGTCAGCCTATGCGCGGCAATTTCTGGATAAAATGGAGAAGCCCGACCTTGACCATATCGACGGCCTCTCTCCTGCTATCTCTATCGACCAGAAAGGTTCGACACATAACCCACGTTCGACGGTAGGGACAGTGACAGAGATTTATGATTATCTACGGCTGCTGTATGCTCGTATCGGTCATCCTCATTGTCCTAATTGCGGACGCGAGGTAAGCCAGCAGACTGTCCAGCAAATTGTCGACGCGGTCCTCAATTTGCCCGGCGGTTCGCGTATCATGCTGCTTGCTCCGCTTATACAGGGGCGCAAAGGTGAGTATAAGAATATCTTTGAGGAGATGCGGCGGTCTGGATACGTGCGCGTGCGCGTAGATGGTAAGATTTACGATCTGAGCGACGAGATCGAACTGGATAAGCAGAAAAAACATACGATAGAGGTGGTCGTTGACCGCCTGGTGATCCATAAACGGCAAGAGGTGTCTACGCCTGTTGAAGGCACGACCGAATCCTTCCAGCAAGAAGAGCGCGATGAATTGCAACCATACAAGCGGGTTGCAGAGCGTCCCGCGCTTTATGATGTGAATGCTGAAAGAGAAGTAGAACCCGGCGAAGATGGGGCAAAGGCGGATCAGACCCTGAAGGAAGAGATTGATCCATCATTCCGGCAGCGGGTGGCGGATTCACTGGAGACGACATTGAAACTCGGTAGCGGTGTAGTGCTGGTTTCGGTTGTGGATGGCGAAGAGATTCTGTTCTCTGAGAAGCTGGCCTGTGTTTACTGTGGAATCAGCCTGCCGGAAATTGCGCCGAGAACCTTTAGCTTTAACAGCCCGCACGGGGCATGTCCTACCTGTACTGGCCTTGGCACGCTGCAAGTGATCGATCCCGAGCTGGTTGTGACGCACCCCGAGCTAAGCTTAGCCGAAGGAGCGATTGCGCCGTGGAGTAAAGTCGTGAATGGCAGCCAGTGGTATGCTTCGATCCTGGAGGCGCTGGCGCAGAAATATAACTTCAGCCTGAGCACTCCCTGGCGCACCCTGAGCGAAGATCAACGTCAGAAGGTGCTCTACGGTTCATCAGAGCCGCTGACGATTCGCTACACACCACAGCATGGCCGCACACGCAGCTATACCATCAACTTCGAGGGAGTTATCCCTAATCTTGACCGGCGTTACAAACAGACAGAGAGCGAGAGCGTGCGCGAGGAAATTGAAAGCTACATGTCGGCGCGTATCTGCCCAGTCTGCCATGGCGCTCGCCTCAAGCCGGAAGCGCTGGCGGTTACAGTAGGCGGGCGCAATATTGTGCAGGTCACGCGGCTTTCGATAGTGCTGGCGCAGCGGTTTTTCAAAGAGTTAGAAGCTGATACTCAGGCTCTCCCAGGACAAAGAAGCATTCGGCTTCTTAACGGGAATGGGAATGGTGATCCTGTTCCGCCTGATCCCCTGGAGCCGATCGATCCTGACGGGCCGCTGGTCGAGGTGACGCTGACAGAGCGTGAACGCTTTATCGCTCGCCAGGTGCTCAAAGAGATCCGGGCGCGCCTGCAGTTCCTGGTGGATGTTGGCCTGGATTACCTGACCGTGGACCGGGCGGCAGCCAGTCTTTCCGGTGGCGAGGCACAGCGTATTCGCCTGGCAACACAGATCGGCTCTGGTCTGATGGGCGTGCTCTACATACTGGATGAGCCAAGCATTGGATTGCACCAGCGCGATAACGCGCGACTGATCAAGACCCTGCTGCGTTTGCGTGACCTTGGTAATACGCTGCTGGTGGTCGAGCACGATGAAGATACGATGCGTGCCGCCGATCACATCATCGATATTGGACCAGGGGCAGGCGAGCATGGAGGGTATGTTGTCGCGGAAGGCACGTACAACGATATTATTGCCAATACAAATTCGCTGACCGGGGATTACCTGGCAAGGCGCAAGCGGGTTCCCCTGCCTGAGATGAGGAGAGAGGGCAGCGGGCGATCGCTAGTAATCAGGGGAGCGCGCGAAAATAACCTGAAGAACATAACGGTCGAGGTTCCGCTCGGGAAATTCGTGGTGGTTACCGGCGTCTCTGGTTCTGGGAAGAGTACGCTGATTACCGATATCCTGTACAGGAAGCTGGCGCATAGCTTATACCGCGCTCATGAGAAGCCGGGTGCGCACGATTCTATCGAGGGTATGGAGTACCTGGACAAGGTGATCGATATCGATCAGTCGCCTATCGGGCGTACACCGCGCTCGAATCCTGCGACCTATACCAATGCATTTACTGGAATCCGCGAACTCTTCGCGCAGGTGCCGGAGGCGCGCATTCGCGGCTACCAGCCGGGCCGCTTCTCTTTTAATGTGAAGGGCGGGCGCTGCGAGGCCTGTAAAGGTGAGGGCATCGTCAAAATTGAGATGAACTTCTTGCCCGATGTGTATGTGCCGTGTGAGGTGTGCAAGGGCAAACGCTACAACCGCGAGGCACTGGAAATTCATTACAAAGGCAAGAACATCTCCGAGGTACTGGATATGACGGTGGAGGAGGCGATGGGCTTCTTTGCGAATGTTCCCTCTATCTTCAATAAGATGAAGACGCTGTACGACGTTGGCCTGGGCTATATGCGTCTGGGTCAGCCGGCCACAACGCTGTCGGGTGGCGAGGCGCAGCGCGTCAAGCTGGCAACGGAACTTGCTCGTCGAGCGACGGGTCGCACGATGTATATCCTGGACGAACCGACGACCGGCCTGCACTTCGCCGACGTGGAACGTCTACTGCACGTGTTGCAGCGTCTTGTCGATGCGGGTAACTCGATTATAGTGATCGAGCATAATATGGAAGTGATCAAGTGTGCCGACTGGATTCTCGATCTAGGGCCGGAAGGGGGCGATGCTGGCGGACACCTTATCGCCCAGGGAACACCGGAAGAGGTCGCCGAGAACGTGCAGTCATTCACGGGTTACTTCTTAAAACGCATGTTTACTGAGGAAGCGGCGTACGCGAATACTCGTCAGTCTAGCGAGGAGATTGTGGCGGGGTAGCCTGAGCGGCATATTCGGAAGGCTCAACTAGTGTACAACACAAATACATATAAGTGTAAGTGACGTACTTGACTAGTGTTCAACTTTACGAGCTGAAAGCAGTCTAAGTGTACAGTTAAAGAGAAGGAGAAGCCCGACCAGGTAAGCCCCTGTCTCAAGTATACGCCAGCCAGTCACTGGCGTAACATCACCAACCCACTGCAAACTTGGTAGCAAGGGATTCATAAAGTAAAGAAACACGATTAGGGCATATATGCTGGCTGGTACATAGATGTACTGCTTTACTCGTACCCAAGGCACAGACAACATGATTATCACAAGAGAAATGATAGCTGGTGTTGCATGAATATCTTCAAGATCGGGAAAAACCAGGAGCGAACCAGCTACCCAAAGCGCAAATTCCAATGCTGCAGTTTCTGAGTCCAGAGTTGTTCGATGTATAGCCCGCAACACGAGTATAGTGACAACAATTCCAAGAGAGAGTGCTGCTATAACGGCAGGCCATGTGCCCAGTTTAAACCATGGCCTTGCTGATAGAGTATCGCTGAATAGTCTGAGCAAAAGGCCGTAAAGAGAAACAATACCTACTTGGGATGCATGAAAACCAGATGTTATCAAGTGAGTTACCTGCAGCCATTCAACGTTCACTCGCCAACCGGCAACAACGAATGCGATACTAAAGCAAGTCAACGATGTAAAAAGAAAGACGACAACTACACGGTACGCACGTTTCCAAATAAAATAGAGAAGGATCAATCCCAGGTATGGTTTCACTATAACGGCAAGAGCCAAAAGCACACCAGCAAGAGTGACACGCTTGTGGATATAGGCGAAATAGCTACTCACAATAAGGCAGGTGAGGATTAGATCACTTTGACCAAGTTTTAGTTCATTGCGTACAATCCCGATCATAGAGCAACAAATCACCAGTAAAGGGGTCAAACTCTGCCAACCATGCTTATGACATATCTGGACTAGTAGACTAATTGTCAACACAAATGAAAGTATAGAAAGTGCGGCCCATATCAGTGCCGCGACTTCTAGCGGAAGGTATGTCAGAGGAACGAGCGCAATAGCAAATGGAAGAGGATACACAAAGTAACTGCCAGTAGCCAAAGCATTATTCTGTGAAACCAATCCCTGTGCGGATAGGGCTGGTTGAAATGGATCTCTATTATACCTCACATCCAGGGCTGCTTGATAAAATACCTTAAAATCTGCAAGAGAAACATTACTGCTGTGCCATCGCTCGAAATAGAAAAAGATTCCTGCAAGGACGGCCAGTGCGATACACCATAAAATAATGGGGATTATGCTCAATACACCATTTCCTGTTATTGTCCCTTGTACTTTAGATACTGTCTCGTTATTAGTGAGACTCGAGATGCGCGAGGAAGAGCGCCGAAAACGCATAGCAATAAATCCTTTCTCTATCCAAAATCCACTCGTTTCTATCACCTCTGAGTTTTCCATACCGTTCCCACTAGAACGCGCAGCACAAGCAGCATAGCAATTAGTGTCCAAAAACAGAAGGACAAATCTTGTTCTAGGAAGGCGTTGTCAACTTGTCCTTGTATCAAGGCGGCAAGCATGGCTGCTCCCACACCAACTGTCATCCACTGTAAAGTCAGATTGTCTGTGCCTTCGGCTGAACGCAGACAGCACCGGATGCGAGCAAAGAGCCAGAAGAAGAGCCCCAGTAGTGTAACAAACGCTAGTAGGCCGAAGAGACCTACACTGACCCACACATGGAGAAATATATTGTGTGGGTGTGATAACTGTGGCTCATCTCCCAAACCAGTAGAGACACCCGTAACCGGGTCTCTCATAATGATGTAGTGGAACAAGTGACTATGACACAGGCTATTAGCACTATAATGGCACAGCCAATTATCCAACCCATAGCCAAACCAAGGGCTATCAAGAATCATATGCAAGGCACTCTGCCAGAGATAGAGGCGCTTCGTCACGGTACTCACTCCACGCACATTCATGTGACCCTCAATGATGTAGTCAACAATGCGTGTGTGAAAGGCAAAGATAACAACTCCCAGTACAACGACAAAAATCAGCGTATTTATGAGCAACAGTTTGCGACTACGTATTGAATGGGCAGCTATGAAGAGGACAGCAATACCAAGAGCCACCCAGGCACCGCGTGATTGACTCAGGTAGAGTACCACCAGGAGCGGGACACAGAACGCGATGGCAAAAGCACGAAACTGCCAGGATTTCCTAGCCCTTACGGTTTCTTGTGTTTTTGTCATCGCCATAGTTAGGCCAATAGGCAGTACATAATCAAAAAGCAAACCAATATTATTTGCACTGCCATACACTGCATTCACACGGAGCATGTCGCTTGACTTTACAGTAAGTCCATGCATAAAGAAGAGATATTGGATAATTCCCAAAAACGCAACAACAAGTCCTGTTCCGAGGAAGGCACCCAGCAAACGCTTGAGGTCCTGACGCGAACGTAGACAGAAGAGGACGAGCAGGAAATAGAGCAGTGGGTCAAATACTTCCCTACGAAAGGCGCGTAAGGCGTCATGTTGGGCATACGCTATGACAATCGAGATGACTGATGCTGCAATAAAAATGAGGATGGGAATGGCAAATGGCCCTAGGCGGTCACGCAGTTCTTGCCACGACAGCCAGTACTGCCAACCACGACGCTGGCGCAGAAGTTGCAGCGAGGCCACGATAAGGCAAACCCAAAGTACAATCTCTGTAACACTGAATGAATAAGAACCAATAATCGATTTTGGTAGCATGTAATAAGGGAGTGCTAGGGGCAGCAATGCTACGGTAAAAGACAAGCGATACCAGCAGAGCATTGCGAAAATCAGTAAAAATGGGATTGAGACAAGCGGATTCATATGGAAGAAACTGCCTGTACCAAGGTGTTCATTGCCAGTCACATAATAGAGAGCTATGGACAGAACCAGGCCACCTTCTATGAAGCGATCTTGCCAGAATGGTGAGAGCCTTCCTAAAAGCGTACTCTTATCAGGAGCAGAACCATCGGGAACATGGGAGCTTGCATCGCTATCGTCTCTTGTCTCTTGTTCATCTAAGGCAGCATCAGATGGAGGACGACTATCAGGAAAGGGAGGGGCTATATTAGCACTATCTCCTATTTCCTGTTCATCCAGAACAGGACCTGATACAAATCGTGAACTATCATAATTATTAGAACACTGCATCGGCACTATTCCCTGTCTATTCAAAGCAGCATCAAATGAAGATAACGAAAAGTTCTGGCTGATCATTAGCTCTGTAATTCCACACTGATTTACTTATTGTGCATGTTCATCAATGCGTGATTATGTAGGAGGGATCGTCACCAGGGCAGTGCATTCTTTTCCTTGTGATCTATTTTTACACATATTTGGTCTGTATCTCCATCTTGTCCGCCATCAATGACCACCTTCTCTGTGGTTTTGTCGTTACTGCCATTTGGTTCTGGCTCACGACCACCTAACTTAATAGGAGTACCTTGCTGGCGTTGACGATAGTCAATCCAGATGATCAATACGAGCATCGTTAGACCCACCAGGCCGAGGCCAACAAATTTGTAAATGCGTGAAAGATTCAGAGCAAGTAGCCCAAACATCAGCGTCAGTCCATAGAACAGTAAGCATATCTGCTTGACGCTCAGTCCCGTTGCCATCATACGGTAGTGCAGGTGCGTTTTGTCATAGTGCAAGGGAGATTGACCACGTCGCACACGGTTGATCATAACCACGGCGACATCGAGGATAGGCACCCCAAGTACCATCAGGGCAAGTGCAAGCTTTGCCCCTCCTATAATCGAAAGGACCGCCAACGCCAATCCTAAAAACATCGAGCCACTATCACCCATGAAAATCTTGGCTGGATTCCAGTTGTGAGGCAGAAAACCGAAAACAGCCCCTGTAAAGATCGCCGAAAGGACTGCGATGCTCTGCTGGCCGAGGATAAAGCTAATAATGGTAATGAAAAGTCCTGTAATGCCTACTACCCCGGTTGCAAGACCATCCAGCCCATCAATGAGATTGACGGTATTCATCATGCCCACAGTCCAGAACCAGGTAAACAGGATGGCAGGAATAGCCGCAAGGGCAATGTCACTGTTATGTACGACTAGAAAAAGTGTAGGTTCACGATACCACGGCAAGTTGGGATTGAAATGTTCAACGCCAAAGGGATTATTAAAAGTGAAAAGCAAAATACCATGGAAAGTCCCATCTATCCATGGGCCAAGAATGATAATAACGGCTATCGTCTGAGCAAGGAGTTTAGGCCAAGGACCAAGCCCCAATATATCATCATACGCATGCACAACTACCAGCAGTGCTCCTGCAGCAATCAGCAACCAGTAAATTGTGAGTTCGTTGGCATGCGCATTGAGGTTTAGACCAGGAGTATAAAAAAACAATGATGCGATAACGAAAGCCAGGAATATGGCGACGCCGCCCAGGCGGGGTACAGCTTTCGTATGTACCCTGCGGGCGGCGGGTTTGTCGAGCCAGCCTACCTTATAACAGAAAGCTTTGACTAGAAACGTGAGGATAAAGGCAAGTAGGAATGCGGATACTCCACCGATCAACAGCGTGACCGCGGGTTGAAGATGGGTGGGAATGAGCAATAGAAGCCGGATATAGATGATATTTGCCTCAAGCATAACAACTCTCCCTACTGCAGGTGAGACTAACACATTCCTTTCTTTTTGTAAAGGTAAGCAAATCTGAAAAAGAATGCTTCGACTACAAGGTGTCTGGTAAAGAAAACGCGATTGCTAGCCTCTTTGATGGTACTGCTCTGGTTACTAATGCGATAAGTGCTCCCAGAAACACTCATCGTTATTTTCCGTTTCCTTATTTATGACGAGCAAGATTGTCTGCTTTCTTTTGTATACGAACTAGAGAGTTACATGTAACAGACGGTCCCAGCCAGCGAAGTCTTTTTTGAAGGTTACAGTTGCTTGAGGCCATAGCTCGTGCAGCAAGCTAGTGAGTGGTTCACGCTGGCGATAGCCAATCTCTAACAGTAGCACTGCTCCCTGTGCTATTTTATGCGAGCGCTGTAATTCCGTAAAAAAGCGCTGCAACAGGTCCAGTCCATCAGGGCCGCTGAAAAGGGCGAGATGTGGTTCGTAGGCCCGGACGTCACGAGCAAGATCATCCATCTCACCTGTTCCGACGTAGGGCAGGTTGGCCGTGAGTATGTCAACGGGTTCAGGCAAGGGTGCCAGTAGATCGCCATGCAGCAAGCGCACGCGCTGTTCGACATGGTGACGCAGGCAATTGAGGTAGGCGACTTCGAGTGCAGCGGCAGAGATATCGGTCGCATAGAGGTAGGGGAGGCGCGGCTCCAGTACAGCTAAGGTTACGGGAATGATGCCGCTGCCAGTACCGATATCGGCTACAACCGGAGTGCGTCCCGCTGCCAGCATAGACTGGCAGGCGTTGAGCGCAGCTTCAACCAGCAATTCTGTTTCTGGACGAGGGATTAGGACACGTTGGTCGACGAGAAAATCAAGCCCGTAGAACTCTTTATGGCCGGTGAGATAGGCGACAGGTTCGCCTTGTGAGCGCCGCTCTATGAGTGTGAGATAGTGCTGCTCCTCTGCCAGGGTAAGTGTGCGTTCGGGATACGCATAGAGCGTACTCCGTTCGACGTTCAAGACATGGCTTAACAAGACTTGAGCGTCAAGCCTTGCCTGAGCCTGGCCTGCCTGTGTCAGGGTGAGTATCCCTTGCTCTAATGCCTGGCGGATGGTAATCATAGTTTACAATCGTTGGCGGCCTGCGAAACCTGCATCGAGGTGATGCCAGTAGTTGATGCGCTCCTCGCCTAAGTGCCAGCACAGGTAGACTTCGCTCCCATTACGCAGGCTGAGGAAATCGATTAGCCCGGTGTTGGGGTCTTTCAATTCACAACCAAAGTCGTTCAGTTCGGTGATCAATGCTTGCAAAGCCTGGATGTGCCCCGCCAGGTCTTTCTGCAACCTTGTGATACGTTCATGCAGGTGGTGGCCGTTACCCATCGCCAGCGCGTGGAGATCGCCAAGTTCTTCTTCGCTTTGTTGCATAGCTTTGCGGCGCTCTTGAATCTTGAGGAGCACAACGGTGACCTGGGGCAATAAAGCTTCGGCTTCTTCGCGGGTAAAGTAGTGGGCCATGCGTTTCCTCCCTTCAGCGCACTGGCTTTACTACGTTCGCTGGCTGTATGATAGCACGTTTTGGCTATTTTGCATAGGCTGGTTATGGACGCAGTTTCTGCGAATAGCCTTGACTGCGTCCTTATTAGCCCTGTTACTTTAAAGCCCTGGTCAGGGTGTGGGTATTACCGTAGGTGTCCCGGCACCCGCTGAAGGCGTTGGCGTAGACGTGCCGCCAAGAGTAATACTCAGGTCGTCAAAGGTTTTGAGAGCCACTGTCTGACCTGTTTGATTTAAAAAGTAGGTGCCTGTGACGGTATCACCAGCTTGCACAAGCGGTAGTTTGGCCGAAAGGCTCAGGTTGGCGGTAAAGATTACGTTCTGCCCTTTAATCTGGATGTAGTAAACGGTATTGCTCCCTTGCTGTACTGCTGAGATACGCAAGACATTGCCCTTCACCGTCTGTTGCGTACCTGCTGTAGTTGTGGCTCCGCAATCGTTGGGGATAGAATTTTGCGCGAGCCATTGTTTATAATCAATCAGCGCCTGGCTAAGCGTTGACTCGAACTGCACGTTGCCCCCGTTCAGATTCCTGGCATCAAGTATACCCACATCCTGGTAGATACTGCTGCTGCTATAAATCGCAACCCAGGTAGCCTGGCCGCAGATCTGGTACAACTGGAAGCTGTCCACGTTGTAATGCAGGATATTGGGGCGCGTCGATGCAAAGGTGTTCTGCACGTTGGTGCCGATTCCCAACCCCGCTGCTGCGCCTCTGTAAAAGAAGGCCTGGTTTTTATGGGTGTCGAACAGGAAAACCCCTGTGCTGGATTGATCGTTTGAAGACGACGAGGTCATTGGGATGAGCCAGACAGGTTGATCGACATTATTGTAGAGCAACTGCGGGCTGCTCGCCGGCGTCTGCTGGCCAGCCCCGGAGGGATTGAACCACGGTGCTGCATGATACAGCCCCCACCATGACAGGTATTGGTTCACCGTGTCTGCTGGTATGACACGATCTACCCAGTATGGCACATTCTGTGGCTGATAGACCTTGATGTCCCCGGTGTGAGCATCTACAATCAGCACTACGCTGAGTACGTCGCCTGTATAGCCGCGTGTCGGCTGCATCAGAGAGATCGTCCAGTACGGATGAAAGCTGTCGTCAAGCTCCAGGGTAGGATCAACGAGCCTGCCGTAGGTATAGCCGCTCAGGTAGACATGCCGGATCAGATCCTGGTTGAGGAGCGCCCCAGGCAGGTAGGCGATTGTGTCATTACCACCGGTACGCAGCGTGGGTTGCGCATTGGGGTTTTCAGCGTCTACCACGACGAAGCCGGGCGTCGAAGAATTGGAGAGGTTGACGAAGATGTTGTTATAGCTCAGCGGGGCGACATAATAGAGATGATGGTTGATAGACTGAAGCGTATAGCTGTTGGGATCGAGGTTATAAGCTGAACCATAGTTCTGCGGGTTGGAGCCGAGCACCTGTTGACCTTTGAAAGAGGCGACGCTCTGGCTGACCAGGATAACGTGGTTGGGATCGGTCGGTATCAGCGGCGTAGTAGGTTGCTCTATGGTCACGTGAGGAATGGCTGCGAGCGCCTTGGCGTTGCTATCGAACCAGGTGGTGAAGACGACGATCAGGCCGGCAACGACGATACCGATGAATGCAGCTACTGCCAGGCCAAAGATGCCTGCAGCGATAGCCCCGCGCGAGGCATTGGTTGGCAGTGAGACACGGTTGCCGCGGGTCGAACGTCGTCCCTGGCTGGCGGCTGAGATATCCTCTAGTGAGCCAAGCATGGGTCGGGCAAAAGAGAACAGGTTCCCGATGCTGCTAAGTATAAGCGGCCACAGCACCCATTGCCATCCCCCAAAGGGGCCGGTTAATGCAGTTTCAGTGCCGTAGATAATTAAGAAGCAGACGATGAAGTTAAAAATGAAATAGCCGATAAACCACCTGATAAACTTACGGGCGACGAATGCTTCGCGGCGTCCAAATACGAGCCGCCCAATGGTGAGTATGGCCATTACAATAATTGCGCCGATGAATGCCAGTAGGACGGTAATCATAACAGTCTCTCCTGATAGGCAATGATGATAGCGTAAAGTTAGCTTCTGCTTCTAATGGTAACCCCTGCGTCAAGACCCTCGTGAGGTGAAGGAATAGACATTGCTACAAAAAGTGTTCTCAGGGGTAGTGGCGTTGCTGGTTGAGGTAGAATATGGGGGTAAGCGCCTGGCTGTACTACTGATCCGACCGGATGAGTGCGCAGCACTAGCACGCAGTGCGTTTCCGGTCGGAATAAGATCCTTTGAGATTTGTAACATTTTATGGTCCGGTTAGTCTAGTATTATGTTTGTGGTAATCATCTTAGTTGTCGTATAGAGAAGGAGCAGTATATTCATGCAACTGTTTGGTAAAAAGCCTGCAACGCAAATAGAGAAGCTTCCTGACGGAAAAGACCGGCTTCCGCCTGGACAATACCTGACAAAGAAATGGCCTGTGTTGAGCTATGAGCGTACACCAAACCGGCTTCCGCCTGATTGGAGGCTGAGGATCACGGGCAAAGTAGAGCATCCCTTCGAGTTGACGTGGGAAGAATTCCTGGCGCTGCCGCGTACTACACTGGCCTCTGATATTCACTGTGTGACGTCGTGGAGTCGTTATGACAATACGTGGGAGGGTGTGCACATCCGCGAGATTTTACAGCGGGCCAAACCGTTGCCGAGCGCCGGATTTGTGACGGCTCATTCCTGGACGGGTTACACGACTAATATGCCGCTTGCCGACCTGGATGACGATGATGTAATGATTGTTATCAAGCATGACGGGGAAGACCTGGCTCCTGAACATGGTGGACCTGTGCGCCTGCTTGTGCCGAAGCTCTACTTCTATAAGAGCGCGAAGTGGCTGGATGGCCTGGAGTTTATAGAGCACGACCGTCCGGGCTTCTGGGAGCAGCGTGGGTATCATAACCACGCCGATCCGTGGCAAGAGGAGCGGTACTGGTAAGCAGGTCATCTAAAAGTTGAGGAACTAAAAAGAAGAGTCTTCATGAGCGCTCGTGGAGGCTCTTCTTTTTGCTTTAAGGCTATTTTACAAATACCAGCGGGAAGGGATACCTCTTGCGAGATAAGCCTATTTTTTCGCTGAGCGTCGTTAGAGGCTCCTGGTCAAATAGGGGCAACTGGCCATGTGTTAAAATCTGATTTATTTCTTGCTGCGTTTTGATCTCTCCCGCTTCGTCTATATGCATTACTTCAATATCCTGCTCGATTAGCGTATTACCGATTAGTTTACTGCGATGGCATTCTTGGGGCTTAGCCTCGCTGCACATCAGGGCAACGTGTAATTGCTTCTCCCAGGCAGTATGTAGATAGCTGATCCCTTTCTGGTAAAATGGTTTCTCACGAACCCTTGCGTAATCAACTCTGTCGTCTACGTAACATGAGGGATCTTTTGGCCGACCCCCAAGGGTATCTCCCATAGAAATATACCGGATATGGTGCTGCTTCAGTCGTTTCTCTAAGGCATCTCTGGAGAACTCAGGTTTGAAACGTGAATGAGGCTGTGAACGAATGTCTACCAGGAACTTGATTTCATAGCGTTGAAGAAGCTCAACAAATTCCTCTATGGAACGATTTCCATAACCGATTGTGTAGATAGGAATTTTTGTCAAGGCATCCTCCAGATATTATGCTCAAGTAATTTAGAACAAGTATACTGAATAGGACGTGATGTGTCAATAAAGATTTAGTTAATAGCATTTTATTGCGCCGGTCAGGTGTTCTATTACCTTTGTCGGCGCGGTTGACGGGGTGGTTTTGGTGGGTGTAGGATGGGCTTATCATAATTATAAAAGGGGCCGACATCATGTCGGCCCCTTCGAGAGGTGTATGTTAGAAGAACGCGAAGAAGAAGAAGCGCAAGAACTCCTAAGCCTTTATCGCTTTGTAGACGACTCCTTTGCAATGAATGAGTCACTTCTCTAGTGTGCTCTTGCTATTCCTCTCCCCATCATACGAAAGCAGAATACGCTTGCCCTCGTAGACCGTCTCTAAATGCACGGGACGGCCCCACAGTTGGTGCACGTATTGTAGCGTCTTCTCCGCGTAGATCAGGTCGAGTTCGTGGCCCTCGAAGAGATGCTTGATGTACAGCTCGCGATTGCCGCGATAGTCACCGTTATCGACCACCAGGTAGGGATAGCCGAAATTGGTTAGACTGGCAACAATACCGTCGCGCACCTTCTCCCAGTTTTTCTCGACGATCACCCACTCGTCTCCCTCTTTCCGGTAAAGATAGAGGTCGAGGTCTTTCACAAGGTCTTTGGTGAGGTAGTTGCGCAGGAAAGAGACATCGTTGTCTAATTCGCGCACATCGAAGATCTTCTGACGACCCATGCCTGGCTTGCGTCCAAATCGCTCCTGCTCCTCTGGGGTTGGGTTATCCCAGCGTTGCTCGATGTCTTCGAATATCTTGAAGCCCAGGTAGTAAGGATTGAGCGAGGTGCGTGATGTCGAGAGCACGCCGGAGTGCAACTGGGCGAATTCGATGATATCGGAATCTGAAATGACTCCTGTTTCCCCGAGCTTGCGCATGATGCGCGAGTGCCATATGCTGTTGTGATGCAGCATGCCGTTTGCGACGTAGCTATGTGAGTGATCTACCGTGATATCATACACATCGGCTACATCATGCTCGACACTGATTACCTGGTCTGTAGGGTCTTCTTTAAGGAACCAGCGGTGGTTTGCAATATATTGGTCCAGGTTTGATCGTTTACGAGCGAGGCCGAAGCCAATCTCCTGCGCGAAAATTTGTGCCGATTTGCCGCTAATCCACACGTTGACTCCACGATGGCGGCTAAGAATGCCATAGTTCAGCAGCACAATCTGCAATGCGTGAGCGATATCATCACTGAAGGTCGATAAAATCACGCCTTGTTTGACAGAAGCGCAACCGTCACAATCAAAGTACGCACGCAAGAATGCGCTGACTACAGGCTTAGGCGAGCGCAGGATGCAATCTGGTATGCGTTTCTGCCGTGCTTTCGCTCGCAGGTCAATATCTAACGACTGAAGGAGGTCAAGCACATTCGCAGAATAAAAGACGACACGCCAGCGGCCTCCTTTTCCATTGGCAGTCTTCTCGTCCCAGAACAGAGTCGGTTCAATCGCGAATAGTTCTGTGATGAGCGAGGCGTAGCGGTCCGCTAACTCGCGGTCACCGCTTGTAAAGCCGATGGCATTCTTTGAGACGTGGATATTGCCATCGCCAATCAGATAACCTAGAAACTCAGCGAATGACTCGGTGACATGTGTGGGTGCAACCAGTGGCAGGCGCAGGCTGTACAATGGTTTACCATTATTGCCAAACGTGTAACCTGTACTCTCGATAGCCGCAGCAATGCGGTCTTTGGCATAAATGGTCTTGCCACCAAGTGAGCGGTACACTGTATGCACGCCGACCTCTGCAGCCAATGCTACATCTTCCACAGTAGGTGCCACTATTTTCACAGGTGAGGATACTGGTACAAGTTGCTCAGGCCAGATATTGTCGCCAACGCTCAATGGGATACGCTGTCCGACCCTCACATCCTTTAGCGCAATCCACTTATCTGGTCCTATACTGAGTTTATGTTCTTCCGCCCCTTCTAGCACAAGCCCACGACGTGTGCGAAGGCGAATCGTGGGTGCATTGCGATGAATATGCCGATCAGTGATGGGGTCTCGCTCGCCATTGCCACTGTCCACTGTCATTGCTTCACCCTGTGCGAGCATCTCATGCAATGCATCATATCGTAGTAGTCCACGCTCAGTAAGCACTAAACTATCATTTCTGAGGCAGGCCCAGCCTTCATTCATCACCTTAGTCTGCATTTGTGGAACAAAGTAGAGCATCTCTGTACGCACGATCTCGATAATGTCGCGCTGCCAGGGTTGGAGGTGGGGAGCATAATTGATCAAGAATTGTAAAATGTCCTTTTCGGGTTTCTCTGGAAACTTGGCTGGTTTGCCTGGCAGCCTGTCGCGTTCCTCTTCTGCCCTTTTCGCTTTCTTTTCAAACCCCCACAGGTCATCGTACTCACTCGTTACCTCTGTAACAGTTTTCCCTTCTTTTTTATCATTTTTGCCGGGTTCATTCGCGCGAATGAACAGGTTGTAGTCTACATGCTCTTGAATCGAGAGCACAGCGTCGAGGAAGTGTTCAACCTCTGCCTTGCCATGATCGAATTCGTACTTGGCGATGCGCCCGGCGTGAATGCTGACCTTGTCGATCATGCGACGCGAGGTATGCTGGAAGTAGGCATTGTTCTTGAAGAAGTCAGTGTGGCCGAAGACATGCGCTACCACAAAGGTCTGTTGCAGCAGGTTATTCATTTCCATCAGGAAGGCATAGCTCGGATTGGTGTTGACCACCATCTCGTAGATTTTGCTTAATCCGAAGTCATATTGCATCTTTTGTCTGTAGTATGCTTTGCCATGCGTCCAATGGCTAAAGCGGCCTGGTAGACTATACGAGGCAAATTCATACATAATGCTTGCAGGCACTAGCTCGAAGTGTGTGGGGAATGGATCAAGCCCGAAGTTGCGCGCTTCTTCCCAGGCCTGATCTATTGCATCACGCAATTGCTCAATTTCGCTATCTGCCATGAGGAACTCCCTCTAGAAACACTTACCTCGTGGGAACGGGGTCGCGCTGCGCGAAGAATTTCCGTAGCGCCGGGTAGACCTCTTTCTTATCAGAAATGGTCACAGCAATAAATTTCTTGTCGGTGATTTTATTGTAGGCCGACATCAGGGTACTGGGCGAGCGATAATGGCCCTCGCGGATTTCGCCGTAGCCAAAGATGTTACAGAGTTCCATCAGCTTGGTGACCAGTTGTACGCAGCGGTCATTGTCCCAGGGGAGGTTATCGCCATCGGAGAAGTGGAAGGGATAGATGTTCCAGTCGTCCGGGTTATAGCGTTCTTTGATGATGTCTAAGGCAAGTTCGTATGCAGATGAAACCTGCGTGCCGCCGCTCTCGCCTTTATGGAAGAACTCTTCTTCGGTGACCTCTTTGGCCTCGGTATGGTGGCTGATGAAGACGATCTGCACGTTGTTGTACTTGGTGCGCAGGAAACGCACCATCCAGAAGTAGAAACTGCGTGCGATGTACTTTTCGAATTCACCCATGGATCCGGATACGTCCATCATGGCTATCACCACAGCATTGGACTGATAGCGAATCGTCGGCTCCCAGACCTTAAAGCGTAGATCCTCCGACTTGATATCTTTGAATTTCGCCTCGCCCTTGGCGGCGTTGCGCTTCATGTTTTCCAGGATAGTACGTTTCTTATCCAGGTTCGTCAGGGGACCTTTCTTGCGCACGTCGGTGAAACGCACAGCCTCGGTCTGGAGTTCCTGCTGGCGTTTCTGTTCGAGGTTGGGCAGTCCAAGGTCCTCAAAGATCATGGCCGCCAGTTCCTCCATAGTGATTTCGGCCTCGTAGTAGTCATAGCCGGCATCTTTGCCGGCATCGCCCTTTTTGCCTTTGCCGGGCTTGGGTTCCTGGGCGATGACATCGCCAACTTTGCTCTTGCCATTGCCCTCGCCTGCATGTTGCTGGCGGCCAGGGTCATAGCGAAAACGATATTCTTCCAGGGAGCGAATAGGTACTCGCACCATCTTCTTACCATCGGAGAGGATGATGCTTTCCTCGCTGACAATATCGCTCAGGTTTTTCTTGATTGCTTCGCGAATCTTCTCTTTGTGACGTTCCTGGTCGACCTGCCCTTTGCGGTGCAATGACCAGTCATGCTGGGAGACAGACATGGAGCGCGCTCCTTCCTGTCGCAAAACGTTTGCGTTAGCGGTTCAACAAACTACCCGTATACCGTAAGATCTCGTTCGCGCATACATGGCAGTATCCATGCTCTGTCATGAGGCGGTTAACAACCTCGTTAATCTTGCGCAACTGCTCTTTGTCAGGTGTGCGAGTCGATGTCGTGATCTTCACCACGTCGCGCAGGTCTGCGAAGAGCTTCTTCTCAATGGCTTCCTTCAATCGCTCGTGGCTGGTGTAGTCGAAGGTCATGCCCTTGCGAGCCAGCGAGGAAATGCGAATGAGAATTTCCTCGCGGAAGGCCTTCTTGGCGTTTTCCGTGACACCGATCTGCTCTTCGATTGAGCGCATCAACTGCTCATCAGGCTCCATCTCTTCGTCGGTGATGGGGTCGCGCAGCCTGGTTTTGTTACAGTAGGCCTCTACGTTATCCAGGTAGTTATTCAGCAGGGTCCGCGCGGATTCTTCATAGGAGTAAACGAAGGCTCGCTGGACCTCTTTCCTTGCCATATCATCATATTCTTTACGCGCTTCCTGGATGAAGTTCAGGTAGTGTTCACGCTCCTCGCGTGTAATGCTGGTGTGCTGGTCGAGGCCATCACGCAGGGCGCGTAGAGCATCGATAGGATTGATGCAGGTGGTGTTCTGTTTGACCAGTGCACTTGAGAGGCGGTTGATGACATAGCGTGGCGAAATGCCTTCCATGCCCTCGCGTACTGCTTCCTCCTGCAACTCTTTGATGTCTTTCTGCTTGAAGTCCTCGATATCCTCACCATCATACAGCTTCAGCTTCTTCATCACGCTCATACCGGCCTTCTTTGAAGGCTCAAGACGTGTAAGGACGGCGAACATGCTGGCAATGTGCAGTGTGTACGGGGCGATATGCACGTTTTGTAACGCGCTCTGCTTGAGTAGCTTCTCGTAGATTTTGATCTCGTCGGAGACACGCAGATTATATGGTACTTTGACAAGAATAATGCGGTCTTGCAAGGCTTCCGACTTCTTATTGCCTACGAACGCCTGGTACTCATGCTCATTGGTATGACTGACGACCACTTCATCGGCGTAGATCATGCTGAAACGCCCGGTTTTGATGTTCTGCTCCTGGCTGAGCGTGAGCAAGACATAGAGGAACTTCTCATCGGTTTTGAGCATTTCGACAAATTCCATGATGCCACGGTTTGAGATATTGAGTTCGCCGTCGAAGCGATAGGCGCGCGGGTCGCTTTCGACACCCACTTCTCCAATCGTGGAGAGGTCGATGCCTCCGACAAGCTCGCTAATATCCTGGCTTTTGGGATCCGAAGGCGTGAATGTACCGATGCCCAGGCGATACTTCTCACTAAAAGCCAGGCGCTTCACAGGTAAATCTTCAATGTGTCCCTTGTATTGTGTATCTACCATATAGCGGCAATGCGGGCACAGGTCCCCCTCGATGTACAGGCCGAACTCTTTCTCCACGTCGGAGCGCAGGTCGTTCGGGATCAGGTGGAGTGGCTCCTCGTGCATAGGACAATCTTTGATCGCATAGACTGCTCCCGCCTCAATACGACTGTAGTCCTCTAACCCACGTTTGATCAGGTAAACGATGCTCGATTTACCACCACCGACAGGCCCCATAAGCAACAGTATACGTTTGCGCACTTCCAGGCGCTGAGCGGCAGAATGAAAATACTCTACAATCTGTAGCAGGGGCTTCTCGATACCGAAGATTTCCTGGCTGAAGAAATTATAGCGCGGTTCACCTGTCCGGGAGGTTTCCATGCCGGCATCCATAATCATATGATAAATGCGCTCATGAGCAAGGCGAACTGCTTCAGGCTTTTTGGTTACAATCTCAAAGTACTGGGCAAAGGTTCCTTCCCATTGTAAGCCACGTTCCCGATCTCTATATTCCTCTAACCGCTTAACCAGGTCCATTGGTCACCCTCTCTATTCTATGCTGTTAGACTGACTTGACTAACTGCTGAGAAAACGCACTAGAAAATTGGGTAAGTTAAGATAATGACGATGCGGGTACCCGCGCAAGCGAAGTTGTACTGATTTTAAAAGGGCCGGTTTCTTGCTCGACAGATCGAGGTGGAGAAACAGCCCTTTCCTTTGCAACGATTCCAACCGGGAGACGAACTGCTCGGCAAGTCGAGGCGGGGAACCAACCCTCTCCTTTTCGCTATATAGGAGGCGAACCTCCTCGCTCTCTATTATCAATTTCAATTTCGGTCCCATTTTTCATTCCAGAGGGGGAAACGAAACCTACAAGGATATGCTAAGAACATGCCGGTAATCGTAGCATACAGTACAGATAGACCTCTGTCAAGAGTAATAAGTGGTCGCACACCCGTTCAAGATTAATACGAATAAGAGCGCAAAGGAGTTGCAGCTTAAGCTGCTGCATGGTACAAAATAGAACGGATGTGCTGAAAATGAGGTATTTTTATCAATATTTTTCTATCACTGTGAGAGCAATGTTTGCGCCAACCCCTATACCGAGTGTTTGAGCGGCATTGCCATCACGTATGGCGATGCCTGCGTAACCAGAACTGTCGCCATACATAAATGGTCGTCCATCGTTGGGGCCATCGGCAAAGAAGCGCCTGCGCTGCTCTATCACGACACCATCTTTTGAGAGGACAAGCCGTATCTTTGTAGCAGTAAAAAGATCGGGCACCAGAGTGAGGGGTATACCGGTAATAAGATTGCCGAAGTTATCGATGTGGACGATATGCGCATCAACGTTCATTCCCTGGCGTGTAGCAAGCGTAACGTTGAGGCGTTGCAGCGAGGTAGGGTCTACCGGTGTTCCAAGTTCATGAAAGGTGCTGGTCAGCCCACGCGCCAGGTAAGCTCCTACTGGCGCAAAGATGTCACGGCCATGAAAGGTTGAACTGACATGGGGGAGATGGTATGCTGGGTTTGAAAGAAGCGCGGCTGCATGCACCGCCTGCTCCGAAAGAATATAGCTGAAAAGCCCATTGTCTGGCCCTACAAAGAACCAGTCACCAGCATGAACGGCGATTGCCCCGCGATTGCTGCCGACGCCAGGGTCAACAACACATACAAAGGCTGTGTTGTTGGGGAAGTAACGATAAGCCGCGGCCAGTATCCATGCGCCAGATGCGATGTTTTGAGGCGCGACATCGTGGGTGATATCGATGATGTGTACATCTGGCGTAATACCGGCAATAACGCCTTTCATTACACCTACATCGCCATCGCCCGTGCCGAAGTCGGTTAGAAGAGCGATAACTGGACGTGGATGAGGTTGAAGCATGGTATATTCGTACTGCCTTTCTTTAAGGTGGTTCCTGAGAAGTAAGCACTTCTTTGCGCGTACGTTCTTACACTGCAAAATAGTCTCATTAGCTATTCTCTGTTACATTTGTGTGCTATACTAGCGCAAATGTCAATTGCAGGTGCCCGGTGGCTCTCCGTCCTTGCGGGGGAATGTATCTGTAGAGTGCGGATTTATCCAGCACGTGGGCGAGGGCGGTGAGGAGTGGCAAATAATCAAGACACGCTCGCGAACTCAACCAGCATGCGAGCAGCAACTGGAGGGAGTGCTGGTATGAATGTTAATAGTGGCGGGCCTCATATTCTACTTTTTGAACGCGACCAGCAGCTTACGGCTTTGCTCACGAGCGAGTTTCAGCTTGCTGGCTACGAATGTCATCCGGCACGCACGGCCGTGGAGGTTTTCGATGCGATTGCACGTTATCCCGTACGGCTGGTGCTGGTTGACCTGGCACAGGCGGCGGCGGGCAGGCGCGAGTTCTGGGTGGCGCTGGATGCGCAACGGCGCGGACGTGGTATACAGGTATTTACCTACCGTTGTATGAATATTGCGGGGTATGGCCCGGATGATTCTGATGAAGCTTCTCGCGCTGTCCTCACCGATATGGAAGTAGATGGTATGCTGGGTGTAATGAACCTGGTCAATGCGGTACGCTCGCGCATTCCGGGTTCTGTTACAGGCTCGTTCTCGCGCATCTCAGCCAGTCCTCCTACGGCCAGTGCAGGTGTACTTAAGCGACAGGCAGAGGGGGGGGAGCCACCGGTGGCACCACAGGTTATATCGCAAGCCACTGTTCCCCTTTCGACGCTGTCGCCCAATCCCGCGCCCGGGATGCCTGCTGCGAATCCTGTGCAACCGGGACCCACCGAATCCGAGAGAATGAATAGACCGGGGCATCCTCCTTCTGGATTTTCAGAAAAGATCCGGGCTGTAATTTATCCGAGCAGCCGCAGTTTCTCGCCATTACCGGAGACGAGTTGGGTTCCGCATAATCCACAGGGCCTGGCTTCAACTCAACGCGTTGTTGGCAGCGCTGAACAGAATCTTCCATCCTTGCCCGCGCCTACCCAAGAAGAATCTGGCCTGGCGCAACTCTCGAAGATGATACGCGAGAGGGGAGCCTCCGATCAGGGTGAAGTGGATGGAGTGAGTAGCCGCACGCGGGAAGAGCCTGCGGCACCACTTGCTCAGCAACAAGATGCGCAGCAGGCTCGCATGGCTGATACTGCTACAAGCCGCTCCTTTCCCTTGCGTGCATCGCCTATACAGGATCTACCAATTGAACGTAAACAGGAATATCGAAGTGGAGGCAGGTCGCCAGGGATAGCAAGTGCCGCCCCGGCACCTCCTGCGCTTTCACCGTCTTCGAAAACGGAGTCGTCACCTGTATCATCCTCGCTGGCAGAAACAGATTTGAGGGATGTCGAGCAAGAGGTTACGACCGAGGGAGGGAGTGAAAATGATTTTGCTCGTGCTCTCGCTGAACAACCTCAGCAAAGTGTAAAGCAAGCCTTGAGCCGCTCTACATTAACAGATATTACCTCAGATGATACGCTTCTGAACATTGTCCAGAGCCTTCCTCCTATGTCCTCTCTGCCTGCGCCGGTGCAGGTACAACCACCTGTGCTCAGTGGGCGAGCAACACGTTCATTAGGTAGTGTACTACTCGAAGGCCATCTCGTCCCGCAGGAACGCCTGGAGGTCGCACATCAAATACAGCGTATGCTGCGTGGTGTAGACATGAATTACCAGCTTGGTGAGATCTTACTTATGTTCAAACTTCTGACACCCGATCAGTTATTGGCTGCGAGTCTTGTTAGTTATGGTTTGATTACAACAGCACAGATAAGTGCTCTCGGTCGAATCCGGCAGGAGTTACACTCCATCGGCCTGGAATATGATTTAGAGAGCCTGCTGGTGCTTTTCCGCATGCTTTCTCCCGAGCAGATGCGCGAGGTACGGGCGAGCTGGACGGGGTAAACAGCTCTGCTCAGGAATTTCCAGGGGCCTCCCACAGCCAGCGGAATGCATTGAGACGTGATGGTGGGGGGAGAACGTTGCGAGGGCCGCGCATACGGGATGGAAGGGCGGGACCAGTAGTATCGCTATCCCCTCTATTAGACACAATAGATTGTGGCCCTGCATCTTCTTCAGCCGTGTCAATCAGGTCAAGAAACTGGTTGACGCTCTGTGCAACACCCTCGACCATGAGATAGCCGGAGGGTTTCACTGCATCACCAACTAAATATAAGCCTTGTATAAAGGTATCAGGGGTAACATCTGCGCCCTGCGCGACGCGATTCACAGGCCATTCGCCGCGATAGACGCTCATAGTAAGGATGCGACAATGCTTCTCAAATGTTTCGCCGAACAGCACGCGTAGATCGGCGAGCGCCAATTGTTTCTCTTCTTCGATATTGTCGCTTTGGATGACCTGGTGGCTGATGAGCAGGTGCTTGCCTGCTGGAGCCAGTCGTGGATCACAATTGGTTGGCTGCACTATTCCCGCGATGCGTTGTGTATCAAGACAGTACATGATACCTTTGTGCGGTATCAGTGAAACGTCGCTCAAGATATGTACCTTGAGGCCAACGGCTTCTTGTGGATCGGGCGCGTTAAATCGGGCCTCTACCTTTTTTTTCAACACTTCATGCTGCGTGATCTGGCGGTTGTGGAGCAGCGCATCTGTGGCACGAGGCCCGATGTCGCTGACTACCAGCGGCGCGAGCAGTGCCAGCTCCTCACCACTGGCTTTATTGCGGGCACGCACGCCGGTTGCCTGCCCCTCTGTATGCAGGATTTGCAATACGTCATGTTGCAGGCGCAGATCAGCCCCTTGATCGAGAACCTGGCGCTCTAACTCTGCTGTTAATGCGCCGCATCCTCCCTCAACGATGCCGGGGGCGCCGAAACGCAGCATGTTTTTTGTGGTCTTGATGACCTCAGATGTACGCACTTGATGGAGTTCCAGGCTGAGGGCGAAACGAGAAATCCGCTCGAAGAAAGAAGTAAGTTCGCGGTTGCGCTTGACATCGATGTGACGTGCCAGCCATTGATCGAAAGGAAGGTCACGTTCATTGGAGGGGAGGGGGCGCAAGAACATTAAATAGCCGACGCGAGCGAACCAGAAGGACTGGCGAGGCCCTAGCATCCTCAAGACGCCCAGCAAACCGCGAGCGCGCATCTGTTTGCCATGTACGTGAAATGAGGCAAATACATCGGCATCGAAAATACGGTGGGGTGTGCGCAGGCGGCTTAACATACGCGCCAGCACGCCACTGCTGCCAAAGGGAATCATGTGTACAGCCCCTGTACTCACCTGTACGCCTTGAAATGTTTTTGCCGTGAATCGCCCGCCACAATGGGGCAGACGTTCCAAAATAGCTACGCTCTTGCCACGTTGAAGTAACTGCGCAGCACTAAGCAAGCCGCCTAAGCCTGCTCCAATGATGATCGCATCGTAATGTTGTTCGTGCATGGAATTGTCCGGTATAGCGCTCAACATCCGTAGGGGCGAGGGCGGGGAGGGGCGGCGGGGTGGGCCTTGATGGTCGCCCGCGTCCTGTTCCCTGTGCTCACCTGTGGGGGAATGCGCTCACACCCCCACCACCGGGCGACCATCAAGGCCTTGTAAAGATACCCCGTATCTTTCTTGCCCTTCCCCACATCATCCGCCCTCGCCCCTACGGATCATCCGGCCTCCTGTCTCTCTTCCAGGCTTAGCTTGATGCCTCTTGGGCGGCCACGAGAGCCACAGCCTATCTATCCTCTCCAACGAGGCTGCGCAGGAGGCTCGTGCATTCCGCCAGCGTGTTAAGAACACTCTGGTGCATCTGGAACACTTTGTTCAACTCACGTGCCTTGCGAGCAAGCTTGGTAACATACTCAATGTCACGAGGATTGTTCATTACGTCTTCCATTAATTGAACTAGCTCGGCCCAGGCCAATTGCTCGCGGCTGCGTGCCACATCGGCGATAGTGTTATCCATGCGTTCTGATACGCGCCGTACTCCTGCGCGAAGCTGGCTGGTGGTCTGCGCAATCTCCGTTTCGTGATTGCGCATGGCCTCCTGGGTCGCATTCAGTTGCTCTTGCAGCGATGAGACCTGCCCATCCAGCGTTGCAAGTGCAGCCATCAAAGGAGCTACGTCTGGAAGCGTGGGTTGCGGCAGCCCTGTGAGGCGGTTAAATGTCATACCCGTGCCAGGTGTCGCGGCAACCACTGCCTCGGATGTGGCCTTGGTAGCAGCGGGCTGAGCCGGTGCGGCCTCGACTTGAGGAGGTGCAGCTGCCGGGGCAGGTGCCTCTGATGCTGGAGAGTCGGCTCCGCCGTTCATCGAGCGGGTGCTGAAGTCGTCACTGGTCGCTGTTGTCAACAACTCATCTTCGCGAGTGCGGTAAGTCATATCAGCGAGGGAAGAGGAACCTACAGTGATCGTCGGCATACTTTCTATGTCTATGCCGGACATGGAAGATTTGTAAGCCTGGAAGATCAGTTCATGTTCTCCAATGCCGATATGATCGCCATCCTGCAGAGTACGCGGTGTCATCTCTTCGATCTGCTGCCCATTGACAAACGTACCATTGGCGCTGCGCTCGTCACGTAGCACATAGTTACCGTTCTCGTAATGAATAGTCGCATGACGACGCGAGGTAAGCTTGTCTTTGGAGAGCAAAACGTCGCTGGTGGGTGCACGACCGATAGTGATTTCAAACTTCTCCAGGAGATAGTCCTGGAGCACTTCACCATTATCTGAGCGAAGAATCAACTGGGCAGGATTTTCAATTTTGTCCAGAGTGGCCTGAGCCACGGGAGCTGCGGAGCTGTCAGCCTCCGGGGCATCAGGGTGAAGTGTTTCTGGCTCATTGCTTGTATTAGCTATGGTCAGTAAATTTGCATCTGACCAATTACTGCCCTGAGCAGGTGATGAGGAACTCACGTTGGATGGGGTCCATTCCTCTGAAGCCGGAATCGTGGCATCACCTATTACTGGTTGAGCCTGCTGTGGTGAGGGAGTTGATGCAAGCAGGCGGTTGCCACAGTTCAAGCAAAAATTGTCTCCAGACCGGGTTTCGGCGCCACAATAGGGGCATTTGTCCATAATCGATATACCTCCCTTTACTGGCATGCTTACTGAAATGCGCTCTCTGCGCAAAACTGATGCCATTATAGCAGAATTGGGTATTGAGCGTCGAGGGGGCGATTACAAGAACCCACCACAGACGCTCTACAGTACGACGAATGTGTCTACGCATATTGACATAAATGATCCAGAGGATCAAGACGATCATTAGCAGAAACAGGCAACAAAAACCAGGGATAAGAGCCGTCAAAAAGCCAAAAAGAATAAGAAGTACTAAAGTACCGAGGATGGTTGCGGCTGCGGCCGTTTTGAGCTAAAACAGCAGAACTGCGTGGATAGATTTTGCTCATATACACCTCCTCTGAAGACTCCTTCTCGTTTGCCTTTAGGAAGCAGGTATCCAGGCTATACCTGGCTGCAAGTTATTAAAGATCTGTTCTACATAATCCGCACTACCTCGTGCTGACAAGACAATATTTGTGGTGTTTTTTGCACCAGAACATAGAAAGGTTACTACCTGTGTATGGCCGGAAGATGGTGTAGCTGTCCCTACCTTTGGCTTGTTGTTAGCTTGAGTGGCACCGCCACTGGGCGAGTTACACTGGAAGCTGCTATTTTGTGTGATCAATGGCGCTTCCGATAGCGTGAGAGCGCTATGGTCGGGCAGCAGGTAGCCTATAGTAAAACTACCGCCGATAATGGGATCGTGGATTGTGGCTTGAGCATTTACCAGGCATGTAGTTCTTGGCAATAGCGGCGGCAAATACACGGCAAAGCCAAGGTTTGCTGCGACTTCTGACCACTCAGTGATTGTGCTGGGTGTTCCTGGACCAACCGTGGCTGTTGGAGTACTTTTCACTGCGGTAGTTCCCGTTGCACTAGCCGCGGCAGTAACAGTTGGCTTTGCGCCTGGAGTAGCGGTTGCGGTTGCAGCTGCGGTTGCGGTTGCGGGTGTGGTCGGAGTGGGTGATAGCGCTGCTCCTTCATCGCGAAAGGCCATCGATGGCTTACTGCACCAGTGAAGCTGTGCAAGCGCTAATTCTGATGGTGTCGGCCTTGCGGTTGGTGTTGGAGTCCCTCCTCCAAACAAACCTGTGCACGAAACCAGAAGTAAATTTGACAGGAGCAGACCCATAGCCAGGCAAAATCCCGCCAGTTTTTTCAATGCGCGAAAGCTGATACGATGATAGCCAGGTATACGCGCTACTATAGAAAAAAGCCGAACTACAATCATAAAATCTCCTATATTCCACCAGGTATCCTGAAGGGCTATCCAAAATATGAGACCCTGCAGATGGAGCGTTATCGATTTCCTCTTTTGGTCTAGTATATAGTAAAAGAAACGGATTGCCTATGAGATAGTTCTCACTTTTGACCAAAAAAGGGGCTTTACAGCGTTTTGATTTAGTGCTACCATTACCCTCTGCATCGCCGAACTTTAGACATCTGCCCTGTTTATCTGGCATAATATAAAGATTACATTACCTATCTTAATGGTATTACTTATCTAATGAAGGGATGCGGTGCATTGTAGCCCTCTATTTAAAACGCATGAACTTGCCAACAGGTACACAGTGCCGCCTGAAAGGTAGCAACTTTTGAATGCAAAACAGATCTGGCAGACAACAATAGAGCGACTGCAAACAAAGGTTTCACCGGCTGTCTTTACGACCTGGTTTCAAGGTACGGCAGCCCTCTCTTATCAAGATGGCGTCTTCATCGTGCGCGTGCCTACCACTTTCGCCAAGGCACACCTGGAAGGCCGTTTTATCGATTTGATACGTTCAATTCTATCAGAAGTCACCACCAGTCCGGTGGAGGTGCGCTTTGTCGTGGCCAGGGAAAATCCCGGTCAGGAGAATGATGAGGCGGGAGAGGTAACCCAACCTTCACACAAGCGGAGCTACTATCTGCCAAAAAATCGCCTGACTTCGCTGCAGCGCGAGAAATTCAGGTTAGATGCTTCACCTGAATCATCAACCTCAACTGCGCCCACTACAGCTTATTCTGCTGCCCATCGACGTACAGATAGCGGTGAGGCGGAGATAGACGGTAATTACCCTGATAAACGAACGCTGCAGGAATATGGCAAGAATGCACAACCCGGGCTATTGCCGCTTGGGGGAGAAGGGTTGTTGAATCCTCGTTATACCTTTAGCTCGTTTATTGTGGGTAAATCTAATCAGTTGGCCCATGCCGCCTCGCTGGCTGTAGCCGAAAATCCAGGTAGTGTCTATAATCCTCTCTTCTTCTATGGCGGCGTTGGCCTTGGCAAAACTCACCTGCTGCACGCCGTCGGGCATGTTGGTGAAGCTGCCGGGCTGAATGTCTTATATGTAACATCGGAAAAGTTTACTAACGAAATCATCAATGCCATTCGTTTCCAGCAGACCGAAGCGTTTCGCGCCAAATATCGCCAGATCGATATCCTGCTCGTCGATGATATCCAGTTTATCGCGGGCAAGGAATCTACTGAAGAGGAATTTTTTCACACCTTCAATTCGCTGCATGACGCCAACAAACAAATTGTGGTGTCGAGTGATCGTCCTCCCAAGGCTATTCATAGTCTCCAGGATCGCTTGCGTTCACGATTTGAGTGGGGACTCCTGGCCGATATCCAGCCTCCAGAGTATGAGCATCGCCTGGCCATTCTACGCTCCAAGGCCGAGTCGCTCCGCTTTGCCGTGCCCGCTTCGGTGGTTGAATTTATTGCGCGCCCCGAATGCAAAAGTGTACGCGAGCTTGAAGGTGCGCTTAATCGTGTGCTTGCCTATGCCACGCTGCATGATGCCGCGCTTTCGGTAAGCGTGGCAGCTCAAGCGCTCGAACACATCTATAGCGCGAGCAAACCTCCCACAAATTTGACGCCAACCGAGGTTCTGGAGGGTGTTTGTCGCTATTACAATGTTGATATCGAACGGATGCGCGGAAAGCAGAGGGAGCGTGAGATCGTCTGGCCACGCCAGGTTGCCATGTACCTGATGCGCCAGGAAACCAGTACCTCCCTGCTGCAAATTGGCACCGAACTGGGCGGGCGTGACCATACTACCATCATGCATGGATGGGAAAAAGTGCGGACCGAGGTCGCTACTAACGACCGTGTTCGTCGTGAAATCGCTGCTGTCCTGGAATCGTTACAACGGAAAGAATGACTGCATACCAGGTGCGGAATCTGGGCATAGTGGAGTGCTCTCATCGCTCGACCACGGGCCGTTGTGCCTCTTGAAAATGGTGCGCCATGCCCTGGTGGGGGTCTTCGCTTGCGCTGCTGGGATCGGTGTGTATAACAACCTCCGAGATGCCCTTGATTTCGTGGAAAAGGCGATGACGTACTTCTTCAGCAATGGCATGAGCCCTTGCCAGCGTCAGTTCCGCATCCACCTCGATGTTCATGACGACGTGCAGCGTGTGCCCAACCCAGCGAGCGCGTACATCTGTCACCGCTTCCACGCCCGGAACAGCGCGCGCAGTTGTAATGATAGAGGGCACAATGCGTGGATCGACTGCATCGAGTAGGCGTTGTAGAACACTGCGCGAGGCGGAGTAGACCACAGTGACGATTACGATGGTAATTACGATGCCCGCGACGGGGTCAGCAATAGGGAAGCCGAGCCTTACACCGATCAGACCGGCAAGTGCCGCCAGTGAAGTAAGCCCATCGATGCGCGAGTGTTGGCCATCAGCCACCAGCGGAACACTATTAATACGTTTGCCCACCGCGATTTTGTATTGTGCCAGGAGTTCGTTTCCCACGACTCCAACCAGCGCTGCCGCCATACTCAGGTAGATCTGGGTGGGAACATTGCCACTCCTTAGTTTTTGGATTGACTCTACTGCGCCGGCTACTCCACTGGCGATGATCACCAGTACGATAAAGATGCCCGCCAGGTCTTCGGCACGATAGTAGCCATAGGTATAGCGTTGATTTGCAGCACGGTTGGAGATCACGAAGGCGATCCAGAGCGCGACGGTGGTGAATACATCTCCAAAGTTGTGCAGCGCGTCGGCGAGGAGCCCGGCGCTGCCGCCGGTCAAGGCGATAGCGAATTGAATTGCTGAGACCAGGAGCATGCCAGCCGTCGATAGTTGTACCGCACGCAATCCTGCCCGGTTGCCATAGAGGTCCGCGTCTACCTTGCCATGCTCGTGTCCATGTCCATCATGGTCATCGTGCTTATGGTCATGGTCGTGCGTTGTCTGATTGTGCTCGGTCGCATCATGCTCATGGTCGTGCGCTTCGTGATCGTTTCCAGTTTGATGATCATGCACGGCTTTGCTCCTTATGACAAGCCTTATGATTTTTGTTATCGCTGCAACAAATCTCTTAGTCGTACGTCTTATAATTAATACGATAACTGTTCTCTTTAGGAATTACTAAGGGCCGCTTCGTCGGCCTTTAGTGGATGTTCCGCTATCCTGAGTAACAAGGTAAAAAGCATAATCACGCCCTCCTGGCTTGATTATAGCACCCTTTCATTTGCCGATGAATTCATTTATTGATTATTACGATCTGCTGGGCGTCGATCCACGCGCAGCTGCCAACACCATCAAAGCAGCCTTTAAGAAGCTCGCTCTGAAATATCACCCTGATGTTTACAAGGGGGAGGATGCGGAGGAGCGCATGCGTATCATACTGCACGCCTACCAGACATTGAGCGATCCTGCATCGCGCAGAACGTATGATTTAGAGCGTGCCGAGCATTTGCTCAATGCACGTGGGGCCACACAGGATGGATGGCAACGAATACGAGTTGCGGGAGAGCATCACTCTGCCTCTCCGCGTGAGGATGCGACCCGGCGAGATAATCAGCGCTCCTTCGCTTTTCCAGATTTGAATGTTAACCTCTCTGCGCCGCTCAGGTTGAGCCTCGGTGATGGTACCTACGAACTTGCACCAGATGATGCCTTTCTCTTGCGACACGATGGCTTGCTGCGAGGAGTTGAAAGCCAGGCAACGGGTGGGGTGGCACCCAGACCGCGTGAAAATTATTGTCATCGCTGTCATCATCGCTGGGCGCCTGCTGGCAGTGCGAGCCGCGCTACTGTGTGTCCTGTCTGCAAAGCAAGCGATTGGGCCGAATATCTGCTGCTGCGTTGTGTTCACTGTCACGCTGTCTTCGAGAGCGAGGAGCTTCACGATAAGATCATTGGTGGGGACCGGCTCTACTTTCCCTATGAGCTTTTCCCGCTCTGCCCAAATTGCCGGAGGTCGCAGTGGTGTCCTGCTGAAAACGTACGCATTGACGCTTTACGCGCCGCTGCTGCTCGCAGGAGGTTCATTTTGTGGATGAGCGTGCTTGTGGTGGCTGTGGTGGTGATAGGGGTTATGGCTGCTGTGGTGTTGAGGTGAGGAAGGGGTGTAATGTATGATTGCGCCTCTACATGTTGAGTTCATGGATGTGGATTGCCAACCCGGGTAACAGTTCCAGTAGTCCCACTGAACTCTACAGTCACCATCACAGTTACACCGTTCGCGATAGACTGAGCATTCCCGCCAAAATTTGACAGATCAGCTGTAGAGGCGATCGGGAAGCTGAAGCTCTTGTTGCCGACCGTGAAGTGGATCACGCGCTCAGAACCGACTGCCTGGGTCGTGACGCCCTGAATTTGTACCTGGTTCGGATCATCACTGCTAACGACATTCCCAATTTTTGTCGCCGTGAAGCTGCCATCGGGGTTGGCATTGGCCTTTACCTTGACCTGGGTGTTGACGCCCGGCAGGGAGCCATTGAAATCGCTCAGGTCGGTCTGCGCGTTGGTGCTCATAGAGAGGCTTGAGCCACCAGGCAAACTCACCACGACATTGCCGTTGCTACTGCTCGCGATTTTCCCGATGAACTGGATACTGCCTGGCTTGTTGGCGCTGGAGGTCTGATTCGCTTCTGGAGTTCCCTCCTGAACCTCAGGAGTACCATTGGCCCCGGTCTCAATGGTGTAGGAGCCGTCGCTATTCTGTGTAACCTGGAAGGAGTACACGTGCCCCACCTGGCCCTGCAAGAGGGTTATAACATTGTCAGGAACGTTTTTGATCGTCGTGTTCTGTCCGTTTACGCTAAGCGTCACGGTATGATTGGTGGGGTCGACCGAAACGATTGAGCCTGATAGAGTGAGGTTGGTGGGGCCACCTGGAAACAACCTGTTAATACCCCCTGTGAGCAACCACGTAATACCGCCTCCTGCTACAGCCAGTCCAGCTAACCCTGTCAGGACTATGCGACGTGAGACGCCTCGTTTTGTTGGTTGAAGGCTATCCGCTGGCATATATGGAATGGATGCTTGGGAAGCTATGCCTGGTGGAGTGTTTGGGTGGGACGACAAAGGGAGCTGTTTTGGAGAAGTCACCAGACTTAAAGGTTGGGCAGCTATATTTGGCGGGGTGTTTGGACTGTATGGCAGGGGAGGCTGACTCAAAGGAGCAGTCGTGTCAGTTGACAGGGAAGATTGGTTCAGCAAAGTAGTGGGACCTGCCGGAAGTGGGGACTGACTCGCTAGAGTGGCCGGTCTGGAAGTCAAAGAAGGCTGGCATGCCTGCTCAAAAGCAGAGGCAAACTCCTGCACGCTCGCGAAGCGCTGATGTGGGTCTTTGGCTAGCACTCTCAGCACCACTTGCTCAATAGCAGGCGAGACCCCTGGAAGGCTCTGATGCAGGGGAGGGGGAGGAGCTAACACCTGCTGGGTAGCTATTTCGGTGAAAGATCCTTGAAAAGGGCGGCTGCCACATAACCATTCGTATATAACGATGCCCAGCGCATACTGGTCGCTAGCTGGGCGTGGCCTGCCTTGTATTTGCTCGGGAGCCATGTAAGAAACAGTGCCAGCGACTTCTTGAAAGGACTGGTAGCGCGAACTTTGCATGATGAGAGCAAGACCAAAATCACTCAGCAATACCTCGTTGCGTCGGCCTACAAGCATATTCTCCGGCTTGACGTCCCGGTGGATCAACTTTTCCTCGTGCGCATACTGTAAGGCGTCGGCAATCTGCTTGACATATGGCAAAATACTTTCTGGTAGTAAGCGGGTGCCTTTGGGATGGCGTTGACGTAAGGAGCCTTCGGGCGCATAGCTCATGACGAGAAAAGGTACCCCTCCCGTCACATCAAAATCGAGAACTCGCACGATATGCGGATGTTCCAAGTGGGCAATGGTCTGCGCTTCTTTGAGAAAGGCATCCACATGCTTGTCTGCCAGTTGTGTATGCAGCACCTTGATGGCAGCTCGCGTTTTGAGATGTAGATGCTCGCCAAGATACACCTCGGCAAAGCCTCCCCGCCCTAGCAGGCGAATCAGGAGATAGTTACCAAGTTGTTGTCCCGCACGATCAGCCATCTTCGCCTATCTCCTTGAGAGGTAATGCATCGTTCTATTTCATCGAATTACAAGATATATTGGGTACCATTATGGGTACCCAACTCAGGTGCTTTCCTTGCTGTTAAATTGATGCGCAGTAGGGGCACAATGCCGATAAATTGTGCCCTTACCTTTTAGTTTAGACTACTGATTCGGGTTGCTAATCTTGGTAACAGATCCGGTTGTCCCGCTGAACTCCACAGTCACCTTCACCGAGGCGCCGCTCGCGATGGACTGAGCGTTCCCGTTGTAATCTGACAGATCAGCACCGGAGCCGATGGCGAAGCTGAAGCTCTTGTTGCCGACCGTGAAGCGGATTACACGATCAGAGCCAACTGCCTGGGCCGTGACGCCCTGAAATTGCACCTGATTAGGATCATCGCTGCTATCGACATTCCCGATTTTTGTGGCTGTGAAGCTGCCGTCAGGGTTGGCATTGGCCTCTACCTTGACCTGGGTGTTGACGCCCGGCAAGGAGCCGTTGACATCGCCGAGGTCGGTCTGCGCGTTGGTGCTCATAGAGAAGCTTGAGCCATCGGGCAAACTCACCACGACATTGCCGTTGCTACTGCTCGCGATTTTCCCGATAAACTGGATACTGCCTGGCTCGTTGGCGCTGGAGGTCTGATTCGCTTCTGGAGTTCCCTCGCTAGTCTCAGGTGTAACATTGGTCCCGCTCTCAATGTTATAGGAGCCGTCGCTGTTCTGTGTTACCTGGAAGGAGTACGGCTTCCCCACCTGGCCCTGCAAGAGGGTTATAACATTGTCAGGAACGTTTTTGATTGTCGTGTTCTGTCCGTTTACGCTAAGCGTCACGGTATGATTGGTGGAATCGACTGAAACCACCGAACCTGACAGGCTAACGCCGTTGGCGCCGACGCCAGCGCAGGCTGAGAACAAGACCATCACTACAAGGACTGCTATACCCACAATCATTCGTCTAACTACCAATAGATTCATTTTATCTCTCCTTCTTAACTTTGCTTTTCAGTGAAGTGCCGTTCATCATGTACCTCTTTACTATGTACGACTATACCCCATTTTTTTAGCAGTTACTATGCTTTATGGCACAGTAAAAATGTGAGATTATACGTACTTCGTGTGTTATAATCCCACTATGAGCGCGAGTCAAGACAAGGAGACCATAATGGCGCAATCCCAGATGCTGCGAGATGGTATCTATCCACCACTTCCCACGTTTTTTGACCAGCAGGATGAGCTAGACCTGGTTACGCTGCGACGACATATGCAGCGCTTGGCAGAGACCGGCATTGCCGGCTACGTCATCATGGGGACTAATGGTGAAGCTGTCCACCTGACAAAAGAGGAACGCACGCAAGTGGTTGAGACTGCCCGGGCCGCTGCAGGAGAGCACGCCCTGATTCTTGCGGGCTGTGGCGAGCAATCCACGCGGGCGACGATTGCCAATTGCCAGCAGGCAGCGCACGCTGGAGCGAATGTCGCATTGGTCTTACCTCCATTCTATTTCAAAGGCCGTATGGACTCCCGCGCTCTGATTACGCACTATCGCATCGTTGCCGATAGCAGTCCCCTCCCGGTTGTGATCTATAATATGCCCGCAAGTACAGGGGGCCTGGACCTGGACGCCGCAACTATTTGTACGCTTGCAGAACATCCAAACATCATTGGCGTCAAGGATAGCGCAGGTAATATGGTGAAGCTTGCACAGATCTACTCAGCAACACCCTCGCGTTTCCGCGTCTTCGCGGGCAGCGCAGGCTATCTGCTGCCTGCTTTGACTGTTGGAGCAGTGGGGGCGGTTGCCGCGCTTGCCAACGTCTTCCCCCACGAGGTTTGCCGTGTACAAGAACTCTTCAATGCGGGGCAACTGCAGGAGGCGCGGCTTCTGCAGGCTCGCCTTGCTCCTGCCAATACTGCGGTGACGGTGACCTATAGCGTGCCAGGACTGAAAGCCGCGCTCGAACTCACGGTTGGCTATGGTGGTCGCCCGCGCCCGCCCCTGCTGCCATTAACTGGAGAGGAGCGCAATCACCTTGCGGAAATCCTGAAAGGGGTATAGGAACGCATGGCATTGGACATTGAACTCTACCGGCGGACTATTTATCTACCCGTTGGGCATCGCCAGCAAAATCTGCGCCGGATAAGTGTCGTCGATATACATCCTGATGATGCCACGCGTACACTCGTCCTGGTGCATGGATATGGAGGGAGTGCTACGCAATGGCTCTACCAGTTGCGCTTCTTTGGGCAGACGATGCGTGTGGTCGCGCCAGACATGCGTGGACACGGCCTGAGCGATGATCCTGAAGAACTGGCGTGTACGATGGACAGCCTGGTAGATGACCTGGAACTGGTGCTGGATCGCCTGGATGTCCAGCGGCCATTCTATCTGATCGCGCATTCTTTTGGTGGGGCTATTGCCACCGAGTATACGCTGCGCCATCCTGAAAGCGTGAGTGGGCTGGTATTAGTTGGCGTCCCCACGCGTTTTATCTTACTCAAAATTGTACAACGTCTGATGGTGATCCCTGACCCGGTGTTTAGCTGGATAGCCAGGCAGATCAAAGTTGCTTTGTTTGCCCCACAGCGCACGCTTAAGCGTATGCTGCATAGTGTCCTGATCTCCTGGCGTGGCGATGAGCGCGTGCAACTGCTGCGTGTTCCTACGCTTGTAGTGCTTGGACAGCGTGACAACGTCTTTCAACGTGAGCGTTACGAAGATGTGCAGCGCAGCATCCCTGGAGCGCATAAGGTTGTCATCCCGGTCTCATCTCACCTGGTACAGCTTGAGCGTCCCGATGCTGTCAACCGTGCCATTCGCCGCTTCATGGAGCCTAAGAGACTGGATGGGAAAGGCGGCGCCCGCTCTGCCCCGTTAAGTGCGCCGGCCGCTCGCTATGCCGAGATGCCCTGGCTGCAATATTACGATAGCGAGGTGCCGGAGTCGTTGCCGCTGCCGGGGCAACTGCTGCATGGTATGCTCAGCAATGCTGCCCGTGAATTTCCAGGCCGGCCTGCTGTGATCTTTTTTGGTCAGAAAATTGGGTATCGTGAACTGGACCATTTAAGCAACAGGTTCGCCCATGCTTTGCGTGGATTGGGTGTCAAATCAGGTGATCGTATCGCAATCCTTCTGCCCAACATTCCCCAATTTGTGATCGCTTTTTACGGCACACTCAAGGCTGGTGCCGTGGTTGTCCTGGGAAGCCCGCTTTCAAATGAAGAGGAGATTACCTACCAGCTTCAGCATTCCGGGGCCCAGGTTTTGCTCACATTAGCAACGTATCAGGCTATGGTTGGGCGTGTCTGTGCCGGCAGTAACATTAAACAGGTCATCTTTACCGATGTGCGTGAATACCTCCCGGTGCGCCAGCGTGTAATGCTCACAAACCTCGTCGGCGAATCGGGTAACACCAGCCGCCAGTCTTCAACCCAACCTGCCGGTGACGCTTCCCCGGATGGCGAGGAAGGCATGTATCCCGAGCCAGCAGGTAGCAAGCAACCCGTGCCGCCTGTCGCTCAAGATGCAGGCGAGATGCAAGCACAGGCAAGGCCGGTTACCCAGGGACCAGCGCGAGCCTCACTGCACTCGCAGACCTGGAAGCAACATGATTTCCAGCACTTGCTGCGAAGCCAGTCCACATCTGCCCTGGATAGTGGAACGCGTTCAGATGACCTCGCATTGCTACAATATACTTCTGGAACCACGGATACTCCTAAGGGCGTCATGCTTTCGCATGGCAACCTGGTCGTCAACGTCGCGCAAGTGCGCCACTGGATGTCGGACGCAAAGAGGGGGCGTGAAGTGACGCTATGCGCCTTGCCGCTCTCGCATTCATATGGTGTTACCGATTGTATGAACCTGTCCATAGCCCTTGCGGGTACCCTGGTACTCTTACCCACTACACGCACCAGCCAACTGCTGCATGCGATCAAAACGTATCATCCCACGCTCTTCCCCGGCATTCCTGCTTTCTATCTTGCCATCGCGAATTACCCGAGGGTGCGTTCTTATGGCGTGGCATCCATTCGGGTCTGTGTGAGTGGTTCGGCTCCTCTACCTGTAGAAGTGCAAGAGGCCTTTGAGAAACTGACTCGTGGCCGACTGGTCGAAGGCTATGGCTTAACCGAGGCTTCACCAGTCACACACTCGAACCCCTTGAAGGGAGAGCGGCGCGTCGGCAGTATCGGCATTCCGCTTCCTGGAACCAATGCCCGCATAGTTGATTTAAGGACTGGTGAGACGCTGCCTCCCAATGAGGTAGGTGAGTTGCTCATTCGGGGACCCCAGGTTATGCAGGGCTACTGGAATATGCCTGGTGAGACGCGCGAGACCCTCAAGAATGGCTGGCTGCGCACCGGTGACCTGGCAAGCATGGACGAAGACGGCTTTTTCACCATTATTGATCGCAAAAAAGATCTCATCCTGGCTGGTTCCTACAACGTGTACCCACGCGATGTTGAGGAAGTGCTCTATGAACACCCCAAGGTCCTGGAGGTGGCCGTCGTCAGTACACGATCTGCCGCGGAAAGCAATAGCGCTAACTCTCCGTTTATTAAGGCTGTCGTAGTGCTCAAACGGGGGGAGAAAGCCAGCGCTGATGAGCTGCTTGCCCTCTGCCGTGAGCGACTTGACGCTTACAAAGTACCGCGCCAGATCGAGTTTCGCTCGGAACTGCCTAAAAATTTTGTGGGCAAGGTGCTCAGGCGATTGCTTGTAGACGCCTGACCTCACCAGGCATTCCTAAGAGGCAGTAAATGTCACTACGTCTGCAAGCTTTGCATCGCTACAATTAGATTGTGTGCACCAGTACAATTCGGCTGTGCCCGTGGCAGCGGTGTACAATTGAACGGAGAAGTAGCCATGGTCGTAGCCTGGTTGCACTGTGAGTATTTTATTCCCGAAGTAGGTACTGTTGTTATAAAACTTCGCCTGTACATAACCCGCCTGGTTATTGGTATTGAGATGAAACGTCACATAAACGGTCTGACGTATGCGAAAGTTGCTTGTGACACTCGTTGGAAGGGCGTTGCTATCGACAGCACTGGCTGTTTGTGGATTGGTTATAATCGTTGCCGCTGTGGGATCCACCGGTGAGCCGGATGGTGATACTCCCTGCTGTGCTGTGGGTGTCACTGCCTGGGTTGTCGGCGTTATTGGCGATGATGTAGTCGTAGCAGTTGGCCTATTCGTATTGGTCTGAGGGTTATTTCTAGTTGCAAGTAGTGCAATAGTCCCACCTGCGACCAGAAGCACCACTAGAGCTACAATGCCAATGATCAGGCCAACCTTGGGGCCTTGACGGCGAGGTGGTTGATCAGGTGGTGGTATAAATGAGCCAGGAGCGGGCGCGTATTGACCCCCATATGGAGTTGGCGGGGGTGGAGGGGCGGCGTATGCACCAGGGGATACTGGTGTGCCGTAAGGATTTGGTGGGGGAGTGCCATAGGCTTGCTCTTGTGGCATACCATAGGATGGTGCCCCATAAACGCCAGGTGCGATACCTGATTGTGGGGTAGCCTGTGCCTGAGGCGAGTTGTAAGAAGGTGACGACGGATCGATAGGTTGATACTGTGGTGGTCCGGCAGGTTGGGCTCCCGAGATATTATAGGGAGTAGCTGCACCACAATTGGTGCAAAATGCGCTCCCGCTTCGAAGTGGTGCGCCACATGATCTACACTGCATAATGACTCCTCCTGATAGAAATTAGTATGTCTTCCCGTCCTTTCCTTTATGAAGTTTACCGACCAAAGTCGGTACTGTCATGCTGAGCGCAGCGAAGCATCTCTTTGCCCATTGAGAGAGACCCTTCGCTCCGCTCAGGGTGACAAACCATTCCCGATCTTGGTTGTTAAAAAGCATCAAGGAAAGAAAAGCTTTTTATCAATTAAACTCTAAAAACAGATTACTATCCGGAGGTGCGTGTGATCCCGACCTCATCCGGCGTGTAGCATACTATGGCAGCCTGCTTATGTCAAGATGTGCTTGACCGAATAGACAGATTATTGTGACAGTTTTCAAGTCGTTACTGTAAAATCAACGTGTTGGGCCAGTAGCTGGCCCGTACATTGTGTCGTGCTCGCCCAGTAAATCTCCACGTATGCTGCACCCGTCCCTCCATAGGTGGCGTAGGCATAACTGAGTTTGCTATTCGCGCTGATAGCAAAACTGTATTGAGTGATTTGCAGGCCGTTCAAATACCAGAGTAGGCAAACAGCGCCAGTATGCCCGGCGGGATGCAACTGGAAGGTGACATAAATCTTCTGATTGGTTTTGAAAGTGGTTGTAAGTTGAGCCGGTTGCAAGCTGCTTGAATTTATGGCGCTTGCCATCTGAGCGTTATTAATATACTGTTGACCAGGATAGATCGTTGCTGTTGGAGTAGGGGCAGTTGTGGCAGTGGGGGTGGGAGCCTTTGTGGGCAGAGACACCGGCGAGCCGGTGCCTGTAGTAGTTGTATTCCCCCCGGGTGAACCTATGGCACTAACGTAGACGAAGACCAGGATCAAAGCCCCTGCAAGAATACATAACCCGGCTACGCTAAACCACAGCCTGGAATTGCGAAAATTGCGCGGAGCCATGGCCTGCGGTGATTGCGGCGGATATCGCTGTAGTACGCCCCGCTGGTATTCGGGTATTTGTGCAACTGGTGGATGATAGGGAGGTTGCTCTGCCCATTGATCAGTCTGCGCAGGCGTACCTGCCTGGGCGGTGCCTGCATGTTCCCAGTAGGGCTGTTGGTATGGTTGCTCGGTGGCTTTAGGATCTGGGCCTACGGGTGTACTGCAACGAGGACAATTTGTTTGTGCGCGTGAAGGCGAAAGTGGCAATCCGCAGCTTGAGCATCTCATTGTCATAAACTCCCATTTCCTGTATTGGCCCAATGATCATCACTACTTTCAACGAATAACCTCTCAGCAAGTAAGTCTGGATTTACTGAATGGGCTATTGGATGCTTCCTTGACAGAAGCGATTGGCACAACTACAATGATAGTGCGTGATTCAAAGGATGAAAGCGCTGTGACACGCCTTGTAAGCAACAGGGTGCCTCTCTATCCATTATGAAGCTGCCAGGTAAGGTGAGCATAGGAAAAGTCGTGATAAACAAGCAGGTCGAGATAATTCTGGCGCAGAATGCCGCCAGGATGCGCGTGGCTTTACAACATGCTACAGGCGAGCGCTCTGGGCCAGAAGAAGGTAGTGATGCCTGGCTGCTTCTGAATGCCCTCATCAGTAGTGATGACCGCCCGGCTTTGATCGCACGTTTTGAGCAATCCGGTCGCGCCCTGGCTGAACAGGGAGGAAAGCTGGAGACTCGTATCCAGGGTCTGCAATCATACGTTGACACCCTTGCCCGTGAATGTAGCGAGCTATTCAATGATGCGCAAACAGGGCCATATCTCGTGATGGAAGCCACTTCACGCCTCTATCAACTGCAATCGCTCTGCCTGTCAGCACTCACCAGGGGGTACCAGGGAGTAATTGATCGTGCCTTGCTTGAACGACAACAGATGGAGCGGCATCTCCAACACCGTCTGCAAGCGTTGCAGCGTATTAACAGCGTGAGTAATTCTACAACGGACCTGGATCAGACCTTGGAGATTATTGCCGGGAAAGCTGCGGAAGAATTAGGAGCTGATTACTGCTCGATCTTTTTCTATGACGAATTGCAGCGTGCTCTTACACTACGCGCGACAAATGGCCCTCGCCCGCTGGGCGGAATGCACTATATGCTTCACCTGGACGAGGGTTACAGTGGATGGGTAGCCAACAAAGGGCGTCCTCTGCTTGTTCGTGATGCACTCGCGGAGGCGCAGTTTGCGCTAGAAGCGCGTGCCTGTGGTCCCGAGTATCGTGGGCTACTGGCCATGCCGATCATTTTCTTCGGTGATGTAGAACGCTTAATCGGCGTCATAAGTGTCCAATCGCTGGAGCAGCGTGATTTCACTGCTGAAGAGATGGAATTTCTCGAAGTGGTCGCTGGAATCATTGCCATCAACTGCGAAAACGGACGCCTCTACGAGCAGACCGACGAACAGTTGCGGCGCAAGGTCCATGAACTCGCTACTATCCACCGTGTCTCTGGAATTATTGCCTCGACTCTTGACCTGGATCGTGTGCTACAGATCATCGCTACCCAGGCCGTCCAGCTCAGTGGCGCTGAACGCTCTTGTATCTTCGAATTAGATAGCGAGAAGAAGCACCTGCGCATTGTGTCCCATTATGGACTGAATAGCGCAGAAGTCCGGGGTATCCAGGTACCTGTTGGCCAGTGCTGTGCCGGGCGCGCCGTGCTAACCGGGCAACCTGGCATGGCCATAGACTGTTTCCATACAGACGAAGAGTGTTTTCTTCATCAAGACCCAATAATCTCGTCCGAGATTCACTCTGTCTTGTGTGTGCCACTTGAGGTAAAAAGTAATATACTCGGGTGTATTTGCATCTACAGCAGTCATCGTCATCAATTAACTCAAGAACAGATGCAACTCGTCATCACATTCGCAAATGAAGCAGCGATTGCTATCGACAATGCCCGTTTATATGAGGAGACTCGTCGTGGGCTTGAACTCAAATCTATCTTACTACGAGAGTTGCACCATCGTGTGAAGAACAATCTTGCCACAGTCGCAGGTCTCCTATCGTTGCAGCGAAGGCGTACCAGGTCGCCTGAAGTCCGTCACATCCTGGCTGAGAGTGTAAATCGTGTCCAGGGGTTGGCGGCCACGCATGATTTGCTCTCGCACGAGGATGTAAGCGAAGCACGTGTTGACGATCTTGCGCGCAAAATTGTAGGGGTCGCGAACGCGAATCTACGACCGCCAGAGTCGTGTATTACTTTTGAAGTGGAACCTTGCCCCATCGTCATCCCTTCGCGGGCCGTAGCCATCCTTGGGTTAGTGCTCAATGAGATGATATCCAATGCCATAGAGCACGGTATAGCAGGCATGACCGAGGGAACTGTCACGATTTCTGGGCGAGAAGAGGGCGGAATAGTCATCGTCGAGGTGCTCGATACCGGTAAAGGTCCGCCTTTGCCTTTCGAGGAGGAAAGCGGTGAAGGCCTCGGCATCTCACTTATCCGCAATCTGATGGGTGACATTGGAGGTCAGTTCATGTTGCGACGTACGAGTGAGACTCCTTCTCGCACTTGTGCCGAAGTGCGTTTTCCTCTGATGACGCGGCGACCTCTACAACCGTGACACAGTTTCAATCACCACGGCTATTCAGACCCGGTTCAACGCGTATCCACATTTTGTGCAGAAGCGATCTTTGGCCTTATTCTGGCTGCGGCAGTTGGGACAGAAATTGAGCGGAGAGCCACAGCGTGTGCAATAATAGGTGTCTGGTTTATTGGGGCGTTCACACTTGGGACAGAGGTAGATGGGGGATGTGGGAGCGCGGTCGATGGTTGTTTGTCCAGGTGTTGCTAGCTGGTAGGTGCCTCCTTTACTGGCGACCTGAACCGCGTGTTCAAGCGCTTTGGCCATATCGCTTGCGCGTTGATAACGTTGCTCCGGTTTTTTCTGCAGTGCTGTCAGGATAACACCACTTACTGGCTGGGGAATCAAGCGATTAAATAGACGTGGATCCGGTGGTGTCTCGTAGAGGTGGCTATGGGCGATGGCGGGGTAGTTATCTCCGATGAACGGTGTACGCCCGGTTAGCGACTCATACAACATGACACCGAGAGCGTAGATATCTGCCCGGCCATCCACCTGTTCTCCTTTGCACTGTTCGGGTGACATATATTCAGGTGTGCCAACTCCAGCGCCTGGGCGGGTCAGCTCTTTGGTGCTGGCGAGCACTTTTGCAATGCCAAAATCAGAGAGAATAGGACGCTTTGTTCGATCCAGTAAGACATTGACAGGTTTAATGTCACGATGGATGATCCCTTGCTCATGTGCGTAAGCCAGCGCACTGGCGAGCTGCTGGAAAATACGGTTTGCTTCTGCAGCATCCATTGCCCCTATTACTTCCTGGCTGTGCTGATTTGCTGAGCTTGAGGGATCTCGTAATGTATCCAGGAGCTGTTTGAGCGTACCGCCATCGACCAGCTGCATCACAATGTAGAGGTGTCCATTTTGCTCGCTGAAATCGTGGATTGTGACGATGTTAGGGTGGGAAAGACGAGCAACCAGGCGAGCTTCAAGGTTAAAACGCTCGACAAAATTACGATCTGCCGCGTACCAGGGCGGAAGAACCTTGATCGCAACCTCGCGGTCAAGGTTCTCCTGGTGAGCCCGGTAGACATGAGCCATACCCCCGTGGCCGAGTGTGGCCAGGATTCTGTACTTACCGAGGGTTGTACCGATCAGGGGGTCTTGTTGCATAACCTGATTTGTGTACCCCTACAGTTAATTATTGCCTGGCAAAGACTAAAACGGTTTGGCCGAGCTGGATCTTATCGCCCTCCTGCAGCGGGTGAGGCTGGTATTTGGCTACCTGCAGGCCATTGACTTTAGTGCCGTTGGCGCTGCCCTCGTCCCTGAGCGCGTAATTGTTATTGCCCAGGCTGATGATTGATGCGTGGAGCCGCGATACCGCGAGATCTTCAAGGAAAATGTCGCTTTCCCGGCTGCGCCCGATGCTGAGACTGTCCTTGTGCATCTGATACACACGCCCAGGCTCCTTGCCCTCCTCGATGCGCACCATACCTGTGCCTCCTGGGACTCCGGCACTGTTGCGCAGCATGGTCCTATCTGCCTCGGGGCTTTCATACGGTCTTGCACCAATCCCTTGCTGCCCCTGTCCAAAGCTTTGCCCTGGTTGCTGCCATGGCGCATTACTCCCTGGCGGGGTTGAAGGTGACGGCTGTGGGTAGGCCGAAGGCCAACCGCCTTGTTGTGCCGGTTGCTGAGCGGGCTGACCCCATTGATCGGCGGCTTGCGCTGGTGGTCCCCACGATTGACCTGAGCCACTGCTACCGTACGCCGTGGGAGCAGGTTGATTACTTTGCGGCCCTTGTTGCTGCCATGGCGCTGCGCCCTGCTGTTGTGCCCAGGGATCCACTGGTGACGGCGACGGGGCAGCATCCCAGGGCTGTTGTCCGCCCACGGCACCTTGACTGCCCCATGCTGCGGGCTGCTGCTGAGCGGGCCCTTGTGCCCCCCAGGCACCGGGCTGCTGTTGAGCGGGATTTGGCACATCCCAGGCGCCGGGCTGTTGAGGAGCGGACCCTTGTGCTCCCCATGCTGCGGGCTGCTGCTGGGCGGGCCCTTGTGCCCCCCAGGCGCCGGGCTGCTGTTGAGCGGGATTCTGCGCGCCCCAGGCGCCGGGCTGTTGTTGTGCGTCCCAGCCTCCGGGCTGCTGCTGGGCGGCCCAGGCATTAGGTTGTTGACCCCAGGGAGTATTAGCAGGCATTCCCGGTGGTTGGTTCCATCCCCCCTGCTGGCCCTGTCGTTGCCAATCCATTTGGCCGGCTGCACCCGCGGCGTTCGCTCGTTTCTTCTTTCCGCTATTGCGGAAGAGTAGTAGCGCTGAGACGAGAATAATAACTGCTACTACCAAAGCTGCGACGGCGATGATTACCGGATTGCCTAGGATACTACTAAGGAATGCAAGTCTGAGAATCTCTCTCATGTCGTTCACCTCTCTTCATTGTAGGAGCGCAAATGCTGGTGTAAGTTGCGCCCGGTCATACAATGGGCGCGAAATGCCGCACCCCTACAATCGCATCTATCGCAATTCAAAACGTACCTCAACACTGCCAAAACGAAGTATGTCGCCGTCTTTGAGAGTACGCTCTTCATGCGGCGTTAAGATTACTCCATTTAATCGCGTCCTGTTCAGGGCATTGAGATCTTCGACGGTATACTGTCCTTGCTGGTTACGCACATAGGCATGACGTCGCCCAACCGTCTTGTCCGGCAGATTGATCTCCGGGAAGATGCCGAGCACTGGGTCCTGACGCCCAACAACCATCAACTCCCCTGTCAATGGAATGGTTTGATTACTCGCTAGAACGTGTAGACGGGCCTGTTTTTGCGGAGCTGTTGGCGCTTTTACCACCCCTCCGTCGGCTTTTGCTTTCTGCTGTCCAGGCTGCTGCATACCATTTGCTCCTGCTGGCTTGGCCCCGCGCGCGCCTGGCTCCCGTTTCGGTTCATATCCAACTTCCGCCACCGGATTCTGTGCTACAAGCCCCTGGCGTTCGGGTTGTTTAGCCTGAATGCTCTGCTGCAATTGTTCGATTGCGGCAATAAACTCGCGCGGTGTGCTGTAGCGGTCCTCTGGAGATTTAGCCATAGCCTTTTGCATGAACTGGTCCATCTCGGGTGGCAACTCGGAGCGGATGCGACAGATGGAAGGTACTTTGTCATTCATATGTTTTACTACGATGTCTACGGCAGTTTCTCCCTCAAATGGCGGGTGACCTGTGAGCATCTCGAATAAGACGGTGGCGACTGAATAAAGGTCAGAGCGGATATCCGCTGAACGCCCACTTTCGGCTTGTTCAGGTGGGATATAGTAGGCTGTACCCATAAAGACATTGGATTGCGTGAGCGTCACGGTCTCCCGGCTACGCGCTAAACCAAAATCGGTGATCTTCACTACGTCTTTGCTATTGATAACGATATTCTGTGGCTTGATGTCACGGTGAACCACCCCTTGCTTAAAGGCCGCGTCCAGCCCCTCGGCAATCTGGTGGGCGTAATCCAGCGCCCGCACTACTTCCATTGGCCCGTGAGTCAGCGTGTGGTATTTCAGATTCTGGCCGTCAATGTAATCCATCACGATGTAGTTGATGTCATTCTCATCCCCATAATCAAAAATTCGTACAATATGGGGGTCGCTGAGATGCAGCAGGATGTGTGCCTCGCGTTGGAAGCGTGCCAGCAGCTCGCCATCGTCCGAGAATTCAATGTGCATGACTTTTACAGCGTAGATACGGTTGTTTTTCGTGTCACGCGCAATATAGACAGTTGCAAAGCTGCCTCGTCCCAGCTCATCAATGAGTTTGTACCGCCCCTTGATGACACGACCTATCATGTCGCCACTCATGCGATTGACTCCTACTGAAAGGCTACTCCTGGCGGCTATTATACATCATTCAGCAACGAATGTCATCGCTATCTTTCTTTTATCAGAGCTATTCAACCTCTTCCTTATTGATGTAGACAGCAAGGAGAAGATCAGCCTGGGAGCTTGTCCTTGCAAATCTCGCTGCTCCATCCTTATGAAGAAACGGATTGGATGGCGAAGGAGTCATGGCATGGCTATTGTCTCCTATGACCTCAACTATAATACCGATTTGCGACCCGTTCGATAAGCCCCGTAGGGGCGGGGGCGGTCGCGTAGGGGCGGGGGCGGTGTGGAGTGGAGTGGGGATGCGTCTCCTTGCGTCTCACCTGACCCGCAGGGTAGCTGCCTTTCGTTCTGCCTGACTGCGCAGCAGTAGCCGCGCAGCGGCGTTGGCAGAACGGGTAAGAACAGCGCAGCAGCGTTGGTGAGACGGATTGGTGCCAGCATCGCCCCTTGCCGGTACCTGTTGTAGCTTTGACTGCAATTCGTATAAGGTGTGTAGTTCACATGATATACTGGCATTAGCATTTCGAACCCATCTAAAGGAACGCTCTCTATGTCTTCTTTTCGTGGCGTACTTCTCGACATCGATGGCGTATTGCATGTCAGTATGCAGCCAGTTGCTGGCGCAGCCGAGACCTTGCAATGGCTGGAGCGCCTGGGCTACCGGACTTGTTTCGTTACCAATACGACTACCAGTTCGCGTGCAACACTGGTGAGGAATCTCCAGGCTATTGGTTTGCCGCTTGCCGAGGAGCGAGTGGTGACCGCTCCGGTAGCAACCGCTGCCTATATTCGCCAGCACTATCCAGGAAAGCGCTGCTGGCTGCTGACTAAAGGCGATACTGCCAGGGATTTTGTGGGAATAGCATTGGTCGAATCTGGCGCCGACATCGTTGTGATTGGTGGAGCTGAAGAACTGCTCACCTACGAGGCGATGAACCATGCATTCAGAATGCTGATGGATGGAGCGGTGCTGCTTGCGACCCATACCAATCTCTACTGGCGCACAAGCGAGGGCTTACAGTTGGATAGCGGCCCCTACGTGCATGCCCTGGAACTGGCGACGGGCCAGCGTGCAACGGTTCTGGGCAAGCCAAATCGCACATTTTTCGAGCAGGCGTTGCTGACTATTGGCGTCCAGCCGCACGAGGCGGTCATGGTTGGGGACGATATCGAGAACGACATTGGTGGTGCGCAGCAGGCCGGTTTGCGCAGTGTACTGGTCTGCACGGGCAAACACCGGGCCGATTCACCGTTACTAGAACGGATTCATCCCGATGCTATTCTGCCATCTATTGTTGATCTACCAGGGTGGTTAGAAGAACAGGCCTGATCAGCCTATTCCTCATACCTCCCACCCAGGTGTTTTGCCAGGAACTTCTCTGCAGTTGCATAAAATCTGAGGCGGTTTTCTGGTTTGGCGAAGCCGTGCCCTTCATCTGGGAAGAGCATGTATTCGAAATCAATGCCCTTGTTCTTCATCGCCTCGACAATCTGTTCGGATTCTGCCTGGTTCACGCGGGGATCGTTGGCTCCCTGGGCGATGAGCATGGGTATCTTGATCTGATCGACCTTGAAAAGGGGTGAACGAGCCTTCAAGAACTCTGCTTCGGTGTCCGGGTTGCCGACGCGTTGATGGAAGACTTGCACGAGTGGGGCCCAGTAGGGAGGTATGGTCCTGATAAAGAACAGGTTATAAAATTCCTACCTCACTCGATATTGACCGCGCTATCCTTGTTTTGCAGCGCATCCTTAATCGTAGGGCAGCAACCAACACACTACAAGAGGTATAGTGATAGCAAGCTTGTCTCTCTTCTAGGTTTTCATTTTTTCGCCCAGCAACGTTCGTGACTCCTCATCGGTAATTATCTGCCTTGACAACAGAGACACTTTTACAGTTCTATAAGGGGGCACTGTCTATTACTACATGAACAAGAGGAAGGAAAAATGACAACATCGGCAACGACTCAGCTTATACCACGTAACGTGCTTTTTGGCAATCCAGAGAAGGCGAGTCCGCAAGTTTCACCGGATGGTACAAAAATGGCCTATCTTGCTCCGGTCAACGATGTTCTGAACGTCTGGGTAGGAACCATCGGCAGCGACAATTACCAGCCTGTTACCAAAGACGAAGATAGAGGCGTGCGCTTCTACTTCTGGGCACAGGATAACAAGCACATCATGTACATCCAGGATGTTGGTGGCAACGAAAACTGGCGCTTGTATGCAACGAGCCTGGAAACGCGGGAGACGAGAGATCTGACGCCCTTTGAGAATGTACAGGTGCAGATCATCGACCGCGACAAGCACTTTCCTAACGAACTCTTGATCGGCATGAACAAAGAAAACCCACAGGTTCACGATGTCTATCACCTCGACCTGACTAGAGGCGAACTCACGCTAGTCGCCAAGAACCCAGGTAACATCATGAATTGGGTCGCGGATGCACATTTCAAGGTACGCGGTGCAGTCGCGGCATTGCCTGACGGCGGCACGGAACTTCTGGTTCGCGATGACGAGCACTCCGAATGGAGAAGGCTTGTCACCTGGGATGCAGACGATAGCCTCACCAGTGGGCCTATCGACTTCACATTGGATGGTCAAGCAATCTATCTCCAGGACTCGCGTAACGTCAACGCCGGTCGCTTCGTCAAGCTGAACATCGCCACGGGCAATATGACTGTCATCGCCGAAGACCCACAATATGATGTAGGCAATGTGATTGTCCACCCCGATACCCACGAGGTTCAGGCAGTCGCATTCAACAGAGACCGTAACGAATGGGTCGTATTAGATGAGTCCATCAAGATGGATTTTGACAACATTGGCGGCATCCACCGAGGAGACTTCTTCATCATTAGTCGTGATAACGCCGATACGACTTGGGTAGTAGCGTTCACGGTTGACAATGGGCCTGTGCCGTTTTACGCCTACAATAGGGAAAGCCAGAGAGCAACGTTTCTCTTCGACAACCAGCCAGAATTGAACAAGTATACGCTCGCAACCACGGAACCGATCTCCTTCACCAGCAGGGACGGGTTGACTATTCACGGCTACTTGACCTTGCCGCAGGGCGAGCAGAAGACCGACCTGCCGATGGTGCTCAATGTGCATGGTGGTCCCTGGGGACGCGATGTGTGGGGGTATCGTCCTGATGCGCAATGGTTTGCGAACCGTGGATACGCCTGCTTGCAGGTAAATTTTCGGGGTTCTACAGGTTATGGCAAGGATTTTGTCAACGCAGGCGATAGGGAGTGGGGGCGAAACATGCATAACGACTTGGTAGACGCCGTGCAGTGGGCAATAAATAAAGGCATCGCGGACTCCAAAAAGGTGGCGATCTTCGGTGGGTCCTATGGTGGCTACGCTGCACTAGTGGGGGCAACGTTCACGCCCGACCTTTTCTGCTGTGCCGTAGATATTGTAGGCCCTTCCAACCTAAACACATTAATAAGAACAATTCCTCCATATTGGTCAACCTTCCTGGCGACCTTCCACAAGCGGGTCGGCAATCCCGATACCGAAGAAGAGTTTCTGAATTCGCGTTCGCCATTGTTCAAGGTCGATCAAATCAAGATACCTATCCTGATCGGTCAGGGGGCAAATGACCCGCGAGTGAAGCAGGCGGAATCCGAACAGATTGTCGAGGCCATGAAGAGCAAGGGCATCGATTATGAGTACATGCTCTTCCCCGACGAGGGCCACGGCTTCGCCAGGCCGGAAAACCGCCTCAAGTTTTTCGCAGCCGCCGAAAAATTTCTCGCTAAGCATCTTGGCGGACGTTATGAAGCTTAACAGCGTCGTTTGGGGCGTCTAAGAGATGAGGAAGCATGGCTATGATAGAATAACCTCCCTGTTTGAGTACAACTATGAGCATTGAACGCGCCAGGCAAGAGAGAGCAGTTCGATACGCAATTGTACTCAAAGAGAGATTTGAAGCAAAGGGTTTCTTGCGAGAGCTTGCAGGATACCCAAACTTTATTGTATGGCACTACAGTATCGTTGATGGACAAAGCAAGAAACCACTGCTTAGCCGAAGGTGGTCACGGTGCTGAGTAGAAAATTCCTACCTCATTCGATATTGACCGCGCTATCCGTGTTCTTCAACGTATCCTTAGCCGCCGTCAATCAAAGTAAGAAAGCAGCCAGGGTAAACAGAAAAAGGCACGAAGCAGAAAACAGGGTAGTCTCACCGCTCCCCTGTTTCTTTTTCCTCAGAACAGTGTACAATATGCCAACTTTTATCATTGTATGCTACCTGAATATGACCGTCACGCAGAAACAACACCAATCCCTCTTGTTCACCCCACATTCCGCAGTTTAGGGAGAGAAAAAATAGGATTGTGAATAGACCGGACCAAGCAGGCGAAGCACCTGCTGATGAAGCGCTTGCAGCCCCAGAACCTGGGTGTGCCAGCGTGAACCAATACGGATGTGCAAGAGATCAATGCCCTCAAAACATTGGAAAATCCAGCGCAT
>WNFA01000157.1_pt1 | contig 51429 bp, 73 predicted proteins | sample 5400481 | NCBI WGS metagenome assembly WNFA01 (sample SAMN13153340, study PRJNA577476) | soil metagenome | isolation source: 120 cm saprolite under Douglas fir tree site 2 hole 1 replicate 2 | place: USA:California | collected 2015-04-18 | reverse complement strand
AATGTACCTTTATTCTGCGCAGCTTCAGATCCCACTCTTATAGTCTTATTAGCAGCATCCCATTCAGCTCCTGCGCTAGGATACTTAGGATCATGTACAACTCTTATATCTTGTAGTTGAGGATAAGCTTTATAGAGTTCAGGATGATCTAAAACTTTAGTTAAAGCAGATGTTTGCTCCCCTGTGGCAGAGTTAACTCTAGCATTGTCTTTCCAATCTGTGTTTAAAATAGACTTACTGTCATCTATCTCATATCTCCACTTACCTTCAGAGCCCTTACCAAAACCTGTCTTCCTCCATATACTCTTATCAAGCTGACCTTCTCCAGCCATCCGCATAGCATCCATTAATTTATCTGTATTTATGGTAGCACTCTTTACCCCAGCCATAGTGCCTGGACCTGCAGAGAGACCTATATTAATAGATTTATCTATATCTTCAGGAGTAATAGTTATCCAAGGATTGACATATGTAGCACCAGGAGGAACATAAGTCTTACCTAATATAGCTGGCTTTCCATTCTCATCAACCCAATGCCCTGCTAAATCAGGTCTATCTTTAGCATACATACTTTGATCGGAGAACGTAGGATGATTTGGTTTCTTATAAACATCAGACCAATGTCCAGTTTCACCAGGTTGTTCTCCAGCTTTGAAAGCACCTCTAAAATCGTAGTCTTCTCCTGAATCCTTAGGAGCATTCTGTTGTTTCCAAGTTTGAAACTTTATCTCCTCTTCAGAACTTAATTTAGTCTCGTACTGTTTCCCCGGTATATTGGTACCCCCAGATGATTTTAACGCACCAGTGGGCTCCGTAGGGCTTCCTACAGGCATTGTACGATAGACATTAAGTCTTGGAATAGCATCAAATCTATTCTGAAAGCTACCTGCCTTCTCATTCTCTTGAATCTGATTACGATCTGACTTCTCTTTAGCAGTCAGAGGTAATAGAGCCTGAGGTTTATTTTGATCTACTAATAGTTCACCTTCATCTTGATAGTAAACACCTGAACTAGAACCGATAGGCATTACTGTTTCCTATTGGGGTAGGAAGAATTGAAACGATCTTCAAAGGTATCTTCCAATGTCTTTAGAGATCTAGTCTTATCATGTGAAGATATAATAGCTGTCTTCATAGGTTCAGTAATAGATTGAGTAGCTGGGTCAGCATTATTCAAGACTTCTAAGATATACCTACTTGTATTACCACCATCCTTATCTTGGATATTACTTAACTGAGCTAGAGCACCATCAACTCTACGAATATACTTATTCATATTATCAATGTAAGGATTGCGAGAAGGATTAGGTAATTCTAAGAATTGATTACGATCGTTATCCCAATGAATATCGAAGTTACCTCCCCTACCAGCTACCGCAGCTTCAGCAGCAGTTGGTTTCAAAGTAGCATTTGCTGCAGATCTCTCTTGAAATTGTTTATAAGCTTGAAAGGTAGAAGTCATATTATTCAGATCTTCTCTGAATAGAATTGGGAATTCATTCTCTCCCCACTTCTTCATGTTATCCCAAGCTATCCTACCATCACCACCTTGTTGCTTTAGTTTATACATACTGTCTATGATGTCAGTAGATAGCATACGATCAAAGGCAGAATACTTACCAGGAACATACTGTCCCTTCTGATTAGTATAGTCCATCTTAATCTCATCCATTACACCCCAGTTATTAGGAGCAAAGGCATACTTAGCTACATTAAGCTTAACATCATCAGGAGCTTTAGGATCAGCTAGTATCTTAGGAACCATCAGATAGTTATCAATTAGACGAGTCTTAGGATCAACATTTGCTTTCTTAGCTTGTTGAATATCTTCTTTAAGACTAGCAGGATGCAACGGATCTATTTGAGAAGCAGCATTAGCTAACTTACCTTGCATTATAGGAATAAGATCCTTGTCTAGATTATTTAACAGACCTTGTTTAAGCATTGCATCGCCCCAATTAGGAGCAATCTTATATAAAGCGCCTAGTGCTTGCAGTTGTGTACCAACCTTAGGATCATTATATAGATTTAAATTATTCTTCTCATCAATAGACTGCGTTACTCTGGAAGCTGTATGGGCAAAGCCTAACTTCTCATCTCCGATATATTTAATATACTCATCGAGAGGTTTAACCTGAGCAGTGATGTGAGACATAACTTTCTGCTCACCTATTAGACCCATAGTTGTTTGACCATTAGCATCAGGTTCATTAGCTTTACGTATTGCATTGGCAACAACATTAGCTCTTAGAGCGGTAAGACCCATTAATCCTTGTTCAAGTTTAACTGGATCTACTTTAGCACCTTCAGAATTAGCTTTAGTAATAGTATCTACCAAACCTTGAGCAGTCTGAGTGCCTCCAGCTATATGAGTAATATCAAGAGCAGCCATAGTATCACTAGCTACTATCTTAGCAAAGGATTGTTCTGTCTTAGTTTGAATATCAGATAACCTACCTTGTTCATTAGTACGGTCAGACATTTCTTGCTGACGTTCATATTCTCTAGAAGAATATTTATAGATATAACTATAAACTTGACTAGGCGATAGCTTACCAGCATCCCATAAGGCTGCTGCTACATTAGCATTAGGAATACCCTGTTTTACAGCATCTCTAACCATAGTGGTAATCTTATCATGCTCTGACTTAGCATTACCAGCATTACGATTAATATCTTCCAACAGATTACGCATCACTGCATTAGCAGGATCAACGCCACTGACAGTCTTAATCTGTTCATCAATATAATCCCGATATCCTGGATACTGAGCACGCATTTGCTTAGCTAAAGAGTTAAGGTTCATGGTGTAGAGAGTATCATTAAGATGACCTCCCTGAATTTGGGAAGCACCTATAGCTTTAGCTCTATCTAATCCTGCCTGTAATCCACCTGGAACCTGAGATTGCTGAGCCTCAGCTAATGTCTGCTCTTGATCTGGTATTACATTCTGAGCATTCTTGATACCTTGATAAGCATTGATGTAGTCGTCACGTAGCTTATTAACACCAGTATCAACCTTCTCCCTTAGGAAAGACTTCTCACTAGTATCATATAACTTAGCTGCTTCCTCAATACCTGTAGCTGCTGTACCAAGAGCTATACCAGTTGACTTATCTGACTCAGGCTGTTGGATAGGCCGAGATACTCTAGTCCAATCTGGAATAGGTACTGCAGGTACTGTAGGATCGAAGCTAGCCATTATTGTTTATATTCCTGTTGTAGTTTAGTTCTATACTGTTCTGTACGTGTGGCTTGTACATCCGATTGGAACCATTTCTTAGTGGGTACCTTAGTAGTTGCGAAGTGTTGTGAGACTTGATCTGCTTGAGTTTCATAACCATTCATAGCTTTAGATATGACTCCAGCTCTCATGTCTAGAGGCATACCTGCCCACTCCATACGACCAAAAGCTCTACGAAAATAATCATTAGATTGATTCTGATCTTGAGCAGCAGAAGTCATTAAACCTCTACGAATTTCTTTAATGACTTCCTTCTCAGTCCACTTCTGGTAATCATCTTCAGACTTCTTGATATTAGTTATCTGATAAGCATCATCTGCTTCTTGACCGTGTAGACCTGTAACTCCTTGAAATAGAGCATTTAAAGTACTGACATTACCTTGATAACCTTCATTCTTAGATAACCATTTACCTGTATTCAAAGCAGTTAACACCTGCCAAGAAGAATTAATACTAGATACTTCCTTGAAGACATCTAAAGCATCTTCTACTTTAAAAGGATGATCCATCTCTTTAGGATTACCTCGTATACCTGAGATTATTGATAAAGCTAAAGGACTTGCACTAGCTAGAGTATTGGAGAAGATACTGACACCAGCACCACCTAATAGCTGCCACCAAGTATGGTCAGACCATAGTTGATTGAAACCTTGAATACCATAACGTGGTCCTACATTATAGAAGTTACCCTTTTCCAGATCACCTTTACCAGTGACCATAGCTCCTAGGATAGCAGGTAAACCTTCCATCATTGCAGAGGTAAACCAATTGTGTCCCATAACATAACCACGATCTATTGCTTCCTTACGAAAGACATCATATAGAGGTAGACCTGTTAAACCAAAGGCTACTGGTATACCGTATAGACTTGAATAGATTGCAGCCATCCTAGTCTTAGCAGCTAAGCTAAGTCTATTACCCAGAAACTGTTCAGTAGTTCTAAGTTGATAAGTTAAGAATTGAGTGGTAAGACCCATGACTCCAGTATGTAATTCAGAAGCAGAAGCCCTGGACATATTGGCGCTGAGTAAGTCAGCTCTATGTAATATTGAAGCTCTATCAGAATTAGTAATTAAACCAGTAGGTTTAACTTCCCTAAACTCTCGATAAGCAGTATACCAAGCTCCTAATCTAACAGACTTCTCACCAGCTCTGAAGAATCCTTGCCCTGCATTTAAGAAGTTACCCCAATCATTACCAATGAATTGATGTTGAACATTATCACGCATAGCATATTCACCAGAGACATGTTCGAAACCAGTCTCACGTAGAAGTCTATTAGCTTCTAACCATTCACCAGGTTTACCAAAACCTAGATTAGAAGCAGCACTATCTAGTTTAGATAAGAAGCCTTCAGTCCTATTAATATTAGCCCAACCATGTAAGAACGCACCAGCAGTGCCACCTGCGCCATGTTTAAAGCCTGCTATACCAACTATAGACGCATAGGTTTGTGCTTGCACCAGTATTTGCGCAGGATTAAATACACCAAGTTTAGTATTAAAAGCAAAGGATCTTAATAGACGAACAGGATCATGGATATGACTCAGTGCCCAGAGAGGAATGATGGCAGCCTTCTCAGCTAGTCCACCTTTCTCATAAGCTGTATCGGCTAGATGTTGAGCTAAGCTATGAGTCCAAGTATCAAAGGTATTAGGTATACCTACAAACTGATTAATCTTCATTCTATTAGCTAGAAGCTTATTCAATATCTCAGGAGGAGTAGCTGATTTAAAAGCATTCTTATCTGTAGCTTGATGGAAGTTCCAGAATGGAGAAGCCCTTAACGAGGATTCATTCTCCTTTAAATAAGGTCCTGCTTCACGAAGCCAATGCTCGACAGCAAAGATCTTGTAGTCATCCATATAGGTACTATTGATTGCTCTATTGAGAGCACGGTTCATAGTAGGAATAGGATCTGTTAACTTAGCAGGTTCATACTTCCATAAAGAACTATCCCGTCCACCAGTTATAGTACCAACTCTCTCAGCATCACGTTGTAAGTTAAAGGCAACTCTATTCTGAGCTGCATCAGATCCTTCTTTAGTACCATCTCGGAATGTACCTGGATATCTTGACTCAAGAGACTTATCTAGATCATATATCTTTCTATTCTTAGGTACGACATAGAATGGTTCTGTAGTGCTCAGACGTGGAGGAATTATATTACCTTTAGGATCTCTACTAGGCTTAAACCACTTACTTAGTTCATCCCATTTAATAGGTAGAGTTCTCTCGGTTAAAGCTTGAGCTTCATCTAATTGATTCTTACCAATCAAGACACGAACAGCATCTAGACGTCTAGCGACATCTGCACCCTTAGCTCTATTATCAATAGGCATTACAGTCTGATCTCCAGTGTAGAGATCATTGTACTTAGTACGCTTATCACTAGCTACTGTACCAGCACGTTCCGGAATTATCTGAGCCTGCTTAATATAATGTTCATAAGGATATTCAAAGTGACCGCCACCACGTCTTGCAACATGGTTGAAGTCTAGTGGTTTAGTTTCAACGTTATCTGTTACTACATACCTGACACGTTCTGAAGCAGCTACGTCACTGAAATTCTTAAGAGGATATTCATCTGGATTATAAATCCGTATTACTTTACGAGCACCTACAGAAACATCTTTCTCTAACTTCTCCCAAATTTGAGGATTAAGAGCACGACTTTGCAGATTGTATAACTTCTCATCGCCGAGACGATTACCCATGATCAAGACATTATCTTTACCATGGGGCATTGTTTTCTCTTCTATTCCATCGAAGAAACCAGATCTCTCAAATTGATTAGAACCTGAAACACCACTACGAGATAACGCAGCAATCTGATGTTGCTCTGTACCTATACGGGCACGGTTACGAAACTCTGCTATCTCTGAGAATATTCTATTACCTTCAGTTAACTTAACGTGAGCAAAGTAAGCCTCTACCTCTGGGAAACTAGGAGAACGGTTATAATATCTTAGATAATGATCTTCCAATTCTCCGGGTGTCTTAAAGAAATAGCCAGGGAGTCCTGTATCAGGATCGTTAATCTTACGAGCTTGATCTAAGACATCTGTAAAGTCTTTCCAAGTCTGTCGTTGTTTTAGTGTAACTTTATTGAGCAGTGCTCTAGGCTTAGCACTCCAATACCCATAACTAGTACCAGTAATAGGATCATTTTTATAGTAACCAGTAGCAATTGCTTCGATCTTAGATTGTTCATCCTTAGCCCACTGTTTGAATAAGTTCTGGGTATAAGTAGCAACTAGACGTTGCTTCATATCATTTACAGCTAAAGTATTGTCAGCACCACGCCATCTGCTGAAGGCAGCTTTGAGAGTTCCCGTTTCATTGGATACACTACTAGCACCGGGTCCAGTAAAGTTACCTTTAGTATCTCTATCGATCATATAGTTGCGGACTATATCTTCAGTTTCATTATATGGTTTTGTAACTACAAGTTTGAAACCTAGACCATCCTGAGCTACCTTAGCCCCAGTAAGACCGTGCATATCTGCAAAGTTCTGGGCTGTAGTAGCATTAGAATGTAACGTACCATCTAGATCCCCTAGATGAGTTTCCACATGCCAGGTATTAGTAACAGGTTCCCGTATAGGAGGAGATTGATCTAGAATAGCATTCTCTAGACCTTTGAAATTATTCTTATTAAGTTCTCCATAAGCACGGAGAGCATTCTCTGTCTCCAGAGGAATTGGAGTTCTATTAACTCTAGCTGCAGTAACAGCAGTCTGGAGAATAGTATCAGCAGATCTAGTAAACCCATCTTGAAGACGAGTCATTTGTTCTCTACTCATAGCTCCAGGACGATTGTAATTATAATCAGTAGCTAGCTGTTCTAAATCTAATCTGAAGTTAGAAGGCAACCTATCGATCATATCCTGAAAGAAGTTATCCTTACCGTTAAGAGTCTTAGTTACCTTATCCGCAGTTCTTATTACTCCAGCTTCTGCAACATTACCTGCACCTTCAGCGGCAGCAGCTTTGATGGGAATGTCTTTAGCATCCTTAGCAGCAGAAGATATAATATCTCTGACAGCAGTCCTAGCTTGGTTATAGACAGCAACCTTACGAGCTAAAGAAAGACCACCTTTAAAACCTGTAGCAATATCTACTGGAGCTATAGCTGTGGAGAAGTTATCTATGGTACTTCGAGAGGAAGTAACACCTGCTAGATAGTCAACAAATTGTTTAGCCAGACTAGGATTATCTTGACGTAGAGGATTTAAGATAGCATCAACTCTAGTTTTAAATACTTCTTGATCTGGTATACGTAAAAGGAAATCAGCCTGAGCTTGTAAGTTAGTGCCTAAACCTAAACCTCCAGATACTTTACCTACCTCTGGAACAAGACCACGCATCTTAGCTTCAGGATATACCTGAGTAAGACTTTTAAGTTGATCTGCTAAATAAGGTACCCAACCCTGCTCATGTACTTCCTGATTTAAATTATCTTGCCAAGTACGAACATACTCCATCTTAAAGACAGCAAGATTTCCTTTATCAAGCAAGGGTTGTACTTGTTCTGGAATATCCTTTACAGCTTCATCCATCACAGTATCTTTCATGCGAGCCGCAGCCTCATGAATAGATCCTATGTAAGACTTACCAAAATTCTCTTCCATTACTGTGGTAGGATCGGTAGGTTTGTTAGCAGGATTGAAAGGATCTAATATCCTTCTAACCTCAGTATAATCTAGCAATCCTTGCTTCTGATTAGCAGCATCAATTAGCATCTTCTGCTTCTGCTGAGCCTTCTGCTGATCTAAAACTGAAGATAACTCTTCACGTAATCCAGGTTCATCACCTTTAGATATACGCATATAGACTTGAGCTGCATCCATAACTCCACTATTACCAAAGGCATAGTTGAACTTATCAGCACGCTTCTTAGCTATCTCAGGCTGAGGAGGCTCTACTGGAGCAGGTCCTGCCGGAGCTAGACTAATTTGAGTATCAGCAGCTTGTGCAGGTTCTGAGATTGAGATTGGAGTAGAAGTATCTTCTTGAGGTAATTCTTGAGGTTCAGCCATTAGTTAACCTGTACCATATCCAGAAGGACTACCACCTCCCATTAAGAAGCCAAAACTTCCGCTACCTCCTAAATTCTTACCGAAGGATCCTATAATTGGACCAGCTTTAAGGAGTGATCCGCCAAGAGATTGTATTCCCTGATCTGTAGCAGCTTCTCCACCCAATTGAGCTAACTGTACTCTCTTAGAAGAGATGTCTGTATCAATACCAAAGATATTCTTACTAATTTCTAAACCTTGATTAATACCCAATGCATTTTGGAAACCTTCATTAGTAGCAGCAGCTTGTCCGCCAGCTAAACCTGAACCAAACTGTGCACCTTGACTAGTAGCTGTAGATAATCCTTGATCTTGAGCTTGTTGAATATTACGAAAGTTCTGTAAACTAGATCTCTGAGCTTCTAATTGTACTTGTTGTTGTTTCTGAGCTTGAACTTTTTGTTCATCTTGAGCTATCTGTCCACTAACCTGAGCTTGTTCTTTAGCATTTGCAGCTTGACTTGCACCCCCAAAGAGTGACAATCCTAAACCTGCTATGCCTAAAGCTATTGTGATTGGATCCATTATACGCCCTGATTAGCTGTTTCATAGAGAGACCAACCCATGACATCAAACGGTTGTCCATCTACCGATGTTATTCTAATTTGTAATACCAATCCCCAACCTCGTAATCTATGTCTTCGGAATGCCATACCAAAATTAGGATTATTAATATTTACTATCTGTTGTACAGACCATCTACCTGAATCTGTATTTAAAGCATAGTCCCATAGACTTTGAATGTAATAAGCTACAGGCTGACCTAATCTAGAGTAGACATAAATATATGGTAATTGGAAACGACGTGAAGCTTGTCCATGAAGCTTGTACCCAGTTACAAAGAAACTAGTGAAGTTAACTCCCTTACCATCGAAACTAAACCAATCTACGAAGGTAGAATCATGTTCATCCGAGAAAGTATATTTAAAGATACCTGTAACTAGTTGAGAACTGAAGTATTTAAAACCTGAAGGAGGTGAAGTACTACCTCCGGGTCCTTCTATATATCTAACTCCGTGTACAAAAGTAAACCCTGGCCCTGTAGCAATGCTATGGGGAAAGAAAGCATTATTAACATTATTATAATTAAGGATGCGATCGTATTGGTAACGATCAGTTACGTTAGTTTCATTAGTATTTCGGTAGACCCATTGAACAACGTAATCTAAAGGATTGTAAGCACCTTTTACAAACTTCTTACTCTGAAGAGGTATACTCTGATAGAAGGTTAAGATTGTACCTACAGTTATAGGATTAACTTCCAACGGATTAACATGGAGAGGATTACTTAATAGCCGTGTTCCTTGTTTAGCTGGTTCTACTTTATAGATACCTTCTTCATTCCAAAAGATAGGTAGACCTTGAACATCTACGAAAGATGTACTGGATATGCTACGTACTGCAGATAGCTTAACAATAGTATAGTCATTAGCTGCAAAACCAATGCCCGTACTACCAGTTAGATACCAAATGCCATTAGCAGCAAAGACAATCATAGCATTCTGTAACGGGAATAATTTATAGATGCTACCAGCACCAGGTATTTTAATCACACCTCCATCGGAAGGAAGAAGATTAAATAAGGTTTGAGAACTAGGATCATTTGTTTGAAAACAATTACCAAAGTCTGCTGTAGAGGTAACTATGTTAGAGAAGTATATATTCTCTGACCAAGTTACATATGGTTCATCACCAGTTACAGGCTGCTGGGCATCCACTCCGGTATACCATACACGACCTTGAAACCATGTCCCAGTCTTAGGACGTATTGGTGTAACGATATCAGTTATTCCCGCAATTGCAGCAATTGTCGCACGTGATTGTATAAATTCTTTTAAGATGAAATGTCCACGAGGAGCATTTCCAGAAGCTAACGTTACACGGTTTATTGTAGTTGTTGGATTAAAAGCTCCAGTAGTATCTTTAAAATACCACCACACATCTGCATTAGATGGGAAGTTTCCAACAGCTGTGTTCCAAGTAGTTATATATCCGTGATTAATAGGAACAATAGTCCATGTTCCACTATTTAATGCAATATATGGATCTACAATGGTAAGAATATTTATAGTAAGACTTGTTCCCGCATAAGCAGTTACTGTTCCAGAAGCTATGATTGTTCCTGAATATGCCTGTGGACGCATAATACCTGTAAAGGTAAGATTGACAGAATCTCCATTGGTAGCAGATAAACCTGCAGCTACTGTGAAAACATAATTCCCAGGTACAAAAGAACCAACTGCAATGTTACTATTGGAAGTAGAGGTAGCACTATAAGGATTACCTTGTGTCCATCCTTGATTTTCAAGATTATAAAGATGTTCTGCAGAAAGAACATTAGGACGTGTATTAGCGTCTATACCCGGCTCAGGTATTCCTTGAAAGTCTCTTGTCCTAATTGTTATTCCATTGGGAGTAATTACTCCAGCATTATAAGTACAATAGATAGGATCACAATACGGGTGGTAGATAAATAAATATCCATTGCCGTCTGAATATTGACATTCAATTGGAGACGGATCTAAAAAAGAAAATGCTGGAACAAAGTTAACTAAGTTTACTGTACTGGATAATTTAGTGGTAGATAAAGGAGCATTAGTAGTAGCTGATGTGGAAAGAAAGAAGTAAAGCGTAGATCCTACTTGGGTGACAATGATTTGAGTCAGACCATCCCCACCTGCATTGTTCCATTTATAATCTGATAGAGCCTTGCCACTCCTATCTCCTAAGGCATTAAGAGCAAAGTTAGTTTCATAGTCAATGCCTTCTCGACGAATAACATCACCTATTAAAGTATAGTTACAATTAAAAGTATCAGTAGCTGCATTCTCTGGAAAGTTAAGTCCAGTGAATTCAGTTACTAATCCCTTAGTAAAGTTATTCTCAACAGAATTTAGTACTTGCTGCGGCAATTAATCTATTACTTCTTTAATCTCTATATTCCTACCTAAGAAATAAGCTTCAGCATGTCTCTTTAAGGATGAAAAATTAGTAAACTTAGCTTTCAAGGGTTGTGGTAAACCACCTGAATCATACTGCATATACCATAGACAAGTATCTGGTTCCATTTTAGCATAGAGTTTATTCTCTCCGGTGAATAACGTGGGATCGATCATTCCTGTGCTACTTCTAGGTTTCTTAGCATCTATTACACCTAGAACAAATATTCTATCCTTGGCTCGCATCTTAGTAGTATCAGGCAGGTATTGGACTTCAGCCATTTGAAGAATCCCATCCTCTTAGTTTGAATTGACTAGCCCTACTTGTTACCATACCACCACGTCTACCATAATCCGCAAATTCATTGAAGTAGGTGGGTCTATTAATGATTGCTTTATTCTTTTGTACTGTACTCCATCCACGTTTAATTTCCTGTTCAGCCTTAGGATGTACAGATTGTTTAATCTCGAAGTATGCTAAGGCTTTAGCTTCATTAAGAAGAAGGGTGAACTGCTCATCATCTAAGTTAGGAATGAAGCTGTCAGTCATTATCCACTTAGGAAATACTCTAGCCCAACACATAGTCTTGCTGGCCTGAAGAGTTGAGTCCTGAGTATTATCAAAGGAGTCAAAGATAACTACAAAGTTACTTAGAATGGTACAGAAGCTAGGTTGTCTATCAGTCTTATAATAGAAGGTATAACTACCGGGGAAACCATTAATATTCCCATCAAACTGGAAACTTCCTACATTTATCTCCGTAGGGTTGAAAGTATTAACTCGATCTATGAACTGATCTACCGGAAGAATAGTAACATACTTATAACCTGGAACAGCTATATTACCAGTAGATATAGCAGTAATAATCCAAGAACTAAAGGTTCCTGAACCAGTTCTAGAAACTGCATTTAATACTAGAGTAGTTCCTACATAACTAGTCACATTGCCAGTTACAGTACTAGTCCCAGAAGTAGCTGTAGCTATCTGTCCTATTTTAATAGGTAAAGTAGATGAAGCCACTGTAAATGTTAAAGGACCTAATGCAATGGTATTAGTAGTTAGAGATGTAGTAGACCAAAGTATAGTAGGTTTAATATCTGTGTTAACACCATGAGTTGCTGTGGCAGTATTAACATTAGTAAATCTATTAGTATCGAAATACTTAATCCATTTAATACCAGGTACGTCATCAGGGATAATCATTTCCACTGGAGCTGTACTAGTAAGAGAAGGTTGTAATTGAATTAACTGACTATGTTCAGGTAATTCAGTACGATTAACAATATCAAAGTATTTATTCTTTAGTATTAGAGCTATCTGTTGAGACTCAACGTTGTCCCCAATACTATTGACTTCATCTGAAGATAAAGCACTCAAAACATTTTGAGTCATGTCGAGTAGAGTCATGCCCATATTAACGTCTCCAAATATTCAAAGCAGTTACACCAAATAAGAATACCATAACTGCATAAGGTAATTCAGCAAGAGAAGGTGGATATGCAGCTACTGTCCAAACTAAAGTAGGATATTTATAAACTATAATATTATTCCAAGTTACAAAACCCATCCAAATAGCAACAGGGAATAGAATTATATCCCGAGTAACCCTAACCCCGATATCATCATGAAAGGCAGTAGTTATTGTAGTACTGCCTTTAATAACTTGAGTATCTAAATCTACATCTGCTTTATGAATACCGAGACGGGTGTCCTCTACCTTAGTAAATAAAGATACTATCCCCTGAATAATTGGTCCAATAATGGGAATCCAGAACATTAATGATCCTCAGCTAGTAGTGCAACCATACCTACCACAGCCAATGCTATGGTAACTTCTTTAGGAACATCTAAGACACTTAGATATGTCTTAAATTCAGGGTTTGTAACGTAGTGGTTAACCGCAGAAACCATAGCTAGAAAAGCACTGGGAATAGTATAGAGTTTAGTCCAGAATCTAGTCCAACGTTTCTTCCAGATTTCTTTAAACAGGTGGGAGGTGAACTGCACTGGTTAACTTATTAAGTTCAGTTTTAGCTAAAGCAAGGTCAGCTTTGACAGCGGTAGTAGCACTACCACCATACCACCAACCAAGACCTCCACCGGCTACGAAAGCGACGACGGCGGCAATAAGGACTTGCATATAAGAAACTCCTGTTTCAACATATTGAATTACGGGTTTAAGAGGTGCTGTTGTTTGCATAACAGCATGTGCGACTTGAGAAAGATTTGCAGCTGGGGCGAGATCAGCCATTAAAGATTCCTTTTATTCTTGAGATAAATGATAATTTAGGAGGAATAGAAACTAGAGACTTACTGTAGTTACGAACCCTGGATACTCGAGCTAACCATCCTTTGAGGAACTTAGCATTCTTACCTACGCCTATAGCCTGTAGGAAGGCCGTACGTTCGTCATTGATAGCATCTATTAATTTAGTACCTGTAAGTGATTTAAACTTCTGTAGAGCCTTCCTAGGGCGTCCTAGACCACTATTAACACCATAGTCAAAACAAGTGTAATCTACACCAGATGGTAGAGAATCACAACCTAAAGCATCCCAATATTTAGACTTATAAATAATCTTAGCTTGGTCTACAATCATATTCTTTACATCTAAAGAAGTCCCACTGCTGTTAATGTACTTGCGATAATCAGCAATAGTAATACCAAAGTTAGTAGCACCACCGCTGTCACTCGGATCATTACTATATCCTCCTTCGTCTTTAAGAACTCTAGTTAAACAATCATTAAAATTAGACTTCATGTATTTTCATAAACTCCGCTTACGATCACTCTGTCATTGACAGCGAAAGATGTTGCTGTATCAGCATTTACAACACCACATGTTGTACCTGCAGCTGAGATAACACCCCCTACAATCTTCAATCTATTCACAATCTCTCTTCCTGTTACACCGCCTCCAGAGTTTGCTGTATTAGGAAGATTAAAAGTTATAGAGGTAGTTGGCGCACCTCCACTGATTGTGATGTCAAGTTGTATATTTGTAGTCTTTCCTAGTGTCTTAAACTTTGCAGCGTTAACTGTGAACGTTGCAGTACTAGAAGATGGGGAAGGCGTGTAGTTAGCCCATGCAGTTGATGTATTGACACCTAAGATCAGAAGAGCATTAGCACCACTTGCAGTATCTATAGTCTTACCAGTTAAAGTATTAGCTGTATTAACTCCAATTAAAGTATCAGTAGATGTAGGAAGTGTTAAAGTGCCTGTATTAATTATAGTAGAAATTGTAGGAGTAGTTATAGTAGGCGAGGTACTCATCACAAATGTACTACCAGTACCTGTTTGTGAGGCTACCGAAGTAGCATTACCTACTGAAGTTATAGGTCCAGTAAGGTTAGCATTAGTAGTAACATTTCCTGCCGTTAATCCTGCAGCTGTTCCAGTAAGATTGGTAGCCACTCCTGATGCTGGTGTCCCTAATGCCGGAGTAACTAAAGTAGGGGAAGTAATCGTAGGGGAAGTAGATGCAACTACACTACCAGTTCCTGTTGTACCATTAAGTGTAACTCCATTTAAAACCAAAGTAGGAGTAGTTACACTAGTAGTAAAAGAAGGATTATTCAAAGTAGAAACAGTAGCAGGGGTCGTTCCTGTTATTACTATGTTATTCCCACCTGTTAACTTAGTAGACTCATCTGACCAACCCATAGCAAAGTCAGTATTACTAGTTTTAGATAAGATTTGTCCTGTAGTTCCTCCGACAGGAACAGTAGATATAGTTCCACCCCCTATGAAAGAATTCAAGTCTTGTAATCTTAGAGGTGATCCTACTGTAGCAGGAACAGGTAGATTAAGAATCTGATTAGAATTCATATCCAGATTAGTATTCATCTGGTTAGGAGTACTACCATCTAGAGATAGAGTATTATTAACAGCATTCGTAATATAAGTATTATTGGTATTAATGGTAGACGAAACTGTAGTTAAGTCTGTAATATTCTGAAGATTATTTAAGGGAGTTATCTTGCTCATCTTATTCTCCTAGCTCTGATTATTCCATAGGAACTTAAGGTACTGACTGTAAATTGTCCTTGGACAACAGCGTACAAAGTTGTAGGAGCTGTGAAATTAACTCGTGTAGGTCCTGTTATAACAGTAATGTTTGTACTTCCTAGAACTGTACCAGGGAATGGAAGTTGACTGAATGATCCATTAGCATTGTTTATAACTCCACTTACACTGGAAATACTAGAAATTAAGTTTGTTAAGTTAGTGGTTGCACCGGGAATGAAATAACTATCCAACCAAACATCCCAGTCTCCTGCAGGTACTACTAAAGTAGTTAAATTTGCATTAACGTTAGTTGCTAAACTAATACCCGGACTTGCAACATTGGATGAAATATATTCACCAATGTTACCTGCAGTTGCATTATCACCAGTTATAGTTCCAGTTATCTGGCCTCTGCTGAAAACAACTGTATTTACAAGAGAAGGTAAAGGAGCTTGATTAGCAGTAATTGCTCCGTAGAAATTATTAGGAGTAGCTAATACGCCTGGAGTTCCTGTTGATCCGAAGGAATTAATTTCATATGCATAGACGTTGGTGCTACTAGGAAAGTTACTATTGAGTGTATAATCGAAATACATTCCAGTTCCGGTACCCATGGAACAAGAGAGATTTACAAAAGTATTAGCATCATTAACGCCTAAGTACACACCAAAGTTGGTAGAACCTGTAGAACGAATAAATGTATTGGTAAATATATTATAGTCTGTATCAGTAGTTCCGCCCGGATCTCCGTGAAGGAAAATACCCTTAGCACCTACAATTGCTGGAACTAAGATAAAAGTATTCAGCCAGTTATTACGAAGACTATCTACATTACCAATTCCAGTAAAACCACCGATTGGATATGAGGTAGAATAGATTGAGGTAGTACCACAACCTTGAATTGTTAAATTAGAACAATCTCCGAATTGACCTGATGTTACGGTTATACCTGTAACTCCCGGTACACCCGAACCGTCTAAAAGAAGATTCTGAATTCCCCAACCTTGTAGTGGACCATTAATGGCAATCATACTACCAGCACCACTTGCCCATGTTAATTTGGGACCTGTGGTAAGGCTATAGCCATTTAGTGAAGGAAGACCTATTGGAGTATTGGGATTTCCAGTTCCTCTTAAAATAACTCCCTGTCGAGTAGAAAGGGTTGTAGAAGTACCATTTCCTATGACCAGAACAGATGAAATCTTGAAGTTCTTATTAGAAGGAAATAGAACAATTCCGCCTGAAGTAGGCAGAGCATTAATAGCACTTTGAATTGCAGCAGTATCATCTGCTACTCCATTGCCTATTGCTCCGAAGTCTAAAACACTAATAGTAGTTATTGCTGTGGCATTAACACCTCCAATCAGAGTTAAAGCTGAAGCAGTTGTAGAAGCATTAACTACCGGCTGCATAGCAGCAGAGACAGGAACACCAGTCAATCCTGTGACAATGTTTCCATTGTTTACTAAAGCTCCAGTCATTTGGGATAGAGTAACTGGCTCAGTTGTAGAAGTAGCTGAAGGAAGATTAATCATCCTATTAGAATTCATATCTAGAGTGGCATTCATCTGATTAGGTTGAGTACCATCTCTAGATAGAGTATTGTCCATAGCAGTTGTTAAGACTGCGTTATTGGCATTGATAGCATTAACCGCAGTAGTTTGATTTGTTAGATTAACCAGATTGGTTAATGTTACCTTTGACATTTTTATTCCTTAAAAGTAAATAGTGTAAGCTTCTGAGCCAGCAGTAACATTGTTAAGTCTAATCTGAACTACTTTAGAACCTGAAGTAGCTATAGTTCTATTAGCATTATTACCATCAAATCCACCACCAGTTCCCTGGGTAAGTGTGAAAGTATTAGTGCCACCACCATTTATAATTAGACATGTTATAAAATCACCAACCTGAGCGCCAGAGCTAATGTTATTAACAGCAGCCACTAAATTAGTAGCCGTGTCTAAAGTCATAGTCAAACCTGCACCTGAAGCGGTAATAGTGATTACGCCAGTCAAAAGATCTGCAGCTAAGAGAGTAAGACCTGCAGCTGTAGTTGCTGTACGTGGAGGACCAAATCCAACTATCCAATTAGTTCCTTGTAAATTAGTTGTATATGCAGTGCCTAGAGCAGCAGTTCCAGTGAGCGTAAGGGGGACGCGAGTAGCCCTCGATCGCTCATTTGAAACTACTTCATCCAAGCCCGCCATATCAACTTCGCGAGTATTGTCGAGAGCCATTTATTATTTTCCTTTCTATGGTAGGGGGCCGAAGCCCCCAGAACCATATAGTCATTACTGACTGATAGAGCCGTACATAGTATATCTACAACGGAGTTTAATTAACCCATTGGTAAATGTACCTGTAGCAATAGTGGAGAGATACGCCTTCGAAGGAAGGGGTGTCACTGCATTAGTTACTAGAGGAACAGTACCAAGCCAGTCACCGCCGCCTGCAACACCTGTACCAGGAGTACTCCACAAGAACCCGGCTGTAGCGCCTGGTTGAGTGAAAGTAACCCGTTGTCCGGATGTAGCCATGCTAGCAGTCAGCATATTCTTGAGAATCTGCGTACCAGCGTTGGGTGTTACCTGCACAAATGTACTCGATGGAGTGCCAGGCTGAACGAACGCAAGTCCGACAGCGAGACTGGTACCACCAGTAGCACCTACAAGAGTATCAATTTCCACATGCTCAAAGAAGAGCTGCGTAGTTGTAAAATTGAGGATACCACCAGAGACCGTAGTCACCGGAGTAATTTGTAAAGGAACGATGTTAGTTAAAGATTGAATACCTGCCGCAGCCGGGAGACCAGTACCAACGAACGATGTCGGTGGGGCTGGAACCTGGATTGTCGTACCTGAGCCAATTGACATAGGTACTAGTGGGATAAGTTGTTCAAACTCACGAGTTTCGCCGTAGACGAGATAATCGCCTGCGACTTCTTCGATAGCCTTCTGCGTGCCAAATTGCAGCGGAAGTCCATCTTGGTTAAGCCAAAAACCTGCTACCATTTCATATCTCCTTAACTTGGAACTGCACTGGTGGCGGTAATCACTGTAACCATGTTTTCAGGCCGATAAAGCTTGAAACCGTACTCAGCGATAGTGAGGTATTCTTCTTGCTGAAGATCCTTGTTAAACTCACTGTAGACTGTGGGCATCTGACGGAAGCCACCAATCCACGGTGTAGTATCACCAGGAGTTGCGGAGAAGAAGTAGTTAGCTACACCACCAGTTACAGTCACACCATTGATCGTTTCAGACGCAATAGCGGGAAGGTAATTGGAAACATAGATATCAAACCCATAAACATTGAAACGGAATTTGAAGCCCGTCATAATGCCATCTCGAGTTACATCACCCCACATTTGCATGGGAGAGAGTAAGTTCACAAGATTGGTTTGTGTTTGTAGTGTGTAGGCAACTGAAGGATCAATCACAGCGCACAGATTAACCAAAGGCACGTTAGCCTTGAATAATCCATATTGTGCACGAGCGAAGTCAGGCAATGCGATTGCTTGACCTGCACCGCTAGCCACCCAACGGTGGTCAGCTAGATTGATGATATTTGGATTGCTAGCAGTTTGTCCATTATTTGCTTGTGCAAAAATGCGAGTCTCCACTGCTTCCATCAAGGCACGGTGTTGACGCGGCACGAATGCAGCAATCACATCAGCTTGATAAAAGCTATCTCTCTTGAACTTTTCGCTAATTGCATGAGCAGAATACTTGTATTGGTCGAATGAGAACTGGAAGTTACCAGTGTCCATCGAGTTATACTTGACTGCTTGATTTTCTGTGAAATCAAGTGTTTCTGCTTCACCAATAGACGGAATGTTAATCGTATAGCCATCGGGGAAGTCTTGGATAATCTTGACAAACTTCATAGCATTCAATTCATCGAGTAAGAGCTCCTTGATCTGACGAGACCAAAGTTGACTCCTAACGAGATATTGATTACTGGCGTCGGTAAAACCTGCCATAATGAAGTCTCCTTAGATTAAATTAATTCGCAGGCATATTGAAGTCAGCTCCTAGAGCAATGGCATCGTTATGCATTTGAATCGCGATTTTAGGGTCTAGATACGCCCGGGGATCTCTTTTATTTAATTGCTGATAGTATTCCCAATCTCGTTTCTGAACCGTTGGTGCGAACTGGTTTTGTCGCTGGCTAGAACGGGGTGGAGCAATATCTGCAGTTTGACGTTGCTCATCTAATCCAAATGTCCTATAAAAGACAGAAGGATGAGTTTTAGCAAGATCGTCGGTAAAAGATTGATCTAATCCTAATGTATCCATACGTTGCTTAAGAACCTCTGAAGCTTTATCTCCAAACTGTTCTCTAAGCTTTGCCTTCACCATATTGAAGTTATCATTCTGTTTAGTCAGCTTCTCACGGGCTGTGAGTTTCTGTTCCAGAATGGAATCAATATCTTCAGGCTTGATCGATGGCTTGATTTCTTCTGCCGGGGTGATTGGCAGTTGTTCGGGGTTGGAAAGAAGTTTCTCTTGTCGAGCTATTAATTCTTTCAACGAGGCCGTCGCTGTAGCTTCTTCTCTTAACTTAAGATAGTCTTCCCGAATATTGTCAAAACGGGCATTTTGTGTCTTAATGAAAAGATCGGACTCTACCTTTGCTGCGAGAATATCTTCTTTGGATTTGTCTTTCCATTTATTAAGAATAGCTTCTCGTTCACTGTTATTGTCTGTGGTCGGATCAACATCTAATAGGCTGTCAGCCATGTTTCTTCTCCTGGTCTAGGGTAATTAATTTGGACACCATCTTCAAAGCAGCTTTAAAACCATTGGTGTGAGCTTGCTTATAATCCCAATTAGGTGTCTCATAAATCTTGGGACTTATCTCTGCCGACTCTAGGCCGGCCTTCTCTTCGTCTAATAGTTCCTGCAACCGACCTAATATATATCGGGAGGCTTTCAGACTCTTTAGAAATTTATCTTTATCTTCGTCAGTCTTTAAATGCTTGGTCCAAGCAGAGACAGCCATTAGTAAGTGCCTTTACCTACCGAAGTATTGGGACCATCAGCACTGCTCATACCACCATGTCCAGTGGGTTCATTACGTTGTCGAAGATGTGGATCTTCGTGAGTAACATTGTGTAAATGTTTCAAATGAGGAGTATGTTCATTATCTGAACTAGAAGGGAAAAAGGGGTGCATGTAAGATTTGTGATCAGCCATTATTGTGTTCCTAAAGTTCCGGTTGGGGTTGCGCTCATGGGTGGGTTACGTTTTAAACCCAGACCAGGTTGAGCTGGGGTCTGAGGTGGTGGGGAAAACTGCCCCTGGGGATTAACATCGTAATCATGTCCAATCCCGGTGGCAGTTCCCATTTCTTGATGTAGCTGCTCCTGAAGGGCTTGAACCATTCGTTGCCCATCAGCCTGTTCAGCAAGCTGAATGTATGGGGTGACAGCTGCGTAATCTTTAAGGTCGAAGATAGACTCGAGTAGCCTTGCAAGCACAACTCCGGAGAAGTGAGGTTGAACTGTAGCCCATAGATTTGAACCTGTGAGGGCAGTGAGATTTTGGACGAGTTCAGCTTGTTCAGCAAAGTGTCGTGCTCCAATTGGCTTAATTCTACCAACTCCTGTGATGTCATCGACTGTAAGAGTTTGGAACGTTGTTGCGTTGAGGTCATTGTCGAATACTCTTATTGTAGTAGCTCCAGAGAGATTTCTACGAGCTAGTTCAAGCATATAATTAAGTAGCATTTCCAAGATCTGCTCAGAGAACTGATTGATCTTATTCTGGAACATACGAGATGAGGCATTCTCAAGACGTTGTACTTCGTATTTTGTCTTTTCACCTGGAGATCGAATGCCCATCGCCTCTCGAGGAGCTCCTGCCATTTCTTCCATCTGAGCTTGAAGTTTTTCAATCTTCATATCAGATTGCATAATTTGGACTTCAGGTTGAACTAATTCGACATCTCCTTCTTCAGAGACGAAGATCTTCTCACCTGGCTGCCAAACATATTCTTCAACAAAACCTTTGACTTTCTGAACAGGATAAGTAACTAAGTCCCAGATATCTGCGGCCATATTCTCGATATGGTCCATGCGGTACTGCATACCAACAAGATTAGCTAGAGGACCTTGTCCCCATAGATTATCTTGTTTACGTCTCCACGGAGAGTGGACAATCGGAGGATAACCAAAGAAAGATGGATTAGGTATATTATTGATCAGCTTGTGTCGATCAACCACCGTAATAACACGATTCTTTTCAAAGGTATCCGTATAAGGATCGTACCAATCACCGTAGAAAGTTAATACTTCCACCATATCTGATAATAGATAAGCACGGAAGTTAGTGAAGCCATCCATGGCATAGAGACGATCCTTCTGGATCCAGTCTCCTTGGAATTGTCTGGCGTGAAATCTAATTTCCTTTAGATATTTAAATAAATCTTCATAAGTCTGACGATTCTCATCATTAGACATCCGTTCCATTAAATCCTTTAATTCACCTAAGGAAATTAAGGAACGGACTAATTTAGGAGACTGCATGAAGTTTTCAGCAGTAGGGTTGAAAACTATGTCTAAAGGACTAATACGACGAACGGCGGGACCAACGTAGCCTGCTTGAGTTTTATCTATTTGTTCTACTCTTTGGTCCACCCATTCTACTGTAGCAAAGCAATTACCAAAGTCTATGTAGTCTTGAGTAACCTTCTCTATTTCAGATTTGAAAGTAGGTTGTTCTATAACCCATGACATGTAATTTATAATTGAGTCACGCTTTCGGACATCAGCGGCATCTTCATTCTCAGGTTCCCACACAAGCCATTTACGCTTGGGAAATAACGTGGCGATGTAGTTCGCGAATAAGTTATCTCGGATTTGGCAAAGCTTAGGGACTGTAGTCTTATTCTTCCAGGGCAATGAAGAGTTGGAAGTCTGGGTAGTATCTGTGGCATATACATAGCGTCTAACCTCTTCCCAATCATTCTTAGCGACTTGTCGAAGAGTGTCCCATTCAATGTAACGTTGTGTAAGTCTAGTTGCTAGAAGATCTGGAGAAATAATATTCTCCAGAGGCATCACCTTTCCGGTCATGCTACTCCGCCCCAGCGGCTATTAAATTTAAATTCAGGTTCTTTACTCTTACTCATTCTATAATAATCTATTGGAGGTACTGCGAAATCTACTGCAGAAGCTAAGGCATCCTTAACATCGTCATGTGCAGGATTGGCGTAAATTAATTCTTCTTCTAATACTTGACAATTACCACTAGGATAGTGCCATATCTGTTTATTAGCATAACGCGGTTCTAACAGTGAGAAGATTCTTTCTTCTTTTGAACCTGTCCACCTACTAGGCCGATACTCATCTACACTCAAAGAAAGACCATTCTTTCGGATATAGTTTTCTTTTAAGTCTTCTACAATTACTTTCTGTGCGACTGAAACTTCACATCTAATCTTTCTGAAACCCCATCTATCGTATAGTTTTAATATATGGTTAAAGTATTCAGATACTCTGTCTGTCTTAAAACGATCTATCTCAAGTATGTAGTAATTATGTAAACCGTCAGCGCCGAGAACAACAATGCTAGTAAAATCAGACTTTTTCCCAGTGGAGTAAGCGAAGTCAACAGATGCACATACGTTGAGACGCTCCCGCTTAAAGAACCAGTGATGGTCTCGTTTGAAGAGATAGTTTTGATCATAGTATTGGAAGAGGTCTCGATTGATGGGGGAATTGTCAACGTCGTGGGGATCGTTGTAGTATTGGGCTCTAAAGTAAAGTTTGTTAATATATTTAGATCGTTTTTCAGCTAAAATATCTGGATCGAAACCAAACCACTTACCATCTGATCTTTGTTGACGAGGCCAGAGAAATTGACCGGATCCATCTCCTGCTGTTTCAACAGGATATTCCTTACTTTCGAAAAGTGGATTAGAAGATTTCTTGTCACCGAATTCATCGTATTCGTCTATTTCCATTTCCAATAGACTTGAATATAGATCTTTGGGGTGATACCTAGTTCCTACTACCCATTCCTTAGCATTAGCAGCTTCAATAGAAGATAAGTAAGAATATTGATCTATTACTTTTTTTCGTCCTTCTTCGAGATACGCGTTACCCTGTACAACAACATCGTCAAGCACGGCAATATCACAATGCATGCCAACAATATTAGTAGTAAGACCGGCAGTGAATATAGATGGATCGCGGATAGATTCCTCTCTACGTCTTGGATGATCAAGTGATATTTCCCTTTCCGTCCATTTCTCTCGCTTAGCTTCTTCCTTTATGACCATATCAGGCCAATACAGTCTATATACGTCGTCTGTAAATATATCTTTAATAAACTTCAATTGCTTAATAGCTAAGTTGGAAGTAGACGAAATATATAGAATACGAAGCGTAGGATCTCTAGTTAACTCCCAAGCGACTCTGTAGGCAGCCAGAGCTGACTTCATGTGATCTCTGGGCAATAGTAACAGCTGATGCGATTTCGCGTCTCCAGAAGTCCACCATGAGATAACCTCACGATGTATATTACCTAAGAGTCTTCTTGGATGGACTAAGTTGATGAAAGAAACTAAGGAAGATTCAGCTTCTAGACGACGTTCTTGTCTTCGTTGCTGTAAATCCGACAGAGGTTTCTTTTTTCGGGCGACCACCTAGTTTTCCTAACATTTGAGCATATTTGTTTATGCTTGCAGGTTTTGCTTTAATTGGAGTTGTATGCTTGCAGGTTTTCACTTTTTAGACCACCTAGCTGTGGCTCCTTTAAAAGCTATATTTGAACGTTGTTTAGCAGTTAAAGCTGCCGCTCTAGCATGTCCACCATCCGCATGGATCTTATGACCTTCTTGCATCTCTCGGATGCCTTCAAGCCATCTCCATTCTTTACCACCACCTTGAGTAACTATTACAATAGGAGCTGGTGGAGTTAATACCAACGCTAGATTAGGCGTAATAAAGTCAGTAGCTCTTATCTTATCTAGATATACTTGCCAATCATAAGTATTGAATGGTAATGCACCTGGACCAGGATTATATGGTGAAACATATACCCATGTACCATCTGGTGTTTGATATCGACCTGGAAGAGGCCAATCATAGATGTTAAATGGAATTTGCGCCGGAGGAGCTGTTATTCCGGGATTAAACCATGTTTGATTGATTGGAACTGGAGTTCTAGGATTAGGCCAATCATATTGGTTAAATCCTTGAACTGGAGTAATTGTTATACCTGGTACAATCCAAACTTGACCTGTACTAGGTATTAGAATAGCCAAAGGCCAATTATATTGATTGAACGGTATAGTATTAGGTATTTGACCTAATGTATAGGTAAAATCAGGACGATAAGGCTGTATTGGGAGAGGCCAACTATACTGGTTAAAACCTTGTACAGGAGGTGGAATTACTATTGGAGTAGCAACCCAAGTCTCATCTAAACGATAAAATGCTCTAGGATTGGGCCAATCGTAAGTATTGAACGGGAAAGAAGGTGGAGGACCTTGAGTCTGTCCTTGATTTACCCATGTACTATCAGGACGATAGTAACCTTTAGGAACTGGCCAGTCTAATTGATTAAATGGCTGATTTGGTGGGGGGATAAGACCAGGATATTCAGACCATATCCAACTTCTGAAATCTCTACCATCCTTCGGATTAGGCCAATCATATTGATTGAAAGGAGATTGAATAGCTGTCTGTGGAGCTAATTGGTTAATCCAAGTCTCATCAAGACGTGAATATCCCTTAGGCGTAGGCCAATCTATTTGATTAAACGGTTGATTAGGAGGCGGTATAACTACCGGAGTTCTAATCCAAGTCTGTTCAATGCGTATCGGTGGAGTAGGAATAGGCCAATCATATTGATTTTTAGGTCTAGCAGACTTATTTAAGACAAGCCAACTATTTATAGTTGTCTGTTCAATACGGTATGGCTGAGTAGGATTAGGAAAGTCTGTTTGATTAAACGGCTTATTAGGTGGAGGAACAATAGCCGGAATTTCACTGAATGTATATCCAGTGATAGGTTTTATCGGATCCAGTCTAGTATATAACGGTGCTCTTACCGTCATAACATTATCTGAGCTTGAAGAACATCGATCACGGCCTGATTGATGGCTAGTGCAACGCCTGTATCAGGAGCACTAGTCTGGGTCATGGACATGACAGTGGTAGCGCCAGCCGCGATAGCGAAATTACCTATGTGGAAATCAATGCTAGCTGTAGTCACGGCTGCGGAAGTCCACGCAGTTTGATTGACGGTCGGTGTGCCATCGTTGCCGCTGAACATGCCAACGACCCCATCACCAGACACGGTGGTGACAGTCTTCGTATTGGTAGTTTCCGTAGCAGTACTGCTGATGGCATTCTTAAAGGTGGTAGTGCCGCCAGTTTGATCAGCTCCCGTGAACGAGATGTACGCGACGATCACATCAGCGGCGGTACCTAGCGAAGCCACATTCAAGGTCTTGGCACCGGAGGTCGGAGCGACCAGGCAGAATAACCAGGTTTTGGTCGATGTCGATCTGGCTATCGACGCAATAGCCGTCATCGACTGGTTGGTGCCGGCACTGTCCCAATTACAAGTAGGCGCTGTCGGAAGTGTAGCTTCAGCAGACAGCGCTACAATTAGTGCTCGATTAGAACCAGAACCTACTGTATGTCTAGTATCCGTGAAACTAGTGACACTGTTATGCGAAATTCCATAATCAGTTAAAGCATCGAATACAACAGCCACAAGTTATCCTAGATATTTATAACTCAATAAGGCTCGTAAATGATGTGGGCATTAGCTGAACCTGTTACACCGCCACCTGTACTTGAATTATACAGACACCAGGCACCGAGATTAACTGCGTTACCAATCATTTGGATTTGCTGGGTAGGAGCAGCATTCCATCGGAAGATACCTCCGAACATATTAATGGTTACATTAAGACGTGGAACAGTACTTGAGGATGATGGAGTAGCACCGGTAGTTGCTGACTGAGTATAGGTCGAGACCACACTAGCTAGAGCAGTAGCATTGACGACCATAGGACCGTCAGTTGCTGTTGCAGCTAATGAGAAAGCACCTGTACCTAAGGTTGACACTGGTACGAATTGGAATGCTCCAATGGTCGAAGCCGAAGCTAGACCTGAGATTGCAACTTCGAGGACATCAACAACTTGAGTGGTAGTAGCACCGGTAATACCCATGATATTTGAAGTAGCCGCAGTAACGGCTGAACCTGCGGCAGAGGCCGTGAAGGTTTGATTGTATGAATTGAAGAGTCTTTTAGCCATTGCTAGTGTTTAATCCTTTATAGATGTTATCTACCTTTTGTTGGTATGATTGATGAATGTAGTCTGGTTGTTTCATTTCTATCGCACAATTATCACAGACGTATTTCATACATCGGTTACAACTAGGTCTCTCCCTAGTGCGGTTAGGGTTAATAATAACTACTGTCCCGCAATGCGAACAATGCATGGTAGCAGCTTCTAATAGAGTTCCTTCAGGTACTTGTGCAGTACCTGGAGAAGCTCTGTGGTCAATCATGACGTAGCCTTCATGAAAAGGTTTTGTCATACGGTGGTTACTACTGCTGCAACTTTGTAAGACTGTCCCATTACAGAAGAAATATCAAAATACTCTGTAGCATTAGGTGTCATTCTAATGCCTGTATTGATTACTGCAGTAGGGTTAGTTCCAAATGCAAGGGAAACTGCACTGGTTGTATCGTTATTTATACGAAGTAGTTTAGTATTGTTCTGAAATGCCGCTGATTGTGCTGAAGAAGCTGAAGTAGTTATAGCTTGGGCAGCATTGATTGGAATAGGCAATGCATTCGGATAACCTCCTCCTCTAACATCTGCAAATTCAGTTACATATAAAATAGACATTTAAATTACTTCTTTCTTGCTTGTTTTAGTCCTCTGACGTATCCACCTTTATGGGCTATCTTTATAAGATCTTCAGTTAGACCATTAGTCTGTTTCTTAATTGCATCCGCTATCTTTTTATTGATGTGGATTTGAATGGTATTATATAATAAGATAACTACAGCTACAGTTGTAGCTATGTCCCCTAAAGTAGGATCAACCATAGTCATGTAGGTTTATTATCAAAGACATGAGATAAAGCAGAGAATCCTGAGATCTCTGGCTTCTTTAACTCTATCTTTTTAGGCTTCATATTAGCTTTATCGTCCTTTTGACCTTTGTTACCTTTACCCATAAATTATCCTTGTGTTGCATTGGGACCAGTATTAGGTCCAATTGCATCCAAGCCTAATTCCTTCTTGGAATGCGGTGGAAAGTTACGTGCTGGATGACTACTAACGTCCATAGGGGTCGCCATAGTGACGCCATAGTCTACGTTGGGATTGAGATCCAGGTTGACGTGAGCCATTAGGGAGCTACTGCAACCGGAGCAGCGGGAGTATTAGCTACTACAGCAGCCTGCATAATTGAAGTATGAGTTTGAATATCAGCCACTACTTTATCCATGGCAGAAGTATCTGTGGAAGCTTGGGCAGCTTTAATCTTAGAAACCATACCTTCTAACATGGAAAGTACTGAAGCTTCTACGGTAGCTTCAGCAGCAACTGCATTAGCTAAATCTTGCATCGTTGTCATTAGTCTTTAATTCCTTTTTTCTTATCTTTGAGTTTATCTTTACGAGAACCTTCTTTGATTCCCTTCTTCTTGTCTGACTTAAAGTCAGCCTTCTGTTTAGTAGACATCACCATTTCATCACCTGTGCATGAATGAGCCTATGAAGTTTAGGACATTAGATCCTACAATCCATCCCATTCCCATGAATAGTCCCCATAGGAACCAATCAATAGCTTTATAAAACATTATTTACCCTTTATGAAAGTACATTAGAAGAATAGTAAGACAGACAATAGCAGTACAAGCTATCCAAGCAATGTTGTAATTAATCATGCTCTTCCTCTACCTACTGCTTGACTACCTTTATGTTTACTATTCCATATCTTAGCAGCCTTAGTCTTAGCTGCTTTAGTAGACATACCCTTAGCCTTAAAGGCATCTCTTATCTTTTCATAGCCTGCTGGCATTAGTCTTAGTCCCTGGGTCTATAATTGTTGATGTCTTACTATTAGTAATATCCTCGGAGAGTACTTTCATAGCTTGTTGTCCTAATAAGACAAGTAAGACTAGTATACCTCTACTATCTAGATCTTCTATAAGAGACTCTAGAGCAATAGGATTAGGTTTATGTCTATTAAGAACCTTGTTGGACATAAACACACATTGGTTGTTGCTGAGAAGTATTGTTTAAGTTATATTCAGTAATACAGACATGACATTGGTTGTCTTGACTAGGATGTATCATGTCTTTAGTAAACTCTATACCATTCCATACTACACCTTTAGTAGTCTCTAGGATCTCTGAGCAAGAACTAATTGGATGGCAATGCTGACTACCACAACAATGGAAAGAATACCAATCGTGAGCACTAGCTTGTAGAACTCCGAATAAGACAATAAATAGGACACATAGTGCCGCCGTTCTGAATAGTTTATTTGACATTGCATAAGTATATAGATATACTGCAGTGTTGTCAAGAAATAAGGTAATATCATGACCAGATGTAAGAACATCTTAAAAATTAGACTAGATCATAAAGCAGATAGAAAATTACTTCTAGAACTTTGTAATCATTTGGAAATTTCTAAAAATAATCTAAAAAGAGATGGACTTGACTATTGGAATTTATTTGGTAGAAGAGGTAAAATTGACACGGATTCTGTATTTTGGTATCTCAGAGTAAGTTGTAATTCGAAAAGAACTTGGAGAAGGGTAAAAGAATCCCTGCCAACTATGGTATTATGGCAGGATGGAGACGATGAAGGAGCCTTAAGGCTACAAAGGTACCCTACTAAAGAAGAAGCACAAAAAATACGTAATATAGTGGGGTTTAGAAGGACAATTAAATTTACGGAGGAACAGAAGGAAATGCTTAAGAATAGATTGCAAAAGCAATCAAAAAGGTTTAATACGCATAAAACAGATTGCAAACAATCGAATGAAATATGAACACGAAGTAGAATTTAGAGGATTTATAGATATGATTGAATTCATCCAGACACATCCAGGTTTTACTATATTTGGTTTATTATCTGGTATTTATGTTTATATGTTAATAGTTGCAGTATTTAAGAAAGATAAAGACACTCCTGAACTCTAATAAAAACTTGGTGCGATATTTTGAGGGTGTAATTCATCGGCGCGCGATGACCCCCCGACCCCCTTGGGAGGGTTTTGTGCATGGTTTGTTCACGGTTCGTTCGTTGTTTGTCCGCAACAGAGGTAGCTAAATACCTAAGACTCTGATCTTGCAAATTCCTAAGAGACAAGGTTGAGTATGAATGCTAACGTAATGATTAGATAGTGATTTCTAATGAATTATGTTAGTGTACATACGATATTCTTTAGACACTCGTCGTTAGACACAATGAGGACATAGATATGAACCAAGCGCTTTGTTCATCATGATGGCATGATTAAAGCATCAATGCCTTGATAAGACCTTGATGTTGGTTCAAATCACGTCTTTGTGATTTGGACTGCCTTGACTTAATCACAATCAATTGCTAATCTCTCATTGCGTCGTCAAGACGGCCCAAGGCATCGGGTAGCCGAGTCAGCGGACTTCCGTCAAACGTAGTTGCACTCAAGGCGGCAATGGTGCCAGCCAAGTGCGAAGCATGAGAGAGACAAGCTATGAAAAACGTTCTTAATCCCAAGGCACAGCAGCCAGTCGAAGCACCTCGCGTTGATCCTCACCAATACGAGATCGGCGCTGCAATGGAGGCCAATGCCAAGGAAGTGGCTTCTAACTCAGATTGGCTCTCGGCGACCATCAACACCATTGCCAAGGCCAAGCAAGACTATGAGGGCGGACCATTTGCCGTCATGTTCAAGGTCATGGAGAAGATGGACGCCGATACTATCAATGCTCTGCCCGATCCGGACAGTGAGACTGGCAACAATCCGGGCAAGTACAAAGTCCGGACGGTTGGCGGCAAGGGCAAGCCAGTCGTCAAGGAACGCAAGTATTACCACGTTCTTTCCGACTATCTGCCCGGTAACATCGTCAAGCAACAGCGTATCGACATGCTGGAATTGAGCATGAAAGACCCTGTTCAATACAACGTGTCATCGGTGTCACAAGACATCAAGGACATGGATCGGGATCGGCGAGGCGCTGAGGTATCCAAACTTAGCGGTGAGCTGTCTACCTCAAGGTCGAATGTCCTCGCTGCATTCGAATTGTTGTTCCACATCCGGGCAGTCAATGCACTGCCGGGTGTCGAGGCCAATGTGATGTACGCATTGGACGACAAGGGACAGGAACTCAACGGCGAGGACGGTCGCGAGTGTGTGGTTGAGAATACCAAAACACCTATCATAGTCACAACCACAATCGACGGTCGCAAGGGCAAGGATACTACGCAACTCGGTATTACTTCCTTCAAGAAGCTACGCCCTGCTATCGCAATGGAGAAGGGCGGCACTTACCAAGCTCTGATCGACAGTGCACCGACGATCAAGCGTGGTACCAAAGGCGAGGAGGAACCGGGTGGTACCAAGCCCTCGCTTATCAACACCAATGAGACACTGTTCACTCGCATGGTAGACATTCATGACTACCTTGACGTGATCACCAGCGACACCAAACAGACCGCATACTCTGCGATCCTTGGTATGCTGAACAAGAAAGAGGGTAGCGAGGACATGCTCGTTACCTTCACCGAAGTCAGGGACTTCCTGAATACCCTGCTCTCTAAGACCTACAAGGCCGGAGAGAGATATCAGGAACTCACTATCAAGCGTGCTGAGGCTGAAGCTAACAAGGCCGAAGTCAAAAAGACCGGGACCTAAGATTGTAAGCTATTGCCCGTCTAAGACGACGGGCAGTGGCGTGCAATCAAGCACGATAAGGGAACTAATATGGCTCATGTAACATACACCTTGCGATATCGTGATAATGGCTCGGTTGTCATTGTTAGTTCCGATGGACGTGAGAGTGAGCCGGTTGGCTATCAAGGTATAGCTAAGCTAGATCACAATATCTGTGCTACATCGGACTACTATCGCGGCGTGCTACCTGCATTGTTCATAGCCAGCACATTGCAAGAACATCCCGAATATATTCCCGGCTAATCAATAACTTAACCCGTGTGTCTTAATTGGCACACGGGTTTTTCTTTACCTTAATCTGTTCTATGTTTGTCCCATCCGGTGTGGCATTAATGTCACACACGCAAAGCGTGATAGGTTTTAATACTTGCGCGCGTGTGTATATGATTGTTCATATACATGAACAAAGCAGTCCATTCATGTATATTAACAAGGATGGTTGAATTAGCTAGTTTGACTTAACTTGTTGGGCATGGGATAATACATAATTCCAGAAGCGCAGACGAAAGGGGAAATACCATGTCTAAGTATTCGTTAATACTCACCATGCAACAACGTTACAACAGCCATGTCATCACCCGACAGACTGGATTCATTCCCAACTGTATGCCAGTAGTGGATACATTCATCGATCGGTCACCGGAAGAAGTCCGTGCAATGCTGACTCAAGATCCATACCATCAAGTATGGGATGACTACCGCAATGGTGTATTGGGCTGGAATGAATGGCTCAACCATCCCATCCACAAGCGGAAACCATATTCTCCAATACGTTGATTGTTCTTACAATCTGTTAGCGCCCACGCGCATAGAGGCTACGTTGGCCTAAACAACGTCACAGCTAGGCATCTGTATAAACTGCCGCATCTTTCACAAGGGAGAAGCAACATGTTAGTATTGAGCATCCTCTACATACTCACGCAATATGACGGACCTCCGATGTGGGATCGAGGCGAACCATATTGGGATCAAAGACGATGGGAGAATAGACAGCCTCCTCCACGTCGTTGGGGACCACAGAAAGACCCATGCATCTATTTCGGAGATTGTCGTGGCCCACGTGACCGGGACTTAAATGATCCCCGTCCATATCCTATGCCACCAGATCCATTCCCGCCTCCACGTTATGATGACTATTAATCTTCCACAATAGGGGTAATACCATGACTGCACACACACAAAATCTAACACCAGTGCATATCCTGATCTCCAGAAACAAGGAGATGTGGTGGACCTATACCTTGGTCATCTGGAGAGATACCGAAAGAACATCTACTGAGATGTATTCCACGCCTACCGCAGCATTCAATGCTGCATTATTTGAGCTCAATAGGAGGGGATACTATGAGCCATGATAATTACTTGGAGACACTGAGTCGTATCAGGTGCGTACTTGAGCCTAAGGGTGTGTTCCTTAGCCTTCCTCATTTAAAGAAGTACGTGGAAGAGTATACTAGCGGCAGAATGCGTCCACATTTTCCTATGCCTGCAATACGACTTTACGTTCAAATATATGATTTGTGTGTAGATATATTTGACGATAGTAACAATGGAATGACTTTCTACAAAGGAGAGGGACCAGATGAAACGAATTGGAATATTTATTGATGGTTCCAATCTGTACATGTCTACTAAAGCATTAGGCTTCAGGGTCGACTTCACTAAGTTACTTAACTATTACAAGGAACAAGGTGATGTTGCTCATGCCTTCTACTTCACTGCTCTACCACCTAAGGAGGTACAATCAGGTCTACGAAGAATGATTGATTACGTAGATTACAATGGTTTCACTGTGATTCAGAAGGAAACCAAGGAATATACTGATACCGAGGGCGTTAAGAAACTGAAGGGGAACATGGATGTTGAGATTGCTGTGCGTGTTAACGAGACTGCACCATTCATCACCAATCTTGTGCTATTCTCAGGTGATGGTGACTTCCATGCACTACTTGAGTCAGTGCAGCGGAGGTACGGTATACATTGTACTGTGGTCTCTGCTAGGTCGCTAATTGCTGATAGTCTGCGTCGACAAGCCAATGAGTTTGTCGATTTGGCAACGCTTCGTGATAGGTTTGAGCACGCGGACTCTATCCTACGCAAACGTAAGTTTAACTTCTTAGATGGAAAGTGATGACCATGCACTACATCTTAATCATAATACATCTTCAAGCCGGAATTGTTATTGCTCCAGGCCATTACAGCAGCCTAGCACTCTGCAGCAAGGCAGCTGAAACTATAATGCAGAGTGCTAGTGGACCTATAAAAGCAGTCTGCATCAACGCTCCTGACAATATCGAAGGAGTTTAAAACCATGTCATTTACTATAGGACAGCGTGTAAGACTTAGTGAACGTGGTCTTAAACTGTTCGATTGTAAGCCTATAACTGTACGAGGAGAGGTTATAAATTGGAAGAAAAGAATTGGGTTTATCGCTCGTATTACTCCTAATAAATGGATGGTGGTACATTGGGATGGTAACAAGTTTCCATCGGAAGCTATCTCTCCCATCTGCTTGAAACCATTCATCGACAATAAAGAGTGGATTCCTGAATACGGAGACTGACAAATGTTTGTAGATCTGTGTTTAATAGCAATAATCACAGTTCTAGCTGCAGTTATGATGTTCTGTCTTGTCGTCGTAGCTGTTAAAGTCAATGAAATATCAAAGACTCTGGATAGAGTGGATATCTTTGTTGATACGATAGAATATAAGCTAAAGAATGCTAATGCAAGGAAACTCACCATTAAGCCACGTTGACTTAACTCATTGACCATGAGATAATGGGGACAATGGAAAGGGGAAATCCATGAGCAACAGAACTATGCAACAGAAGTCTTTAAAGTTACGTAGACAACGTAGGGCATGGGCTAAACCATTAGCACGAGCTAGTGGTATCGTTCCCAATCGTGGTGTACTAGCGGAGTACAAAGAACGTGCCGCAGGTCTCGGCATCAGTGAATATGAAATAGACCAACTGATTCGGAAGTTGTATAAGCGAGATTCTATTGAAGGCATCCCGGCCGGCAGAGTAGAAGTGTTAGCTCTTCTGAAAGAACTCAAGCAACAAGTTCCAGAGATGCATTTCTTTAGTATCTTGGACAATGGCTGGTGGCATGCAGCATGCTTCTATAATTCAGAGAAGACATGCTTCGTCCTAGCCTTAACAGATCTTCGTAAACATACTGTGAGACGATCCATTGAATATGGTAGTAAAGAACGTGCCTTGCACGTCTGGAACCATAACAAGGTTATCTGGGTGTCTCACAGGTCTATACGATCAGGTTAATAGCCCCTCCCTGGTCGTACTGCGCAGGACACTGCGCGTAACCCCGTCACATCGTTCCCCTCGGTGTGGCGGGGTTTCCTACTGCCAATAGGAGGCTTCCCCAATGTGTAATGATCCCACTCATCCAATCATCGCTATGTGTGAATGTGGTGCGTATTATCGTAGCTGTGACTACCTTAATGCTATGTTGCACATCACACCTAGATCAGCTCTATCTCATAAGTGGGCATACCTCGCAAGCAATTCATTTGTAGCTGGCAGAGATAACAAAACATTTAACAAACAGATACTTTTATTTGGTAGTCCTATAAAGAGAGGAGAATGATGTGGATAACTCAATCCAAGACTGGCTGTGGGATTACCGTGATGTGATCTTGCTAGCCATCATGCTCTTATCACTGTGCGGTATAGTGGTAAGTGTAGAATACCTTTGGAATGCGCTATTCCCTAGCTATGCCACACGGTTGTGGTTCGGGATTGTGAAGGACCAATGGTATAGGTTTGTAAAGAACCCTATATCACGGTTGTTACAGCCTTTGCACAGAATGCATTCCAAGTGGTCGGCCAGAAGACTGAGGGTGCAAATGGCCAAGTGGAAGAAGGAGTATGTCGCAGCCATATTCTATGATGGCTTATCACAAGCGTGTGAAGAGGGGATCATTTCCAAACATATCAAACGTAAGCTAATGAAAGATTTAGCTGACTTCTTTCAGATGTCTGATCTTGTTCGTGCTAGTAGGAATAGGAAGGCGATTGCACATCGTATCCAGACCAACGAAACCTACAAGTTCGGCCCTGTTCAAGACAAGCCTGCGTGGGGTGGTAAACCTGGTGAAGATGTGGTTCCAATCTATAAGCACGAAGGGTTGGGGTCTAAGTTCCTGAAGAAGAAGGGGAATGCAGCATAATGGGACACAAAGGGTATTCATCCAAATCAAACAAACGTAAACGTAGGCGAACTCCGCATGAAAAGGCGCGTAGAGTTCGTGCAGCAAAGCTGCGTGTCCGACGTATTAAACTTGGAATAAGAAGGAGCAAACATGTCTGGGCATAAACGCAAGCGGTGTTGGTTCTGCACCCGAGAAGGTGTCCCTAGGACATTCAAGAACCGTAGTACACTTCGAGCTCACATCTTCGAGAACCATCCCGAAGAAGCTGCTGTTCGTATGTTCACCAGCCACAAGGGGCATGGTCGTCCGGATGTTGTGCATTACGGTGCAAGGATGCGAAAGAAGCTTGGACTTGAATATAGCCCAAGTGGTCATCTACGTTCTACCTTGGAGGCCGCATGAGTCGTATATCCAAGATCAAAGCTAAAGCCCGCCGGCGAGGCCATGATATGCTTTCTCGTAAGATCAAGCATGCCATGAAGATGCTGGATCATCCTAAACCAGTCTCTAAGGATGATGCTGTCCTGACACCAAAGAGACCAGCTGCCAAGAAGAAGTGAGAGAGCCATGATTAATCAACCACAGAATATCATCCACGCCTTAGCGGGACACCAAGTTCCCAAGGAACTGTGGGAGACTGCTTTACGCAAGTGCCCCACTGCATCAGGATACGCCATACGGGATACCACCGATGGCAAGACCACTCTCGAAACTGAGCACTACGACCAATCAGTCACAGTCGACAACATGCTCACTCTGGAAGAACAGGCGAAGCAATACGATCGTGTCTACTACTTGGCCAACCTTCCAGGTAAACATACCAAAGATGACGTACAGCCCTACGTGCTGACCATCTTTGAAGATGAAGACGACAAGATCGGGCGAGACATACTTTCTTTCTTCGTGGAAGGTGACTTTCCTAAGTTCTCTTCCAAGGATCACACCGACGAATACAACTTCTCTCAAGATATTGTCATCCCTACTTTACAGGACATGTTCCTATCTGCCGATCAAGACATCAGCAAGTTCACAGCCAGTTTGCATAAGCCTCTGTTCGAAAAGAACATGATGGCTCATGTCGGACATCGTGCAGCGTTTGTCTTCCTGCCTCTAGAAGGTGATGTAGTTAAGTTCGGACAGAATGACCTCGGCGCCGGCTTCGATTGGGGAACCTGTTCACAGCATTTGGATTTCCAGAAGGCTGTGAAACCTATCACATCTCCAGTCGCGGCGGCATCAGCAGCGATCAAGAAGTTCAATCCATTCAAGGCATCGACCAGCACAGACATCAAGACTGACGACAAGGGCATTCATCATACTGAACCCAAGAAGGATGTTATCGATAAGGTGGCTACCGACACTATGCTGGGCAAGAAACTGATCAAGCCTCCGTCCAAGTTGGACAAGTCTGGTAAGAATAGATGGCTGCGTCTATTCAACAATGGTGATCTGCCCAAAGATCATGACCATAAAGATTTCCCAGGTTTGTGGATCAATCCTGAATTGGTACCTTACGCTCAGAGAGATATTTCTACTCTGGCTCAAGTCGATGCTGTCGGTGCTGAAATGCGCACAGGGGTTAGGAAAGTAGGTAACACTACTTACGTAGACAAGAATGTCAAACCGGCGGCAGCAGACTTCCTACCTATTCTCAGTGATGAAGAGATGGTTGGACTAACAGGAACGTTGGCCAAGTTCCTGGATCGAGCTAAAGCTCCTACTGCTCTGGAAGTCCAGAAGATGGAGGCTGCTTTCCCTACATTCTCTGAGAAGGCTGGTATCAGGTATGAAGATACCGATAGCTGGACTGTCCACGATGCCTACCTACTCGGTCACAAAGCTCTGGTTATGCTCTGGGCCGAAGCTCGTCGCAAAGAAATGCTAACCAGAAATCCAGACCTTCAAGTCAAGGATTTGGTTGGGACCCATGTGGCAGCCAAGGAAATTCTCAAACCGGATACAGCAGCAGCCAAACGAGCAGCTATCTTCGGTAAGAAAACAGCTTGATTTGACCTGTCGGCAAATCAGCAACGGCTGTTTTCTGATCGCAGATCGCAAGAGATGCGATCTAATGAAAGAAAACAAGCCTTACAGCTTAAACTACCTATTATACCCCCGCGTTAGGTAGTTTGAGGGGAGGGTGGTATGGTCCTGTCAATATGCCACCCTCTTTTTATTGGAGGTACCGATGGATATCTTAGCCATCAATGGCGCTGCTCTAATGTGGACTGCGTTTACCCCAGACATTGCAATACTTGAGCAAAGCCAATTTCAATTGGTGTTCGTATGTGATGATCTGATGTGTAATGGAAAGAATTATGAAATCATAGCCGATTGCTCGGCCAATATTGCCAGAGCATTTACTATGAGGACATATAATTTCTATCGAAAGAATACCGATGAAACTCCAGTAGTCATGAACCCATCAGGTAAAATGGAGACTGGATGTTACAAAATCAAAGGAGAAATCCATTCTGTGCTCTCTTCTGAGATGCCTAGACTTGACAGACACTACCAGAATGGAGTACAATTCAAGCGTTATAGGACTAAACTTCTGTACCCAACTAGAGCTACAGGTCTGATTGAGAATAAATCTGTGGATGGCAGTACTTTGCCCCATACCTTGCAAGGTAAGAAGCGGTTCATACTTCCAGAACGTGTTGATATTTTAGAGGCGTGGATGTATATTGGTCTACAATCCTATTGGGGTAGTCTATTAGATGGGGGATTTGCTTTTGAACGAGTACGATTAGTAGAACCTGAAAGAGTTAGAAATTGGTTACCGAAATATTACCATTGGCAGAACAGACCTTAACCCATCAACCATGCCCGGATTGTGGTTCATCAGATGCTTTAGCTAAGTATTCTGATGGACATAGTTATTGTTTTAGTTGTCTAACTTATACTCCACCAGATGATAAATCAGAGGAGGAATTCAGTTATGAATACTTACCATGGCGTGGTATTGCTGCAACTACCTACAGATTCTACGATACGAAAACAAAAATCGGACAGTCTGGAAGGCCTATTAGCCTGGGTTTTCCATATTCAAATGGAAGCTATAAAATCAGGACTCTCGATAAAAAGGGTTTCTATTCGCAAGGTGATATAAGCAAAGCTGGTTTGTTTGGTCGTAATAAGTTTGCGGCAAGTAGTCACACTTCCGTGACTATTACAGAGGGAGAACTAGATGCGCTTTCCTATTATCAAGTACTACGCAGTCCTGTCGTCAGTGTTCACAGCAGTGCTAGCGCTCAGCTGGATGTGGGGATCGATCGATCCTGGGTTAACTCGTTCGAAAGAATTGTACTCGCATTTGATGGAGATGAAGCAGGACGCGAAGCAGCGGCTAAAGTCGCAAAGTTGTTTGATTACAACAAGGTTTTCATGGTGCGCTTCCCAGGCGGAGTTCGAAAAGACGCCAACGACTATCTACGAGCCGGTGAACGGGATGAACTGGCCACCCTCTGGTACAACGCGAAGAAGTTCCTCCCAGAAACCATAGTATCCTCATTCCCTGAATTCGAGAAGATCATCAGGGAAAAGCCAGAGAATGGAGTAGCATATCCATTCCCTACGTTGAACTTCATGACGTACGGCATCCGCACTGGTGAGTCTGTGTTAATCACAGCTCAAGAAGGTGTCGGTAAAACAGAGGTGATGCATGCAATCGAACATCAGCTCCTCACGGAGACAGAGGATCCTATCGGCGCTATCTTCATTGAAGAACCGAAGCGTCGACACCTACAAGCTATTGCTGGTATACATCTTGCTCGGCCTGCTCATCTGCCAGATAGCGGTGTCTCGGACGATGAAGTTATCCGGGCAGTACAAGACGTGGTTAGGGTGGATGAGCGCCTTCACATCTACTCTCATTTTGGATCAGACGATCCTGAGGTCATTCTCGATACCATTAGATTTCTGGTATCCGCACGTGGTTGCCGTTATATTCTTCTCGACCACATCACTATGGTTGTTAGTGGTCTCGGAGGCAAAGACGAAAGAACTACTCTCGATTATCTTTCGACGCGACTCGAAATGATGGTCAAAGAGTTAAACTTCGCTCTAATCATAGTGAGTCATGTCAATGATGATGGACTTACCCGAGGCTCCCGAAACATATCCAAGATTGCTGATATCAGGATCGATTTGTATCGGGACATCACTCATTCTGACCCCATCCTCCGCCGTATTACCCGTATGGTTGTATCTAAAAACAGGTTCTGTGGACGTACTGGACCGGCAGGGGAATTACTATTCAATCCCGTTACCTATACTCTGACAGAGGATATGGGTTATGATGCCACACCAGCTAACGATAACAGCAGAGTTAAAACATTGGCGGCTTGACGATGAACGCTACAATGTCGAGGGAATTGTTCACAACTCTACTTCTCCTAACTATAACGAAGGAGATATAATAGTCCTACTAAACTTTAAAACCATAACACACTATCCAGCATATTTAGTAGATCCGTTACATATTGAAGAGCATTGGATAGTGAAAACTCAAACCAATAAATACTTTATCCTGTACAAAAGTCAGCAACAACCATGATCTATCCTTGGAAACTCAACTACTGGCAATCCGGTGAATGGCAGGTGTGCAATGAGAGGCTTAAAGATCTGGAGAAGGCTGGGATTACATACAACCCAAAAAGGCAAGAGTTGTTTGGATCTCTACGATTGCTATCTGTTGGAGCTGTCAAGGTTTGCATTATTGGGCAAGACCCGTACCCCCAGTCCCAGTATGCCACCGGAGTTGCCTTCTCCATCCCCGACAAAACCACCAGAGAAGATTTCCCTCCTACACTTAACACGATTTTCAAAGAATATTCCTCTGATCTCAAATACCCCATACCTAGTAACGGTTCACTCCTACGATGGACAGCCCAAGGCGTCCTTCTATGGAATGCCATCCCAACTTGCACCGCTGGTAAATCATTATCTCACAACTGGGACGAATACTCCCACCTCACCAAAGAAATCATCCAAACCCTCTCGAAAAAAGGCATCGTCTTCGTCTTCCTCGGATCTATTGCCAAAAGATATTTGGAAGAAGTAGATTTAAATAATAATAAGGTTATTACTACCTCACATCCATCGCCTCGGGCTAATAGATTTTCAAGAACTCCATTCGAAGGATCTAGATTATTCTCCACTATCAACGATAAGTTAGTATCTTTAGGTCTAACCACTATCAACTGGAGATTGGAATAATGGGCAAGCACCATACAGTTATGAAATTGAAGCGTATCGAACGGGAAGTTACTGAAGTAATCAAGCTTATCCAGAAGGATAAGGATGATATCTTCTGTGATGAGTCGGTACGTAACTTGTCATGGGTGGTATCCTACCTCAAGATGACTATCCAAATCCTAAGACCTAATGACTAAATCACTACGTATTAAAATTGTGCGGTAAATTTGGAGGGTAGTTTGCGGTATAGAAAATGGTAGAAATCTAGTGCAAGCATACTTTTCTGGTACTTTGGTACCACTCAACAGAAATAACGCATCCCAGGGCATTTAAACACCTATCTACAGGGAATGAAATATGCTCAATTTAGTAGTCAACAACGATAAGGAGGAAGAACAGAGGCTACCACAGCCCTTATTGAAGTTGAAAGGTAAGGGACCTACTAATTGGGATTGGCTTAGCCCGATGTCTTCAGGGACAGAGTTCCTCTGTGCCCATAAACAATCCTCAACTTGGTTGTTGACTAACTTCACCCATGGAGGTAAGAAAGAAGGTTGTGTATTACTAATACCTACAGCTACCATGAACAATCATACTACCTGGATCTGGGTTGATCCGGTAGAATTCTGTAAAGTATTTGATCTTAAAACTATATTAGAAGAACCTGATGACTAACAATTTGCAAGCAAATAATGTAATTAATATACCTGAACATAGTACCTTCTGGACTATGAACTTGTTAAAGAAATCTATTAGACATATGAAATCTAAGAATACAGAAGGACAATACGACATTGCAATCATTAAAGAAGAGAACATACTTAGGTCGTTCTTTGATTTCATTTCGAAATCTGCCGACCAGATCGCTGCTTAACATAGGAGTTCGAATGTATCCTCACAAGACTACTGAACTACTGATAGCCGGTGCAGCTATCGCTATCGTCATCATCGGCATCGCCTATGCCTATGCTTACTACCCCTTGGGTATAATCAACTAATACAGAGATACTCCGGTCAGAGTCTCCTCTCTCCTCTGACCGGAGTTACTTTAGGATATACTATTGAAGGTTGTAATTGATATTGAAACTAATTCTTTAATCAATCCCACTAAGATTTGGGTAGTGGTTTGTAAAAATATTGAGACAAATACCTATCACATTTTCCGTAACATAACTGAGGACAGAACTGAACATGAAAACCTTACTAGATATCTTGAACAACTACGGACTGAAGCCAATAGTCTACTCATTGGGCATAATCTTCTTGGCTTTGATCTGCCTGTCCTTAGTTCCGCAGTACAGCTTCATAGTAAAATACTTCCTACTCAATGTATTGACACATTAATAATTTCTAAACTGGTAGACTACCCTAGACAAGGTCATAGTATTGAAAGCTATGGTCTAGAATTTAGTCTACCTAAGATCCACTTCAATAAGTTTACTGAATATTCTCAAGAGATGGAGGACTACTGTGTACGAGATGTCAATATTTGTCACAGGATCTATAGCAAGTATCTTAAGTATATTAGTAATCCGAGACATCAAGACTCAATACGATTGGAGCATGAGTTCCAAATTGTTGTCAACAATCTTCATGATAATGGTTTTTGTTTCAATAGCGAGCGGGCTACTGCACTACTCGCCAAAGTAAAGCATGAACTGTCTATCTTAGACAAGGATATCTTAGAAGCATTTCCTCCTAAGCTTAAGCTTATAAGAGAAGTAACTCCTAAGGAGACTAAGTATGGTACTATTAGTCTTACAAGTATTCCTAAGGATCTACGTAATCATACTGAAGAACTTAGTATTGATAGCCCGTTCTCGTATTGTACGTGGCAGACCTTCAATCCAAGCAGTCATAAACAGATTATATCTGTTCTTAATCAAGCAAATTGGAGACCAGTAGACAAGACACAGACACATATAGATACTGAGAGAGAACTGAGTAAATTAAAGTATACTAGGAGGACTCCTGAGCTTGACACAAGACTTCAGGAGTTGTATGCTAAGCATGAAGTAATGAAGAAGGCAGGGTGGAAAGTAAACGAGACTAATCTCGAAACACTTCCCCAGACTGCCCCCTTATCCGCTCGCACCCTAGCGAAGCGTATCCTCCTTGAGTCCAGACGCCGTACCTTAAGCGAATGGTTGGCTCTAGTCCAACCAGATGGTCGCATCCATGGTAAGTTCTATGGTATAGGTGCCTGGACTCATCGTATGGCCCACCAAAATCCCAACACTGCTAATATACCGAACGAGTTTGATACCAACAACAACAAGAAACTATATGGTAAAGAACTCCGTTCATTATGGTGTGCAGCTAAGAACCGATTACTAGTCGGCGTGGATGCAGAAGGTATCCAGTTGCGCATCTTTGCTCATTACATCAATGATCCCGAGTTCACTAGAGCTCTAGTTGAAGGCAAGAAGGAGAACGGCAGTGATCCTCACACCCTTAACCAAAAGATTCTTGGGTCGGTATGCAAGTCACGCCAAGCTGCTAAACGGTTCATTTATGCCTTGTTACTCGGCGCAGGATCCGGAAAGCTTACTGAAATATTGGGATGTACATCAGAGGAAATGTCTATCGCTCTCGAGCGTCTTATGGGTAGATACCAAGGCTTTGCACATCTCAAAACAAATGTCATACCAGCCGATGCTATACGAGGTTGGTTTTCAGGCTTGGATGGTAGAAAGATTAGGATACCTGGCGACACTATCTCCCAACGACGGCACCTTTGCATGTCTGGTTATCTGCAAAGTGGTGAAGCGATTGTAATGAAATTAGCCACTCTCAAATGGTGGCAAAGACTAGAGAGTTATGGTGCTAAACTTGTTAACCTTGTACACGATGAATGGCAAGTAGAATGTCCCAACAATATGACCACGGCATTGCATATCGCAAACCTGATGGCGAACTCGTTATCGTCAGTTGGAGAGGAACTGATGATGAAGTGCCCCTTGTCAGGGAGTTACTGGAACGACACCTCGAACGACTATACGATAGCCCCTAACTGGAGTAAAACACATTGAATACTGAATTGATTGATGGTCTAGTTAAATACTTAGATGATCCTCTTCGAGATGAACCTGTTAAGTTAACCCAAGACGAGATTGATTTAATTATTGATGCTCTAGTCTTTTACAAGGAAATGAATATACTCTAATGGTTAAATACGGTAAGACTGAAATAGTATACATTCAGGGTAAAGTATCTTGGTTTAGAAATAAGATGCCTAATCAATGGGATAAATACTCTGTACAAATACACCCCAATCCTAAAGACTTGGAAGTCATCCGAGACTTACAAGCTAGAGGTTTAAAGAATACTATTAAGAAGGATGATGATGGATATTTCACCACTTTTTCCAGACCAGTGAGTAAACAATACCAGAACCATAAGGTGCAGACCTTTGCTCCACCTACTGTGACTGATAAAGATGGTAACATCTATGAAGGTCAGGTAGGTAATGGTAGTGATGCTACCCTTAAACTAGAAGTCTATGAACATGCTACTCCTGCCGGTGGTAAGGCTGTAGCTGCTCGGTGGACTGCAGCTAGGATAGATAACTTAGTACCTTATGCAACTGAATTGGATGCCTTCCCTGAACAGAAGCAAGCTATCTCTGGATTAAAGGAACAACCCGAACAGTTGTTCTAAAGAACGAAGACCTAGCAGATCCCATATGCAGCAGGAAACCACGTGCTAGGCTTCGGAGGAGGGCAGGAAATCTGACACCGTACTAGTTCTCGGTACAAGTTCAGAAGAGCCCTCCTCTATATTTAATTCTACAGCATGAACCCTCCACGCTTTGGGAAAGCTTGCTAAGGAGTAAGCAACCCCACCCTCCCACAGGACTCAGGTACCTGGCTGTCGATGACCTTGGGTATAGCCCAAGAGGAAATGAACCAATGTGTAGCTTGATTTCAACTAAGGGAAATCAAGCGCATCCCTATCTGGAATGTAACTGCTGGGGTGACGCCCCTCAACTTCGTTAGCAAGAGACCGTGTCCAGTAGTCAGGGGTCCTGCTTCTGAATGAATGTACGGTGAGCAAGGCAGTGAGCGAAGGTAGCGAGCACAACCACACATGTGTCTCATAAGCACAATGGTGGTAGATAGCACACAGACGTCGCGTATGCTGCAGGCATGGTGCATGTTCTGCATGGACCTCCTTTAAGGAGGGCGCGTATGAGGGTAAAGGACTTGTCTTCACTGACTAACGATCTGAAGCGAAGTAAGGTGGAAAAGAAGTCTACCACTCCCTGTTGGTTCGATTCCAACGTCCCATGCATTGGGAACTGGCGGCAATGGTGGCGTGCAGAAAGCGGAGCGAGTTGAGGTTCGATGCCTCTAGAGCTTGGGTAGCAGATAGCTCGGTGAGTACCCACGTAGTAGATTGATAGACAACTGAGGTACGCTAACAGTGTGAAACCTGTTAGGTGGGTTCGACTCCCACCCCATGAACGTAATGTAGTAGGATCGTGATAAAAGCGAGACCCGACTAATTGAGCATTAAGGGTATCAGATACTTCTCAACCTCTGTGACCCCACTGTTTCCACTGTTCGAGCAAGCTGTCCCATGAACTCAGCCCAGACGACCCTGTGGAGCTGGTTGCGTAGACGCAGCATCATCTGACTGTGCACTGGATACTTACACCTCCAGGCTTTACGGAGCAGTATGTACGAACCGGAAGGCTGATGATGTGGAGCACTGGCTATTTACCAGCTGGCTCAATAACTACTGTCCTACAGTGGACAGAGATGTGATCTACAGTCCGTTATGATGGTAGAAAGCAAGTATCCCTAGGTCGGGTTCCTAGTATTGAGCTTGTGACGGCCACAATCTGTTAGAGCATCAAGCCGCAGACTACTACGACTAGGTGCAACGCTGAAGTGTATAACCAAGCATGCACTGAATGGGTAGCTAAGACGTCCCAGCTGAGTCCAATTACATGGATGATACGGGATGCAAACCCGTCTAGCAAGTCCATAGAACTTCCTATTCGATGGCAGTCCCACGACGGTAAACTGCCTCTACAAGATCTGAAGGGAGTCTGAAGTGAATATCAGGTCCTCTCAACAGAAGCCTCGACCTCCTTAAAAACAATAACAGGCAGAGGTGGGCCGGGTTCGAGTCCACCTCTGTTACGAGAAAGGAGATGTGTCATGAAGAAAGTTATGCTGGTCGACCCGGATGATTTCTTCACCGGAGGTAGTCGATCTAAACGTGAAGTAATGACTGACGATTTGAAGATATACAAGAAGTGGAAGAAGTTCTTGAAAAAGGAAGAAGAAGACGCTAAGAAGAAAAAGGATGTCCCTACCAAATGGTGGGAGAAGAAGTCTGTTGCCGAGAGGACAGTTATTATTGCTATCCTCGGGCCACCATTCGGTATTCTATACGTCTATGGTTTGCTCCAGCTAGTTAAATTGATGGCTGAAACTATAGGAGTACACTGATAATGCCTGAATGGTATGAAATGATGGATGATCTTGATGGTCCTGAACAGGAGTGTCATGCACTCGATGCACACGTAACTAATTCACACAATGGAGGCAAGGTAACTTGCTATAAATGTAATGGTTTCATCCTATATAAGGATGTAGTTTCATATCTAGATCATCAACACAGAGATGAATTTCCTAGAGTACACTTCCACAAGGAATGCTACAATCCTTACGAACATTATTATGGATTAGATAAACCCAACCGTGACTGAAATACGAACATTAATACAAGATATCTACCATCTGGTAGGTAAACAAGAGAACTGGCTGACAAGTGATATCGCTACTAAATTCACATCTGAACTCACACTTAAACTCCAAGGATCCTTCAGTCCGCAAAGCAGCTCTGGATTACGTCTCTCAGGTATGGGCCCAAAGTGCCCGTGTCAGCTGTGGCACTCGGTACATACCCCACTGGATGCAGAGCCACTCCCACCCTGGGCCAGGATCAAATACACCTACGGACACATACTTGAAAGTCTTGTAATCGCAATGGCTAAGGCAGCCGGACATGAGGTAACAGGAGAACAAGATGCTGTATCTGTTGATGGGATCATCGGCCACAGAGATTGTGTTATTGACGGGTACGTCGTTGACGTTAAGTCTGCTAGCAGCCGTGCTTTCCAAAAGTTCAAGGATGGTTCAATCGCATCCGATGATGGCTTTGGCTATCTTGATCAACTTGATGGGTATCTTGTGGGGTCCACAGATGATCCACTGGTAAGATTTAAAGATAAAGGTTATCTATTAGCAATCGACAAACAATTAGGACATATGTGTTTACATGAGCATACTTCGCGCCCGCAAAGCATTAGAGAAAGAATTCGAGATTATAGAACTATCGTCGCTCTTAATAGAGCTCCGAGCTGTACTTGCGAAGAAGTACCCGAAGGAAAGTCCGGAAACTATCGCCTGGGCATTAGAGCAAGCTACAATGCGTTTAAGTACCAGTGTAAGCCACAGCTTCGAACCTTCCTCTATTCAGATGGACCAAGATACCTAACTAAAGTAGTCAGGAAGCCTGATGTACCAGAAATAGATAGGCATGGAAGAATAGTTTATTGATTATAAGACCATTGTTTAGTTTTTATGGCGCTAAGTTTAGAGCATCTAAATATTATCCTCAACCTAAGTACAATAAAATAATAGAACCTTTTGCAGGATCAGGTTGTTATTCCCTACGATATTGGAAAAACCACGATGTCTTATTAAATGAAATCGACCCTGTGATATATGAATTGTGGAGATTATTGATTAATATTTCTTCCCACACAGTGTTACATTTACCAGATGAAATAAGTGATCTATATGAAAAAGATCCTATGCGATCTCTAATTGGATTTTGGTATAATAAAGGTCAAGTCAAACCGACAACTACTAAATGTAAATGGATGGTAGGAAAAGACTCCAAAGGAAGAAACTGGAAAGATCAATTTTGGGGAGACCGTGTGCGTAAACGAATAGCAAACAATCTCCATGCAATAAGAAGGTTTCAGATAACTAACAAAGATTACTCAGAATTAGAAAATGAAGAAGCAACTTGGTTTATAGATCCTCCTTATAAAAAGAAAGGAACTCATTACATCTACAATGAAATAGATTATGATCACCTAGGTAAATGGTGTCTGGAAAGAAAAGGACAAATAATTGTCTGTGAACAAGAAGGCGCAGATTGGTTAGATTTTAAACCATTTAGAAAATTAAGAGCGTTGAAGAAGGAATATAGTAATGAAGTATGCTATGGAAGAGAAAACAGTCAAAGAATTAATTGACGCATATCTATCTATAGACGATAGAATGTACAATGCCAGTGTTATCTATGGTCCTAATACATACGATCGTCTTGAAGAACAAGCAAATGTAGAACCACATTCCGGTTCTAATTCAGGTAAAAATCTAATTGAGAGAGGTCTTTGGGAAATAGTCGGATACGGTCCTACTTCAAGAAATGCAGATGCAGCTATCTTCGCACCTATTGATCCTAATTATTATATAACGAGAGACTAGACAGGTCTTTGGAAACCATGTATAATTAAGCATGCCTCGTAATAAATTCGAAGCCAGGATCTATGCTTGGCTCAAGCACAAGAAGATTAAGTTTAAGTATGAGTCAGAAAAGATTCCTTACCTCATCGCAGGTCACTACATACCTGACTTCATTATCACTACCCACACAGGTAAGATCTATGTCGAAACCAAAGGACACTTCAGACCCGAAGCTAAACGTAAGATGGCAGCTGTCAAGAAGCTTAATCCCATGCTTGATATTAGGATACTCTTCTACTCATACAGCAAATCCAGTGTTAAGTGGTGTGTTAAGTATAACTTCCCGTATGCTATAGGAGACATCCCCAATGAATGGTTGGCTTGAAGGTTTAGTCTGGTTCATCTTCGGAGCAGCTTTTATGTTGCTTGTTCTACTCATAGTAGGAATATATTCAATTACGTGAACTTAACTACTCTGCTTGATGTCTATACCTTGGAAGAGATACTTGAATTGAACGACAAGACTCCTGAAGACTGCTTAGAATTCCTCGTTGAAGAGAAGTTTGTGAAGTTACCTAACATCAAACCCTTGGATTTTGATTAATGCTTAGAGCTATTAAATTAAATCCCAAACATCCTGACTCCATAAGAGTTGTGGGTAGTGTATTAAAGAATATTGGATTAATTCAAATAGAAGATATTCAACTTCTAATTGATGGTTCTATTGAAATTGTAATATCTAATGATCAAACATCCCAGCAGCCGAGCTGAGAGGCTACGTCTCAAACACTTAAAGGATACTTTTGAACCTAAATCTACCCGATCCTCTTATGTTCGAAAGAGCAAGGAGGCTATCGAAGAAAAGGAACTCGAAGATGAGCTTAGGATCCAAGTATCTGGCTCGCAAGAGGAAACAGAATTCTCAGCCCATTAAGACTGAGATATCTCTCGCTAACGTAGGTGATGGTATCATGCCTATGTTATACACAACCAATATTTTAAAGCCTAAAGATGAAGTCTTGGAAATTGACTTCGACTGGCATAACATTAAGGACAATATCTGTCCCATTACTATCTATGTAAAAGGAGCATCCAAGACTAAGATGAACGACAATAGTGGCTAGCAGAAACTACCCGAAAGAAACTAAGTATGAAGAGGCTCCTACGCAGGTTAGGCGTCGAGAAGCTCGGAATAGAGCCCGTCGAAAAGCACTCAAGGCAGGACGAGTTCACAAAGGAGACTCCCTCGAACTTGACCACGTTGGATACCATAGGACTGGTTCTCTTGACCGTATTCCCACTCGTGTTGTTAGCAAGCATTATAACCTCGCTAGACAACCACCAACAAAAGGAAGAAGGAAATGAATGAAATCCTTCCAGATAACACCGTGGCATTGGATCACTTCGTCCTTGGTCTCGATGATGAAGGCAATGAAGTTAAGATTAAGATCGATGAAGCCGGTGAACTCCACTACTTCCAGGACATTGAAGATGAGGATAGCTTCAAAGATGAAGCAGAAATCCTTGTCCACTAACTCCAGTGGTATCCTCCCTTGAGCCACTGGTAAACTGACCCCGGTTCCGCTAACGCAGGCCGGGGTCCTTTTTTGATTGTACTTACAATCTATTGGAATATATAATGAATAAATCTGATGCTAGAGTTTGGTATAACTATACGTTTACTGGCAATAAATATATAATTGAATTTGAGGATTATTATAAAACCTATGAAGAATGGTTTGATAAAAATATACTTGATTATAAATGCTACTTAGCACCTATTGAAGAAACGCAGGTCGATTCGGTGCCCTGCCAAGAAGGGAATAATCCCATGTATATCGAAGATATGGTTTGCACTCATCCGGTAAAGAAGTGCCCTCAGGCTTCTGCTGCCTCTGTGATCCAGGTGGTCACTGAGGCCAAGCCTGATACTGCTACTGACCAGCGTAAGTATCTTGCTGCTCGTGCTCACGACATCCGGTACGCCAAGTTTGAAGAGCTGCGAGATATGTTCTTCATCAATGAGCCGGCTGGTCCGAAGAGTGTTGCTGAGTTGAAAGAGCGTCTGAAGAAGGGCCTCTTCACAATCGAGAAGCAGAAGTACTCGGACTACGAAGATGATGAGGAGCATGACAATTTCTACTGGCGTGATGCCTTCTCTTGGCGGACACCAGAGACTCAGAAGGATGAGAAAAGTCACAATGCTGCCTACAAAGAATTGATGAAATTCTATGAGGACATCATTGACCAGATCAAGATCCTTGAACCCAAGGAAGGTCTGGCTCTGCTGGATGATCTGAAGAAGTGGAAACCGTCGAAGGCTAAGAAGTAATTTCCTGGCTTAATGTAAACCAGGGTTGGTGGAAGGTACACCAACTGGAGTAAGTACCGACTAAAAGAACCCCGTAGGGATTGTTTCCTTACGGGGTTTTTTTATGTCTTGTTGAAATTTAATTCATTATGATAGGTTTTACTCTTCAGAAGAAGGGGGAAAGAGTTCAAAATATTGCTTTACAAGTTTCTTATATCTAGCATGTTCGAAGTCAGATACTTGATCTTTAGAAGATATTTTATTCATCTCATCTCTGATAGCATCCCCTTTCTTAAGCTTACCTGCTAATTCATTCCAAGCTTTATCTACATCAACTCCACCTGTACCAAGATCTAAGTTCTTATTATCATTAGCAGCACGTCTAAAGTTAATAGGCTCACTCTTACTCTTAATCATCTGTCCAGTAATAGGATCCTCTACGCCATAAGCAGTGGCAAGCGCCGACTTACTAGTAGGTATTTGTTGTTCAGGAGGAATATCTTCTCCACCAAGCTCTTTTAGAGTACCTTTTGGAGGCAGAATACGACGTTGATGTAGAGTCATATGGAGTCTATTCGCTACATTCCTAGCTTCAACTTCTCCTGCTAGCCTAAGATAATAATCATGAGCTTCCTTATCGCCAGCTGTCTGATATTTCTGATACTTAGCAGCAACGTCAGTTATATAATCCATATCGTTTAGATCTTTATCAGTTAAACCCAATGCTCCCTTCTTCGCGTACTTTGCGTTTATATCATCCATCCTACCTCTAGCCCATTTAAGGTGCTCTTGCATAGCCTTATCTAATTTAAGATTATATTCTACTCCAGCTGTACCAGGTGCACCACCTTTAGCAAATCCTTCTATATCTTGGATAACATGTTGTACTTCATGCATCAATGTACCTTTATTCTGCGCAGCTTCAGATCCCACTCTTATAGTCTTATTAGCAGCATCCCATTCAGCTCCTGCGCTAGGATACTTAGGATCATGTACAACTCTTATATCTTGTAGTTGAGGATAAGCTTTATAGAGTT
>WNFA01000176.1_pt1 | contig 51868 bp, 55 predicted proteins | sample 5400481 | NCBI WGS metagenome assembly WNFA01 (sample SAMN13153340, study PRJNA577476) | soil metagenome | isolation source: 120 cm saprolite under Douglas fir tree site 2 hole 1 replicate 2 | place: USA:California | collected 2015-04-18 | reverse complement strand
CACTGGAACCATCCTCAATAAAAGGAAGCGTAAGTTAAGTTACTCTATTCTCTTTAACTGAAGGGTTGATCGCGCAAAACTTGGTGAGCGATCCCGTGCCCGAAAGACTAGGTGTGGGATTCGACATGCGAGAGTTAAGGACGAAATCTGAGGGCTTGAATTTTGCTGGCCAATTGCTGGCCAAACGACTGCAAAATAGGGTCACTCTTGCACAACTGAGAGATTGTAACTCCAACAAAACACGTGAACAGCAGCGAGCAAGGACAGGGTTGGTAAAATTAGCAAACCGCCGCCTTCAGCCTCCATGCAGGCGCCATTCTCGTGATCGTCATCAAGGTTCTTTTGGGGAATCCCGGCTCTTCGTCACTGTCAGTATCTCTCCAGCCTGTTTGTTCAGGACTTCCTGAGCAATCAATGGCGCAGAGGCGCCGCGATTCAGTCCGTGAAAAAGATCAGCGGGTTCAATGAACTGTCGAACACGAAGCGCTGTGCAAATGCTCACAAGGGTCGACGGGCACTCCGTTGGTTTGATACGCGAACGACCACTTTCATTCCGAGAATCTTTGCAGCCTGGGTTATGGTCTCGAGAGTGACAGCGGTATTCCGAGGATCAAGCAGGCGGTCGAGTTGTGATCGGCTCGTCTGAAGCTCTTGAGCCATCGCCTGCTTTGTCTTCCTCTGTTTCTTCATTGCTTGTTCCAATTGCCAGGCGAGAACACGCTTGGTGGCAACTGCCTCAACCTCATCTCGAATCCCTCGTTCTTCCAGGAAGGTATCGAAAGTTGAACCACTAAAGTCGTGCTGTTTGTGATTTTTCTTCTTCTTCACTGGACTCCTTTCTCGTGCTTTTCCCTATTTCTTCTCGCCAGGGCCAAGTCCTCATCCGAGGTCTTCTGTGTTTTCTTTATGAAACCGTGTAACAACACCATTCGATTCTTTGCGTCAACGTAGAACAAGACCCGAGCAATCCGGTTGTGCGTAAGACCCGTGCGGACTTCATAGATGCCGCGGCCCATAGGTCGGCAAACAGGCATTCCGACAGGCCAGCCGAACTCGACCGTTTTGATGTCCTCTCCGATTCGCTTCGTGTCATCCGGATAGGGCAGCGCTTTGAGCCACTCCCGGACGGGCTCGCGACCGCTCTCGGTTCGGTAGAAGATCGCTGGCACTCGCTTGGCGGATTGCGTCTTGCTCTCGGAACTCGGGCTCCCAGCTCTCTTTTTATCCTTTGGCTTCCCCACCGACACCTCAGTGTACCATATATGGTACAGTCCTCATAGTGCGAAAACAACCGCTTATCCACCGCAGTCGGCAACGCCGCGCGAGGGGATAGGAGAAATGCGTCCGCGAAAGCCGATGAAATCACCTGTAGTAAAAATGCAGTACTAATGGCTGTGAATACAGGCAAAATGCGAATGAAAGGTGAAGAATGAAGGAGAAAGTGATTCGTTCGGACTAGCCGCAACTTATTGATTTCCTTCGATTAGGGCCAACTCCGGCAAGTTCTCGTTAAGTTACTCAAGCGGCTGTTAACCGAAGGGTTGCTAGTTCGAATCTAGCCCGGGGAGCCATTCTTCAGTTTTTACAAACGGCGACCTTGACTTTATGTTCTCATTGTGAGAACCTGCCTTTCCATGCGCATCATAAAACGAGGCGCTCTCGAACAGTTCTGGCAGAAACACCCAGACGCGAAGGCGAGCCTTGAAGCGTGGTACGGGGTGGTGCGCAAGGCAAATTGGAAAACGCCTGCGGAAATGAAACAGATTTACCGCAATGCTGACTTGGTTGGACGGAGAACGGTGTTCAATATAGCTGGCAATAAGTACCGCCTAATCGCGCGAGTGAACTACTTTACTCAAAGAGTTTTTGTGTTGTACCTGCTGACGCACTCGGAATACGACGAAGGGGCCTGGAAACAATGAGCACGACAACTATAGACTTCGACGAGAAGACTTACGGGCAATTGCTGGGCCGTACGCTTCCCCATGTCATCCGCACGGATGAGGAATCCGAACGTCTCACGAACGAGCTGCTGCGTCTCGACGAACGTGAGAACGCTTCGCCAGAAGAAAAGGAACTTGCCGAATTGCTGACCATGCTCATTGACGAGTACGAGGAGCGGCGCTATCCAATTCGGAAGGCAAGTCCGCGGCGGACACTCCAGCATTTGATGGAGGCGCGCAGCCTGACTCAAAAAGACCTCTGGAAAATATTCGGCTCGAAAGGAATTACTTCCGAGGTATTTCACGGGAAGCGCTCCATCAGCAAAACGCAGGCAAAAAAGCTGGCTGGGTTTTTCCATGTCAGCGCAGAGCTGTTCATCTAGAGAACTTGGGAAGGGCACTAAGGCGGAACCAGCGTTGGTGCAAATATAGAGTGCAGCCGACTACCGCGCCAGATACTACGACCCACAAATTGGACGATTCCCATTGCGATTCTGCCAGCACTCCTATTCGCATTAGAGAGTTCCGCCATCGGTTCGCCGGCTAGCCGGCGAGCTTCGAACTGCAGCCTTTCGCCCATGACCGAACACTCCTTCCAAGGCGGGAGGAAGTGTAACCTATGTGTCCCGAATTGAATTTCGGCAACTTCGAACGCCCGCCTGCACGTCAACGTGTGCTGGCTTGCGCGCAGGCACTTGTCGCCAATGTCTGCTCAAGCCGAGCGAGCCAACATTCCACTTTTTGTTTCTTCTCGACACCGGGCACTTTTAAGTATTGGTGTAGCTCTTTCTCAGCCTCATTTACAGCCCCTTGCCTAAGCAGAATCTGAGCGAGGAGCAGTCTGGCATCCGGGAACTCGACTTAGCATATATTGGGCGGTGGAATTGTGTGGATCGAGATCGAGCGCACGGCGTGCCGCAGCTTCCGCATCCGGATAACGCTGGAGAAGGAAAAGGGCGACGCTCAGATTGTTGAAGGGTTGCATGATGCGCGGATCAAGGTCTATCGCCTTGTGAAACTCTGCGGCGGCTTTTTCATAATCATGGAGTTCGATATAGCGGCTTCCGAGATTGTTATGCGCCTCCAAATAATGGGGATAAATCTGGAGAGCTTTTTCCAGGTGCTGAGCGGAAGAGCGGATGTCGCCGGAGTGGAGTGCGGTCTGCGAGCGCTGAAGTTCCTTCATCGCTTTGGACGGAATGAGCAATGCGCGCGTCGAGACCGTCTCTCCTGGTTTCGGAAGGTGAGATGGGTCAATGGCAACCATCGGAACGAAAGGACGAGGCGGCGGTTCGGTCTGCGCGCAAAGAGTCGGAGTCAGCAGTAACAGCAAAGGCCACACGGTTGTTCTCATGGGATCCTCCGGCCGCGGCGCAGGGGCCAAGTGCGTTCGCGGTTGCATTTGAAAATCGGAGCCAACTAAGATGAGAGGGGGTTAAATGAAAAGCGCCGGCCCGCGAGGGTAGCGCTTCTCCTGCGGGTCGCATCGCTCCGGCGGCCAAACCAGAAGCGAGGCGACCCGTTTAACCCCTCCCGATTCCATCTACTTCAAACTTGAAACGCATCGCGGCCTAATTTTGTTCGCCGCGACTGCTTGTTTCCCGATTTTTTCCGCTTCTCCTTCGTCGCGGATTTCGATTTCCATGGAAAGACGTTCGAAGGCCGCAAAAGTTTCGAGACCGACTGCGCTTCATCGCAAAAAATATTTCCGCTTGACACGTAGAGGTCCTAGGGATATAAGCATAGAACATCTAGGTATTCTATGGAACAAGAAAAAGCCGAAGTTCTCAAAGGCACGCTGGACATGCTGATCCTGAAAGTCGTGGCTTTCGGACCCATCCATGGGTACGCCATTTCGCAGAGAATCCAGCAGATATCCAACGATTTTTTCCGGGTGCCGGAAGGTTCGCTATACCCCGCGCTGCACCGACTGGAAGACCGCGGATGGCTGCAAGCCAAGTGGGAAGAAACGGACTCGGGGCGCGACGCGAAGTTCTATACGCTTACACGCGCGGGGCGAAAGCGGCTTGGCACGGAGATGGTCAATTGGGAGCGCCTGTCGGAAGCGGTCGCGCTGATCCTCAGAGCGGCGGAGTAGGAGTCTCTGTGAAGGGTTGGCTTGGTCGTTTATTTCGGAAACGGCAAACGGAAAAACTGCTGGACGCGGAGTTGCGTTTCCATCTGGAGCAGCGGGTCCGCGACTTCATAGCTTCCGGCATGAGCCAGGAAGAGGCGCGGCGGCGCGCAAACCTGGCATTCGGCGGATTCGAACAAGTGAAGCAAGACTGCCGCAACGCGCGTGTCGAGAATCACGTCGAGGATTTTCTTCGCGATTTTCAGTATGCGTTCCGCAGCTTGACGAAGGATCGTTGCTTTGCCTTGGTCGCCGTCTTTGCTCTGGCTCTCGGCATCGGCGCGACCACCGTGATGTTCAGCGTTCTCTATAATGTCGTCGTCCATCCGTTCCCCTACCGTGACTTCCAGCACTCCGTCATCTTGGAGATGTGGGATTTGACAGGCGCGCGAGAGGCGGAAGCTCGTTTTCACTACACCATCCCCGAGTTCCTCGCCATTCGCGAGCAAAACCACGTCTTCGAAGACGTCGTCGGAAACTATCAACTCGATGTCCTATACAACGACGGAAAAAGCACCCGCCGTTTCCTCGGCGGCTACGTCACCGCCAATGGTTTCAGCTTTCTTGACGTTCCGCCATTGCTAGGCAGGTATTTTGCTTCTCACGACGGCAAGCCGGGCACTCCATTCGTGTTCATGATGAACTATCGCCTTTGGCAAACCGAATTCGGCGGCGATCCCAAGATTCTCGGCAAGACGTTTTTTCTGAACGGTAAGCCCCGCACCCTAATTGGCATCATGCCCCAACGTTTCAACGGGTACGGCTCCGACTTGTGGCTTCCCACGGATTTGAGTCCTGGTGCCGATGGCACAGTATTTCCTGTGAAGGACCCGGACGTCATCTGGGCGTGTGCTCGGCTAAGAAGAGGTGTCAGTTTGCAAGCTGCTGCTGCCGATGTGGACGCCATTCTGCATCGCCTCGCGCAAGCCAATCCCGGTGAGCTGTATCCACCGCGGTTTAAGATTGTTGTACGCACACTCTTGGACTTCGTGGTCGGCGACTTCCAGAAGACCCTCTACGCCCTCCTCGCAGCTGTCTCCATGCTGCTCCTTATCGCCTGCGGCAACGTCGCAAACCTGCTGCTTGCGAGGGCCACGGTCCGCGAAAGGGAGATTGCAGTTCGCGCCTCGATGGGCGCCAGCCCCGGGCGATTGATTCGCCAGCTTCTGGTCGAGAGTTTTGTGCTTGCGGCCACGGCCTGTTTCGCGGGCTGCTTGTTAGCCTATATTGGACTAAAAGGCTTGGTCGCGATCATTCCGCGTGGTCCCATTCCAGAGGAAACGGCGATCGGTCTGAATCCAGTTGTCCTTCTCTTAGCCCTGGCGGTTGCCGTTCTGACCACTCTGATCTGCGGTCTTGCACCGGCACTTCATGCGGTTCGCGGCAACCTCCAGGCCCGCATGATCGGTAGCGGAAAAAGCGCAAGCGGCGGCGGCTTTCGTCATGGGAAACTCCGCAGCGGTCTGGTGATAGCGGAAGTGGCGCTCTCGATCGTCCTCTTGACAGGTGCCGGCTTGATGATGCGCGGTTTCTTCGCACTCACTCATGTGGACTTGGGTTTCGATCCGGCACACATGCTCTATGCCTGGGTATCCACGGAAGAACACGGCCCCTATGAAACGGCTGTCAAGAAAAAACTCTTCTACGAACAAATCCTCCAGCGCATTAAGGGGTTGCCGGGCGTGACCAACGCCACAATATCCTTAAGTACTCCCCCGCTGGGCGGAGCGGGTAGCGAAATCATTGTATCGGGCAAGCATGACCCTCAACATTGGGAATCCGCGGTCGACTTGTGCAGTGAAACCTACTTTCAAACGCTCGGCGTGCGGTTGTTGCGCGGCAGGCTGCTTTCCCAGACCGATATCGATTCTGCCCGGCCGGTGGCCGTGGTAAATGACGCTTTTGCTCGCGCTTACTTTGGAAGCCAAAACGCTCTGGGCCAAAAAATCAAGTTTAAGGTTTTCGATGAGTTGCCGGAAACTCCGCACGACGCTTATTTCGACGTTGTGGGCGTCATCAGCGACTTCAAAAATAGGGGTCTTCTGGAACCGCCGGCGCCCCAGGCTTTCATCCCGCATTCCATCACCGGGTTTGGAGAGCGTAACCTCCTGGTAACCACGGCCATGGATCCAAAATCCCTGCTTGCCGGCGTCCAGCGCGAGATTTGGGGCGTGGACTCGTCAGCAGCGGTTACCCGCAGTGGATCGATCCAGGACTTCCTAGGCGAATTCGCCTACGCCAAGCCGCAGTTTGGCGTGATCGCTACCAGCACATTCGCGGGAATCGGCCTCGCGCTCGTACTGGTCGGCATTTTTAGCGTAATGGCCTATACCGTCGCGCTTCGTACCCACGAGATCGGCATTCGCATGGCGCTCGGCGCGCAGCACGGCAATATTCTCACCCTGGTTCTTCAGCAGGGTCTGCGTTTGATCACTGCGGGCATTCTCATCGGCGTGTTGGCAAGCCTGGGCCTCATGCGTTTTCTGGCGAGCCAGATCCAGGGCGTTTCGGCCACCGACCCGTTGACCTTCTTTGCTGTTGTGACCCTTTTTCTCGCTGTTGGTTTGATCGCGTCTCTACTCCCGGCTCGCCGCGCCGCCGGCATCGATCCCCTCGTTGCGCTACGTTACGAATGATCGCCCCAGTGTATGGCTCGTGGTGTTCGTACAAAACAGCTGAGTCGGAAGCGATTACCAAAGACCGCGCTGCCCTCGAAATCTTGTGTGGTTCACTCTGACGGTATCGTCGGAAAAACGGGGAAAGTTCGTGGTTGCGGCCTGGAGGGGCGATCCCGGAAGTTTCAGTCCTCTGCGAATTCGCCGATTCAGGAACAATCTAGATGTAATTCGGTTGCTTCCGGTTTGCGTCGGCAACTCTTCCCTTGGGATTATTTCAGGATGGCCCGTAATCCGTCGAGAACCGATGCCCAGCGCGGGGATCACTTCCTACAAGCCGTTACCGAATCCCTGCGGCCCGGTTCAATGAGGTTTTGCATTTCCCGGACGCTGCCCGTCCCGCGAATGCCGCGCCAGCGCGCACCCACTCAGGGGAAGTCCGTCACCTTCGGCGTTACGCGAGGATGTATCGCGGTCGCCTCGCCCGTGTCGTCGATCACATGGCTGATCGCGCCGTGATCGCCGAGCGCCACGGTGATCATGTCGTGGAACCGTACTTGCGGACTCTTCGGCGTCTCGATTGCCCGGGTTAGCCCGACATCCGAATAGATGAAGACGCTGTATACGCCCAGCCCCCACGCCTCATGCGTCGTTACTCCATCCGCCACTTTGTACGAGGCCCACCCGTTCACCCCCGGCGTACTCGTATAGCTCGCCTGGTTCGGAGGATCGTAAGGAATCTCGGACTGATAAAAATACGTTCGCCCGCCATTGCCCTTCCACAGAACCTGGAATTGCTGGTGATGCTCCACAAACAGGCCATAGATCGTGACCTGGTTTCCATTCACCACCAGCCCGTTCTCGCTGGTATTCAGCTCCCAGCCCACTCCGGCGCCGTGGTCTGCTCTCCAGATCCACGTATGGTCCACCAGTGTGTCGTTGCTGTTGACCCTCAAACTCACCTTGGCCCGGCCCACGCCCGCGCCACCCACGCGAAAGAAAACATCGTGCAGCGTGATCGGGTCGTTCGCATGGCGCGCCCGGCTTCCCTCTGGCCCCACCTCCAGCAGCACCGGAGACTCGCTCGGCCCTGCATCGAAGAGCAGCCCCGCAATCTCGATCCCGTCGTCATCGGTCGTCGTCATCGCCGCCGTGCCCTTCATCGGACGTAGCGTCGCAAACCCCAGCCCCAGCACCACCGCATGCGGCCGTGTCACGCGAATCGGGGCGGCCAGTTCATAGATCCCCGGCGTCAGAATCAGGTTCTTACCTTGGGCAAGCTGCGCGTTGATCGTCTCCGCCGTATCCACATCCGGGCGTGCAATATAAAACCGCGTAATCGGAATTGTCTCTCCCGGCGTTTCCCCGCCGCGCCACGTAATCCCTACGCTATCGCTGTACAGCCCCGGAATCCGCACGCTGAACTCGCCCGCAGCATTCGCTTGTAGAAACGGTTTCTCGCGCACCACGGGCGTATGCGCCACCTTCGTGTACGGCGGCGAGGGCCATGCGCCTTCCGGCGGATGCACCACACCGACAAATACCATGTTCCAGTTCGCACCTGTCCAACTCTTCCAGTCGCAGTTGCGCGAGATCCACTGCTGCTGGCTGCCGGAGTCGACATTCCCGTCCACCAACGAATCCGACATCCAGCCGCCGCTTGCCCAGCCGCGATTCTGGTGTAGCACCAGGTCGCCGCGTACATGCATGCGCCGCAGCGACACCGCCTGTGAAACCGCCCACTGCATCGTGCCCCCGGCCGGCTTTATCGAGAGCCCTTCCGCAGCTCTCCAGAAGGTCGTCGTGGCATTGTTGTGATCATGATTCGCATCCGCATGCACGTTGCCCGCAATCCGTGTTGCATTTGGCGACGCCCCAAGCCCTATCACTTCCGTGTAAAAGCCTACCGGCACGTCCACCGAATAGTCTCCCGGCAGGAATAGCAGCGCGTTCCGCTGCTGTCCAAACTCGTTGTGCTCCTGCGTCGCATACACCGCATCGATCTGCTTCTGGATCGCCTGCGATGACATCGACGGATCGAAGACCATTATGTTGCGTCCGAACTGCGGCTTCGCGCCCTTCGCCGCAAGTGTCGGCAGAGCCGTCGTCAGCCACAGCCGCGCCTCCCCCTCCTGCTGCGCGTTCAACGACGAGGACGACAAGCAAGAAAACAGCAGGGTACAAGACAAAAACAGGACCAATCTCAGCTTCATGAGGACTCCGGCTTACCACGGGTACGATTTTTTCGGAAAGACAAACGATTGCGCTAATAAGAAACAACAGCCGTACCACAATTCGCTAACGATAAACGATAAGAGCAGGGCAGAATCGCGCCTGTCAACCCCAGCGACCACGACAGCCGCAAAAGGAATGGATTGGAGCGGTTAGCCGGATCGGAGGGCATAGGCAGCCAATATCCTCTTCTGCCAATTATTCGACAACTCAACAAAGGAGAACGTCGTTCGGGACTTCTGTTTTCTAACCGAAGTGGAAAGCCGCTTTCTCAAACCAATGTGGCTCGCCGGTCCCTGCATCCGATTCTCGAAGAACTAAAGGTCGAGAAAACTGGATTCCATGCAATGCGCCGCTTCCGTACCACATGGCTGCGAAAGCAGAGGGAGCCCGAAGACATCATCAAATTCTGGCTTGGGCACGCGAAAGAATCAGTGACGGACACGAACTCGAAGCTGGCAGATGATGGTGATTTCCGGAAGCAGGTTGCAGAAACGGTTGGCACCGGCTTTGAGGTTCCAAGCGTATTGAGACCTACGAGACCTAAAAAATCAAAGAAAAACGATTTGAGGTTGGAGCGTAAGTTGGGAAATTTGTGCGCCCGGGGGGGACTCGAACTCCCGACCTTCTGGTTCGTAGCAGAACAAGGTCAAAATCCAAGTGCTTGTTCTGGTGTCGCTTACGGACCAACGGACGACGCTCTGACCCGCACAACCAGACCAAGATGAGACCTAGCGTCAGCGATGGGAATCGAACCCAAAAATCTAATACTCTAATACTAGGTCTCGCTGATTCAACGCCACTTGCACGAGTTACCCGCTCAAATCTACGGTAATCGACCCCGGTTTTGGACTACATTTGGACTACGAATTCCTACACCGTGCCAAGACACGCACAAATTCTTGCGTCTAATAACATCCTCGGGACCGCGTTGCCTTGCTGTTCGCGACCGTGAGCTCGCATATCGAGACTTTCATGCTACGGGCGGGTCACATGAGATGTCAGGTAAATCGCCAACATTGTCGAAAGGAGCGAACATGGCAAATAGATCCTTCGCCCTCGGCGAACTACCAACAGTAGTAATTGAATGAATTCAATTAATACTTCTCTCCGAGTCAGCTGTCTTGGGGAGTTATTATCGGGAGTGGTGGCTGCCTAACTGAATGCTTTCATTCTAGCGGATGCTGCGGTTTTCAGGGACGGGGTTTCGCTCCAGCACTCGAAACTGCGAGTCGTCTACCTTCTAAAGGCAGCCTGATGTTACAGCCCATGTTGCAACTCGAATTGTTGAAGTATTTTTGTTTTACGATTGAAGATTAAAGAATCTAACATCTCGTTCGAACCAGGTCATCCTTAGCTCTACACCATATGAATCGCCCGACGCAAACGCAAACCGAACGTTCCCTACGCTTGGCCGTGTACGCGTGCGTAGGCGCTTCCGTGCTATTGGTTCTTGGCCTTTCCTACACTCGCGCCGGCGAGTGGCTCGAAAACGGCACCTACGACGTGCGCGCGCGTTGGACCGCGCAACGGACGAAAGCTGATCCCCGTGTGGTGATCATTGATATCGATAACGCCAGTTTTTCCGTACTGCAGGAAAAACTCGGCCGTTGGCCATGGCCTCGCACGGTGTGGACAGAAGTAATCCGCTATGTCAGCCGCGGCCAGCCAAGCGCAATCGCAGTGGACATCGTGTTCAGCGGCGAGGACAAGAGCGGCACAACAGTTGATTCCCAATTCGCGGACGTCCTGCACGCTTCCGGGAAGTCCGCCCTCGCATTTGCATTCATGTCCACCCAGATGACCTCAGACGACGCAAACACCGGCGAACAGCGCCAGAAACTCTTGCGGAGCCAGGGCACTGCTTCGGGTTTCGGTCCCAATTTCCTCGCGGAAGAATGGGTGGCGAATCTCCCGTTGCAACAATTGGTGGCGGCAACCGCCGGCCTAGGTTCCATTAATTCGACTCCCGACCAGGGCGGGATGATTCGCCGCACCCCTTTGCAAATTCGTTTCGCGGGTCTCGGCTATCCTTCTCTGGGCGCTCGCGCCGTACAAATCGCCACTGGAAATCAGGATGGGTTTGTTTGGCACCAGCGCGCTGGAATTTTCGATCGCAATTATGTGGCGCAAGGCGGCAAACAGATCCCTCTTGATGACGAAGGGCGTCTAGTTCTTTTATGGCGAGGCGATTCGCTGCACGCATTCCCTCGCGTGCCGATCTGGGAGGTCATTTGCTCGATCTATCGCGAACAGTGTCCGAACGCTGAACACTTTTTCCCACCGGAATATTTTCGCAACAAAATTGTGCTGCTGGGCGCGAGCGCTTCCGCCAGTTATGAGCCGCGGCCAACTCCCTTGGACTCGCAAGCGCCTGGTTTCCTAGTCCATGCGACTGTAATCGACAATCTTCTGAGTGGAGAGGCACTGCGGTTGCCTCCGTTCTGGATGCTCCCCGCCGCGGCAATCACTTTCGGTCTTTTAGGCGGAGTGCTGCAGATGACGATGCGCGCAGTTTTTCCCAGGGTCACCCTTCTTGCCGGAATTTTGCTTTTCTACATCGGTTTCTCGGTTCTGTCTTTTCAGAAACTACATTTTGTATTTCCATTATTTCCGCCTCTGTTGGCCTTGCTGCTCTCCTACGGCAGCGCAAGCACGGCGCGCTATGCCACGACGGGACGCGAACTGCGGCAGACTCGCCGCGTCCTCGAGCGATACGTCGCACCTCAACTTGTGAACTACGTGATGTCCAATCTTGAGTCCTTTCAGTTGAAGGGCAACAAGCGCGAGCTCACTATCCTGATTTCTGATGTGCGCAACTTTACGACGATGACCGAAAAATCTGACCCGGAGGAATTGATCGCACTTCTCAACGATTATTTGGCGGCGATGACTGACATCATCTTCAAGTACAACGGCATCGTGGACAAATTCATTGGTGACGGGATTTTGGCTTACTGGGGCGCGTTCACACCCGAGGAAAATCACGCAGAGGATGCAGCTCTCGCTGCGCTGGAAATGATCGAGCAGCTTGCGCAACTCAATCAGCGATGGCAGGAACAAGGTAAGCAGCCGATTGCCATCGGAATTGGCATTAATACCGGAAAGGTGATCTTCGGGAACATTGGTAAAGGAAAAAAGCTAGAGTTCACCGTAATTGGAGACGCCGTGAATCTGGCGTCGCGGCTCGAGGGATTAAATAAGGAATTCCACACCTCGATTGTGATCGGCGAGGAAACGCGGTTGCGGCTGGGAAATAACATGGACGTGCGGTGCCTCGGTGGCGTAAAAGTGAAAGGCAAAACGATCGAAACACAAGTGTACGAATTGAGAGGACGTGCGAACGCGCAAACCGTGACGACGGACTGCGCGAAGCAAATCGCAAGAATTTCGCCAAAAGTGGAATAGCGGGGAGAGTTGCCATGCACCGATCGGGTATCCAGGCCAGTTTGCTGGCATTCATGTTTACGGTATCAATTCCAGAACGGCCTGCTCTTTGCTGGGATCATGGACAGGACAATGCATCCCAGAACCCACCGCAAGACCAAAACAAACAACAGAAGACGGACCAAAATGGCGCGAAAGATAGTTCGCCTCCGTCCAAGGTCGCGAAATCGTCGGACTCCAAAAATAGCGGGGACAAGCCGGCACCACTCTTTGGCGGCTCGCTCAACGTGAAATCATCGCGGCAAACAAAAGATACCGCGACCCTCGGCTTCAACGGAGTGGATGACAACGGCCAGGTTCAGAAAAGTTTTCTCTCCGCCACCGCCAGCGGAGCAGATACATCCGCGGTTCAAGAAATGACTAGCCTTGCTGTGAATCAGGCAGAATTGGATGAATTCGTCCAACAAGGTGGACTAAATGCCAATCCTCCCCCGAAGAAATCCTCAAACCCTGGGGACAAACCATGAAAAAACCGCTGGCTTTACTCGTTGGCGTGATTCTTCTTAATTACGCGCCGGTATGCTGTGGTCAGGTAGGGGATGTGATGCGGCGCGCGCAGGAGAAAGCGCAAAAAGCGAAAAAGGCGTCTGACATTTACAAACCTTGGACGCCGGACCAGGAACATGCTATCGGCGAAACAGCTTCCGCAAAATTGGTTCACATTTTCGGATTATACGTGAATCCAGAAATGACCAAGTACGTAAACCTGGTTGGGGACACTGTGGCGCGGCAAGCAAGCCGGGACGTCCCCTATCACTTCGGAATTCTTGACACCGAAATTGTGACGGCGCTGTCGCTCCCTGGCGGTTACATTTTTATCACGCGCGGCGCACTAGCCAACATGCACAACGAAGCAGAATTGGCGGGAACGCTGGCGCATGAGGTGGCCCATGTGGACCGTAGGCATCTGGAACGCGAAGTACGCGCAAAGAGAACCGGCCAGTTCGCAAAGGAAGAAGCAGCGGCGCACGTCCCGCAAGGCGCGGAACTTGTGAATCTCGCCGGAGAACTGCTGAACAATGTGTTGACGTTGCAGGTGAGTCGGGACAAAGAGGCGGAAGCCGATAAACTCGGAACCGAGTTGGCTGCAAGATCAGGTTATGATCCCGCTGGTTTGAAGCATTTTCTGGAAACGCTATCCAAGGCCGCGGACACACCGCAGAACCGGAAACAACTTGGACTCTGGGGCAGCACGCACCCTCCGTTCCGCGAGCGAATTGCCGCACTGACCGTTATCACCGCGACGTTACCCTCCAGCGGGCAAGACCTCACCGAACGTTTCAACTGGTATGTGAATCCTGTGAGCTTTGCAAAAAGTGGCGCTGGTGCCGCTGCATCAGTCCACGAACTTGGCGGCATCGTGAGCAAAGGAGTCATCGTGCTGCAAGGCGGAGTCTTACCCGAAGGTACGCGGGTGAAAGTTCGCATCGACGAATAGCCAATCAATAATCTATGTCCGGATAACGCCTTTGCCTCGCGAAAATTCTGCGAAACGACAAAATGGAGAAAAACTGTAGAAACGGCGATCCGAGGTCAACGGCTAGTACGCTGACTGATCGCAAGACTTTGCAGAAAAACACGCAAGTGAGAACGGTTTACGACTTAAGGTTGTTTCGTTGGGCGCAACGCAGAAACAGGCAGTCATTTCTTCGGCTGTTTGTTAATGGTTTGGTCGAGGTCGGACTGGACTCGGATGTAACCCTCGGGAATTTCGAAGAGGCCGCTATCGAGGGCAGCGTCCGAGAATGAAGTGACTTCGATGGTCATTTCAATGAGGGAGTTGGGATCCGAAGGGGGCGGTGGAGGATTCTTGCTGTTTGATTCGGCAGGCGTGGCCTCCTCCTTTTTCTTTTTCTTGCCGAAGAGACCGCCGAAACCCTTGATTACAGCGTCCGAAGCGCTTGTCGGCGGTGCGTCAGTCGAGGAAGACGATGTTTGGTTTTTCGAATCCTGTGCAGTGCTTGACGGAGCGCTCTGCTGAGCCAGCATTGACATGCTCACATATTCCAGCAACGGTAATCCATCCGCAGTCGCTTGGTTCTTTTGCACTTCCTGCATACTCTGCGAAACGCGTGGGTCGATGTGAATATTGCTCGGCGGAACCCAATTGATCTCCTTGGCCAAGCGAATATAGAACTGACCGATCTCCTTGTATCCAATAACGGAAGGAGCGACCCAGGAATCAATGCGGGTGGCAATGGTTCCGCTCACGGGCTGCCCCGCCTGGCTGGAAGCCTGCGAGTCTTGAGCTTGCACTTCCAAATCGATCTCTACCTTCGATTCATTCGCGGTCGCACCCTGAATCTGGCGGGTGGTCGTCACAGGAGTAACGTAGATTTTCACCTTGAATTGAGCCTTAGCGTCCATCGCCTTAGGATCCTGCTTCATTTTTTGCTGGGCTTGCTCCTGGGACTTCTGGATGGCGGCCTGGATTTCGTTGAAGGTGGCTTCGGAATAGGTGTGCTTCAGGGAATCGAGATCGATGACGCGGCGGCCATCGAGATCGATGATCTGGATCTTGCCGTCGGAGTTGTCGGTGCGGAGGCGGTTCCCTTTGATGTAGCGTGTCGTAGTGACGGGTTTCATGGCCTCCGAGGCCTGCTTACTGAAGATGGTTACTGCCTTCATCATGCTCTTGAGGGTGCCGCCGGTGATCTTTGACGTGTCCGTGTATTTAAAATCCGCGCTGGCTGGAACCGTTCCAACCACAAGAAACACACACAAAGCGACCGCAATCATTGCCTTCATTTCCAAACCTCCGTTTGCAAATGACACTCGATGGAGGAACCCTGGGCCGGCTGGTTTAGGCGAAGCCGGCGGGTTCCGATGCAGCTGATTATCAAACAAAATCGGAGGCAACGAAACAAAGAAAGGCAAGTTCGACAGTCGGCGATGCGTTCGAGAAACACATATAAGTCGAACTGTGAAAAACGTCTGGCTCGAACCGAAATATCAATCACTTACAAGCTGCGTAGCTTCAGGGTTTTCTGAACGCACAGTAAACGACTGGGATCTGTAACCAGTAGTGTTTTATCGGTGACATATCGGCGGGTGGCCATGCACATCTTGCATTACTCACAGCGGGACTCGGGGACCGCTTTGCAGGACCGCGCCCAAGGGCCACATCCTTCGTTCAAGGACGGACCGGTTACTTCCTGTTTGCTCGTCAACCGCCCAGAATCGTCGGCAAGCATTCATGGATCCGCCTGTTTGCGCCAATAATCGGTCAACAGTGAGCGTCGTGGGGGCGGCTGTTTCCTGCTATCGGCAGCTACTGCAGCTTCGCGTACTCCGCTCTGGCTTGCTTCAGTATGGGGATGTCCGGATCGGCGTCTTTCCAGAGCGCAAGGAAGTCTTGGTAAGCAGCCCTGGCTTTGGCTGTATCGCCCGTTATCGCGTGTGCGCGGGCGAGGCCGATGCTAGCTGAGGGATACAGGAGTATGTCCATGTCCAAGCTCGGGACCGCAAAACGATGGGGCACAATCATGTTCGAAGGAAATGTTGTTTCGATTCACGTTGCGGAGAAGGCCGGGACGCCAATGGAATCGCGGCAGCACGTAGAAGCGATTGCAGGGCGCGGGCTTGAGGGCGACCGTTATTTTCACGGGACAGGGCACTGGTCAAACAGTCCCGGAGTCAGCCTACGACATTGCTTCGAGGACATGAGCGGCGGAGCTATACGCCTGGCTGCACGGTGCAGACTACACATTCGCACGCATGATGTGCGAGTCCTCCGGGAGGCGATATTGACGATTGTGGCCGTCAAGCTACCTTGGGATCAGCGGAGTGGTTCAACGCTATAACGATAAAGAAACAACATGCGGACACCAGATAGGGCGTATCTCGCCGCCACTGCCCACCTGCATCTTTGTCTTGACTTGTGAACGTAGAGGTTTCGCACGCCATATCGCCGTGTCGTTGGAACTTGGACGCCTTGTCAGACTTTTACAGCGTCTTCAGGTACTCGATAATCTGCATTCGCTCTTCTTCGGACAGCTTGCGGCCGATTACGCCGTTGCGCTTTGGACCGTCATTGAATTCATGGCCTGCGTTGGAATTGCCGGGCACATCCGTGCGGAATTCACTAGCGCCTTTGAGGGGGTCAGTGTTGAGGCCCAGCTTCACGGGATCGTATTGCTTGTTCCCAAGATAGAAGACCTGTGGCCGCTCGGAAACCGGTGAGAGCAGATCATACAGGTTGGGAACCGAGCCGTTGTGAAGGTAAGGAGGTGTCGCCCAGATGCCGTTGTGGGGCCGCGCCTTGTATTTCAACGGCGCCAGAAGTTCGTTGGTGCGGTAACCGTTCCACTCTTCCTGCTGTTGGGGCGAGAGTTTGAAGTCGGCGTATGCCTGGTCGATCAGTTTTTGCGTAATGTACAGCAAGCCCTCGCGGGCAGATAGGATTCCCTTTCCGAGCGGTCCGCTATCCGCGGTCCGCTTGAAAAAATTCTGCGCTTCCTTTGGATCGGTTCCGATCTCGTCCAACGGAACCAAGGTAACTTTGAAGAATTGTCTTCCTGCAGTGCTCGTATTGTTCGTCCAGTGTTCGACCTTGCGGCCCTCGTCAGAAAGCATGGGGGATTGGTGGCAGTGCAGGCACAAGTTCTTGTACAGCACTTCGCCCTTCGCCGCCTTCCCGCGATCAATCTTCCCCAGGATATCTTCCGGCCACTTTGGCGACCAGACGCCGTAACCAGGCGCCTCGCCGCCAATCAAAAGCTCGATCTCGTGCAGATTGTCGACTCGCACGGAGTTTTGGAACTGCGCGCCGGGGTAACCTAAAAGATTGATGCGCGAACGGACACCGAGCGCCTCGCCCACATTTCTCCCCATCGGCCCCTGAATGGAGCCATTGTATTGCACCCAGTCCATCCACGAGGCGTCCCAGACCGGTGGGTAGTTCACCGGGCCATCGCCAACCGCTAGGTTCTTTCTATTGTTCAGCTCAGTTCCGAAAACGAAGTTACCGATTCGAGCCAAGGCATCGGTACGACCGTAACCTTCAGGAGTCGGAAAGAGATGGCGGTTCGCTTTGAAATCCGCGAAGCTGGTGTCCAGGTAGTATTTGAGCGCCTGACGCAAGAGAACCTGATCGGCGTGCGTGTGGTCGGGTCCAAGTACCCGATGCGCAAATCTGCGGAACCGCAAAGGGTCATAGTAAGTCCAGGTAACTGCGAGACCGAGCGCCTCGGTGAATTTCTCCTGATCGATCAACGACGGCCCGGCGTCGATCCGGATTGCCTTATCGCCAAAGAACAATTCCCCCGTATGGCAGGCCGCGCACGTCAAACCGAGCACGACATTTTTCTGTCCTGTGTATGTGTCAACGAAATGATCGTCACGAGTGAAGCCAACCGGCAGGGCATCAGGATTTTGTTCGTATGCGCTGTCTGGAATAAAGCCGAAACCCTGCAAGTAGGAGTCGTCCCTGAACAGGGGAGCTCCTTCGATGGTTAAGCGCGGCTGCTCGAGAGCAAGAAACCAGGCGTAGGGCAACAGCTCACTGCCCTGCGCCATGTGGTAATAACGATGACGTTGATCTTCACTCCAATTCTGAGGAAGCCACGCAACCGTGCCGGGTCTATCGATCTTCGGCACATCCAAGCGGTTGTGTATGGTGAAAATGGCAACCGCCGCAACGACCAACACGAGCAGACCGAGCAACAGTAGTGCGCTGACGACGCTCGGACGCCTGAGCAGGGGAGGTCTTGGCGGAGCGACCGCCGGTTGGCCATGCACCGGTCGCGGGGCTAGTTCGCAGGTATTTTCCGGTTCCGTGACATATTGCTGTGGTAGATTCTTCGGGCTATAGCTCGGTATGTCGCGCTTCCGATCAAGGACACTTTGATGAATATGGACGCCGTTCGGAATCAGCCTAGTGCGCCCCAGGTTGACCGTGATGCCGCGCTTCCACTGCGGCGCAGCCTGACCCGGCACGGACACGGGATAGAAAAAAAGCTTCGGCCAGAATTCGCCCAGCCACCAGAATCCATGCAGCGATTTATGAAGCTGTCCCTTGGGGTCCGGCGGGACGTACGGTAACTTCTCGCCCAAAACGTCACTGACTTTCTGGGGATCAAGCAACAGCCCGGCGGATTGTGCCTCGCACAACATCCACCGCAGCGCAATTTTCGATAACCCACTTTCAGCTTCGGCATAACTGCCACCGACATCCGAGTGGACTCCTGCGAACCACACTTGCTTTAAACTCTGAGTTTCTGGGACCGGTTCATGGATCAGGTTCTGGCGGAAAAACGCGCGACGCTCGTCAATCGATACCGCGTGCCGCAAGACAGAAACGCCAGGCAACGTCGCGGTGTAAGGCAAATGGCCGCCCTTCGCGAGAACGGGATCGAGAATCCATCCCACCGAGCTCACTGTGTCCCACAATCCCAAAAAATATGGTGAGCAGGGGATACTGAAAGTTGTTCTGAAACCAGCGGCAATCTCGAACTTGCAGGGATCGTTGCCCTTGTAAAGGCGCAGAGCGTACGGAATCAACGCCTGGTTTCCCGGAGTAAGTAGCCCGAACATATGCAGCAATCCGCAGAGCGCGCGAGCGGTGTAGGCGCCGCGACTGAAGCCAAAGATGAAGATACGGTCGCCAGGGTCGAACTCTCCCATCAGGAACGAATAAACGTCAGCGATGTTGTCAGAGAAGCCGTAACCGAACGCCAGCCCCCTCACCTGTGTCCACCACTTTCCCACCGCGCTCAGAGCATTCCTAGCCCCCATCGTTCCGACGCCGGGGTGATAGTAGGCGGTTTGCTTGTCCTGCGCGGACAACGTCCAATAGAGCTTTACAACGTTCGAGTTAGCGGACCCGTACTGATTCCCGGTTCCGTCGCAGCAAATGACTATATTTCTCGGCATATTCGATCAACCTCCAAGACTCCGGGGCCGAATCGCTCTTGACTAGGTCAGCGCAGGCTAAAATAAGGCAATCCGTCCACTTAAAAGCCGGCCACGCAAGAGGCGGGAATAGCTACTGGTGTGACACCGTTAGGCAAGAAAGTTACGGGAGTCCGACTCAAGACCATTGCATTCCACAAGATCAGCCACCTCCTGCCCGTCATAGGTGGTGCTGCTATTGCTGATGGCACAGAATGGTAGTACTGTTTCCTGCAAATTGATAAGCAAATAAATACGGTTCGTTCAATTACCAGGGAAAATTCGGTGTCGAACGGCATCGACAGTCGCCGTCCACTTTAGGAGACCTACATGGATAGTTCTGGATTATTTGCTTCCAGTTATTTAAGACTTGGAGCCATCGGAATCCTCCTAGCCTGCGGCGCCTGTGGCGGCTCGTCCCATCACGGGCACGCCGACGCTGGGATGGGGGTTGCGGAGAGCCAGGCGGTCCAACCGCTTTCCGCCAACGACGTGTCTATGCTTTTCCCCGCCCCCACCAACGCCGCAGACTTGAACAAATTAATTGCCGTCTCCGACATCACCACGCCGAACTCTCAAGATCCCACCAAACGCGATCCGGTCTGGCCTGCTGCCGCATTTCAGCAATTTGTCGCTATCGCCGATGGCGCCTTCTCTCAAGTCGCAGGCACGCAGGATCGCATCGGCCTGCCCGCCGAAGCCCAAAATGTCGGGGCTTGGTTCATCGCTGGCATCCGCATCGACGCCGGCGCACCAGGCCTCTCAACAGAGATTCGTGGACAGTTCGGGCAGTTGCCGCAGATTCGCCTGATCGTCCAACCTGTAACGCGTGCTGCGGACGGCGCCCCAAAAGTGCTCGACATCGCCGGGCACCTTATCTTTGATTTCATCACCGCCACGCCGGCACCCCCCGCGCAGCCAGATTGTCTCCCGCGGCAGTCCCCCGATGACGAAGTGTTTAATTCCGTCGTGCTCGACCTCTTCACCCTTCGCAACAAGCTTCGTGACGGCCAGCTCGGAACCAACAAGGTCAACACCTCCGGTCTGCCCTTGGGCGTCCACCCCGGCTTGCTCGACCCCACCACCGCAGCAAATCTCCGCAGCGAAATAATATCCTTGTTGGAAAAACACATCTCCGGCCAGCGCCTCGATGCCATGGCCATTGCCGGGCTTCCCGGCGGAGCCCCGGCCCCGTGGATTTTCCTGTCCATGGTAAAAGTCCCTGGCGACATCGTACCCACCTTACCGAATGGGGGCTTCATTCCCGTTCACGGACCCACCCTCGACGGCAATCAGCAATTCGCCCAAATGCTGCAGCCTTCCGGCACAAATCCTCGCGTAGTACCGGATCCGCACACCAACAATCTCAGCCCCATCACGTGCAAAAACGCCGCCGTCTCGCAGTCAAGTCTTCCCATCGCCAATCGCAACGGAGTTGCCACTAGCGAACTTTTTGCACTGTCACCACCCTCGCCAGACCGCACCAAACAGATTCTCGATGTAATTGCCGATCCTGGCAAAAGCCATTTCTTCAACACCGATTGCATCAGTTGCCACACCGAAACCCGCCGCGCCATGGACCTGCAAGATCAAAGATATTCCTGGTATTAACCCCACGACTTTACCCAACGGCCAGTGGAACATCCGCAATTTCGGATGGTCCCCCTCCAACAAAGGTGCGCAGGCCACCATCACTCGCCGCACCGCCAACGAAACCGCTTCGGTCGTCACCTTCATCAATTCAGGAGTGCTCGCCAAGCAACAGAATTAGCATGCTCCTTGCGCGAGAACTGGAAACGAATTTACCGACTCTTCCTGGGGAGGTCACAGATGCTTTGGACCGCGTTAGGTTTGTTGATCGCTACAGTCGTATCTATCGAGGAAGCAGTGACTGGCGAAAAGCCTCGTACAGTTAAGGTTCTTGTCACTCTTCTTGCAGTGGCTGGGCTAGTGGTAGGTACCGCTTCCACAGTTTCGGAGAACAACGATAAGAAGTCTGCCGAGCAAACTGCTGAGGGATTAAAGTCAAGACTCGACACGCAGAAACTCGCATGTTACTACTTTACAATATATTTGGTTGTCTCAACCTGAGAGTGAAATGTCAGAGACACGCCATTGGGAGGTTTTTATCTTTGGCCATCTGCCTCGCCCCATCACGACCACGTCAACCCGACAGGGTTCCTCCGAGGGGACAAGGAAATTGCACGCAAAGTGACTGCTGTCGCCCGGCGGAAATTGCATGAAGGGCCACCCCTTCTTTGCCTGGTTCCACGAGATGGCGTCTTCATCACCTCTAAGGACCCGGGAACGATCATAGTCGAGCCGTCTCACATCCAGAGTTTGCTTTTGGACCAACCCAGAGTTGAGTGCGGTAGTTCTCACTTCAGCCTGCAACAGCTTCATCAACCCGTTCCTTCCCTTTTTTATCGTTGCGGTGACCGCGAGATAGTCCTTTCCCGTTTTTCCTCCCGCTTCGGTAACCGGCACCCTCTTGCATTTCAAGGTCAAAGAAAGGTTCGTAGTAAGATAGCCTTCGTACGACTTATACAGAAAGAAGATAAAGGCCAATACGTACGCAAGCGTCTCAGTCACAGTCTTTAACACTTGCAGCCGACGCGGCACTTGTTCCACTGCGCCGGCAGTCGCCGAAGTTCCCTGTGCGGCAAGCGCCTTTTGCTCTGGCAGAGCCACCTCCTTTTGATTGCCTCCCGTTTTCGGTTCTACTTTGGGTGAGGCGCTTTGCACGCCTAGCGGCTCAGCCTGCTGACATCTTGCCGAAGGTGAATTTGTGAGGATCAGTAGGCAGATAAGAAGCCCCGTAGACGCGTGTACTTTCATCAATAGCTCCATCAATTTCGCCGAAAAATTATCTCCTCAGCAGCGTGGATTTACAGGCGTGAAGAATGCCTTCCCAAGGAGTATCGCGTCACGGATGACAGCGTCTACGTGAAGCGCTCCTGCGCATCGTAAAGAATGGCCACGGCACGATCGGGACCCCGCAAAATCTCACTGGATGCCAGTTTTCTCTCGCACAAAAACGCCCCGATTTTGGCCACAATTACCAGCCCGCTCGCGATGCCGGCTCCGACGGGTCCACCGAAAACGCCACCGACACCGCCCGCCGCTAAAGCAAGGCCGGATTCTTTCCAATCGAATAGTTGGTTCAATGCACCAAGCGAAGTTTGAAAGCCATGTTTCTTGATTGCCCAGCGATAATTCTCGATCTTCTGCCCGATGATGTCTGTTGCATGCTGGACGGAGTCGGCGCCGAGCCCGGTCCGCAACCACAATCGAAGGTCGCGGTATTTTCGGGACGCGTCCGGATCGTTCCTGAAATCGATAATTTGGTCCCACGAAACATTTGCCGCGGACATGATTGGGATATTATTCAATGTTCCCTCGTACGCAATCTGCTCTCCTTGGGTGAATCGACGGACATATAGACCTTTGTTCGAGTAGGTCCACTCTCCCATCACTCCAACGTCCGAGTACAGCTGAGACAACTTTCGATCGAAGTCAAATTCCTGAACTATCCCAGGGTCGATTTTCTCCATTTCGTCTGGACTCGTATGCGGAGGATAGGCCTCTGCGACCATCCGTGCCATAGTTTCATAATGCGACTGCGCGTCACGATCGCGCCCCGCAATCCCAAAGCTCAACTCAATCGGAATATCCGGCGGGTTATTGGGATCGAGGCAACTCGCGTAGACCCGATCAAAAAGAAGAGCGTCTCGCTTCCAGTCGGACACCAAGTTGGTGTGGTATTGAGTGATGCCGCTGTAGCCATGCGTGAACACGCACGTGTCGCCGGAACGTGGTCGCCGATTTAACCAGTTCTGATCGCGTTTGGTCTCGGCCATAGCACAAGAACCTGGGACAGTCCCTCGCTTTGGATGCCATTATATATGTTGAACGAGGCCGCGCTCGACGGTGACTTTCAGTTTACCCTTACGGTCCTAAATGAGGCTTGGGCGTCTTCCTAGAGTCTCAGAAGAGCGAAGGTCTTGCGGTACCCCCAAAAGTGACGTGTTGACGTTGGCGATGGTGTGCGTGCCCTCTCCGCCGCCCCAGGCAAAAAGAAGAAACACTTGCGGGAATCCTCCAGCTCGCAGGGTTAGCCCCGGCGCAACTGGCCGCTGCAGTCCGCGGGCGCGACGTCCTTGTCGGCACGCACGGCTTCAACGTAAATCGCAGGGACGGCATCGCCGAACTCGCCAAGTGGGAATCGTTCCTTTCGCTTGGCCCGACTGGCTTGTTCGTCGGCCTCTTGTGGCCTGGCGATTCCCGATGGCTGCCAATTATCGACTACCCTGTAGAAGGCGAGGTCGCGATCCACAGCGGGCAACTGCTCGGGCCCTTCTTAAGCCAATGGTTTGCGGCCGCGAACAGTATCTCCTTCGTTTCCCATAGCCTCGGCGCACGAACAGTCCTCGAATCCATTCGCCGTCTTACACTTCCGGTCCGATCTCTGGCCTTAATGGCTGGAGCTATTGAAGACGATTGCCTGCTGGATGAGTATCGTGATGCCGCTCAAAAGGTAGCCGAAATCTCGATCCTCGCCTCGGAATGGGACGAAGTGCTGGCTCTCGCCTTTCCCATCGGGAATCTCGTGGAAGGAATCCTGACGCCGACTCATCCCTTGTGGCATTCCGCGATCGGTCGCTCCGGGCCGCAAGCACCCTATCCTGCACCGCTGCACAAAAACTGGCAGATTCCCGACGCTTGGAACTACGGCCACTTGCAGCATCTTCCGCCGGGGGGATCCGCGGCGGTCCGGATCCTGCCGCCGGTCGACGTGCCGCCACAGGACACGCCGCTTAGTCTTGCAGACGACCAGAAACCCGCCTGGTCGGCAGCATTTGTCTCTACGCGGTTTGCGGAGTGAATTCGCCATGACTACGAACTGTTTTAGTTCTTGCAATGTCGATGCTTCCGGAGTAACGTTCTTCCCGCCTAACTACTGCCCGGAGGGTCCAGGAATATTTCTATCGCTTGCAGCGAAACGACGAATGGGGCGCACCCCCGCAAACCTACGCCGAAGGAGATTTGCGGGTCTAGTACACTCCGAAATGATTTGCTGTCACGAGAATTCCCAGGGCCTGGAGAGGTAGGTTTAGATGGCCAGCAAGAATCTACGATACAAGAACAATCGCATCGGAGTCGTGGATGTCCACGGCCAAAAACATCTGTTCATCGAAGGTGAGCATATCCCGGCGGTTGCGACCGGCAAGGACCGCCAATTTATATCGCCTCATCTACCCTACCAAAAATTTGCGACTTTGCAGGATCTCGGAAAAGCCATTGTCGAATATCGGGGAATGGACCAGAGGAAGAAGAAGAAATAACGAGCACTTCCTGACCAGTAGTCGCGAGCCAAGGAAGACAGCATGGGGATACGTAAGAATCAGAAATTGTTGAGTAACGACGAACGCCAACGGTTCGTTGCGGCAGTCAAACAAATGAAGGCAGTTGGCCTCTACGATCAATACGTTCAATGGCACCTAGATGCCATGGGCAACATGACCACAGATCCCAATTTCGCGCATCAGGGTCCAGCGTTCTTGCCGTGGCATCGTGAATACATCTTGCTTTTCGAGCAGGATCTGCAAGCTGCTGACAAGTCTCTCGGCAACGACGGCTCGATTGGTCTGCCGTACTGGGACTGGACCAGCGAGACCGCAATTGATCCAACGACCAATCGACTTTGGGCCGATGATTTCCTAGGGCCGGATGGAGATTCAAGCAACGGACAAAGGGTTCAGACCGGCCCGTTTGCGACGAACACCACACCGGGCAGTGAGAACTGGATCCTCGCGATCCACGACCCAATGGACAACAACCCCGTCGATTTTCTGCAGCGGTCGTTCGGTCAAGACCCACAGGCTCCGACACTGTCGACCGCAGACCAGGCTTCCAACATTCTGGATCTAAAGATCTACGACTCCAGCCCTTGGGACAGCAATGTTTCCGGGACCAAGAGTTTCCGAAATGCGCTTGAAGGCTGGGTGACCGTGAAGCCCGCGGGACAGCAACCCGGAATGCATAATCGCGTCCACGTTTGGGTCGGCGGCTCCATGCTCCCCATGAGCTCACCGAACGATCCAATCTTCTTTCTGAATCACTGTAATGTTGACCGTATTTGGGCGTCCTGGCAGGTCTTGCACTCTGCGGTTGACCAATACCCACCGAAGAATGGTCAAGCGCAAGTCGGACACAATCGGGACGACGTTATGGTTCCCTGGGACGGGCGCAACGATCCGCGCCCTGGACAAAATGGTCAGCTGCCCCGAGTCACGCCAGGCGATCTCTTGAATGTCGCGCCGCTGGGCTATTCCTACGACGCATTGATCGGATCGTAAGGAACACCCGGATGACCCATTGCATTGCACTGTCGCGCTTCCTACGGCTTCTCGATTTCGACTCGCACAAAGAAAGCATTGGAGGAACTTATGCGTAGAATTATTATCACGTTGTCGTTTGGCTGTTTCCTATTGCTATCGTTCGCTGTACCTTCTATCGCTCAGCGTTGCGGTAAAGAACGCTGGTCGGTCAAAACGGGAATTGATTCTGGCGCCAGCGCGGTTGGACTGACTTCGCCCCAGCCCGCCAAGATCGCCGACCTGATATCGCTACCGCCTCCGAACCCGCTGCCGACGGACTCTCGGTTCGCTCCGACCGAGAGCACCGTCTTCGTGGTCGATGCCACCCTCACCGACTTCAAGTTTGAAAGCGGCTCAACTGGTGACTCTGACTACCATCTGGTTCTGCAAGACGATCTTGGTAACACCATGGTCGCCGAAATTCCCTCCCCCGGTTGCGTAGGAGCGGATAGTCCGTTCGCCGCACAGATTGCGAGTGCGCGGTCAAAATTCGACTCGCAGTTCACTGCAACCGCCAGGTTCCAGACGGCGAACGTCCCGGTGCGAGTTACCGGAGTCGGCTTCTTCGACTTCTTCCACAATCAGCACGGAGCAGCGCCCAATGTGATCGAGCTTCACCCGGTGCTCGAAATTGTATTCAATCCTGGTCCACCTGAAGGCGATTTCAACCTCGCCGTCTCGGCGCCTACGATGCACCTTCATGGCGGTGCTTCTTCTTCTGTGAAGGTCGCGGCCGCACCAGTAGGTTCTGGTAATTTACCTGCCGTCGGGTTTGCGGTCTCTGGTGTCCCGCCCGGTGTCACATCTCGCGTCACACCCGGCGCGAATGGCCAGGCGGTGCTCGCGCTGAGCGCAGCCCCTGGCGCCACCAGTGGCACATTTCCCGTGACCGTCACAGGTTCCGCCGCCGGACGATCGCACAGCCAGACCATCGCGCTCAACGTTTCGAGTCCACCAGTGACTACCGAGGAACAACAATGGGAGTACAAACTGATCACGGCCAACACCGAACAGGACGTCATGAACCAAGCCACGAAACTTGGTTCCGAGAGTTGGGAACTGGTTAGTGTGGTTCGTGCTTCCGGTACACCCGCATGGAAAGCGTTTTTCAAGAGACCGACCAAAGACTGAGAACAGAGCTATTTCTAGATTTAAATTTCAATCTATAGGTAAGTACGATTCATCATGATTGTCTGATTGTCGTCTCATATCGACGATAGTATGCAAACTACTGCGCCATCCATGGTCCAACGGCTCGTCTCCCGAAAGGAACTCTTTGGAATCGCCGCCAGCCTCTTTGGACTGGGAAAAGCCCTGCGGACTTTTCTGCAAGACCGCTCGCTAATTTCACGGCGGGACAAACTCCTCTCTCGAATCCAGCCTCTGAGCGCCGTCGCTCACGTGGCAAACGACCAAGCTATGCTTGCGCCACAAGAAGCAGCTCTAGCCGGTGACGCTATCAAGGTCGAACTCTCGAAGGCGATTGCCGAACTTACGAGCATAATAAAGCGATTGCATGCTGAATGCGTCAAGCGCGGAGACTTATCGCTCTATCAACGCACGTTCTTGCTCTATAAACCCGCAACCTGGCGTGGCTGGATCGCTCACATCCTCTGCTGGTTCTTCGCTTTGGATACTCTGCTGTACGTCCTTGGCCAAGCGCGGCTGACGATAACAACGAATTTTCTTTCGCTGAGTTCAAGAATGCGTGGTCACAATCGGTACACAATCGGACGCTTACGCTGGATTTTTCTTGCTTCTTGGTTTTTTTCTGATCGCCAGGCTCTGGGGAGCTTCTGAGCGAAGACGTCACCTGGCTCTGCAAGACCCCTCCTGCGCGGCGCCTCCGCCTTTTCCTCTGGGTTCGGTGCTAGCGTGGGTGTATCTTGCGGCTGGCGGCGCGTCCGTAGTCGGCGGAATCTTTCTTTTTACCACCGATCTCCATTCAGGCGTGAAGCTGATGCTATTTGTCCTTCCGGTGCTTCTTTCCGCCCTTCCTTTCAGCACCTGGTCCAACCTGCGACAGGGCAAGTTGATGAACCGTTGGCGTACCAACAGCGCGTTTTTGTTAACCCCGCCCATCTTGCTCATGCTCATCGTCATTCTGAACTTGGGCGGCGTGATCCTTGCGAGTTATGAACACGATCTCCTCGCCTATTGCCGCCGTTGGTTTCAGGAGCCCGTGGTGCCACTGGTCATCTTCCTCTTTGCCCTGGCCCCATTGCCAACGGCCCTCCGTTCCCTGCGGTATCCTCGCTGTGCGATGGTGTCGTCCTAATCGCTCTGGGGAAAGGAATGACCTTTTGCCCAATCACGCGCAGCGTTCTGGTCAATAAATTCAGTGTGGTTCGATCCACGTTCAAACCCCAGGAAAAGAGTCTGGAAGAGAAGTCCAAGAACTGACGTCTCGGGCTCAGTTGCTTTTCTGCACTGAGTATCGACGGCGAGCTACAGCAAGCGTATCGACAATCTCGAAAGACGGTGCACCAATGAGCGACACGGTTGGAACAACCCTTACATCACAGCAGGTAACCGATATCATTGCCCGAGCAAAATCTGGCGGTGGCAATCCGGCGTTGGTGGGAATTCAGATATTCAATAGCCTCGGTGACAACGTGGTCGTCTCGGGTGACATTTTGAGGCTGGCGTTAACAACTGCCGGACTTTCTATCACCGGACCGCTGGCGACACTTGTGAATGCCATCCAGAGTGTTTCGAAAGCAGGAGATCGCGTCACGACTGAAAACGATCAGGATATCGAAGTCACACTGAACGGCAACCGGATGCGCTTTAAACAGAAAGTGACTTTTGATGTGAGAGGAACCGCTGTCGCTCCCGCACTCACGAATATTACCGGGGTGTCGGTGCACAAGGTGATCAGCTGGATCGACATCCTCGGCATCCAACTTGAACAAAAGCAAGGGATCTGGAGTGTCGGAGTGACGACCCGCCTAGGGACCGTGAATTTTAATCTCTATCGGGCGACTCCTTAGGGGTATCGGTTCTGTTTTGAGGTACCCTGGGGACACTTCTTTGAGGTTTGTTCGGCGGCGTCGGAGAGCGATTGGATGCGAATCCATATCCTTATATTTAGCTGCCGAATCCAATATCACCAGACCACCACCCATGGCGCTGTAACGATTCTCGACCGAGCTTCACTATTACCTAAAGGGATAGTTCTTTCCGCCCCGGACGCGCGGCACAGTTTGTGCTGAAAATCGACCAATGAAGAGAGAAGCCACCATTGCGACGTTCCTGGCCATCGCGGCGGTGGTGGGATATTCGCTGCAGACCGGGCCACGGCCGGAAGAAAGCGGCAGAGTAGCTCCGAGGGGCGAGATTAAACGCACCAAGCCTTCCCTTCCAAACAGCGAGATGAAAGACAAACCGGGTTGCAGCAGCTTGCAAGTCGAGCTTCAAGACTTCCTCGAAATTCAGAACCTTAATTTTCCGGACGAATGTCTTGAGCCCAGGGTCCCGCCGGTAAGCCAAACTCCACAGGATCTGACGTTAAAAACCTCGCAACTGAAATTTGTCGTCGCGATACTGCCCGACCCGGTCCACACGCACTCAGCGGTTCTATTTGACCAGTTTGCGGTCGCCATCCAGGAAGGCGCACAAGACGAGAAGTACGATTTTGACAGCTCCTGGCTTCCTTGGGATGAGGAACAGACACCTTATGCATTGCTGACCGATGAAAAAGCTTCCAATCTCGAAGAGGAGCTGAAGGAGAATCAGCCTGGAATCATTCTTTTCCGAAAGGCGTTGGAGTGTGTCGACGCGGCAGGGAAACCGAAGCTCGACTGTAAGGAAACTTGGAGCGCGGTAATGACGAAGGATGGGGACGACCTGTCAAACAGTTATCGTCAAGGGCTGGTTGTCTTTGTGGTTGCGGAGGACGCCACTCACGGAATTCACAAAGAGCAGTTCCGGAATGCACTGGAGTGGATCAGGGCTTTGCAGCCCAAAATTGATAAAGGAAAACCACTAGCCATCCTGGGGCCGACATTTTCGGGCTCTCTCACTTCCGTGACGCAAATCCTTTCCGAGAAGAAGATCGCCGCCCAGTTGGATTTGGGTCAAGCTCGGAACAGTCAGCTACTCGCTGTCTACAGCGGCAGCGTGAGTGGTAATTCCGCCGCCCAGGCGTTTCACAATACCTTTCAATCTCACGTCCGGTTTCACAGTTTTGTACAGAACGACGATGAGATTCTCCGGCGATTCTGCAACTACATAAAAGCAGTGCAACCTGGATTTGAGTCGAGCCGAGTTGCGATTCTCTCCGAAGACGAAACCGCCTATGGAACGTCGGGAATGAAAACAGGAGAGGGCGAGACGTATCGTGAGGAGCGCGATAAGGACGCTTGTCCTGACAATGCCTTAAAGCTCTACTATCCTCGCGACATCTCGGCGCTGCGCAGCGCCTATCAAACGAAATCGCTGTTCGACACGGGAACGTCTCCTCAGCCTACGGATACTCAGCGAAGAAGCCTTCCGACCGACCTGGCCGACCCCGCCGGCAGGGTGCATGATTCGATCCGCAGCTACGGCGGAAACCAAACTCCACTGACGCAAGAGGCATTCTTACTGGAGATCGTTTCCGCTTTACGTGAGCTGCACTCTCGATACATTCTCTTGCGCAGCAGCAACACGCTTGACCAGCTATTTCTAACCAATTTCCTGCGGCGAAGCTACCCCGACGGGCGCATCGTGATTTTCGGTTCCGATCTGATGTTCATCCGGGAACGCGGAACGACTGGACTTAGCGGTACAATGGCGCTCAGCACGTATCCACTTTTCCCCTCAGAACGCGATTGGACAGAGCATCAAACACTTACCGCTGCAGATCGAGTCTTCGGTGCGGATACGATCGAGGGCACGTATGTCGCCTTTCGGCTCTTGCTGAATGATCGCAGCCTCAATGATGGGAATCTGGACGCCGCTCAGTGCCATGTGATCGACAGCGAGAAGGTTAAGAACAAAGACGGCAGGGAAACCGGATTATTCCTTCCTCCAGTCTCCTGTGCAGTGGGCGCGCCAATCCCCGACTATTCTCCTCCCTTCTGGACGCTGGCCGATCAGTGCGGCGAAAGGAAAAACGCCGCGACCGGACTGGCATGTCCTTACCCTGGACCAGCGACCTGGTTATCGGTGATTGGCGTCAACCGATTTTGGCCCATGGCCGCCCTGACCGAACGAACCCCGAAAACTTCGTCGGACTCAAGTCAACGAACGGTCAAACTGTCAGCAACTGAGCGTGGTTCCGAAAGGGAGACCGAACCAGGCGGACGTCCGGAAATGCCACTGGGAATGAAAGTATTTTCGCTTATCTTGTTGGTTTTCTCGCTGTTTCACGCATGGTGTTGCTGGTCGGGGTCATTCACCGCCAAGCCTGCATTCCTAGCTCACTTTGCAAATACCGGGGAGTGGCGGCATACCTTCCTGATTTTTAGCGCAAGTTGCTGCGTGGCCTTTTTGGCGATCGTAGCGGCATGGGGTTGTGGCGTCTTTTCTCTCCCGGCTGCGGGATTAGCTTATCCGTGGTTTGCCCTCGCTTATCTCTTCATTGTTTGCCTGATTGCTTGGCTGGCTATTTTCGCCAACAGTGTTACCGCGTGGAAACTATCGAAGGACCTGCCGCAAGATCGCCTCGATTTGCCAAGAGTGAGCGATGAGGCTTTCACGACTTGGAATTACCGGGCCACTGGGCTGTTGATTTCGGCCATCGCCTTCTTTTGTCTGATTTTCGTCGTTCCTATCGAATTTGCCCTACTACCCGAAAATCGCGTTTTGACCTATTGGCGTGCGATGCATCTGGCAAGTGGCGTTTCTCCGCTGGCACCGATTTTCGCCATTCTGATCGGCCTGTATCTCTCGATTTGGTATACGTTGCACGGATTGGCTTTATTTGGACCAGATCGTCCATGTCTTCCGCCGAAGGAGCGGTTAACCGTCAAAGACCTGACAGGAAAAGACCGAGATTTCTTCAGAATGTTCAGTCAAGAGGACGCCGCAGCGCGGATTGAGCAGTCGTCTTTGCCTTTAAGCCGGAAGATGCTAGCGACCAGTCTGTGCCTTTTTGTTCTGTTTCTCGTAGGGGCCTGCGTTTTGGCGCAGGGAGTTCCGGTGCGCAGTCTAGGTGCGCAAAACTACGCCATTTTATTCCTGGTTTGGCTAGACATTTCGGTTACTTTGTCGATGATCGAAACTTGGCGGCTATACCAAATATGGATTGAGCTGAGACGCCTGCTCACGTTTCTCGATCGCCTTCCTCTGCGCCGGACCCTGGCGTCACTGCAGGGTTTCTCTTGGGGAAGCGTATGGAAAATGAGCGGGAATGTCTTGGACGTACGGTACAAGGTAATTTCCAGGCAGACGGAATGCATGAATCATACGATCGCAAGCCTAGAGGAATTCGCCCGGAATTCAACCGATTCTGAAGACAAACAGGCGGCGCAAAATTCCCTTGCCGCGCTCTTCGAAATGCGCCAGGCGGCGTTTACGTTTGCGGAATGGTACTCCAGAAACTATGCCAATTCACTGGTGGGCGATCTGACCAGTTTCAGAGATTTTCAAAACAATATTGCCTCCGCCAGTGGCGCGCTATTGACCCAGTTGCTCTTGCCGGCCTGGAGGAAGGAGAAGGTGTCGTTGATCGTCGTTCGCGCGATGGGCGAAAAAGAGGAAGCTACTCCAGCCGCACCGCCCCAATCTAGCCAAGAACATATTCGCAATGCTGAAGAGTTTGTTTGCTTGAACTACCTGGGTTTTATCCAGAATGTCCTCGGTCGCCTGAGGACCATGGCCGTGGCCATCATGGTGCTATTCTTGGCGTCGACTGTCGCCATGTCCACATATCCGTTTGATCCGCGTCAGGCCTTAAGCGCCGTCTTGATTGCTCTCTTCGTTATCGTAGGTGGCGTAATTGTGAAGGTGTACGCAGATATGCATCGCGACGCCACCTTGAGCCATGTCACCAACACCAAGCCTGGAGAGTTGGGACCAGAGTTTTGGTTCAAGATCGTTGGTTTTGGCTTTGCTCCCTTGGTTGGACTTCTCGCCAGGGTGTTTCCCGGAATTACGGATTTTGTATTCTCTTGGCTGCAGCCGGGGATCGCGTCGCTCAAATAAATAGAGCACGGTCCGAGATGGAGCGAAATAACCATCGTTCATATCCGGATTGCAGCGGGCTTGATTTTTTGTAGCAGCGAAGCCGCCGGGGCCCTAGCCGAGTTGCTCGATTCGCGTGCTCTCCACCACAGGCGATTTCTTCTGGCGGCCGACAAACCTCTCCGCCTTCTCCCGATTGCTATAGACGCGCACAAATGTGCCTTGGTCCGAGTAGGTGATCGTAACTCGCCAGTGATGATGCTTGCGTCGTGGCTTGACCCTGTCGCCGGCTGTTTTGCTTGTGGCCATTTTATTTCCCCCTCACGAATCTACCCATCAAAACATGAACCGACTATCCGAACAGCGCCTCGACCGCGCCCTCGGGAGGAATAACCACAGCTCGACATTCGGCGATTCGATAAACCCGCATTTTATGTAGACAGTGACGGCCGCGGCGTCCATGGCATCCATGATGACTCCGGCTGAAGCGACTTCCCCGCTGTGGCGACGAATCCGGGGGAGTGCGTCCATGAGGAGCGTCTCACCGTAGCCTGGCCCACGGACGTTAGGGCCGACCGCCATACATCCGCTGGTCAAAACTCCGTATCTGGTTGATTTTACGCACGTTAAGTCGGAACCACCTCTGGTCCCGGCGCCGCTCTCTTACGTCTGTATCCTTATATATGAACTCTCCCCGCCGTAGAAAATCCCTCGAACCGGTCAGCACAACCCTTAACCCGATAACAACTCACACGTCCCGACTCGTTGTAGAACCTGCTTCGCTAGTAGTGGTGTCATCTGAAAAGGTTCGCGAGGAATTCTAGCCCACGGATGGAACAAGATTTGTCTTTGGTATAACAGGGTACTATGAGTCGACCTCTTACTACTTGCTGGCTCTTTCTGAGTCTTCGAAAACCACGTCGGTGTATGCGTTGCGATCCTCGAAGCACAAATTCACCGCCCGTGCATGCGAGCGCGTTCGATGGATCACACCCGCTGGGATTGTGAATACCTCTCCAGGCTCCAGCCGAAATGTACGGCCGTCCGCGAGATCTATTTCCAGATCGCCTTTCACCACCAGCAAACACTCATCGGAACGCGGATGCTGATGCCGGCGAGTTCTCCCTGGATCACCGCCAATCGCACGCAATGATTGTTAATGTTCACGACGACGAAATTCTTGTAGGTCGGGTCGACCGAGTCGGCCTGCTGCTTCAAATTCACCACCGTTAGCCCGGGAAACGCCGCGTCTTCGCTATGCGTGCCCTCCTGGTCGTTCTGGTTGGTTCTGTAATCCGTCATGCCCATGCCCTGTGCTTCGCCAAAATTCCATGCGCACTGAAAATAGTGCGATTCCCTGCCACGATGGCTGCCTCATCCAGGTCAAGCTAACTCCAATCTGTTGAAAACGATGCATTCGTGCACAGACTGTGAAAATAGGAACACACTTATTTCGCTTCGCATGAAACGCTTCGCTCGCGAGAGTCACAATTTTAGAGAAGTCCGGCAGCTTTATTGACGGCAGAGAGAAATCGAGCCGGCCCACCCTCGTCAACTGTTTCATGCTGTAATAGCTTCTATCTTTATGATGTCCGGTTGACTATAATCACGGCCCCCTCTCCCCACCTGGACGGAAGGAGATTCCCCGATGCTTACGTCCGAAGAGACCACTTTTACCTTCGATAACATGGGCCGCTTTCTCTGCAACACGTTGCAGGAAGCGCTGGATAGTAGCGCGATCCAAGTAGCAGGCAAGAAACGGAGCTTCGACACCATTGTCATTGGAGGAGGAACGTTCGGCGCTGCAATCGCAGCGTCCCTTCTGTTTGCGGACGCCTCGCACAGCCGGAGAATTCTTGTTCTGGAAGCGGGTCCATTCGCGCTGCCCGAGCACAGCCAGAACATGCCCTATCAAGGCGGCACGCCGGACTTTCGAAGGCCTTGGGATTCGCACCCGGCTCTCGCTTATCCGGGTCTGCTGTTCGCCATAGGAGGACGATCCTTGGCTTGGGGCGGCTGGTCACCGCAGATGCTAGCGGCAGAAATCAGTTCCTGGCCGGCCAGCGTGGCGGCCGACTTGGTCAACACTTACTTCCAAATTTCAAGTGACCAGATAGGCGCGACCGATTCCAACGATTTCATCTTTGGACGCCTCCATGATGCGTTGCGTCAGCAACTCTTTGCGGCCATGAAAAACGCGGCCAATGTTCCGGGAGCGATCCCACTGTCCGTGCTGCCGAATCATCCGGCGGTGCGCTACTACCCACAAAGCGCGACGCTTGCCGCCGCGGCGGGAGCCTCCGGGGGAACCCTCACAACGGTGCCCACACCGTCCAGTCCGCCAGACAGCCAATTGCGCGAATGGCTCGGACTCGACCCAAGTGACACGACTCCGCGTGCTGACCTATTGAATTTGCTTAAGCTTGAGGCTCCGCTCGCAGTTCAGGCTCGAACTGCGCCTGGCGAATTTCCGAACAACAAATACAGTGCAGTGCCGACGCTGACCAAAGCCGCACGCATCGCCGCCGGCGAGACCGGCGGAATTGGAACCGAAGCCGACGCACGGAAGCGGCTGATGGTGGTGCCCAAGTGCCACGTTCTCGACATCATTACGGAAACTCAAAATGACAATTGGGTCCGCGCCACCGGTGTTCGCGTGAAGGACGCGACTGGCGCAGAACAGGTAATTTCACTCACCCAACCCAGTCCGGGCGGCAGACAGGGATCGGTCATCGTCGCCCTCGGGACTATAGAAAGCACGAGGCTAACGCTGAGCACATTCAAAGACTCCCTCGCGGGCCGTGCTGCAAAGAGGATGGGAACCAATCTTGTGGCCCATCTTCGCTCGAATCTAACCATACGGATCCCCATTGGAGCGCTATCGTTCCTGGCGCCGTCCGACCTCAAATCGCTTGCGGTTTCGGCGCTCTTTGTAAAAGGCAAGACCACCATCAACAGCGTGGATCATTTCTCCCACTTGCAGATCACCGCTTCGGGTCTCGGTAAACTCGGAGATAACTCGGAGGCCGAGCTATTCCAGAAAGTCCCCGACATCGAACATTTGGAAGGCCTGCTGAACGCGACAGACACGCATGTGGTGATTACTCTTCGCGGCATCGGCGAAATGGCGACCCACAATCCGGACAGTTTCATCCGCTTGTCCTCGACGGTGACCGACTTCGGTCGTCCAGCAGCGGAAGTCACGATGGCGGATGTCCGCGACGGAAGCAGCACGACTCCACAGTCGGAGATCGACAAGAAGGTCTGGGATGCAATGGACGCGCTCGCCGATCAAGTTGCGGTGGCGTTTGCCAATAAACAAGCCTTCGACGTACTGGCAAACGATGGGACCACAATCAACATGCCCGCCAATACGGCAGCAGCTCAAGTGAAGGCCGCCTATCCGTATGCCGGAAGGCGCGACCGTTTGGGCACGACGCACCACGACGCCGGAACACTCTTTATGGGCACCGACGCCGCGACGTCTGTTACCAACGAGTACGGGCGAATCCACGACACCACGAATTGCTACGTCGCCAGCCCGGCCATCTTTCCTGCGTTGGGATCACCGAACCCGATGCTGACAGGAATCGCTTTGGCGCGCCGCACGTCAGACATGCTCACGGCAAGCGTTCTGCCTCAGCCGCTGGCCCGCGTCATTGATCCGGGCTTCACGGCTCTTTTTGATGGCAAGGCAAGTACATTCAATTCCTGGAAGAGTGCGGACGCGAAGAACGGACAGGGGTTTTCCCTGATCGACGGAGAAATCGTTACGTACGGATCGGCGGATTTCGCGTTGCTGTATTTCGCGACCAAAGCCTTCAGCGACTTTCACTTGCGTCTGCAATTCAGGTGCTTCGACCCGAACAACAACAACAGCGGCGTTTTTGTGCGCGCCCGCGACCCACGCCTCCGACTGCCTGCGGAGCTCGCATCACGCGCGGATGCGGAGAAGATTGGAGGCAATCCTGCATGGAGCGCGGTAATCTCCGGTTTTGAAGTGCAAATCGACGACAACGCGCGCGGCGACGTAAACAAGGACTTCTACGGCCGACGGCCGGAACCCGATGGACTCTTTAAGAATCGCACCGGCGCGATCTATAAAATTCCTGCTGGCGACCTGATTATCCATACAGGAGGCCACGACGCGCGCTTGCAGCGGTACACGCCTGGCCCGCCACTGGTACCTGGCGTGTGGTTCCAATACGACATCGTCGTCACTGGTAACCATTACGAGGTCACTCTGACGAACACGCAGTCCGGCGCGTCGCAAATGACGACGATTTTCGACAATCCCGATGCTGCCCGCGGCATCGGCCAGTTAAACGGCCAACCAGTTGGCTTCATCGGCATTCAGTCCTACCCGAGTTCGCCACTCGCGTTTCGGGATATCTGGATTAAGTAGCGTTGGCCAAGCCGTTCCGACCGGAGGTTGAACGATGGAGCTCGGAGTTGGGATCAACAGTGTGCTCGCCTCAAGCGATTCGGGGCTTCCCTGACACTTGAGACTCCGGCTCACTCTCCCACGCCACAAAGCTAGCGATGACCTTGACCTATCTTCGTACGACGTTGAACTTTCCGCCCCAGGATTCATGGGGCGAAAGCATAAGTCCATTTCACGGCGAATCGCGTTTCTCGTACCTGCGGAGGATTCGCCGGTGCAATGCTCGCAAATTGCGTCCCCACGTTGTAGATAATGTAGAGGTCGCTGTCCGGACGATAGTTATACCGCAAGCGCACATTGGCGCTCATCGCCTGAGTGTTTGAGGTATCAAGTTGAATCAAGCTGGTCAGTGTCAAAAAACGCGTGAACGAATAATTCCCTTGCACGCTCGCCAGCACCACGGAAAAGTGTCCATTCCTTAGCGGCAACCGGAATCGGTCCCAGGTTTCCGAAGCGGACACCGAAAACTTTGCGGTAGGCCGGTAATTGGCCCGTACCCGCAATTCGTTCAGCGTCCCGCCATAATATCCGCCAAATCTTTCAAAAAAATTGTAAGTGAACCGCCGCTCTTTCCCTGATCCGTAGGTAAGCTGATGCCGTGCGAAATGATAGAGGCCATTCGGAATGAACACGTTTTTGTAAATGTGCAGAGGTACAGTGATTCGCTGCGTAAACACATCCGCAATGTCATCATCGGTGTACGCGCCGTTGTTGAATTCGGCCCGGTATGTACCTTGCCACTCCTGCGTCTGCACTGAGCCTTGAGTATCTGGGGCATGGAGAACGAAGCCCTCAAACTGCATCTCGCGGACTCCCTCGATCGCTGGTCTGGCTTTGAAAGTTAGATCGCCATTGGTTTGGTTCGCATCGGTCAGTTCAATGAACCCTACCTCTGGATTAAAGTTCGGCCCTATTTTTCTCCGTTCGAATTTTCCTTCTACCCAATTCGAGCGATAGGACAGCGAAGCGCCAACATCGCTGTTCCCGCTAGGTTCTCCGGGCGACTGCGTTCCCGCGACATGCGCGTCCACCAGCCAGTCCTTTAAAAAGACCAGGCGTGTATCGACTCCCCCAGTTTGATTGAAGCTGTCCAGCATGTTGCCGGACCGCTTATCAATGCCCATCACTCCCACGTACGAACCGCCCCACAGCGACTCCTTTAACCGAACTACCGCATAATTCCCGTAAGGATTCGGGCCACTCGATCGCGTGTCCACATCCATTACTCCAAATTGCAAACGACCGATAGCGCCCGTCAGCTTCGCGCCGCCATTGACCGGCACCTGATTACCCGTCACCGAATCGATCCCGATTTGCCGACTGAAAAATAGCTTGTCCTGCTGACCCAGGCTGAAGTCGAAAACGCCCGCGTTCTCAAGGAAAAATTGCCGCTTTTCAGGAATGAAAATCGGGAAAGGTGTCAGATTGAACTGCTGTTGGTCCACATCCGTCGCGGAAAAATCTGTATCCCCCGTGACGTTCAAGATCATGTTGGAGCGAATTCCGTATTTCACATCCAATCCGCCCGTGAGAGGGAACGCGGTGTTTTGCCCGGTCCGTTTGTCATATTGAGCCAGCCCATAGGGCTTCACGATGAAAAGCCTTCCACTTCCGATGTCGGTGATTCCTCTGAGTTCCCCGGCTTCAGAAACCTTCTTCATTCCAAACGTCCGCCGGTACGCCGCCCAGGTATCCTCTTCATTCTTCCTGCGAATGAATCGCTTGAAGTTCAATCCCCACACAACATCTTTCGATTTCGTAAAATTCAATGTAGTGAACGGAACCTCGATTGTTGCGGTCCAGCCATCATTGGTAATTCGCGCCTCTGATGTCCACACTCCGTCCCAGCCAGAATCAAAATCTACCTCTTCCGAACCACTTTGCTCAGCGACAATTACGCCGTCGCTTTGCGTTCCAAGCGGATTGATCTGGAAAACGTAAGCGTCCCGCCGGTCGTGGTTCGAATCGATCAAGATTTCGAAGTAGTCGTCCAATTCCTGACTCACGTCGCGCCGCAATTCCGTCGCGATGATCCGCGAGGAGTCAGAGTCATAGCAATGAATTCCGAAGTACACAGCATGCCGCGTGAACAAGATACGTACCTCAGTTCTTTCCGTAGGTAGCTCACCTTCATGCGGTTCGCGTTGCCGAAAATCCGTGATTGATTTCGCCGATTGCCAGAGAGGATCGTCGAGAGTTCCATTGAGCTTAGGTGCACGGTCCACGCGGACTGCTTCTGCTGTGCGTGCCCCTTCCCTCGTTTGGGCCTGGTTTGGGACAGCACGAGCGCCAACCGTTCGCGGCAACATGAACGCAGAAAGAACAAGTATCCAGTGAAGGCAGCGCCTGAAATCATCGAGGCGTTCATTTCTCACGTGGCTGCGCCCGCTCTCTTATCAACCTGCATATTTCTCTTCAACGGTGGCCGCAAAAAGAAGCGTCCCAACAATTCCTATGACTCCCGCCGTGAAGAATGGAATGTATGGCTCAATCCTCCACAGCAGGCCTCCTATCGCTGAGGCCGGAGTAATCGAGAGACTCCGGACAAGATAGTAGAGGCCCACGGTGCGAGCGCGAGTCTGTGCGTCTGCGAAGTCCACGATCATGGCTTTGCGCGAGGGCTCGCCGATTTCCCGCAGGCCTCCAATTACAAATGCGCCGACTAGCCATGCGAAATTGTTAGCGAGCACGACAGCGACTGGAAACAGAGCGAAGCAAACGAACGTGGCGATCACGAACGGTTTGCGCCCGAGGCGATCGGCGATCTTGGCGCTTGGAACGTAAACAAGAATCGCTGTCGCGAGCTGGACCGCGACAAGAGCACCGTACCGAGGAATCGTAATGCCGGTCACATTGGTCACATACAAGACCGTGAATATGTCGGCCATGCCTTCACAGGTGCGGATGGCGATATCGGAGACGAGCAGCCGTTTGAGCGTCGGATGGAAGGCATTCCAAACGCCACGCAGCTTTACGCTGTCCTTGGGAGCGACTCGGAGGTTGATAAGGAAGAGCAGAGGCACGGCGATTCCGACAAATACCAGCGTGATTGCGAGCCCGGCTCTAATTCCGCTACGCAGGCCAAAGGCTGCGATCATCGCGCCACCGACGAGAGGAGAAATGACCATCGGAATGCGCTTCAGCATCGATTGAACAGTGAAACCCATGGCGCGCCGTTCCTGGGGGAGCGCATCACCGATCGTGGCGAAGATGGCAGGCGATGCCATGGATTGCCATGCCATCGTGAAGGCGAGTCCAAGGAAGAGGTATGGCCATGACGGGCTGAAAAGGTAGATTAAATATCCGGTCGAAGCAGCCGCGAGGAACGTTAAGAACGCGCGACGATGCCCCCAACGGTCGGCCATCCAACCGCCCGGGTACTGGTAGAGTGCATCGAAGAAATCTTCCGCGGTGCCGAATAGGCCAATTCCTGTGGCGCTCGCTCCCAGCAACTCCAGATACTTTGGAAGGAATTTCTTCCAAAGCTCTTCTCCAAGCCCGACCAAAAACACAGCTCCGGAAGCGGCAGTGACGTTACGGTCCACGCCGAAAAAGTTTGTCAATCGCCCGGACGCACTTGTCACTATTGTTCCCAAAGGATTCGCTCCGAAGCAAAGTCGAACGATGTCCTACTTGTTGGTCATTGCTTCATAAACGACCATGCGCGCAACCGCTTTGCCGTCTGCCTCCTGCTCTGGCGCGTAGAGACGGTGGGTCTCAGCGTCCACTGCCAGGCTGTGCACCTTCTTCTGCACCGGGAAGTCTTCGAGCTTGCGGTAGTGGTCACGTCGTCCATCTGGAATACCGAGATGGCTCCGCTCGAACAGGCGACGTAAATTCGCTTCAGTCCAGGGTCGAACTTGATGACATCGGGTCCGCCCGCCATCGCTAGGAATGCGAGGGGTTGGTTCTTGTCGAGATCGAACACGGTCATAAGCTCGTTGCCTTCGCAGGAAAGGAAGGCTCGGTGATGATCAGGGTCAAGGGTCATCCCGTGATTTCCCTTGCACCGTCCCACGGAATAACGCCCTACGACCTCATCCGTGGTCGGATCGATGACGGCAAAAATGTTCTGATCCTGCAGGTTCACATAAACCTTTTTGGCGACAGGATCGTATTGCGGCATTCCTGTTTCACTTTCGAAATGCAGGATCCTGATGATTTCGTCCTTGGTCACATCAACGACCGCTTCTGCCTTCCCTCGTTCATCGGAAACATAGAGTTTGTGAAACGGAGCGGCGTAGGTGCTTCCATCCGGTTTCGCCTCAGTCTTGAGTTTCCTGATGACTTTCATCTGCTTCAGATCCACGACACCGATAGGGTTGTCGCCTGCATTCGACGTATAAAACTTCTTAAGTTCTGGAACGTACTCGACGCCTTCCGCACCCGGCGTGTCGGCTATTGTTGCAACCACCTTGTTTGTACGAAGGTCGATCACATAGGTCTGGCCCGCGGCGAGATGCGCGGAAATCAAGTAGTGGTCGTCCGCATCGATTGTGAGATAGTCGAATCGCTTTCCGCCCGGACCCGGCAGGTCGAACGTGGCGACTTGCTTGAGCGTTTGGCCGAATACGTTTGCCGACGACATGCAGCCGAGCAAGAGAAATGCACAAACGGCAGACCGCAGTGAAAACAATTTCGTTTGCATTACTTCCCCCCAATGTAGTCAGGACCATGGTGAAGCACGATGCCAGCAACACCGGCAACGACAATCAGAATGGGTTCCGGGATTTTCTTGAAACCGAGCAGAACTCCGAAGGAAATCAGCGCAATCAGCACCGTCGGCACGTCCACCAAGGCGCGTTTGCTAAGAATGACCGCCGCGCCCGCAATCGCGCCAACTGCCGCTGCCGTTACACCTTGCACGAAAGCCTTTACTTGGCGGTTCTGCGCGAACCGGCGGTAGTACGGCGCACCGAAGATTACGAGCAAATAGGGCGGCAGAAATACCGCCAAGGCCGCCGCGCAGGCACCCAGCGGACCGGCCACCAGATAGCCGATGAAACCGGATGTGATCACGATGGGTCCCGGCGTAATCATCGCCACGGCCACGGCGTCCAGGAATTGCCGTTCCGTCAGCCAATGAAATTTTCCGACCACTCCTCCATAGAGGAACGGCACAATCGCCAAGCCGCTTCCAAACACAAAAGCTCCGGCTTTGAGAAAGAATAAAAATACGGAGGCAAGCGTGCCCGCCGAAGCGGGTCCGAGAAGCCCGGTGAAGATTCCCGGTCCCAGGAGTGCAGTCCGGACGGGACGCGTTTGCCAGTTGGGCGGAGCCTTCACGAACATCGCAACGAATCCGGACAACACGAACAGCCAAACGACCTCCGACTGTGTCCAGACTGTCGTGATCGCCAGCACGATGAACAGGACCCACAACAGATAGTCCTTGCCCAGCGTTTTTTGAATCAGCTTCCATGCGCTTCGCACGATGATAGCGCTCACTGCCGCCCCGATGCCGTAAAACAGTCCCCGGATCCACGCCAACTGTCCGAAGTGCACGTAGAGCCAGGCCAATCCAAGAACCATCAGAAACGAAGGAAGGACAAATGCGGCGCCCGTGAGTGTGGCTCCCAATGTGCCGCTATGCACCCATCCAAGGTACTTCGCGAGCTGTGCCGCCAGCGGTCCTGGACACAGTTGGGAAAAGGCGAGGCCTTCGAAATAGTCTTCCTTCGAGACCCACTTTCTGTCTTCCACCAAGTCTCTCTGCATGTAGCCCACAAGCGCGATCGGTCCCCCAAATCCAAGCGCGCCAAGGCGGAGAAAATAGAGCACTAGCGCACGCAGCGTTGGCCATGTGCCAGTGCTCTCTCTCGACTCTGGGTTCGTCGTCATCAGATTCTTCGAATGAAAGTGTTTTAGTGCGCGCCCCCGCGAGCCGAGCCGCCTTTGCCCAGCTCATCCAGCGCCGCCTTGAATCCTGTCGCTAGCTTTTCAGCCGGACCCCTGCCCCAGTAATGCAGGAAGATTACCAGTGGCCGGTCTCCGGTCATGTGGTGGTGAATCGCGACTACGTCCAGACCGTTTTTGCGAAGGGCCTTCAGAACCGGAGTAATTTCGTTTTCGAGCATCGCCACGTCGCCTGCAATCGCAGCATCTTCCTGCGTGCCAGTGAATGCCGCCCAGGTATTGAGCCCCATGCGCGCGTTGATTACCGCACCGTGCTCCTTCATCCCCAGGTCGTCGCGTCCTATGGTGATTTTATAGACTGCGCCGGTTTGCTCGCCGTCATGGCCAACAATCTTGGCCAGTTTGTCGCTGTCGAGCGCCGTGCCGCCGCCTCCGGTCGAGGGTGCCGGCGCAACGGGTGTTATATGACCGATCAGATCCAAACCGGGTTTTACGCGGCGAGCGAGGTCCGCCGCCTTTCCCATGCCATGAACGTGCATGAAATAGACGTGCGGGTCGTCCCAGAAGAAGTGGTTGTGAAGCGCAGTCACATCGATTCCGTTGTCGAGCAGTGCGGACATGACGGGATCGACTTCCTCTTGAAGCAACACAAGATCGCCCATCATCACCTCGGTTCCATCTGTGGCTTTGGTCAGGGCTATCCATCCCCCGAATCCGAACGGGGTCGGCGTCGAGAACCCTTGGATCGTCATCTTCAAATCGTTGCGCGGAATATTCACCTTAAGAACGCCTGCCTTGAAGTCGCCTTTGCGATCCAAAGCCTTGAGCACTTCCTGGTAATCACTTGGCACGTCTTGCGCAAACGCAGTTATGCCAGACAACAGGAAACAAACACTCGCGAACAGGATTACCATTCCCCTTTCCATAAAACGATGCATGTGACCAACCTCCTCATGTTGGGTTTTGAAAAATCTAGAAATCATGATTGTGGCTGCTCCTTCGACTCTCCACGCACGTACTCGTACAGTGCGTCGTACATCGGAAACTCGCGCGCTAGGCGCTATTCGTCGCTGATCCCGGTGAGTGCACAGCCTTGAGCGATGGCGCGCAATCCAAGGCTTTCCGGCGAGACGTGCTCCTGCCCTTTGACGTCAGCCCCCCGCACGATCAATGCGAGGCGATGGAGCGCAGGGTCATTCAGTTTGTAATCTTCGAGAATCGCCTCAAACGTACAGCGTTCTCCCCGGTGATTCAGCTTCACTTCGGGGAACCGAGTTGCATCGAAGGGAATCGCTCCCTCTTTACGCGCGGCGCCGAGGAGCTGGTCTTCAGATACAAAAAGGAACTCCGCCTGCGGGTCCACAAAGCGCCGAATGAGCCAGGGACAGGCAACCCGGTCCACTTTGACGTTGTTGCGCGTGATCCACTTCATGACTGTTAATCCAGCTTTTCGGAGACGGTCTTCCACTCGTCGCCCTTTATCAGAGTGATTTCGGCGACCGGATGACCATCCTTGAGCGAGGGAAAGATGCTCACCGCACGAAATCCCGGATTGCCCTTCAAGGATCTTGTGAGAGCGGCGTGAAGCGACTGCTTCGCCTTTGCCATCGCTTCGTTTTGTGTTTTTGCCACCGAAAGATCTTCACCACTCGTGATGGCTTCGCTCTTGGCGGCCTTCCCCGTGTTGTAGTCGACAGCAACCTCGGAAAATGAATCGCCCTTGGCGGTGTATACCGAGAGTTGCAACTTGCCGTCTTCAATTTCAAATTTCGCTGAAATGGGCTTGCCCTCGCTCGCGCTGGCGGACAGACCTTGTTCCAGCGACACTTTCGCCGCAGTTACTGCCTTCCCGATTTCCGCGCGGTCCTTGTCTTGGGCTCGCAAGCCCGGATTCACGACCAACCCGACCATCAGCGACCCCACAATCACTGCTGCTTTTTTCATGACAGCCTCCTCAGAGTTTTCCTGCACGAAATCACTTTGCTTGCCTACTTGCCAACCACGCGCAGATCATCGAAGTAAGTCACCGAGTCCGCTTTGGTCCAGAGACCGACCTTGCCGGCATCTTTGAAGATGTCATCCGTCGCTTCGATTTTCTTGGCGCCGTCGTAGTAACAAACGATCTTGTTGCCTACGGCATCCACGCGCAGCTCATGCCACTCGCCGACCGTGACTTTGAAATTCGCTCCGGCGAACTGGCGGCGGTCTCCGGCGACAACGTGGTACAGCCGGTAGTTGTCCTCCAGCGCGTTGGCGCGAACGGTGTAGTAGTTGTTTGCGTCCTTCAGCCGGAACACCAATCCTCCCGCGCGGTCCACTTCACCGGAAACAGCTTTGAATCTCACGCTCAGTTCAAGGTCTTTGAAGCTCCCTTCATCGGCAATCAGAAGCGGAAAGCGATAGTCGGTCGTGTCCGTGGAGGTTTGCGCAACAACATTGGGTTTGGAAGGCGCGGTGGGGTCCGCCATCACGACCCACTTGCTTTCGGCCCCTTTCCCAGTGCGAGCGCTATGAAACCTCGCTGGCAGAGTGCTCACGGCGTCGCTGTCGAAGTTGTACGCGAAGGAGGCGCCTGCGGACTGCTGCGGAGCAGGAGTCTCCGGTTGAGAGGCGTAGGAGGAATATCTTCTCTCCCTGAACTCGAGAATCATCCAGATGACAGCCAAAAGTGCGCCAACCGCCGCTAAAATTCCCAGTATCCTTTTCATTGCGATCCTCCTTTTGACGGGCTTCTCGAAGAATCTTTCGCGACTGGCAGCGAAACTCGAAACGTACTGCCCTTACCTTCTTCGCTTTTTAGAGTGATGTCTCCACCGTGCACTTCGACGGCCCAGCGAGTAATCGACAGCCCGAGTCCAGCACCACCCCATTCCCGCGTTCGTGCTTTATCGACTCGGTAAAAGCGGTCGAAGACGTAGTGCTGATGTTCGCTGGGAATTCCAGGTCCTTGGTCGATCACATCCAAGAACACTTGTTCGTCCCCGCCGCACTGTAGCCGGACGAGAATCTGGCTTCCTGCGGGCGAATACTTGATGGCGTTATCCAGCAGATTGACGATGGCCTGGCGGATAATCAGTCGGTCCACAGAGACGACGACGTTCGCGTCACCCTCCATGTCAATGCGTTGTTGTTTCTCTTCTGCTAAAACCTCGACCAGCGAGGTCGCCTCTTTTGCGATGCGGAAAAGAGGGATCTCTTCACGCTGAAGCTGCACGCGTCCGGCGTCAGCGCGCGAAAGCGCAAGCAGACTTTCCGCGAGGCGCGTCAAGCGATCTACTTCTTCCAGCATGCTCCCGATCACGTCACGATATTCTGCGGGACTCTTCTGGTCCTGCAGCGCAACCTCGCCAACGCTCCGGATGGCAGTCAGTGGGGTTCGTAACTCGTGTGAAGCGTCCGACGTGAACCGGCGCAGTTGATCGAATGCCGCCTGCAATCGCCCCAGCATCTCGTTGAAGACGGTCCCGAGTTTTCCCAGTTCATCTTCGGGATTCTCGATGGACAACCGGTCACCCAGCTTGTCGGCGGATATTTTCTTCGCCTGCGTGGCCATCGAATCGATCGGTGAAAGCGCCTTTCGTGCCAAGGCATAGCCGCCGAAGCCTGCGAGCAGCACGGCAATGGGAAAGCCGAGCAACAAGACTTCCCCGAATTCTCCCAACTCACGCCACAGTGCTTCTTGGCTGTAGGCAATTCGGAGAACGACTCGCCGGTCTTCAATGTGGTAGACGCCGCTTGCCAACCGGACTCGCGTGCCGTTCGCTAGACGCGCACTCGATGGAATTGGATCGTGTAGGCCCTCGTCCGGGCGCGGAGGACCACCTAATGTCTGGCCTTGTAAGGCCGCACTGCGATAGAGGAGCGAACCCTCCGGCGACCATACCTCGATGAAATGGCCGACTCTTGGCTCGACTGCATCAGGATGACTCGAACGCAGAGACACGCCTCCGTTTGGCTCCTTCGCGAGCATCCCCTCCACCGTTTCGAGGTCTTGAAGAAGGTTTTGATCGAAATCCTCACGCAAACTCAAAAACAAAAATAAGGATGCGACTCCCGCGTACAAGGCCAAAAGACTCGCCAGCACGAGCACGTACCACAGCGTAAGTCGCGAACGAACATTGCGCGGCCGGAATCTCATTCTTCCTCTCGCAGCACGAATCCCACACCGCGGACGGTGTGAATCAATTTGCGGTCGAACAGTTCATCCACCTTGCGGCGAAGCCGGTTGATGTGCACGTCCATGACGTTATCGAGCGGCGTGGCACGAGCCGTCTCTTTCCAGACGTAGCGCGCGAGCATCTCTCGCGAAACAACCTGCTCTTTGTGCCGAAGCAGATATTCGAGCAGCTCAAACTCTCGGGCCGTCAGCTCCAGGTATTGCCCATTCCGTTTCGCCTTCCGTGCGATCACATCCATTTCCAAATCGGCAAGCCTTAGCTGGGGAGATTGCTCGCTCCGTCGGAGCAATGCCCGCACGCGAGCCAGGAGTTCCGGGAACGCAAAGGGCTTAACCAGATAATCGTCCGCACCCTTGTCGAGTCCTTCGACACGATCCTCGATTGCATCGCGAGCGGTGAGGATGAGAACTGGTGTTTGCAATCCGCGTTTTCTGAGGGTGGAGAGCACCTGGAGCCCATCCCGACCTGGAAGCATGAGATCCAAAATGACGAGATCGAACTCCTCGGCGTTGACGAAGGGGGAAAGTGGTGCGCCCGGGGGGACTCGAACTCCCGACCTTCTGGTTCGTAGAAAGGCAAGAGGGTCAGAGTTGAAAATCTATCTCGTTAGTTTGGCGTCGCTTACGAATCGGTGACCATTGCTCTTCCCTTTCTTAATTGTACCCAATCTTGTACCCGCGCCATTCATTCGGGGCATGTCCGGTAAGGCGATTCTGGTAGCCTGGACAAGCAGAGAACGAAGTAGTTTACTGTGCTTGCCAGAGTGAACCGGCGAAGGCCCCTCCCGTCCCATCCAGGTCGTTCAGTGAGACTTTCAGGCAGAGGAGCCGCGCGAAACAGCGAAGAGGAAGTGCAAATCAGGCACGAGCGAATCAGAACGAGCTTGTCAACTGAGGAGGTTTTATGAGGACGTTTTCAAAAGAAGCAGTTGCGACTCTCCTTGTCAGCGCATTATTGGGGGTCGCTGTAGGATGTTCCAAACATCCAAACGACGAAACGATTGCGCAGGATGTGCAAAACAAGGTAGCAGCTGACCCTGTCGCGAAGAGCTCCGCTGTTAGCGTGACCGCTAAAGACGGCAAAGTCACGTTGAAAGGCACGGTTAAGGACCCCGCCACGCAACAGAGAGTGGAGCAGATCGCGCGCGAAGAACCGGGAGCTACAGGCGTGGACGATGAGACTGCGATAGTGCAAGAACAAGCTGTCAATACGCCAACAGCGGTGCCCGCTCCTCCGCCTGTTGAGCAGCCTAAACCTGAGCCCATCATTGTCCCTGCTGGTACGGCACTTACTGTCACAGTGGATCAGGCTTTGAGTTCCAAGAGCAGCCAGGCCGGCCAAGCATTCTTGGCTACTTTGGCACAGCCGGTGACGGTGCACGGAAAGACGGCGATACCTAAGGGATCGAGTGTCACGGGCACGGTGGTTACGGCTAAGGCGAAAGGCAAAATAAAGGGAGAGGGCGAGTTGGCCCTTTCACTCACGAACATCACGATCCACGGGAAAGGCTACGCGATCAAGACTGGCACGCTGGACAGCACGGTGAAAGGGAAAGGTAAGAGGACCGCTGGGACGACTGGGGGCGGGGCCGCGGGAGGTGCGCTGATTGGAGGGTTAGCCGGTGGAGGAAAAGGAGCCGGGATTGGCGCACTGGTGGGTGCTGCTGGAGGCTTGGTGGGAGGTGCATTGACTGGGAACAAGCAGGTGGAGATCCCGGCAGAATCGGCGCTGACGTTCACATTGTCTAAGCCGCTGACCCTCCGGCCTCGCGCGGAATGATTCGACTCTCGATTCGGGGAATCGTCGGGACGGGTTAAAAGATAGTGAGCCACGTATGGACGTGTGTTCGCGCCGTCATCGATGCGGCGATTCGGCGATTCGCACAAAGGAAAAATTTCGAGATAGAAGTACACGTGGACGCGTGGCATCAGCTTGCGCGGCCACAAAAACCTCGCTTTTATTGGGGAAATTGGTGCGCCCGGGGGGACTCGAACTCCCGACCTTCTGGTTCGTAGCCAGAGTGGTCAAATTCCAAGTGCCTTACTGTCCGTTGCTTACGGGCGTTTTCATTTTGGAATCTACCCTTAGTTGGGCTACATGGGCTACACGAAACGCACACTATGCAGCGATTCCAGCGTAATCTCTGTGCATGAACGCCAAGCGCCTAAAGAGCATCGCCGCGAAGGGCTTACTTGTTTTCGTTCTGGTTCTTCTCTTCGTCTCTCTTCTGGCGCATCGGGTTTTCCATCCACGGTGAACTATGAAGTTGTACGCAACTTCCACCCCTGCCAGAAATCGTGGCACTTTTCCGAGTACCGCGTTTGAACGTAGCCGCTGTCGAACGCGCGCCGAGCACCGCGCCTCAGTTCGGCCCTTCGTGAGAACTAGCGTCCGATTAAGCACTAGCGTTTATCGGGCATTGGCCTATTCACGTCGCGTCAATGGGGCTTGCTCTAGCGGCTCTAGCGGTAGGTTCATTGTGCTGAGCACAGGGAAAGCGTATGCTGCACAAGCCAGAGGTCCAAACCCGAAATTTCCAGATAATTCTGCTGTTTGCAGAGTCTGAGTTTCTAACGGAGATGCCAATGTGCAAAGTTCACTTCAGTATTCCCGTCTTGCTATTCTTGTTTCTTTTTCCCGTCCTTGCACGCGCGGACTCAATAGCAACCATCGATGTGAGCGCAAGCTTCATACCCAGTCAAGTATTCTTTGGCAATGGACCTACGTTGTTTATGACCGGTCAGTTCACGTTGGATGAGGACACCAAAACTATCGGGTCGTGGAACTTGGGATTCCTAGGCCCCTTGGGTGCCACATATCAGTTGTCGGCTCAGAATGGAGGGGTTGCCACTGCCCAATGTGTTGCTATTGTTCCATGCCCAGTGGCGGTTATTCCGCCTTTTAACACCGCTCCCACTTGGATATTTTCTTTCGGTAACGGCATTGCTTCGACCACAATGTATACGACTTTTATCTCGCCGGTGTTCTTGTTCACTGGGGAATCTTTGCCGCTATGCGCAAATCAGAACACCTTCTACCCTAGTGGCATCGACGGCATTTCGTTTGGGTGTGGAGTTACAAGCGGCGCTTCATTCGACAACATGACGGGCTTTGTCTATCAATCGTCAGATTCGACCACGAGCAGCGGAAATCTGACCGTAGTTTCCGTTGTCCAAACACCCGAGCCAGCCGAATCAACCATGTTGCTGTTTGGCATTGCGATTATTTTGGGCGTGCGTCATTTTTCAAGAATCCAAAGACGTCTGGGCATAGCTCCCTCAACCGCTGCTTAATGTCCTGCTGTGATAACTCATCTGATTATGTCGCGTTATCGGACATGTACGCAGAGCTTCCGGCTTGGCACCTGATTACAGATACCAGCCATCCCCACGGGCTACGCTACGCTTCCCTGCCCTGAAGTCGAAGTACTTCCACCCCTGCCCGAAACACTTTCACATAGGCCAAAACCCCGGCCAAACGGTATTCCATCGAAAGCACTACGGAAGTAATCCGAAGTTCGACCCTCACGCACGTCCTGAACGGACCTAGCTGCATTCCGTGCAGTCAAGATAGTGAGGATGCTAAGGAATACGTGGTAGTGGACTGCACTTTGTTCAAACAGGGTTTACCGGGATGGCATGGCAAGGACTTCGTTTTACCTCGTTTGGGCTTGGTTTGTGGCGTTCACGCACAAGGATAACTCGTTCTAAACTCTACGGAGACAAGTACTTTTCCATGCAAAGATAGAGATCCGTGGCTAGAATCGTCTTAGGGAATCGACAGTTTCGCAGCCAACAGAGTCATTACATTCTTCATAGAATCCCTGATCAGGGCCAATGTCTTATCGGTTCGGAGCACGAACCCCTTGTGAGCATATTCACAACGCTGATCATAGAGATCTCTAAACCAAGTCGCGAGCCGTGGCTTAAGAGCATTCAATCCGCCGATTATGTACTTACTATTCTCTGCACCTACCTGAGACGGTACAAATAGGTGCTCAAGACAGCAGTAAATGAGCAAGAGTTTCGCGCCCAAGTCAGGAATCTGCGTAGCGGAGCTAAGAATGTCAAGTACTGGCGCGACTTCTTTCGTACTCCTGTCGCTCCACGGATTCTTCAGGTGGTCAAAAATGCATTTGTGGTCGAGCATGAATTGCTTGATGGCTGGACAATTTCTGTTGTCGAGCCACATATTCGACAGTCCCCGAAACCCCCAAGAACGGAAGAGGGATCCGTCAGGGATTTTTTGCCAAGATTCTTTTTCGTCTTCATGCCATTGGTAAGAGCCTTGCGAATGTCTGCCCAAAAATACTGGGAACGTCGGCGGCTCCATTTTTGCGTCCAAAAAGAAATCAATCTGACCAGGATTAGTAAAGCTCGCTATGCGAAGCACATTCAGAAACGTCCGCAACCAAACTGTTCCATGCCAGAAACAATAGTTCTCCGTACCGACAGTCGTGTAGCCGAGCGAGGGTGCAGAAAAGAACTTCTTCGCATCATCTATACGAATGCGCATAAGTAAAAGGACATCATACCGGTAGATGTGGCATACTCCTTGTGAAGGAGTAGCCATGATTCCTCGCGTGCTGCGATTGCATCCGAAGACGTATCAGCGATTGATTGGCTTACGCAGGGAAGC
>WNFA01000525.1_pt1 | contig 51935 bp, 46 predicted proteins | sample 5400481 | NCBI WGS metagenome assembly WNFA01 (sample SAMN13153340, study PRJNA577476) | soil metagenome | isolation source: 120 cm saprolite under Douglas fir tree site 2 hole 1 replicate 2 | place: USA:California | collected 2015-04-18 | reverse complement strand
TCAAGGTCCAGGGCAACGTCGAAGGCGAGCTCAAGGCCAGCGGCGACATCTCCGTGGACAGCTCGGCCAACGTCCAGGCCACGATCGAAGGCGCGAACATCAGCGTTCGAGGCCAGGTCAATGGCAACGTGACGGCGCGCCGCCGCCTCACCCTCGGCGGCTCCGGGCGCCTCAACGGCGATGTCAAGGTTGGGCGGCTGACAGTCGAGGACGGAGCGACGCTGAACGGCAACGTCACCATGGCCCCGGAGCAGAAGTAGTCTCAGACCGCGTTTAGGCTCCCACCCCCTTCGGCACGCCGGACAGCGGGGAGCACGACCGTCTCCAGGTAGTCGCGAGCCGCGGCCATGACGGTGTGGGTGATCTTCCATTCCAGCGCCTCGAACTCGGCCTGGTCGCGGTTGAGGGTGCCAAGCCGCTCACGCCAAAAATCGACCGCCAGGTTGAGCCCGGGGGCCGGGCCACGTGAGTCGGCGTTGGTGACAGGCACCCCGGCAGCCGGCAGGGCGGTGTCGGCCGGAGAGGCAGCCGCCGGAGGCAAGAGGAATGGGGCGGACGGCCCCGACGCCGACGCGCCGGCGATCGCATGCCATGCGACCAGGATCAGCGCGCCGACCACGGCGACCTCGACCAGTACCAGCCAGAGCAGCGGCGCCCGAACCAGCCTGCGCATGCGGCCAAATTAGGCCTGGCCGCGGAAGGTGAGAACCCTGCCTGTTAACGCCCTGGCCGCTTCAGCGTGCGCAGCGCCTCGAGGCCGCGCTCGATCGTCTCCAGCCGCTTGGGAAAGCTGAAACGCAGGTAGCCGCGACCTCGCGCTGAATCGTGATAGAAGCTCGAAGCCGGTACCGTCGCCACCGCCACCTGCTCGATCAGGTGGCGCGCCATCGCGGTGTCGTCGTCGAAGCCGAACCCGCCGATCCCCGCCATCACGTAGTAGGCGCCCTCCGGCATCGTCGCCTCGAAGCCACATTCCTGCAAACCGCTGACGATGGCATCGCGGCGCTCGCGATAGTCGCCGAGCAGCTCCACATAAAAGGACGCGGGGAGCTCGAGTGCGGAGGCGACCGCCATCTGCAGAGGGTGGGCGGCGCCGACGGTGAGGAAGTCGTGAACCTTGCGAATACCGCCTGTGAGATCGGGCGGGGCGATGATCCAGCCCACGCGCCAGCCGGTGACCGAGAACGTCTTGCTCGCCCCGCTGATCGTGATCGTCCGATCCGCCATGCCTTCGAGGGTGGCCATGCTCACGTGGCGACCGCGATACACGAGGTGCTCGTAGATCTCGTCCGTGATCGCAATCGCGTCGTGCTCGATGCACAGCTGCGCGATCAGCGCGAGCTCTGACTGCGAGTACACCTTGCCGGTCGGGTTGTGGGGCGTGTTGACCACGATCGCTCGCGTCTTGCTCGTGAATGCCAAGCGGAGCTCGTCGGGATCGAACGACCAGTCGGGCGGGCGCAGCGTGACATAGCGGGGCGTGGCGCCGCTGAGGATGCAGTCCGGGCCGTAGTTCTCGTAGAAGGGCTCGAAGATGACGACCTCGTCGCCTGGGTCGACGGCTGCGAGCATGGACGCGATCATGGCTTCGGTCGCCCCGCACGAAACTGTGATCTCGGTGTCGGGGTCGACACCACGGCCCCACGCGGCCGATTGCTTTCTGGCCACCGCCGACCGCAGCTGTGGCGCACCCCACGTGGTCGCGTACTGGTTGTACCCGTCGCGCAGCGCCGCGGCCGCCGCCTCCAGGATCCGCGGATCGGTCTGGAAGTCGGGAAAGCCCTGCGCGAAGTTGACGGCACGCTCCGGACCGTTCAGGGCGAGATTCAAACGAGTCATCTCGCGAATGACGGATTCCGTGAAGCTCTGGGCCTTCAGCGAAAGGCGATCAGTGGCCAGGATCCGCGCGCTCCAGGTGGATGTCGGTGCTCGAGCAGGAATGACAGCGTTCCGGCATCTCCAGCCCGCGCTCCCAGCGCCCGCAGACGTTGCAGGTCCAGCGCGTGCTCGCGAAGAAGTCCAGCACGTCGGAACGGCTCAGCAGGCCGACCATCTTTCCGTGCTTGATCACAGGCACCCGGCGGATGCGCTCGCCGATGAGGAGGCGCGCCGCCTCGTCGATGCCGGTGTCCTCGCTGACGGTGATGACGTGCGAGCTCATGATGTCGCGCGCGACTTTTCCCTTCTTCGAAAAGACATCGATCTCGGAGACGATGCCGGTCACATGCCCGTCGCTTCCGATCACCGGCGCGCCGGTGATGCGCTTCGACGCCAGCGTCGTCGCGATCTCCTCCAGCGGCGTGTCCTCGCGGAACGTGATCACGTTTCGCGTCATCACGTCTTTGACTGGAATCATGGTTGGGTGAGCAGTGTAGCCACCGTTTCGAGGTTGGCGTTGCCGCCGGTGAAGACCAGGCCGGTGCGGCCCCGGCCTAGCTTTCCCGAGGCGTAGGCGGCCAGGGGCAGGGCGCCCGTCGGCTCCAGGGCGAGGTGCAGGCGGGTCCACGCCAGCGCGACCGCGGAGGCAATCTCCTCTTCGCTGACGGTGACGATCTCGTCCACGAGCCCTTGACCGAACATGACCTCGAAGTTGCGCGCCCCGATGGCGGTCGTTCTCACGCCATCCGCCAGCGTCGTCGGGGAGTGGTCGAGCTTCTGGATGCTGCCCGCCTTCCAGCTGCGGTAGGCGTCGTCAGCCGCCTCCGGCTCGACGCCGACGACCCTGACCGAAGCGGCATGGCTCTTGGCGGCGAGCGCGGTGCCCGACAGGAGGCCGCCCCCGCCGACCGGGGTCGCGATCACCTCGAGGGCAGGCTCGTCCTCCAGCAGCTCGAGCGCCGCGGTGCCCTGCCCGTGGATGACGTCCCAGTCGTCGAACGGGTGCACGAGCGTCAGCCGCCGCTCGGCGATGACCTCGTGGAGGCGCTGCTCCCGATTCGCGAATGTGATGCCGTCCTGCATGACCTCCGCGCCCAGGGCCCGAGTCGCCGCGACCTTCGCGGGGTTGGCATCCTCGGGGATGAGGATGAGCGCGGGCAGGCCGACCGTGCGGGCAGCGAGGGCCACCGCCTGCGCATGGTTGCCCGAGCTCACCGCGATGAAGCCCTTCGGGCGAGGACCGCGCTCCAGCAGCGACAGCACCGCATTGAACGCGCCTCGGGGCTTGAACGAGCCCGTGACCTGGAAGCATTCCGCCTTGAAACGAAGGTCGGGATCAAGGTCGGTGCGTAGAGCCGGCGTACGGCGGACGTGAGACCGGATCCGCGTCGCCGCCGCACGCACCTGGGCGGCGTGCTCGCCGAGGAATTCGCTCACGCTGCGGCGGGTTCTTTTGCTGACGCTTGATCGCGCTTGCTTCGGCGCAGGTTGGTGAGCACGATGCCGACGAGGATGACGAGCATGCCGACGATGATCGGCAGCGTCAGCACTTCATGCAGCAGCACCACGCCCCAGAAGACGGCCGTGATCGGCACGACAAAGGTGACGCCGGTCGCGCGCACAGGTCCGAGCGTGTTCATCGTGTAGTAGTAGAGCAAGTACGCGACCCCCGACCCGGCGACGCCCAGCGCAATCACGGCTGCCATCGAGAGCACCGCGAGGTGAACCTGCGGCAGGGCCGGGGCGGCAATCGGAAGGGCGAGGATCGAGGTCACAAGAAGCTGTCCAAAGCTCTGCTCGTATACATTCATGCCTCTCATCTTGGTCCGCTGGAACAGCGCGCTGACCGCATAGGAGATCGACGCCACCAACACCGCGAGCACGCCCACGACGTTTCCTGACAGTCCGTGGGCGGCAAGGTCCGGGAATACGAGGATGCCCACGCCCGAGATGCCAACCAGGACGCCGGCGTAGTTGAGAAGGCTTGGGCGCTCGGTCGGAATGACCCAGTAGATGAAGATCGCCGCCCACAGGGTCGTGGTCGCGTTGAGGACGCTGGCGAGGCCGCTCGAGATGTGCTGCTCACCCCAGGCGATCGCGACCCAGGGCAACAGAGCGTTGGCGACTGCCATGAACGTGAATGCAGCGAGCCTGCTCCTCCACTTCTCGCCGAGGAGCGGCCGGCCCATCGCCCGCATGATCACGGCCAGCGTGATCGCGCCGGAGCCGGACCGGATGAGTACCAGAACTGTCGGGCTCATGTCCTGCACGCCGAGCTTGATGAAGAGAAAGGACGCTCCCCAGATCAGGCCCAGGGCCGTAAACGCCACGTACGGCAGCAGGCGGCTGCTGCCCTCAGACACGGGTCGCCCAGTCGTCTGACGACAGCACGAGCGTGACGGGACCGTCGTTTTCGATGCTCACGCGCATGACTGCTCCAAAGCTCCCGGTTTTCGTCTCTATTCCGCGATCGCGAAATCGCTGCACGAACACGAGATAGAGCTCCTCGGCCCGCCCTGGATCCCCCGCCTTCAGCAGGCTCGGCCTCCGGCCGCGGCTCAGGTCCGCGAACAATGTGAACTGGGAGACGATCAGCGCCGACCCTTTCACGTCCTCGAGGCTCAGGTTCATCCTGCCCGCCTCGTCGGCGAACACACGCATGTCCACGACCTTGTCCGCGAGCCGGCGCACGGTGGATTCATCGTCATCTGACCCCGCACCCACCAACAACACGAACCCCGGCCCAATGGTTGCAGTGTGTTGTGTACCCGACCCTTCCCAGGTCACGGACCCGGAGGCGACGCGCTGAGCGACCAGTCTCACCTAATCGATTTTCGGACCGAAGTGCGGTTCCGCGTGGACGAGCGAATCGATGTACCGGAAGCGCTCGTATCGGTGCTGCAGCAGCTCGGTGGCCGGCTGCGCCAGCAGCGGTTGCATGTGCCGATGCAGAGCGCGGTCGAGCGCCTGCGCGGCGGCGTCGTAGTCGAGATGCGCCCCGCGCTCGGGCTCGGGCACGACCTCTTCGACCACGCCCATCGCCAGGAGGTCGCGCGAGGTCAGCTGGAGCTGCTCCGCGGCCTCGACCTTGCGAGAGTTGTCGCGCCACACGATCGATGCCGCAGCCTCGGGTGACGCCACGGAGTAAATCGAGTTCTCGAGCATGATGACGCGGTCGGCGACGCCCATGCCGAGCGCGCCACCACTGCCGCCTTCGCCGATCACGGCAGCCACGATCGGCACCCCCACGCGGAACCACTCCATGATCGCTTTCGCGATGGCGGCCGCGATGCCTCGTTCCTCAGCGGCAGCGCCGGGGTAAGCGCCGGGCGTGTCGATCAGGCAGATGATCGGGAAGCCGAACTTGGCTGCGTGGTGCGCGAGGCGCAGCGCCTTGCGGTAGCCCTCGGGGTGCATCATCCCCCAGTTCCTGGCCACCCGTTCCTTCAGGCTCCGTCCCTTTTGATGGCCAAGGAACATGGTCGTGCGGCCGTGCCAGGTGCCCACACCGGCCACCAGCGCAGGGTCGTCTGCGGAGAGGCGGTCGCCGTGCAGCTCGACGAAGTCCGGCGCGAGGCGGCGGATGTAGTCGAGGGAGTAGGGCCGGTCGGCGTGACGCGCGAGCTCGACCACCTGCCAGACCGTGAGGGTCGTGTCTTCCGGGTGCCGGCCGTGCCTCGTCACGGGTACATCTCCAGGAGGTGGGCCAGCAGGCGCCGCAGCTCCGTGCGCGACACCACCATGTCAACCTGGCCGCGGGCCAGCTGGAACTCGGCGCTCTGAAAGCCGGGCGGCAGGTCCGCGTAGGTGGCCTGCTTGATGACGCGAGGCCCCGTGAAACCGATGGCCGCGCCAGGTTCCGCGATATTGATGTCCGCCAGCAGCGCGAGCGACGCGGCCGTGCCGCCGAAGGTGGGGTCGGTGAGCACGGAGAAAAATGGCACGCCGGCCGCGTCGAGGCGGCCGACGGCGGCGTTGACCTTCGCCATCTGCATGAGCGCCAGCACTCCTTCCTGCATGCGAGCTCCACCGGACGCCGAGACGAGGACATAGGGCAAGCCCGAGGCGGCGGCCTGCTCCATCCCACGCGCCAGGCGCTCGCCGGCGACGATCGACAGCGTGCCCCCGACGAACCGGAAATCGAACGCCGCGAGCCAGATCGCGCGGCCGCCGAGCGTGCACGTGCCCGTGCGCACGGCCTCGTTCAAGCCCTCCTCCGCCAGCTGGTCGATGGTGGCCTGGTACGGCTTCGGGACCTTCCAGTTCAGGAGGTCGTGCGAGCGCACGTCGCCCCAGCGCTCCTTCCAGGAACCGCGGTCGGCGATCAGGGCGATCCAGGCGTCGGCGCCCAGGCGGAAGTGATGGCCGCACTCACAGACGTAGGCGTGCTTGCGCAGCACCTCGGGATCCAGGCCGACGCCGCACCCCGGACAGTTCGTGGGCAAAGCGATCGGGGGCAGCTTGCCGCCGGCGATCCGGACCTCGGCGTGCGTTTTCGCGAGCTCCATCAGAGGCTGAGCCCTCCGTCTACCGCCAGCACCTGGCCCGTCACGAACCCGGCCCGCTCGGAGCACAGAAACGCGACCGCAGCGGCGACGTCCTCGGCGGTTCCCTCGCGTTTGATGGGCGTCATCTTGACCAGCTCTCCGACCATCTCATCGGTGAGAGAGCCCGTGGTCAGCTCGGTCCGGACGTAGCCCGGCGCGACCGCGTTGCATGTGATGTTCCGCGATCCGTACTCACGGGCGATCGACTTCGTGAACCCGATCAGGCCGGCCTTCGCGGCGGCGTAGTTGGACTGGCCTGCGTTGCCCGTCAAGCCGACTATGGAGGAGATGTTGACGATGCGGCCCCACCGCGCGCGCATCATGCCGCTCATGATGGCCGCTTTCGTGGTGGCGAACGCTGAGAGCAGGTCGGTGCGAATGAGCTCCTCCCAGTCCGGCGGAGACATCTGGATCAGCAGCTTGTCGCGGACCGCGCCCGCGTTGTTGACGAGCACGTCGACGCGCCCGATCGCCTTCACCATCGCCTCGACCTGAGCCGGATCGCCGACGTCGGCCTTGTGCGCCGTCGCGCCGGGCAGCGCCGCCGCGGTCTCCTCGGCGGCCGCCTTGTCCGAGCGGTAGTTGACCACCACATTCGCGCCCATCCCCGCCAGCGCCTGGCTGATGGCACGGCCGATGCCTTTACCACCGCCCGTGACCAAAGCGGTTTTACCTTCCAGGTCGCCCATTACGCAGTGGCGGGATCCGCGAATTCTATGAAGAGCTCTTCCGCGTTCCAGGTGTCAACGCCGGGGATGTGCTTGGCGGCGAGGCTGGCCAGCACCCGACCAGGGCCGAGCTCGACGACGGTCTTGACCTTCATCGCCCGCATCGCGACCATGGTCCGCGCCCAATCGACCTGGCGCAGCATCTGCTGGCGAAGCTCGTCGCGCAAGGCGGCCACCGTGCGCATGGCCTCGCCCGAGGCGTTCGCCAGGACAGGGATCGATGGGGCTGTGAACTGGAGCCGGTCGACAACCTTCCGGAATGCAGCCGCGGCGCCGGCCATCAGAGGCGTGTGAGCGGGCAGCGGGATCGTCAGGATGAGCGCTCGGCGCGCGCCGGCCGCCAGCGCAAGGCGCTCCGCCTCTTCCACCGCCACCGTCTCACCCGAAAGCACGAACTGGACGTCCGCGTTGCGGTTGGCGATCCACAGGCGGCCGTGCGTCGATGCCTGCTCGCGGATCGATTCCACCTGCGCCTCGTCGAGGCCGACGATCGCGATCATGCCGCCGGGCTGCTCGTCGGCGGCCTGCGCCATGATGCGGCCGCGCTCCTTGACCAGGAGCAATGCGGTCTCCCACGGGATCGCGCCCGCGGCCGCAAGCGATGCGATCTCGCCCAGGCTGTGGCCGGCGGTCACGCTCACGTTCTCGAAGCCATAGCTCTCGCGCCATACCTCGTAGGCCGCCCAGCACACTGTCATCACGCAGGGTTGAATGACCTCGGTCCGGTTCAACTCCTCCAGCGGGCCTTCGAAGCAAAGCCTGCGCACGGGCATCTGCAGGACCTCTTCCGCGCGTTCGAACACACGGCGAGCGGCCGGGTAGCGGTCGTGCAGGTTGCGGCCCATGCCGGGCTTCTGCACGCCCTGGCCGGGGAACAGCAACGCGATCGGGCCAGTGAGCTTTACTCCCACGTCACACCCAGGTCATCAAACACGCCCCCCAGGTCAGCCCCGAGCCGAAGCCGGCCAGCAGGACATGGTCTCCATTCTTGACGCGTCCCTTCCGGATCGCTTCCTCCAACGCCAGCGGAATCGAAGCGCTGGAGGTGTTGCCGTACTCGTCGATGTTGATCGCCACCCGGTCGAGCGGGAGACCGATGCGCCTCGCGGCGGCGTCGATGATCCGGAAGTTGGCCTGGTGCGGGACCCACAGGTCGATGTCCTCGAGTGCGACGCCCGCGGTATTGCAGACCTCATTGGCCTGGCGGATGAAGATGTCGACCGCGAACTTGAAGACGTCGGGGCCGACCATGTCGATGAACGGGGTCGCGTCCTTGGCCGCATACGCGCCCTTCTCGATGTTGCCGCAAGTGACCTGCGCATAGCCGCGGCCGTCGGACCCGAGGCACCAGCTCTTGAAGCCGCCACCAGTCGGAGCCGGGCGAAGCACGGCCGCCCCAGCGCCGTCACCGAAGATGACCGCCGTCCCGCGGTTGGAGTAGTTGAGCATGCGCGACAGCACTTCGGCGCCGATCACCAGCACGTTGTCGGCGCGTTCGGTGGCGATGTACGCGTCCGCGATCGAGAGGCCATACACGAAACTGGTGCACGCCGCGAGCGTGTCCCAGGCCACAGCACCGGGAGCGCCGAGCTCGTTCTGGACCCGGCAGGCCACAGACGGAAACGGACCGTCGGGCGATGAGGTGCCGACCAGGATCATGTCGAGATCGGCCGCTGTGATGCCGGCGGCGTCAAGCGCGGCGCGCGCGGCCTTGGTCGCGATCTCAAACGTCGTCGTACCCGGCTCCGCGATGTGCCGCTTGTGGATGCCCGTTCGCTCGGTGATCCACTTGTCGGAGGTGTCCATCATCTTCTCGAGATCGAAGTTCGTGATGACCTTGTCCGGCGCGTAGACGCCCATCCCGGCGATGGCGCTCGGCCGGCCCTTGGCTTTGAACGAGCGCAAAGGCACGGCGTCGGAACGCGTTCGGTACTCGTTGGTGATCGCCATCTGCTCTACGCCTCCAGTCGCTCCGCGGTCTTCTGCTCCAGGAACTTCCAAAGGTCGCCGATGACCTTCATCCTTTCGAGCTCTTCCTCCGACAGCTCGACGTCGTACTTGTCCTCGATGGCCGCAATGAGCTCGACCAGGTCGAGCGAGTCGGCGGCGAGGTCGCGCTGGAAGCTCTTGTCCATCTGCACGTCGGCGGGCTCGATGCCGAGGATCTCGGCGGCGAGCTCTTGAAGCTCCTTGAAGTCGAGTTGGGTTGCCATGTGCCTTCTCTCCTAGAGGCCTTCTGGGCCTTTGATGACGAGGGTCGCGTTGTGGCCGCCGAAACCGAACGAGTTCGAGACGGCGACCTTGATGTCGGCCTTGCGGGCCTTGTTGGGGACATAGTCCAGGTCACACTCGGGGTCTGGGTTGTCCAGGTTGATGGTCGGCGGCAGCATGCCTCGGTCCAGCGCGAGGATGCATGCGGCTGCCTCGATCGCGCCGGCGGCGCCGAGCAGGTGCCCGTGCACCGACTTGGTGGAGCTGACCGCGAGCTTGTGCGCGTGGTCGCCGAACACCGCCTTGATGGCCTTGGTCTCCGCGACGTCGCCGAGCTTGGTCGACGTGCCGTGCGCGTTGATGTAGCCGACATCCGTGAGCTCGACCCCGCTTTTGTCCAGGGCCCTGCGCATCGCGCGCATCGCGCCCTTGCCCTCGGGCTGCGGCGCGGTGAAGTGATACATGTCGGCGGTGGCGCCGTAACCGGAGATCTCCGCCAGGATCCTCGCACCGCGCTTCTTCGCGTGCTCCATCTCCTCGAGCACGAGCATCACGGAGCCTTCGCTCATCACGAATCCGTCGCGCCCGAGGTCGAAAGGCCGGCAGGCCTTCTCTGGCTCGTCGTTGCGCTCGCTGGTCGCCTTGATCTGGCAGAAGGCGCCCATCGTGAGCGGCGTGATCGTCGCCTCCGAGCCACCGGCGAGCATGGCGACGGCGTCGCCGCGCTTGATGATCTCCGACGCCTCGCCAATGCCGTGCGAGCCGGACGCGCAGGCGCTGACGATCGCGTAGTTCGGGCCGCCGGCGTGCGTATGAATCGCGACGATCCCGGCCGCCATGTCCGCGATCATCATCGGGACCGTGAACGGGCTGATCCGCTTCGGCCCGCGCTCCATCAGCTGCGTATGGCTCTTCTCGATCTCTTCCATGCCGCCGATGCCTGAGCTGACGATTACGCCCACGTCGTCCGGGTCCATCTCAGACGGAACCAGGCCCGCCTGCGCCAGCGCCTGCTTGGAGGCGGCCAGGGCGAACTGGCAGTAGCGTCCGATGTGGCGGGCCGTCTTCCGGTCCATGTACTCCTCGGGGTTGAAGCCCTTCACCTCCCCCGCGATCTTGGTGTCGAAGCCGGTGGTATCGAAGTGAGTGATCGGGCCGATGCCTGAGGAGCCTTCGATCATGTTCGACCAGACGGTTTCGACGTCATTACCGATCGGCGTTATGAAGCCCATGCCGGTCACAGCCACGCGTCGACCGTTGGATTTGAAGTTCACGTATTGAGGATACGGACCCGGCGGCCTACGTCACATATTCACAGCGTTCAAAACGCAGCCCAAAGTTAGGACACGGTGTCCAAACTTAAGGTTCAGATCAACTTTCGAAGATCAAGCGCCAGCTGCAGGCGAAGGCGGCTCGCGGGGGTGTCCAGCTCACCGCCGAGGATCTCACGCAGCTTGTCCAGCCGGTACAGGACGGTGTGGCGGTGCAGGTTGAGGGCGATGGCGGCGTCCTTCACGGACCCATTGGCGAGGTAGGCCTCGAGCGTGTCGAGGAGCTGCTCACGGTTGCGGGCCTTGGGATCGAGGAGTGGCCCGAGGGTGTGGGCCACGAAGCGTTCCGCAAGGCGCGGATTTTGAGCCAGGACGAGGTGTGGGATCACCTCGTCGTGCTTGTGCGAGACGTCATCGGGCCGGAGCTTTCGCCCGGCTTCGATCGCTTGCTGAGCTTCCAGGTACGAGCGCGAGATGCCACGCAGGCCGGGGTGATAGCCGCCGATCCCCGCGCGAACCCGCGCCCGGGCCGAGCCTGATCGATTCACAGCTTCTTTGTGCAGCTGCGTCACGAAGTTTCGCGCTCCGTCCACGTGCGCCGGCGACTCGGCAGGCCAGAGCGTGACGAGCGTCGACGGATCGGTGACGTGATGGATTGCCCCGCGCGGGACATCGAGGGATGCGGCCACCTCGCCCAGAGCCTCCCCGCCGCGGGCGCCGTCGCTCTTGCCGACCACAAGCTTCGACACGACGGCCACGTAACCGGTGGCCGCGATCGGCATGTTGAGCGCCAACGCCTGCTTCTGGAGCTCCAGCTCGGAATCGAAGTTGTCACTGATCAAGGCGTGGAAGAGGCGGGCGCGAGCTCTCGTCCCGCGCTGCATGTGCTGCTCGCGCGCGTGCAGGTAAGTCTTGGTGACCTCGGCCGCCACCTGGTCGAGCGCCACGAAGACATAGTTGGCGGTGAGCATGATGGCCTCTGGCGTTGCGGCAGGGTGCCCACGCCACGCGCTCAGGATCGCGTCCCAGGCCACGCGAGCGGCAATGCGGTAGGCGGCGAGGATGGGCTCGACGGACTGGCTGCTGCGCGCCTGGAGAATGCCCAACTGGGCGACTCGTCGCAGCTCCTCCTGAGTGGCCGGCCGGGCCTCGCGAGCGGTGGCGAGGAACAGGTCGAGACCGGCCTCGCACGCCTTGGCGATGGCGTCGCGCCGGGGTGGGACGCCAGTGGAGTCGTCCCAGTGGACGACCGCCACGACGGCGCGGGCCATGTGACGCGCCATGCCGGCGCGACGATGCTCCAGCTCCGTGATCAGCGATGCGGGCAGTTGCGCCGCCGGCTTGGACTTCGCGGCTCGACTGAGATTAGGCCCTCAGGTCGAATCTGCTGCGGAGACCGGAGTCAAGTGCTCGGCGACTTGTACAAAAGCGATCGCCACACCGCCAAGGCCCATTCTGTGTCCTTCGGCGAATCTGAGATCAAAGCCGCTTGCACGTAAGAACCGCGACGAATCGTGTAGCCATACAGCGAATACTGGGTACGTTCTCTGCCCACTTCGGGATACCAGGATGCATAACGAACCTCGAGCCGGTCCTCGCTCCATTCCTCCACCCTTCCGTCTGGGCTCGGATTTGGCAACTCGCGCTTGATCCCGTCGAGCGTGGCTTCAGGCGCTTGATCGGCCGGCGGATGCCATACCGCGATCCAGAGCGTGCGTCCGGGAGCGACCAACTGCAGGTTGTGATCGACCACTCGGCTCAGATATTCGCCGTCGAGGTCGATCGACCGGCCAGAATACGGCCGGCCCGGCCGGCCTCCAATAGGTTCTTAACAGGCGGGCTTTCAGCTGTGGTTCTTGACGAAAGCCAGGATCCGGCGCCAGGCGTCGTCGGAGGGGTCCTTCCACTGCTCGAAGGTGCGGTCGAAGAAGCTGTGCGGCGCATCCTCGTAGATGTGCACCTCGTGCGGCACCTTCGCCACTGTGAGCTCTTTGTCAAAGGCGTTGAACACGTCCATTGGCGTGGCGGCATCGGCGCCCGCGACGAGCATCAGGAGCGGCGCCTTCATCTTCGAAACATAGGGCTCGCTCCTTGGCGGCCTGCCGTAGAAGCCGATCGCACCGTCGAGTCCCGGCTGCAGGGCGGACTGGTTCCACGAGCTCGAGCCGCCGAAACAGAAGCCGGTGGTGAATACCGACTTGACCGCGCCGCCGTCCTTCGATCGTAGGTAGCCGATCGCGGCCGCCACATCGGCTGCAATGTTTTCCTGGGTCGTCTTCTCGACATGCGGCATGAATTCGAATCTTTCAGAGCGATCGCCGATCCCGGCGGTCCGCCCGAAGTAATCGATCGCGACCGCGTCGATGCCGGCTTCGGCGAAACGCTGCGCCAGCTCCTTGTAGAAATGGTGCAGCCCCCGCACGTCGGGCAAGACCACCATGCCGGCGCCAGTCGGCTCGGAGGCGCGCGCGAAATACGCCATGAACTTGGTGCCATCCTCAGCCGTCAGGGTCATGTCACCGTGATCGGCGGCCGCGCCTCCGATCGGGGGCAGCGGCGGGCGGGCGTCGTCTGAATAGCACATGGTCGCTTCCTCCTAGTCGCTTGTTTGCTGGTAGCCGAACTTCCGCAGCTCGCGGCGGATCGTGTCAGCGGCGTGATCCATGACCGTGGGGTCGGGGTTTGGATCCTGGTTTCCGAAATCCAGGTCGTGAACGCCGCGAATCGGCACGACATGGAAATGGACGTGCGGCACCTCCAGCCCCGCCAGCATCACGCCGATCCGTGCCGGCTTGAAACCGGCCATCTGCGCCTTGCCGATCGATTGCGCAACCGTCGTGAGATGAGTCAGCAGGCTCGTATCGAGGTCGATCCAGTGATCGACCTCCTGGCGAGGGACGACCAGGGCATGCCCCGGGCGCAGCGGCCGGTTGGAGAGGAACACCACGCAGAGGTCGTCCTTCCAGACGAATCGGGCGGGCAGCTCACCGGCGATGACCCGTGAGAAAACCGAGCTCACGCCTACTTTCGAGGCTCCCAGTCGAAGTACCGAATCGCCACCACCAGTCCTGCCACGCCCCAGGCGCCGATGACCAGAAGGTCGTTGGTCTGCAACCCCGACCCGGTCAACTGGAAGAACGATTTGACCAGCGCGTCGGCGAAGTGGCGAATCGGGAAGATCTTGGAGACCAGGTCCAACCAGGCCGGTGGGTTGTTGAGTGGAACGAAGACGTTCGAGATGAATAGAAGGGGCAATACCGACGCGTTGACGATGGCCGGTGCCGCATCCGAAGTCGGAATCACGCTCGTAACCGCCACGCCCAGCGCGCAGAACGCGGCCGCTCCGACGACCAGCGCCAGGAGGAATGCGGGGAGTGTCGTGGTCGGCAGTGTTGCGCCATAGAAGGCGGCGCCAAAGGCGGCGCAGATGGCGACCAGCAGGACCGCGATCAAAACCGAATGCGCGATCTTGGCGAACATATAGGCCCACACCGGTAAAGGCGAGCCGCGTATCCGCTTGAGCGCGCCGGTGTCGCGCGCAATGCTGAGCGAGATCGCGATGTTGGTGTAACAGGCCGTGACCACCGAGAATGCGGCGATGGCCGGGACGTAGAACGTGGCCACTGTGATGGTGACGCCGTGAGCAACCTGCATCTTCCCGTTGCCGAAGAGCACCGAGAAAATGACCAGAAACATGATTGGGAAGACGAGGGTGAAGAAGGCCGAGATGGGGCTGCGGATGAAGGCCTTGTTGATGTAGACGATCTGCATCAACGCCCGCCGGAGATCGTTCATGGCTTGCTTGGAGCTCCGACGTCCTGGGTGATTTGCAGGTAGACGTCCTCGAGCGTTGGCCGGGCGACTTCGAGGCCCTCGAGTGAGATGCCTGCCTCGACCGCCCAGGAAGTCAATTCATAGAGTGTCCTGGTCGGGTCCATCGTTTCGAGCTCAATATCGTCGCCATCAGCCTTCGCGTGCGCTCGCAGCTGAGCCGGCATCTCGGGAGCGCCGGCTGGAAGCCGAAACTGGATTGTCGCCGCCGCCTTCTCGCGTCCGGCCAGCGTGTCGGGCGTACCCTCTGCCACCACCCTGCCCGCCGCGATGATCGCCACCCTGTCTGCGAGGTACTGGACCTCATCCATCGAATGCGAGGTCAAGAAGATGGTCTTGCCGAGACCGGCAAGGCCCTTGATCGTTTCCCAAGCGCTGCGGCGCGCGCCGGGGTCGAATCCGGTCGTTGGCTCGTCAAGGAACAAAACTCTGGGATCTCCGGCCAGCGCGATGGCCATGTCGAGGCGGCGCTGCTGGCCGCCTGACAGCTTGGTGACCCTCGAGTCGCGCTTCTCGATGAGGCCGACCAGCCCGATCACCTCGTCGCGAGGGCGAGGCTTTGGGTAAAAGCCGCGAAACATGTCGACGGTCTCCGCGACCGTCAGATAGGGATCCACACCTACGGTCTGGAGGACGATCCCCATCTGCTCCTTCAGCTTGCGATCGCCCCTCGCGGGATCGAAGCCGAGCACGGACACGTGTCCCGCGTCGCGGTGCCGGAACCCTTCCAGGATCTCGACCGTCGTCGTCTTGCCCGCGCCGTTCGGGCCCAACAGGGCGAAGACCTCTCCTTCGTTGACGGTGAGGCTGATGCCGCGAACCGCTTCGACCGGGCCATAGGACTTGCGAAGGTCGGTGATCTCGACGGCGACCGCCACGGAGCCGATCGTATCCGAACCAGGCTCAGCCGGCCGGCCAGAACTTTGACGGCAGCGCGATACCGAATGCCTCGCGGAAGCGCTCGGAGAATTCCTCGCCAGAGTAACGGTGCTCGATCGTTCCCACCTGCTCGACTGCATAGGTCGCCGCCAGCGACGCCACCGCACCGGCGGTGGGAACATCGAGGCCACGCAGCAGGCCAGCGACCAGGCCCGCCCGGTAGGCGTCGCCGGCACCGGTCGGATCATTCTCGACGCGCGCCGGCGCCGCCGCGATCGCGTGTGACTCCGCGCCGTGGTCGATGCGCGAGCCCTGCCTTCCCAGCGTCGTCACCACCAGCTCGGACAGCTCCTGAAGCCCGGCGAGGTCGCGTCCCGTGCGTTGCATGATCAGCTCCAGCTCGTAGTCGTTGCCGATCAGCACCCACGCACCGCGCGCACCGTCGACGAGGTCTTCGCCGGACATGTGCGGAAGCTGGTGCGCGGGGTCGAACACCCAGCGCACGCCCCGATCCCGGCACTCGCGAACCAGGCGCTGCATGGCGTCGGGCGCATTCGGGCCGACGATCACCGCCTCGGGATTCGGCACCGTGTCGTCGAGGCCAAGGCTGCCCGCAAGGTTCATGGCGCCGCCGTAATACCCGGTGATCTGGTTGTCGTCGAGGTCGGTGGTCGTAAAGCCGGTCGCCGAGATCTCATCCTCCATGAGCCGAAGGCCCCGGCAGTCGACTCCCAGCTTCTCGAGCCAGGCGCGGTATTCGACCGCGTCGGATCCAGCCGTCGCGAGGACGGCGCTGGGATAGCCGAGGAGCGCTAGGTTGTAGGCGTAGTTGCCCGCGACGCCGCCTCGTCGCTTCTTGAGGTTGTCGACCAGGAAGCTGAGATTGATGATGTGTGCCTTGTCGGGGAGGATGTGGTCCTTGAACTTCCCCTTGAAGCTCAGGATGTAGTCGAAGGCGATCGAGCCGGTGCACACGACGCTCACAGCCGAGCAAGGCTAACCGAAGGCGCTGGACAAAATGAAGGGCGCCACGTTGGCGCCCTTCTTGTCGGTGGTTGTGCTTACGCTGCCGCGCTGCGGCGCGAGGTCGACCGGCGGGTCGAGCGACGGGTCGTGCGGGCCTTCCGCGGCGCCGCGGCATGCCGTACCGGCAGCTCGCTTGCACGCTCCAGCCGGCTTGCGACCTGGGCGATGGTCTTGAACGATCCGTTGAAGATCTTCAGCGCCTGACTGGCGACTTCGCCCATCGGGTCCTGGCGCTTCGCCTGGACCTTGACCAGCTGCAGACCCTTGAGCACGATGCGCTCCGGGATCAGGTCGCCGGCCGCGCTCGATGCCGACTTGCTCGCCTGGTCCAGCTTCTTGACGATGCCCTTGACTGCGTCCTTGGCGGGCGCGGTCGCGGCGTTGAACTGGTTGGCGACCTGGCGGTTGAGCTTGCGCGCGGTCGGGGTGCCTTTGCGCTGCAGTCCCTTGACCTGCTTGCGGGCCGAACCCATGGGGTCCGATGCGACTTCCCTCGCCGCTCTCGCGGCGCCGAACGCTACCTCTTCGACCGTGGACGTGATGTCTGTGCTCATTTCTTCGAGCCTCCCTTGCTGAATTTCATTGACGCAGTGCATCATAACGCATTGCGTCAAACGTGTCAAGGGCCCGGGGTCAGGTCGTCGATGAGGCGTTCGGCAAACGCTCCGAACACGTCGTAGTGGGCAACCTTCCGTCGCTTCTCCGGCTGGATCCACTCCGGCCTCAGGCCATGCAGCCGGCCCCAGGACTCGAGGTTCGGGCGCAGCCCGATCACGTGCAGGAACGGCCGCTCGCGCATCACGCCCCGAATGGTGGAGCCGTGGTAGTGATCGAAGTTGCGGTGGACGGCGATGCCCCCAGCTTCCGCGAACGCAAGCGCCTCCTTGATCTGCCGGCGCTCGAAATACCGTACCTCCGGCGTCACTGCCGGGCGTCGGGGCAGATCGGCCTGTAGGCGCACATCGCGCATGGCCTGTTTGCGTTCTCGGGGCCGAGCGCAAAGTCACCGTTCGCGATGCGCCGCGATACCGCCGAGACGCGAGTCTCGACGGCCGCATCGTCGGCCGTGACCTCGATCTCGCGCGCGCGTCGCAGATCGAAGAGGACCAGCCGAGGATTCGCGCCGCCCGGCAGAAGCCCGCGCCCGGCCGCGAGCGCATAAAGGCGGAGCTGAGTCGTGTATGCGTCGATGAGCGCGGCGTCCATCGTGGCGTTCGTCTTGTAATCCACAAGAACCGTGCGGCCATCAAGCGCGCAGATCCGGTCCACGATGCCGCGCACCCTGGTGCCCCCGACGCGCAGGTTGAACTCGACCTCCACCCCGAGCGTTCGCGCCGCGGCCAGCGGTTGTGCGAGGTATCCGCGAAGCATCTCCCTTCCCGCCTCTGGTCCCTCATAGAGGGCCAGCAGGTCGCCGCCGGCCGAATGCCACGCCGCCAGCGCGGCATGCACAGCCGCGCCGGCATGCACAGCCGCGCCGAGCTCCGTCGAATTGGTCGCCCGCGCGAATCGCGGCAGCAGCTCGTCGGGAGGCGCGGGCACGCGCCACACCTGGCTGAACCGATAGCGCACGGGGCAGATCTCGAAGTCGTGGAGCTGGGAGAAGCTGAGCTTGATGTCGGGTGCGGCCGCGGCAGGCACCGCAGCACGACGCGGCTGGATGGCTTCGATGCGATCGAGCACCGCCATCACGAGCTCCGACCCGTCGGCGGCGGCGCCGTTGGCAGGCCGGGGGACCGGGAGCTCGAGCTGCTCGGCCTCGACGACGTTCGCCGACTCCGGGTGCGCAAGCGCCCAGCTGAGGATCTCGGCGAAATGGTCCTGGTCACCCATCTCCACCTCGCGCGCCGACTGCTCCTCCCGGGTGGCGGTGACGTAGAGGAGATCCTTGGTGCGAGTGAGGCCCACGTACACGATTCGCCTCCGCTCGCCGATCGCGAGCTTGACGGCAGGTTCGCCTGGTGAGGTCGCCTGGTAGCGCGGGTGCTTCTCGCCGCGCCAGTTCTTCATCACAAAACCCAGACCGTCGGGGTCGAAGAAGAGCCGCTCGGTGTCGCGGGCCCGCGCGGGCCGCAGGTTGACCAGGAACACGACCGGGAACTCGAGGCCCTTGGCGGCGTGGATGGTGAGCAGCGACACGGCGTCGGCGGTGGCCGACTCGTCCGCCGCCTCTCCCACCGGCAGCTCGGCATCGATGACCTGGTCGAGGTGACGAACGAAGTCGCCGATGCCCGCGAGCGCGAGCTCGCGTTCGAAGCGAGACGCCAGCTGGAAGACCTTGCGCAGGTTCAGCAGCGCGCGGGGGCTGCCGTCTCGCTGCGCGCGCAGCTCTGCCCAGCGAAGGTACCCAGTCTCCTCCAGGAGCCGGTTCAGGATGTCCGCCACGGTCAATGCATCGCGTAGGCGGCCGATGCGATCGGTGAGGTCGACCAGCGCCACCGCGCGTTCCGCCACCTTCGGCTCCATCTCCGGGAACCCTTCGACCCGCGACGCCTCGAAGCAATCGCGCAGGCGCATGCCATGGCGGCCGAATCGCCTGGCGGCCATGCGGTAGAGGCCGCGATCGGCCAGGCGCACGATCGGCCCCTGCAGCACGCGCACCAGCGCTCCGTCGTCCATCGGGTTCTCGGTGAGGCGGAGCATCGCCAGCACGTCCTTGATCTCCTGGCGGTCGAAGAAACCCGAGCCGCCGCTCGTCAGATACGGAATGCCCTGGCGCCGGAGCTCGTCCTCGAAGTCTCGGGGGAGCATGCGGATCGAGTGGGCCAGGATGGCGATGTCCGAGAAGGGGCGGCCGCCGCGATACAGCCGCCTGATGGTCTCGGCCACCGAGCGCGCCTCGGTCCGCGAGTCTGGCGCCATGACCACAGTCACCGGCCAGCTGCCGGCGCCGCGCGTGGCGACGAGGTCGGGCTCGTCCGCGAAATCATGATCGCGCCGGATGAACGCCGTGGCGCAATCGAGGATCTCCTGGAACGATCGCCGGTTGTGCGTGAGCGGGAGTCGCTTGCCCCCAAACCGGCTGCGGATGTTCTCGATCTCGGCGTCGCGCCAGCCATAGATCGACTGCTTCGCGTCGCCGACCACGGCCACGTTCCCGAAGTCGTCCGCGGCCAGGAGCCGGATGAGGTCGATCTGGATCCGGTTCGTGTCCTGGAACTCGTCGACCAGCAGATAGCGGAATCGTTCGCGGCAGCGCCGGCGGAACTCGGGCACTCGCTCGAGGGCATCGATCACCTCGAGGATCAGGTCGTCGAAATCGCGCAGCCGGTTCGCCGCGAGCGCTTCCTCGTACGTCTGGTACACGAGATGAAGGACCTCGATCGCCTCCAGCTCCGCGTGCGCGGCCTGGCGCGCGGTGGCATCGTCCGCAGAGTCCCAGTGCTGAGCGTGCAGCTCGAGGGCACGTTTGCGGAAGCGCACCGGCGTGATGCCTCGGCCCTTCAGCTTGAGCAGGAATCGGAGCCCCGAGCGGAGGAGCTCGTCCAGGTCGTCGACGCTCAGAGCCGTGAAGGAGTCAGGATCGAGTGGGGCGGCCTCGCCGCTGCGCAGGCGAGCCACCAACCGCTGCTCGAAGAGCCGCTGCCCGGTTTCGTCGAGCACCTTGAGCTCGCGGGGCGACCCGACCAGGTAAGCGAACTCGTCGAGAAGGCGGGAGCAGATGCCATGGAATGTCCCGATCCAGGCGCCGTCGAGGACCTCTGGTCCGAGATCGGGCCGGCGCGCCATCAGCTCATCGGTGATGCGTGTCCTCAGCTCGTCGGCGGCGCGATCGTTGAAGGTGACGGCCAGGATCTGGCCTGCGGGCACTCGATGCTCGACCAACCAGCAGAAGCGTTCGGTCGCGGTGGCGGTCTTGCCCGTGCCCGGTCCCGCCGCGATTAGAAAAGCGCCCTCTGGACCGGCGTGCGCGGCCGCAATCTGCTCGGGGCTCAGGGTTCGGGTTGGCCCGGCGATCATTCCGGCGGCGCCCCCCCATACGGACAGATCGCCGCGTGCGGGCAGGAGGAGAAGCGTGAGATGCACGTGCCCGCGAGGTCGCGCGGCGCCGGCTCGAAATGGCCGCCCTTGATGCGCGAGATGGCCTGCAGAACGATGTCGCGGCTGCGCTCGAGGTCGGCCGGCTCGAGCACCTTTTCGCGGTACTCCTTGAGGCCCGCCGGCCGGCCCACGGTGAAGATGTCCTGCCGCATCGAACCCCAGACCCAATCCTTCGGGTACCACAGCGACAGGAATCGCGGCCGAAATCCGAGCGGTTTGCCCTCGTCGTCGAATCCGAACTTGCACGCCAGGTAGTACAGGGCGAGCTGCACGTCGTACATCTCGGGGCCGAAGTACATCTCGTACGCCCACCGCATCGCCTTGCCCGCGCCCGTCTTGTAGTCGATGACCTCGACCTCGCCGTCTCCGACGTCGTTGACTCGGTCGATCTTGCCCACGATGTCCGCCCCGTCCAGCTGCAGGTGGAAGCGTTGCTCGAGCGCGAGCGTCCCCAGCCGTCGGATGTGCTGCATGCCGGTGACGAAGCGGATGTAGTTTTCGAGCAGCGAACGCACCTGCTTTTCCTCTCGCCTGCGGTCGAGGGTTGCCTCCATGCGAGACAGGTAGCCGTCGAGGTGCTTCTGCAGCACGGTCTCGAGCCACCCCCTCTGGCCTTCCGCCTCCAGCGGCCGCCACTCGACTTCGTTGGCGTGGAAGTCCTCCAGCACCTCGTGCAGGAAGCCGCCGCGCTCCATCGCCACGGACCTGGGCTCCTCGGCGAGGCCAGGGTGATGGTTGTACCAGTAGAGGCGCGGGCATTTCAGATAGTCGTTGAGGGTGGTCGGACTGAAGTGGTCGATCTCCACGTGGTCCGGATTGCGCTCGCCGCCATAGGGTTCGAACGGCTCGCCGGCGTCGCGATCTGCGATGAAGCTGACGTCGAGGCCGAGCGCTGCCGCCTGGGCGGCCATCGCGTCCGTGACGGTTTCGCGGTGGGCGGCGATGAGCACCTCCGCTTCGCGCGCGAGCAGCACGTCCGCCGGCTCGAGGCGGGCTGAGGCACGTGTGAGCTCTTTCATCTCCGCGACCGGGGCCGCCATGGCGAGGAACACAGATGGGCCGGCCTGGCGCAGGTAACTATCGGCATAAGCCAGGTACACGCGCTTGGCGCGCGTCATAATCCTTCGAGCCACGCCCGGTCCTCCACGTCCAGCAGTGGATGCGGCCGGGCTTCCGAGGGGAACAGGCCGTGGGCGAATCCTGCTGCGAAGACGACCTGGAACTCGAGACCCTTGGCCTGGTGGACGGTCATCACCTGCACGGCGTCGCGCCGAGCGGATGCCGGCTCGGCATCGTCGGCGGCGCCGGACAGCAGCGCGTCGAGCGACCCGCTGAGGTCGGACAGCAGCGGCTTCGACCCATGGAGCCTTTCGTGCACCTCCTCCACCGCCTCGAGTCCGTCGATGGTCGCGCGCAGGTCGGCCATCGCCTCGGTGCGCTGCTCGGCCTGGAGCTCGAGCGCGAGCAGCTTGCCCATGGCGCCGTCCTCGATGAGCACCGAGTAAGCGAGGCTGGCCAGCGGCAGCTTCTTCGCACGGTCGAGCAAGCGATATCGGGCGGACATCGCCGCGTGGAGGGCATCAAGCTCCGACTCGGTGAGGTACTCGTAGTAATCAGGTGGAGTTGGTGGTTCGGCGGGCGCCTCGCCCCCCCATGGGAGCGGATACCGCTGGGGATCCCGAGCAGCCAGCACGTACATCAGCCGCCGCATCACGCGGGTGAGGGGCCGCGCCTGCTCGAACGCGTGCGCGCGCAAACGGCTCACGGTCCGCGACCCGACGCCGCCAAGGCTCGACGCAAGCGCGCTCTCGAACGCCGCGGGGTCGTCCGGCTTGCGGAGCGATTCGAGGTAGCCGACCAGGAAGCGAACGACCTCGTTGCGGGCGGTCGCCCCGGATCCGCGCACTTCATAAGGAAGGTCGAGGGCGCGCAGCGCTTCCTCGAACGGCGCACCCAACGCTGTCGTGCTTCGAAGGAGAATCGCGAAGTCGTCATATCGCAGGTCGGGGAACGCGGTGTGGATCCGCTTGATCTCGCGGGCGCAGAAGAAGGCCTCGTCGAGCGCGTCCCCTTCGTGCGCGACGACCACCGGAGGAGGCGAGGCCCCAGCCACCGAGCGGAGATCGCGCCGGGCGCGGCCGGGCTGGGTGGCCCCTAGCAAGCGCTCGCCGGCGTCGAGCGCCTCCTGTGAGCAGCGCCAGCACTCGTCGAGGGTGAGGGTGCCGGCGCCATAGACCGCGGGGAAGTCGATGCCCAGCAAGCGCGGGACCGTACCGCGAAAGCCATAGATGGATTGGTCCGGGTCGCCGACGACCACCAGGCGTGGACGCGCCGCGGGCGGCGCCAGCAGCTGCAGGAGCTGGAACTGCGCCGGATCGACGTCCTGGAACTCGTCCACGAGGATGAGGCGGAACTTCGATCGGAGCTGGTCGCAGAGCTCGTCGTTTGACTGCAGCAGCTCGATGGCGCCGGTGATGAGGTCGCGGAAATCGACCATGCCGGCTGCGCTCAGCCGCTGCTGGTATGACTTGTAGGCAGCCGCCAACGCGCGCAGACGATCGCTGCCGCGGGCCTCGGTCGCCAGCACCAGCGCGTCAGGGTGCACGAGGTTCTGTTTCATCAAAGCCACGAATCCGAGCAGGTCGCGAGCGAACGCATCAGACCCGCGGACGCCGATCAACTCGCCCAGCACACCCGGATCGATGTGTGCCAGCACGTCGCGCATCACGATCGATTCCTGAAAGCTGTTGAGCAGCATCCGGCGCGGATCGGGCGCGTGATCGCGCAGGACACGCCAGCAGAAGCTGTGGAAGGTGGAGATCCAGGCCTCCCCGTAGTCGTCCTTCAGCCGTTCATCGATGCGCCGTCCGATCTCGGCGGCCGCCCCGGTCGAAAACGTGAGCGCCAGGATCTGGTCGCGCCCGGCGACGTGTTCGAGCACGGCCTGCTCGTACAGGTCGACCAGCGCGCGCGTCTTCCCGGTGCCCGGCCCCGCGAGAACTCGGAGCGGCCCCTTGATGTCGTGGATGTCGAGTGGCAAAGCGTCTACCTCTGGTTGGTCGGGCGCTTCGATTATGCGGGTGCCCGAGTCCTGAGTTCAGCCCCGGGTGTTAACGCCTCTCCAGGCTCACGCCGCGCTCGCCAGGCTTCGAAGACCAGCGCCGCCAGCAGCGCGACCTCGACCAGCGGCCATCGGTCGAGGTGCAGGGCGATGCCGGTCGACGCCATGAACGGGCTCGCAAGGAGCCAGCCGGCCGCGAGCGGCAAACGCCAGGCCAGGGCCGGCCGTTCCTGCCACACCATCCAGGCAACTGCACCGAGCAGGCAAAGATCGGAGCCGTGCAGGTATGGAGCCACCAACAGCGACCCCAGCGTGCCTGCCGCGATGACGAGGCCCGGCGACTCCCGCAATCGGTACGCGGTCGTCAGGCTGGCGGCGACGATCAATACCCGCAGCCCGATTGCAAGTGCGCCGCTCACCCCAAAAGCACCCTCGAGGGTGAGGAAATTCGCACCCGGCGGCAGCAGTCCGCTGACCTGGCGGACGTAGAGCTCGGTTCCGGGTGCGCCCATGGTCACGAACGTGAGGACCCCAACGAGGGCGCTTGCCGCCGACAGCACCAGGAAGATTCGGTACCGGCCTGCCACCAACAGAGCGAAGGGCACGACGAACGCGGTGTTGGGCTTCAAGAGCAACAATGCCAGCGCGCCGCCGCCAAAAAGGTTGTGACGTTCGCGAGCTGATCGCCACGCCACGACCACCCCCGCCGCCACGAGCGGCACGACCTGGCCCAGGTGGATGGCGTGCAGAACCCACCAGGGCGCGAGGACCGCCGCGGCTGTGACCCAGCGCCACAGTCCGCGCTCGCGCGAGGCCCAGAGCAGCGCAAGAGCGAGCGCTATGAAGTTGAACGTGGCCCAGACGTAGTAAGCGGGCCAGTACCGCAGCGGTGCGAGCAGCGCGGCGAGCCAGGCCACCGGTGGCGGGCTGAGGAAGGGTTGGGTTGCCTGGTCTGGCACCAGGTTCCGCTGCTCGTCCGCGACCAGGGCCTGGTCGTAAATGTGGGCCCACCCATCGTGCAGGCCGACGCGAGCCGCCGCTTCGTACGTGTGGAAGTCGATGCCGATGGGCTCGGTACGGTTCCAGAAGTCGAGCGCGAGCGCGATCAGCACCGCGGCCAGGGCCAGCAGTATCCAAAGGCGCCGGGCGGTGGTCACGTTCCGACCGTACAGCAATATAGGCGGACGCCATGTCGACACCCGCGGTGACCCTCCGCACGCCAAATCCGCTGGTGATCGGCGCGCTCGCCGCGGCGCCGATTCTCCTGGCGCACGTGCCCTCGTTCTTCCATCGGCTCCTCGATGGCGACGAGGCGATCTACGCATCGATCGCGGCGCTCATGAATGGCGGTGCGCCGCTCTACGCCGAAGGCGGGGTGGACAACAAGCCGCCCGGCATCTTCTGGGTCTATTCGGCCACGTTCCGCGTATTCGGCACGTATCAGATGACGGCGGTGCATGCGGGCGGTCTGGTGGTCGTCGCGGCTACTTGCCTTCTCATCTTCCTGGCCGGGCGGCAACTGGCCGGCACGCGAGCGGGCGTGCTCGCCGCGATCTTCTACGGGGTCATGACCGGCGCCGGCAACCCGCGCCTGCTGGCCGCCAACACCGAGGTGTTCATGATGCTGCCGCTCACGGCCTCGCTCCTACTCATGCTCCGGCGCCGGTGGCTGTGGTCAGGAGCTCTGCTCGCGGTTGCCGGCGCCTTCAGGCAATCAGCCGCCGTCGACGTCCTGCTGCTGCCGATCGCGGTCGTCTACCTCGAGCCCGCTCCAACGCGCTTGCGTGCGGCGGCGCTGTTTGTCGGCGGTCTCGCGGTCGGACTGCTGGCCGGCGCGGGATTCCTGGCGTTGACCGGCTCGCTTTCCGGCTTCTGGCGCTGGACGGTCGGAATCTTGACCCAATACGCGAGCAGCAACTGGACCGCCGCCCTCGTGCTGGCGCGCGCGCGGGACAGCCTGGTCCCCTTCGTGCTCGACACGGCCGTGCTGTGGGTGGCCGCGATCGCGTGGGCCGTGCGTTGGAGAAGGGTGGATCCAGGCCAGCGGCTCGTGATCGCCTGGCTGGTGTTGTCGTTGCTCGGGTCGCTCGCCGGCGGCCATCTTTCGTGGCACTACTTCATCCAGGTCATGGGGCCTCTGGCGTTGCTGTCCGCGTTTGCAATCGACAGCGCGCTACGCACGCCGCTTCGGAAGCGGGTGGCCGCAATCGTCGCGATCGGCGTCGCCGTGCCCGCGCTCGCATGGGGCGCCTATGACGTTGCCGCCGACCCGCTGACATACGACTGGAGCCCGCCCATCGCCCAGCACGAGCTGGTCGCCGCTTACATCCGCGACCACACCAAACCAGGCGACCGCGTGTTCGTTTGGGGAAACTGGCCCGCTCTTTACGTGGAGTCCGACCGGCAGATGGCAAGCCGTTTCCCGGGCTTTCTACGCGGGTTCGCTCGCGGTTCTGGCCTGCCCCCGAACAACTGGGACACGGCGCCGGACGTCTGGCCGGAGCTGAAGGCCGACCTCGGGCGCAACCCTCCCGCGTTGATCGTCGACACCGCCGCCGCGGGCTGGAGCGACTTCGCGACGTACCCGATGCGCAACTATCCGGTGCTCCAGGACCTGGTGAGCACGAAGTACCACCTGGTGGCGACCGTCGATGGTGTCGCGATCTACGCGCTCAACCCCTAAGGGGGCGTAGGCAACGGCGGAGGCGTGGGCAATGCTGCCGGTGGAGTCGGAATCGTGACCGGCGGCACCGAAACTTTGACCGGGAGCGAGGGGCTGGGCGCCGGTGGCGCGGACGGCAGTGTGATCGGCGCGGTGCCGGTGATCGGCCCGATCGGGGATTTGGGGAGTGGGATCGCCGGTCCGGCGGCCGGCGGAGTCACGCCAAGGCGCCCTCGGTCGGCCTGCGTCAAGTGGGCCGGGGACGGCGAGTGGCTGACGAGGACTGAAGCTGTCACCACGCCCGCCGCCACGATCACGCTCGCTTGCGCCACCTGGTCCACCGCCGGTGGCAGATGCCGCAAGAAATCGATGAGCCGGCGACCTCCAACCCAAATCGCCAGGAAATAGATGACCTTGCGTGTCGTGGTCTTGCCATGCTCGACATGAGCGCTGACCGTGGCCATGGCGACCTGCAGCATTCGCTTGACGGCGTCCTCGTGCACGCCGAGGTGTTCTGCGATTTCTTTGTTCGCGAGCCCACCGAAGTAAGCAAGCTTGACCGCCTGCTTTTGGCTGGACGGCAGCGCATTCAGCGCTTCGTCCACAGCCTGGCGGATCATTGCGGCCGAGAAGTCGTTCCAGGGCAATGATCGATCGGGTGGACTCGTCGTCCCCTCGATCATCAGCTTCTTCAGGCCCCTGTGAGCACCATTGATGCGGCGCCGGTCGAACGGCGGCCGGCGTGTCCCAGTCATCAGCCACGTGCGCCACGCATCACTCGCCTCGGCCGGCAGCACGATGAAATCGGCTTCCTTGGCCGACGGGGTCTCGCCACCGCCGGCCTCGCCCGAACCGCGAGGAGCGGCCAGCCAACTCGATAATCGATCTCGCGGTAATCCCATTGATCCGTAACAGACAACTTCCGAACGACGGCTTCTACCCGACGCGGTAAAGAGCTGTTAATCCGGTGACGGTCGAGAGGGGCGCTTGATCTCGAGCACGCGCGGCTCCTCCGCCGCGATTGCCAGCAGGCTGTCAAACAGCTTCAGCGCGTCGTCGCCGGTGGGGGCCTCCGCGAGTCGAATGTACGCTGAGGCTCCGTTGGGAAACACGAAGGTGGGGGTTCCGAACACCCCATGAGTGGCAACTGCGTGCCTGTGGTCGCGCGCCAGCGCGTCGAGGATGCTGGGGTCGTCGAGATCGCGTCGAAAACGCTCGAGCTCCAGACCCGATTCCTCTGCGACCTGCGCGACCACCTTGGAGTCGTCTATATCGAGCCGGTCTTGGTGCCGAGCAGTCAGGAGGCTGGCATGGAAGGGGGCGAAGCGATCCTGTCGTCGGGCGGCCTCCGCGGCTTTGAACGCAAGGCGGCCACGCACCCTCTCGGCCGCGGGCGCAGCCCACGCGGTCCAGCCCTCTTCTTTCGAGTTCACCTGGGTCAGAGAGAAGTACCGCCAGCGAACGTCGGTTGGACGCTCGGCGGCCACGTTCGCGAGCAGCAGTGACGCTCTGTAAACGAACGGGCAGAGATAGTCGTAATAGAGCTCGAACTCCATGAGGCCTGATGGTGGAACGCGAGCGGTGCTCACCCGTATTCCCGAGAGCTGGGGATGGATGGCTCCGGACCTCCTCCGCCGCCTGCTTCCGTTCGCTGCGGTCGTGGCTGTGGTCGAGATCGTCTGGCGGCCTTCATGGCTTGGCTTCTCGGCCGGCAGGCTCGGTGCACAGCTCGTGTTCGCTGGAGTGGCCGCGCCGGGGCTGTTCGTGGCGGCGACGTTCGTGCAGCTGTGGCTGGCCCGACGGCGCGGCGCTCTGAGCGTTCCGGCTGGAAGCGACGACGCGGCGTTCCAGGCCGGCTTTTACGTTCTCAACGGCCCGATCGAGGAGGCATTCTTTCGAGGGTTGGTCCAGGGCGGGCTCGGCATCGCGCTGGGCGCGCCGGTGGGTTTTGTCGTCGGCACCGCCTCTTACGTCCTCTATCACCGGCTGGGCTGGCCCTGGGCCGAGACCCTGGCGACGGCGCTCGCGGGCATTCCCCTGGGCCTGGCGTTCTGGCTCCTTCCGGGCCCGCCATCGCTGCTGGGGGTCTCGATCGCCCACATCGCGGCCACCTGCGGCTTTCTCGGCCCCGGCCCGTACCTCCTCAAGAAGCTCCATCTCCTCTAGTGGAGCTGGACCCACAACAGCGGCGAACCCTGACCTGGGCAGGCCTGGCAGTGGTGCTCACCGCGTTCGATGGTTCCGTGCTCGTTCTGGCTCTGCCGGCGATCGCGGGCGAGTTTCATGCCCGCGTCCCGGCGCTCTCGAACCTCGGCTCGGTCCTCGCCCTGGGTGGTCTTGGCGCTCTACCCCTCGCGACGCTGGCCGACCGCTTCGGCCGGAGGCGGCTGATCGCCTTCGGCGTCGCCGGGTTTTCGATCGCCAATTTCGCCAGCGCGTTTGCCCCGTCTCTGGAGACGCTGGCGGTGCTCCGGCTCATCGCCGTCTGCTTCGAAGTCCTGGTCGGCGGGGTGGCCACCGCCCTGATCGTCGAAGAGGCGCCTGCCGGGCGCCGAGGCCAGGCGGTGAGCGTGCTCGCGGTGCTCAGCGGCGCAGGCACCGGGCTCACCGTCATCGCCTACCCGGTCGTCGCGCCCCACTGGCGCTGGCTCTTCCTGGCGGGCGGAATCGGATTGGTGGCGGCTCCGCTGATCTGGATGCGATTGCCTGAAGGACGCGCGTGGCAGCGAGCACGCTTTTCTGGCTCGGCGCTGCGACTCCTCATCCAGCCTGCTTGGCGCCGCCGCCTGTTCGTGATCGCCGGCATCACGGCGCTGCTAGCCGTACTCCTCGAACCAGCGGGCCTGCTGTTCACTCTGTTCGCGAGCCAGGTCCTGCACATGAGCCCGGTCGGGATCAGCGAGCTGATCGTCGTTTCCGGCGTGGCCGGCGGAGCGTCTTACGTGGCAGGGGGTTTCCTGACCGACCGATTCGGCCGCCGCGGCCCAGGCACGGCGCTCACCGCAGCCACTGCGATGTCCGCAGGCCTCAGCTTCATCGGCGGGACTCCGGTCTTCGTGATCGGCAACGTGCTGTGGAGCTCATTCGCCAGCGCGGCCACACCCGTCTTTGGGTCGTGGACGGCAGAGCTTTTTCCGACCCGGGCCAGGGCGACGGCCGAGGCCATGGGATCGGTCGCGGCGGCGGTCGGAAGCGTGGCCGGGCTGCAGGTGGTGGGTCTGCTCTCGCAATCCGTCGGGCTTGGGACCGCCCTGGGCTTGACCGGCATCGTCGCCTTCGCCGGGTCGGCTCTCTTGCTCCTCCTGCCCGAGACCCGCGGCTCCCCTTTGCCCGATTAGCCGGGCATTTGACGGACTTTCCAGGCGGTGCTACGTTTCGTGGCGGTATATCGGTCGCATATCGGTCGATGGCCCGAATTGGGGAGGGACGACGGGGGTTGGTCTCGCAAGCTCGCGCGCTGGGGGCCGGTCGTACGCAGAGCTTGGTCCCACACGTCGCACGCTCGCATAGCGAGGAAGCCTACCTTCGGATTCGAGACCGCATCGTGTGCCTCGACATGCCGCCTGGATCGGTGGTGGAGGAGGGGCGCCTGCGCGACGAGCTCGACATCGGGCGCACGCCGATCCGGGAGGCGCTCCAGCGCCTCGCTTGGGAAAACCTGGTTCGAAGCGTGCCTCACCGAGGGACCTTCGTCACCGACGTCAACATCACCGACTTGGCGCGCATCACCGAGGTTCGTGTCGTCCTCGAGGGCCACGCGGCGAGGCTGGCCGCCGAGCGCGGCACGGCCACCGACCGGGCGGCGATCGGCGACCTCCTCGAGCGTCTTGATCGGGTCGAGCTCACCAACCAGCGCGAGCTCATGCAGCTGGACCAGGAGATCCACCGCCAGATCTATCGCTCGGCGCGCAACCCGTTTCTCGAAAACACGCTGGACCGGTACTTCAATCTCAGCCTGCGGCTGTGGTACCTGGTCCTCGACCGGGGCGTGCGACTGCGCGAAGCGGTCGAAGAGCACGTCGAGCTGCTGCGGGCGATCCTCGGCGGCGATGGCCAGCGCGCCGACGAATGCATGCAGCGGCACGTCATCGGGTTCGAGCGGGAAATTCGCAAAGTGTTGGTGGAGCGATAACTGATGCCCAGGATCTTTTTCGCCACCGACCTGCACGGGTCCGAGATGTGCTGGCGCAAGTTCTTGAACGCGGCCAAGTTCTATGAGGCCGAGATCCTCATCTGCGGCGGCGACATGACGGGCAAGGCGATGATCCCGATCGTCGAGGAGAACGGCCACTACACGGTGACCATCGCCGCCGACCGCCAGGTGGTCTCGGCCGACCAGGTCGGCGATATCGAGAACCAGATCCGGCGGAAGGGCTACTACCCGCTGCATGTGACTCCCGAACGCTTGCAGGAGCTGGACGAGGACGCGGAGAAGCGGAAGGAGTGCTTCCAGGAGATCATGTTGGACGGCGTCCGGCGCTGGATGAACATGGCTGGGGAGAAGCTGCGCGGCTCCGGTGTGCGTGTCTTCGTGTGCCCGGGAAACGACGACGAGATGGAGGTGGACGACGTCGTCCGGGAATCCGACATGGTCGAGTTGGGCGAAGGCCAGGTGGTGGAGATCGAAGGTTTCAAGATGATCTCGACCGGTTGGTCCAACCACACGCCGTGGAACACCCACCGAGAGGAGACTGAGCAGAAGCTGGGCGAGCGGATCGAGGCGATGGCGCGCAACGTCAGTGATTTCTCGCACGCAATCTTCAACCTTCACTGCCCGCCTTACCGCTCGGGCCTGGACGAGGCGCCCGCCATCGACGCCGACCTCAAGCTGCTGCATGGCGGCCGGGCGCTGCGCCCGGTCGGCTCCACCGCAGTCCGCCAGATAATCGACAAGCACCAGCCGCTGCTGTCGCTGCACGGACACATCCACGAGAGCAAGGGCGCGGTCAAGCTCGGCAAGACGCTTGCCATCAACCCCGGCAGCGCCTACGAGGAGGGAATCCTCATGGCCGCCGTGATCAACCTCGATGCCAAGAAGGGCATCAAGAGCTATCAGCTGGTCAACGGGTAACGCGGAAGAGGAGAAGGAGAAAAAAGATGGCTGAAACAACGATGGGCTCGGCCGGTTCGCGGCCGACGCTGTTCCTGCGCAACGCGACCGGACTGGTCAAGGCCTGGTCGACGTTCGATGCCTTTGTTTATTCGTTCTGGTCCGTAAACCTGATCACGCTCGGCCTGTACGGCATGTCGTACGCCTATACAGTTCCGGACGGCCAGGTGCTCGCCGCGATCCTGCTGTTCGGCGTGCTTTGCACTTTCCTCGTCGTCACGTACTCAATGTTGGTGAGCGTCATGCCCCGCACGGGCGGTGACTACGCCTGGCAGAGCCGCGTGCTCGGGGGCGGACTTGGTTTCGTCCTATCCATGACCGGCTGGTGGTTCACGCTGTTCCTCTGGGCGCCGATTTACGCGAACATCCTGGTGGTCCAGTTCTTCTCTCCCCTCGCGTACACGCTTGGCTGGACCAGCGTCGCCACGTTCTTCACCAGCCAGACCGGCATCTTCGTCTCGTGCCTGATCGTTCTGGCCTTCGTGAGCATTGTCGTCACGATGGGCATGGAGACCTACGCGCGCATCCAGAAGATCTGCTTCTGGATCGGTATCGGCGGCCTGGTGGTCGTGTGCGGGCTGCTCTTGTTCGCGAGTCCCCAGGACTTCCAGAATGCCTTCAACCGCGAGGCCACCAGCATCTTCGGCGCGCCCGCCAATGCTTATCAGGGAACGATCGACGCAGCCAGCAAGACATTCGCCGGCTCGAGCTTCGGATCGCTGGCATTCGGTCCGCTGCTGCTTCTGCTCCCCTGGTTGGCTTTCTACCTGCTGTGGCCCAACTGGGGCGCCACCCTGTACGGCGAGGTCCGCGGAGCCAAGGACATCCGCAAGCCGTTCTGGAGCATGTTCTGGGGGCTTTGGGTCACGGTGGCTCTGGTTGCGTTCGTCGTGATCTTGATCAACAAGACCATTGGTTGGAACTTCTATCAGTCAGCCAATGCGGCTTACTGGAACAACTTGTTCGCAGTCCAGGGCGCGGTTGCCCCGCCCGTTCCGATCTGGCCATATCCCGTGATGTTTGCGGGATTCCTGGTCAACAGCCACCTCTTCCAGGCCCTGCTGATCATCGTCATGGGCCTGTGGTTCTTCGGCTGGGCCGGAACCCTGTTCCTTTCGTCGACCCGAGTCATCTTCGCCGCCGCGTTCGATCGAGTGCTGCCGTCATGGGCGGCCAACATCTCGGCCAAGCGACGCGTGCCGTACGGCGCATTGGTTCTGATGATCGTGCCGTCGATCGTGATCAGCGCGATCTACGCCTACAAGCCGGACTTCACCAGCGTATTTCTGGATGCTACCGCGGTGCTTGCTCTGACCTTCCTCGCGACGGTGGTTGCAGCCGTCGTCCTGCCCTGGAGGCGCAAGGACCTCTACGACGCCTCGCCGGTCGCCCGGTACAAGGTCGCCGGGGTGCCCCTGATCACGGTCGTCGGTGTGATCACCGGATTGTTCTTGCTCTTCATGCTCTACGAGTGGTCTTTCAACGGCGACAACCTCTACGGGACCTCGCTCCAGAAGACGCCCAACTCTGTCATCTACTTCATCGCGACCTACGTCGTGGCCGTCGTCATCTACGTCGTCGCCTTCTATGTCAGGCGGCGGCAGGGAATCGACCTCAACCGCATCCATCACGAGATTCCGGTTGAATAGAAGCTCTACGGCCTCCGCGCGCAAGCGCGGAGGCCACTCTTTCTAACCCATGCTGGAATACACCCTTCGCACCTACCAGAGCCCGACCCGTCTCGTCCAGCGCCTTGGCGCCATTCGCGAATTGGGGACCGAGGCTGGGCTGCTTGGCATCCGGCGGCCGCTGCTCGTCACCGATCCCGGCGTCAAAGCGGCGGGCTTGCTGGACACCGCACTCGAGGTCCTGCGCGGCGCGGACTGCGAGCCGGTCGTGTTCGATCGGGTGCGCGCCAACCCAGGTGTCGACCTGGTCGATGCCGGCGCCGCCGAGTATCACTCGCAGGGCTGCGACGGCCTGGTCGCGATCGGAGGCGGCAGCTCGATCGACACCGCCAAGGGGATCGGCGTCGTGGCCGCTCACGAGGGCAGCATCCTCGGGTACGAATGGGGCCACAGCCCGATCGCGAAACGCATCCCACCCCTGATCGCCGTGCCGACCACCGCCGGGACCGGCAGCGAGGTGACGCTCTGGGCGGTGATCACCGACCCGAAGCGAAAGATCAAGTTCAACGTGGGCGGCACGCCGAACATCGCATCCTGGGTCGCAGTCATCGACCCCGAGCTCACGGTGAAGCTCCCGGCAGGTGTCACCGCGGGCACGGGCATGGACGCGCTTGCGCACGCCGTCGAGTGCTACACGATGACCTATCACCAGCCGTTCACCGATGCCGTGGCGTTGCTGGCGATGGAGCACGTCGCGCGCTATCTTCGGGTCGCCTTCTCGCAGGGCGCCAACGTCGAGGCGCGTTATCACATGAGCGCAGCGGCCATGCTGGCCGGGCTGGCTTATGGCACCGATTCGGCCGGCGCCGCCCACGCGATGAGCCAGACCGCGGGCGGCGTGCACGATGCGCCGCACGGGGCGCTCACGGCTCGCCTGCTCGGCCCGGTCATGGAGTACAACCACGCCGGCGAGCCGGAGCGCTTCGCCCGGATGGCCACGGCATTTGGAATCGACGTGCGCGACGTATCCATGTGGCGCGCAGCCGAGATGGCGGTGGAGTACGTGCACCAGCTGACGGTCGACGTGGAGATACCGAGCCTGGAAGAGCTCGGCTTCGCGAGGGACGAGATCCCGATGCTCGCGGACAAGGCGGCCGCCGACCCGCAGAGCATCGGCAACCCGCGCGACGTCGATGCCGCCGCGTACCGTCGTATCTACGCCCGCGCATTCGACCTCGGCAGCAAGCGCGCCGCCCGCATGGCTGGAGACAAGAAATGACGGTGGACGTCGCCCGCTCAGTGAAGAAGATGTTCGTCGACGGGAAGTGGGTCGATTCCGAGAGCGGCAAGCATTTCGACGCCACGAGTCCCGCGACCGGCGAGGTGATCGCACAGGTGCCGAAGGGCACGCGCGCCGATGCGCGCAAGGCGATCGAAGCCGCGCACCGCGGCAAAAAGCCGATGGCTGCGCTCAAAGGTTTCGAGCGCTCGAGACGGCTGCACAAGGTCGCGGAGGCGATCGAGCGCCGGCGCGAGGAGCTCGGGCGCATCCTCACGCTCGACCAGGGCAAGCCGCTGGTGGCCGAAGCGCTGGGCGAGGTCGACGAGGCGGCCGAGTATTTCCGCATCGCGGCCGAAGACGTGAAGCGGCTCGAGGGTCGAGTCCTTCCATCGGCCAGCCCAAGCAAGCTCGTTTTCGCCCGCCATTACCCACGCGGCGTATACGGGATCATCACGCCCTGGAACTGGCCGCTGACGATGGCCGCCGAGCTGATCGCTCCCGCGCTCGCCGCCGGCAACACGGTCGTGTGGACTCCGGCATCCTCGACCAGCGTGATCTCGGTCGCGCTCATGGAGTGCATCGCCGAGGCCGACCTTCCGAACGGAGCCATGAACCTGGTCACGGGACCCGGCGCCGAGGTCGGCGACGAGGTCGCCGGCCACGAGCTCATCGACGGGGTCGGGTTCGTCGGCTCGACCGAGACGGGTGCGTCGGTCGCTCGCCGGGCGGCCGGCAAGCACGTGATGCTCGAACTGGGCGGCAACGGGCCAATGGTCGTGTTCAGCGATGCCGACCTCGCCAAGGCGGTCGAAGGGACTATCGTCGGCTGCTACCTGTGCGCGGGCCAGAGCTGTACGGCCGGTGAGCGCATCCTAGTGCAGGAGTCGATCCACGACGAGTTCCTCGAGCGCCTCGAAGCCGCCGCGCGCCGGCTGCGCCTGGGCGATCCGTTCGCACCCGACACGACGCTCGGCCCGCTGAACAACGAGGGCGTCGCGACCAAGATGGATGAGCACGTGGCCGATGCGGTGGCGCACGGCGCGCGTGTGGTCATGGGCGGCAAGCGGGCGGATGGCTTCCCGACCCGCCTCTACTACCCGGCCACGATCCTGGACGGCGTCGAGCCCAAGATGCGGGTGAGCCTGGAGGAGACGTTCGGCCCGGTGGCGCCCGTGATCAAGTTTCGTGATGAGGGCCACGCGCTCGCCCTCGCCAACGACTCGCCCTACGGGCTTCTCGGCGCCGTCTATACGAAAGACCTGTCGCGCGCGCTTCGCTTTGCCGACGGCCTGGAGATGGGCTGGGTGAACATCAACGAGTCGTCCAATTACTGGGAGGCCCACCTTCCCTTTGGTGGGCGGGCGGGCAAGCACAGCGGCATCGGCCGGGTCGGCGGGCGCTTTGCCCTCGAGCAGATGACGGACCTCAAGACGATCGTCATCGAGATCGAGGGCTCGCCTTGACGGGAAACGGCCCGCTCGAGGACCCGATCGCCGAAGCAGGGCGTGTCGCGGCCGCGGCTGATGCGGCGGGGGTGAGCATCAGGCTGCTGGGCGGGGCCGGGATACACCTTCATTCTCCAAGCGCGCAGAAGCCGCCGCTGAAACGCAAGTACGGAGACCTCGACTACGCGATCTCGAAGCGCGATCGGCAGGGTGTGCTCAAGCTGTTCCCCGCCCTCGGTTACGAAGCCAACGAGCGGTTCAACCTGATGCAGGGGGACCGCCGGCTTTACTTCTACGACAACGACCACAACCGCCAGGTCGACATCTTCATCGACTGGTTCAAGATGTCCCACGTCATCGACCTTCGCGACCGCCTGGACTGCGAGGGCCCATGCGCGAGCCCGTCCGACCTGCTGCTGAGCAAGCTGCAGATCTACGAGGTCAACCGCAAAGACCTTGTCGACCTCACGGCCCTGCTGCTAGACCATCCGATAGCAGAGGACGACGCCGACGCGATCGACCCGCGCTATCTCGCTCGCGTCGCGGCCGATGACTGGGGCATGTACCGAACGCTGCAGGTGAACGTCGGGAAGCTGCGGAAGACGCTCAACGAGCTCGACGTCGACCGCGCCCTGGTGGGGTCGAGGCTGGATGAGCTGTGGTCGGCGATCGAAGCGCAGCCCAAGCCGTTGAAGTGGAAGCTGCGCGCCCGGGTGGGCGACCGGATGCCTTGGTACGAGCTGCCCGAGGAGGTCCGCTCGCCCTACCAGCCGGACTGACGAGGGAGAGCGAAGAGCGATGAGCAACCTGCCCGCCCACGCCCGGGCTGTCGTGATCGGGTGCGGCATCGTCGGCAACAGCGTGGCCTACCACCTGTGCCGGCTGGGCTGGCGGGACGTCGTCCTCATCGACAAGGGTCCGCTTCCGAACCCCGGTGGATCCACGGGCCACGCCTCGAACTTCATCTACCTGGTCGACCACTCGAAGGAGATGACCGCCCTCACCGTGGAAAGCGTCAACCAGTACAGGGAGATGGGGGTCTTCACCCAGTCGGGCGGCATCGAGGTCGCGCGCACGAAGGAGCGGATGCAGGAGCTCGCGCGCCGGATGTCCTCAGCTGTGTCGTGGGGCATCGAGCCGGTCTCCCTCATCACACCTGCCCAGGTCAAAGACCTCGTTCCCTTCATCGACCAGTCGATCATCCTCGGCGGCTTCTACACGCCTGGGGTCGGCGTGGTCGACTCTTTGCGCGCGGGCACGATCATGCGCGAGCGCGCGCAGGCCACGGGTGCCCTGCAGGTGGTGCCGAAGACCGAGGTCGTGGCGATCGACGTCGAACACGGCCGCGTTCGCTGCGTACGGACGACGGCCGGCGAGATCGAGGCCGAGACGGTCGTGATCACGTGTGGGGTCTGGAGTCCTCGCGTCGCCCTCATGGCCGGCGCCCGCATCCCGCTCACGCCGGCTGTGCATCAGATGATCGACGTCGGCCCCGTGCCGCGCTTCGCGAGCGCCAAGGGTGACATCGAGGTGCCGATCGTCCGCGACATGGACACAAACATGTACGAGCGCCAGGCCGGAGGCGACCTCGAGATCGGCTCCTACGCGCACCGCCCGATCCTCTACGACCCGGACGACATCCCGCCCATCGAACGCGCCGCGCTGTCGCCGACGGAGTTCCCGTTCACGCAACCTGACTTCGAGCTCCAGATGCAGCACGCCCTCGAGCTGATGCCCGAGATCGTCGGCGACGAGAAGGTCGGCGTGAAGTACGCCATCAACGGAATCCTGTCGCTCACGTCCGACGGGATGCCCGTCCTTGGGGAGTCGCCAGACGTTTGCGGCCTGTGGTCGGCGGCGGCGGTATGGGTCAAGGAAGGCCCCGGAACCGGCAAGGCGCTCGCCGAATGGATGGTGCACGGCGAGTCCGAGATCGACCTCCATTCTTCGGACATCGCCCGCTTCCACGAACATCAAAGGACGCGCGCGCATGTGCGCGCCAGGGCCGCCGAAGGTTTCAACAAGACCTATGGCATCGTTCACCCGAGCGAACAGTGGGCGTCCAACCGCAACGTTCGACTGGCGCCCTTCCACGAGCGCGAGCGGGAGCTGGGAGCGATGTTCTTCGAGGCCGCCGGCTGGGAACGCCCGATGTGGTACGAGTCCAACGCGCCGCTGCTCGATGAGTTCGGCGATCGCGTCACCAGGCGCACTGCCGAGTGGGAGTCGCGGTGGTGGTCGCCCATCATCAACGCCGAGCACCTCGCGATGCGCGAGCGAGCGGGCATCTTCGACCTCTCCGCCTTCACCATCTTCGACATCCAGGGCCCCGGCGCCTTGGAGGCGGTGCAGCAAGTCACCCTGCGGCAGGTGGACGTGCCCGCCGGCCGCAACGTCTACACGCCGGTCCTCAGCCACAACGGCGGCTTCAAGTCCGACCTCACGGTCATGCGGCTGGGCGACGAGCACTTTCGCGTCGTCACCGGCGGCGCGTCCGGCATGTCCGACAAGAAATGGTTCGCCGACCACCTGCCCGCCGATGGCTCGGCGCAGCTCTTCGACCTGACGACGGCGATGACGACGGTGGGTCTGTGGGGCCCTCGCGCGCGCCACATCCTCATGGCGGCGACCAGCGATGATGTCTCGAACGACGGCTTCAAGTTCGGCGCCTGCCGGACGATCGACATCGGCACGGTGCGCGTCCTGGCATCCCGAATCTCGTATGTCGGCGACCTGGGCTGGGAGCTGTACGTGTCCATCGACCAGGGACTGAAGCTCTGGGACATATTGTGGGAGGCCGGGCGGCCGTTCGGCCTCGCCGCGTGCGGCATCGGTGTGTACGGCACGACCGGTCGGCTCGAGAAGTGCTACCGCGCCCATGGCAACGAGCTCGAGACCGAGTACAACGTGGTCGAGGCCGGCATGCAGGCGCCGCGCGTGAAGAGCGAGGACTTCGTGGGCAAGGAGGCACACCTCCGGCACCGCGAGGAAGAGCCGGCGGCGGTGCTCTGCACGCTGACCGTGGACGATCACCAATCAAGGAGCGGCGAGAAGCGGTACATGCTCGGGCGCGAACCTGTCCTGACCCGGGACGGCGCCGCCATCACCGACCGCCGCGGCCGCCGCTCGTACGTCACCAGCGCGGGCGCGGGCCCGTCCGTCGGCAAGCACATCCTCATGTCTTACCTCCCGCTCGAGGAGGCCGTTCTCGGCACCAAGCTCTCGGTGCAGTACATGGGCGAGCGCTACCCGGTCACGGTCGCCGTGGTTGGCTCGGCGCCGTTGTTCGATCCCGAGAACGCGCGCATCCGGTCATGAGAGTCCTCGTGTGCGTCAAGCGCGTGCCGTTCACCGGCGGCAAGATGGTGCTCGCCCCCGACAAGATGGCGCTCGAAACCCGACATCTCGGTTTCACGATCAGCCCTCACGAGGAGTGCGGGGTCGAGGAGGCGGTGCGGCTGATCGAGGCGAACGGCGGTGAGTCGGTCGTGCTCACTCTCGGCCCACCCGAGGCGATCGAGCAGCTGCGCGACGCCATGGCACTGGGCATCGACCGCGCGATCCACCTCCAAACGGACGGCGCGGAGTGGGATCCCGAGGGCACGGCGGCTGCGATCACCGATGCCATCCGCGCCGAAGAGGAAACGTACGGTCTTTTCGACCTGATCTTCTTCGGCAACGAGTCCGCCGACTCGGGTGGCTACCAGGTCGGGCTGCGTGTCGCGCGTGCGCTTGGCCGCCCGGCAGTGACCGGGCTCAAGGGGGCGAGGGTTGAGGGCGGATCGGTGCGATGCGAGCAGGAGGCGGACGGCGGCCGCGACGTGTACGTGGTCCCGATGCCGGCCGTGCTCACCGTCAAGGAAGGGTTGAACCTGCCGCGCTACCCATCGGTGCCGGGACGCATGCGCGCCGGCCGCAAGCCGGTCGCCACCTCTTCGCCGGCTCGACCTGAGTCACGGCTTCGACTGATCGATCTGGTGGTTCCGGGCGGCCCGGGTCGCCAAACCAAGGCGCTTGGCTTTGGTCCACCGGCCGCGCCGGCCGTGGTCGAGATGCTGCGGGACATCGGCCTCGTTTGAGCGTCCTGATTCTGATGGAGGACGGCGAGGCCTCGCTGCAGGCACTGACACTCGCGCGGTCGTGGGGAGGCCCCCTTCATGCTGTGCATGCCGATGCGGTCGAGCCCTTCGCACCCGATGCGATCGCGGCGATCCTTCAACGCAGCGCCGACGACCTCAATGTGTCGGCCGTGTTCGCCGCCGGCACCGACCGCGGCAACGACATCATGGCGCGACTGGCTGCGCGCGCCGGCCTTCCCTTTGCGTCCAACTGCATCGCGGCGACGCCCGGGAATCCTGTCGGCGTGGTGCGAAGCCGGTGGGGCGGCAGCCTACTGGAAACCGCCGCTCTCCACAGCCCGCGGCCGCTCATCACCGTTGCGCCGTACACGTTTCGTGTCACGGAGGGGCCGGCTCCGATCGAGGCCGATGTCAAGAGGTTCATCGATGAACTCGACCCACGCGATCTGATGGTGAGGGTCTCCGAACACGTCGCTCCGCCTGCCGGCGGCGTGTCGCTGGCGGAAGCGAAGGTTGTCGTCAGCGGGGGCCGTGGGGTGGGCTCGAAGGAGGGGTTCGCCATCATCGAGGAGCTGGCCGGCCTGCTCGGCGGCGCCGTTGGCTGCTCGCGGGTCGTGACCAGCGCCGGCTGGCGGCCCCACTCCGACCAGGTCGGCCAGACAGGCACCAAGATCGCGCCCGAGCTGTACATCGCGTGCGGGATCTCCGGCGCCACGCAGCACATGGCCGGTTGCAAGGGCGCCAAGCGCATCCTGGCCATCAACTCCGACGCCGAGGCGCCGATCATGACGAACGCCGATTACGCCGTGGTCGGTGACCTGAAGGAGATCGTGCCGGCCATCTCAGCCGAGATTCGGGCGGCCAGGGCTGCTCACGCCCCACTCCCTAACCCTCTCCCCGGTGGGGAGAGGGAACAGTGAACCCGATCGCCGCGGCGGCTTTCGGCGTCGTGCTGGCCGTCGCGATCGTGCTGTTTGCGCGCCGCGCGCTGCTGCTCTATCGGCTCATCCGCATGGGGAAGCCGGTCGCGCGATTCGACGACCTGCCCGGGCGCGCCCAGGCCGAGGCCGTGGTTGTGGTCGGGCAGAGCAAGCTCCTCCAACGGTTGGGGCCCGGCCTCATGCACGCCGCCATCTTCTGGGGCTTCATCGTGTTGTTCCCAACGATCTTCATCGCGATGATCGGCGTGGTCGACGAGCACGCCACGTTGCCGTGGCTCGGCCGCCAGGGTTGGTACGCGCTGCTCGTAGACGTCTTCGCGTTCCTCGTGCTGGGAGGCGTGATCGCCGCATTCTTCATCCGCAAGGTGCAGCGGCCGCGGCGATTCGCCGGCAGCCACGTGCGTGAAGCGGACCTGATCCTGCTCCTGATTGCGGGCATCGTCATCTCTTTGTTCGTCTGGCATGCGAGCCGGATCGCACTCGGGCTCAATGAATATCCCGCAGCCTGGGCGCCGATATCGAGCCTCCTCGCGCAGGCCGTGCCTCTGTCGTGGGCGCCATACCTCGAGCGCGCCGCGGTCTGGACGCACGTGCTGATCATCCTCAGCTTCCTCGTCTACCTCCCCTACTCGAAGCACCTGCACATCTTCCTGGCCGCGGTCAATGTCTTCTTCGGCCGCACCAGGAAACGCGGGCGCTTGGAGCCGATCAACCTCGAAGCGCCCGACGATGAGGTCCGGTACGGGGCCGCCACGGCCGCCGACCTCACCTGGAAGCAGATGGTCGACACGATGTCCTGCACCGAATGCGGCCGGTGCCAGGACGTGTGTCCAGCTTTCAATACCGGCAAGGAGCTCTCGCCGAAGCTCCTGATCATGGCGATTCGGGATCAGCTCTTGAGCGGGGCCCCAACGCCACTTGTGCCGAACGCGGTGACCGACAACGTCGTGTGGGACTGCGTCACCTGCGGCGCGTGCCAGCAGGAATGCCCGGTCGGCATCGAGCACATCGACCACATCATCGACCTGCGGCGCAACCTGGTCATGGTCGAGTCGCGATTTCCGGCGGAGGTGGCGCCGATGCTGCGCGACATCGATCGCGCTTCGAACCCCTGGGGCAAGCCTCAGGCGGACCGCGCGCACTGGGCGGACGGGCTCGGCGTGCATGTGCTCCAGCCTGGGGAGGAGCCGCCCGACGTCCTGTTCTGGGTCGGCTGCGCGCCGGCCTACGATGAGCGCGCCCGCAAGGGCGCCATCTCGACCGCGAAACTGCTCAAGGAGGCAGGGGTGGACTTCGCGATCCTCGGGCCGCGCGAGTCGTGCACCGGCGACCCCGCGCGCCGGATGGGTGATGAGTACACGTTCCAGCAGCAGGCACGGCAGAACGTCGGGACACTGAACTCGTCCGGCGTCAAGAAGATCGTGACCACCTGCCCGCACTGCTTCAACACCCTCGCCAACGAGTACCCGGACTTCGGCGGCCGCTACGAGGTCGTGCACCACACCGCTTTCCTGGCGGGGTTGATGCGCGAAGGCAAGATCAAACCATTGGCCGCGGACAGAGCCATCACATATCACGACTCCTGCTACCTCGCACGCCACAACGACGTCATCGCCGAGCCGCGCGAGCTGGTGGCCGCGGCGGGGAAGCCGGTGGAGATGGCTCGCAGCGGGAAGCGCACCTTCTGCTGCGGCGCGGGGGGCGCGCGGATGTGGATGGAGGAGAGCCGCGGCCGGGCGATCAACCAGGAGCGCGTGCGCGAAGCGGCCGCCACCGGCGCCCAGACGCTGGCCGTGGCGTGTCCCTTCTGCACCGTGATGCTCGACGACGGAGTGCGTGAGACGGGGGCGAAGCTGAAAGTCGTCGACCTCGCGACGCTGCTCTCGGAGGCGGTGGAGCGCCGCAAAGCATGGGACGCTCGGGCACCCGGCCTGGATGAGTAACGCGAAGCAGGCCGGCGCCGTCGTCATCGGCGGCGGCATCACCGGCTGCAGCGTCGCCTTCCACCTTGCCAAAGCCGGCGTGCATGACGTGCGCCTGGTCGAGAAGGGCGAGCTGACGAGCGGATCGACGTGCCACGCGGCCGGGCTGGTCACGCAGTTCAACCCTTCGCCGACGATGATGCGATTCCGCCGCTACAGCATCGAGCTGTACCGCGAGCTCGGCGTGTTCGAAACGGTCGGCAGCCTGCGCTTTGCGTCGAGCCACGAGCAACTGATGGAGCTGCAGCGCACGGCAAGCCGCGCGCGTGGGATCGGGCTCGACGTCGAGCTCGTGTCGGCCGGCGAAGCGGCCAAGCTGATGCCGGCGATCACCACCCGATCGCTGTACGGCGCAGTGTGGGTGCCCGGCGATGGGAGCCTCGATCCGCACACGGCGACGCATGCGCTGGCGCGAGCCGCAAGAGAGCTGGGCGCGGTGGTCACGACGGGCATGCGCGTCACGGGGATCGAGCTGTCGAGCCGCGGCTCGATCTCGGCGGTCGTCACCGAGACAGGGAGGATCGAGACCGAGGTCGTGGTGGTGGCGGCGGGGATCTGGGCGCCCCAGATCGCCGCCATGGCGGGTGCACAGGTGATTTCGACGCCGGTCGATCATCAACACGCGGCCCTCCGCGCGGTTCCCGGTCACGAGCTGCCCAACGACATGCCGTGCTTCCGCGATCCGGACAACCTCGTGTACGGCAAGGCGGAGGCGGAGGGCGTGATCCTCGGCGGGTACGAGTCCGATCCTGTCGCGCGCTGGATCGACGGCGTGCCCTGGGACCACTCTGGAACGTCCTTGCCTCCCGACCAGGCGCGCTTCGAGCCGCTCCTTCGCGGCGCGGCGCGCCGGTTCCCATTCCTCGGCGACGCCGGGATCGTCAAGCTCGTCTGCCACCCCGACGCGATGACGCCTGACGCCAATCCGCTGCTCGGCCCGGTGCCGGGCGTCCGCGGTCTGTACCTGGCGGCCGGTCTCTCGCTCAACGGATTCGGCGGCGCCGGCGGCATCGGGCGCGCGCTCGCAGAGTGGGTGACAGGCGGCGAGACGGAGCTCGACCTGCATCCCTATCGCTGCTGGCGCTTCGGTCCTGTTCATCGCGATGCGCGCTATGCGGCGGACCTCGCGCGTGAGGCCTACCGCTACTACTACTACCTGCGTTATCCATTCGATGCCGACGAATGGGGCCGGCCGCGCCGCACCAGCGCGCTGCACACCCGCATGCAGGACCTGGGGGCGGTGTTCTGGGCCAAGCACGGCTGGGAGCGGGTCGATTACTACGAGCCGGGCCGGCCGTGGCGCCGCGCGGGCGCCGACCAGCGACGTTTCGGTTGGTCGCGCCCACCCTACTTCGACCTGCTGGCGGAAGAGCACGCCGCATTCCGCGAGTGCGCCGGCATCATCGACATGACGTCGTTCGGAAAGATCGAAGTGAGCGGCGCCGGCGCCCTGCCTCTGCTGGAGCGCGTGGCCGGCAACCTCGTCGACCGGCCGGTAGGCAGCGTGGTCTACACGCAGCTGCTCGAGAAGGATGGCGGCATCGCCGCCGATGTGACCATCACGAGACTGGGCGAGGACCACTTCCGCGTCGTGACCGGCGCCGGGTACGTGAACACCGACATGGGCTGGCTGCGCCTGCAGGTGCGAGATGACGATGAGCCCGTCGAGCTCCGCGAGTCGACGGAGGATTTCTCGGTCATCGGGATGTGGGGTCCGCTTGCGCGCGACATCCTCGGGCACGTGACGGACGACGATGTCTCGGATGAGGGCTTTCCGTTCATGCACGCGCGAACCCTGAGCATCGGCGGCGCGACCGCGCTGGCTCAGCGCGTCACATATGTTGGGGAGCTCGGATGGGAGCTGTACCTCGACCCCGCCTGGGCCGGGCAGGTGTGGGACCGGCTGATGCACGCCGGACGCACGGCCGGCATCCGGCCGGGAGGCTACCGCGTACTGGAGGGGCTCCGGATGGAAAAGGGCTACCGCTACTACGGCACCGACCTGACGCTCCTCGACAACCCGCTGGAGGCAGGCCTGGGCTTCTGCGTCCACTTCGAGAAGCCCGCGTTCAACGGCCGCGAAACGCTTCTGGCCGCGCGCGAGGCAGGGCTTGCGCGCCGTCTGCGCACGCTGGCGGTCGGCGGCGAGGAGTACGTGCCAATCTACGGTGGGGAGGCGGTTCATCGGGACGGGCATGTGATCGGCCGGCTGCGGAGCTGCGGATACGGCTTTACGGTCCGCCGCAATCTGGCTTTTTCATACCTGCCTATCGATCTCAAGCCCGGCGGCAGCGTCGAGGTCGAGGTGTTCGGACGCATGGTGCCGGCCGCCGTCACCACCGATGCTGTGGTTCAGCGCGAGCATGTCAAGGGCTGACGAAGCGGTCGAGCGCGTCTCGCTCTGGAAGGGCGAGAACGTGCGCATATCGCCACTCTCCGGCGGCCTCACCAACGAGAACTACCTGGTCGAGGCTCGTGGCAAGGACTATGTGGTTCGCATCCCTGGCCAGTCCACCGAGCTGCTGGCGATCGATCGCGCCAATGAGGTGCACAACACCAGGGCGGCGGCCACGACCGGGATCGGGCCCAAGGTGCTGGAGGTGATTCCCGACCTCGACGTCATGGTGTTGGAGTTCATCGACGGGCCGACCATGTCGGCCACGACGCTGCAGTCGGCGGAGATGGCCAAGCGGATGGCCGCGTCGTTCCGGCGCCTCCATGCGGCTCCGCGTTTCCTCCAGGACTTCAACATGTTCAGGCTCATCGAGTCCTACCTCGCCATCGTCGAAACCCACGATGTCACGATTCCGCGCGACTACCGCGACCGCCTGCCCACGGTCGCGGAGATCGAGCGCGCGGTGGCCGCCGGGTCCCTGGCCTCGGTGCCCTGCCACAACGACCTGCTGTGCGAGAACTTCATCGACGACGGCGCCGCGCTTCGCATCGTCGACTACGAGCTGAGCGGCAACAACGACCCCTGCTTCGACCTCGGCAACACCGCGCAGGAGGCCGGGTTCGATGACGGGCTACGGGCTGCTCTGTGCCAGGCCTACTTCGGACGGTCCGATCCCCAGCAGCTCGCGCGCATGAATCTCTTCGCGTTGATGTCGGACGTGGGCTGGACGTTGTGGGGCGCCATCCAGGCCAGGATCTCGGCGATCGACTACGACTTCAAGAGCTACTACACGGGTCGCTGGGAACGGGCGGTAGCGGTGCTCGATTCAGATCGTCTGCGCGGCTGGTTGGACGCGGCCCGCGAAACCTAACTCCGCTTGATGACGATCACCGAGATGTCGTCGGCGGCGCGGTCGATACGATCCGCTGTGTTCTTGAGATGGCGGTACAGCTCCCGTGACTTGAGAATCAGGCTCACCTCGAGCCCGCTGTCGAAAAGACGGCCGACCGCCTGGTGGTAAAGGCCGTCGATCCGATTCTCCGATCGCTTGGCCCGGACCGCATGCTCCGAAGCGACGCCTGGATGCGCCAGTAGCTCTCCCACCGCCGATCGGATGTGCGTGGCTCCCTCCACCAGCACCCTGGCCATCTCGTTGAGGCCTTCGGGTGGGTCGATCTTGTAGATCGCGAGCTCCACCGCCGTTTCATTGGCGGCGTCAAGGATGTCGTCGATCGCGCGCGATAGAGCGAAGAGATCCTCGCGGTCAAATGGTGTCGCGTAAGTGTGCGCCAGCTCGTCGATCAGGATGCGTCTCTTCGCATCGCCCTCGCGCTCGATTCCCTTCACCTCGTCGACAAGCTCTTCGTTGCCGCCGGGTGCGCGGCCGAACTTCTCCACCACCTGAAGGGCCCGAACGGTCAGGTCAGCCTGATTCATGAGCAGTTCGATAAACCGCCGATCGTTCGATCGGGTCAGCGCGCGAATCGAGCGGCCGAAGCTCAAGCCGGGAAGTAGATGAATCGCACCAGCAGGTGCAGGACCGCGGCGACAAGCAGCGCGAGCGGTAGGGTCAGAAGCCAGCTGCCAACCATCTCCCTCACTATCCCCCAGCGAATCGAGGAGGCACGCTGCGCAGCACCCACTCCGACCAATCCGCCGTCAATCGTCTGGGTCATGCTCACCGGCGCGCCCGCGATCGCCAGCACCGAGACCACACCACCTGACGCAAGCTGCTGCGCGAGCGCTTGCATCGGACGAACTTTGAGCACTCCTGATCCAATGCGACGAGCGACCCGCGCTCCTCCAAAGATTGCGCCGAGAAAAAACAGGATGAATGCGCCAATGATAGGCGTCGGTCCTGAGAAGACCACAGCTTGGCCGTGATTCGGGAACGACAACCCGACGGCGATGAGACCGACAGTCTTCTCCATGTCGTTGGCGCCATACGCGAAGGCCTGGATGGCGGCGGTGGCGAACTGGAGTCGCGCGAGGCCGAGGATCGACGCATGTGACCTACCACCGAGGAAGCGGCGAACACCCGCGTAAAGCAGCAGCGCGAGCATGCCGCCGCCCAAAACCGAGATGGGCATCCCGAGCAGGATCCGCGCCACGCCGCGCCAATGGATGAGGCCCAGCTCACCGCCCGCAGCCACCCAACCCAGCATCGCGCCGACAAGGGCCAGGGTCATGCTCGTCGGTATGCCGATCCGCCACGAGAGCAGCACCACGCTTAGCGAGGACAACGTGATGAGGACGTAGTCGAGCTCGCCCTGGCCGCGGAGATCGATCACGTTCGTGCCCACCGTTTGGGCGACGGCGGTGCCAATCACCAGCGGGCCCGCAACGCTGAACAGGAGCAGCGCCGCAGCGACCCGAGGGGTAATGAGGCGTCCGGAGGTGAACGACGCCATCAGGTTGCCGCCGTCGTTGAAACCGGAGACCAGACCGAACAAACCCGCTGCCGCCAGCGGAGCCACGGCCGCCAGGCTCACCACGAGAGGCCGACGATCTCGCCCTTCTCGTCTAGGAAAGTCCGACGATCTCTCCACGATCGTCGATGTCGATCCGGGCCGCCGCGGGAGTGGACGGCAGGCCGGGCATTGTGCGCATATCGCCGCAGATCGGGTAGATGAAGCCGGCACCGACCGACGCGCGCACCTCTCGCACCGGCAGCACCCAACCGGTCGGAGCGCCCTTGAGGGTCGGGTCCGAAGAGATCGACAGGTGAGTCTTGGCGATGCACACGGGCAGCCGGCCGAACCCGTTGCGCTCATACGAATCGATCTGGCGTGTGGCGTGGAGGTCGTACTCGACCCCGCTGGCACCATACACACGCTTCGCCACCGTTTCGATCTTTTCCTTGAGCGAGGCGTCGTCCGGATAGAGGAAGTGGAAGGAGTTGGGCTCTGCCGCCGCCTCGGCCACGGCCTCGGCCAGCTCGACCGCCCCCTTTCCCCCCTCCGTGAAGTGGTGGCAGACGGCCGACCGAACTCCAATCTCGTCCGCCAGGTCGCGGATCGCCGCGTGCTCGGACGCGTGGTCCGTGGGAAATGTGTTGATCGCGATCACCGGCGTCACGCCATGCATCCGGATGTTCTCGACCTGCTTGCGCAGGTTGTCGGCGCCGGCGCAGACGTCGTCGGGGTTCTCCTTGATCATCTCCGGCGGGAGCGGCCGGCCGGCCACAACCTTGAAGCGACCGGAATGCACCTTCAGGGCGCGCACGGTGGTCACGATCACCGCGGCGTCGGGGACGAGGCCCGACGCGCGGCACTTGATGTTGAAGAACCGCTCAGCTCCCATGTCGGCGCCGAAGCCGGCCTCAGTGACGAGGAAGTCGCCGGCGCGGATGCCGATGAAGTCCGCGATCACCGACGAGTTGCCGTGAGCGATGTTTCCAAAGGGCCCCGCGTGCACGAGCACCGGCGTGTTCTCCAGCGTCTGCAGCAGGTTCGGCTTGATCGCCTCGCGCATGATCACGGTCATCGCGCCCGCGGCGTGGAGCTCTTCGGCGGTGATCGGCTTGCCGTCGGTGGTGTTGCCGATGACGATACGGCCCAAGCGCCGGCGCATGTCTTGCAGCGAGGTGGACAGCGCGAGAACTGCCATCACCTCGGATGCCGCGGTGATGTCAAACCCGGTTTGCCGGATGACTCCGTCCTCTCGCTGGCCGAGCCCGACGATGATGTTCCGCAACACCCGATCGCTGACGTCCAGCACGCGGCGCCACGTGATCGAATGCCGGTCGACGTGGAAGAAGTCGTCGTTCTGGTGCACGTGGTTGTCGATCATCGCGGCGAGCAGGTTGTGGGCAGCGGTCACCGCGTGCGTATCACCCGTCAGGTGCAGGTTGAGAAGCTCCATAGGCACCACCTGGCTGTAGCCTCCGCCCGCGGCGCCGCCCTTGATGCCAAAGGTCGGGCCCATCGACGGCTGGCGAATGGCCACCGTCGCGGGCCGTCCGATGCGGGTGAGGGCCTGGCCGAGCCCGACCGTGGTCGTCGTCTTGCCTTCGCCGAGCGGCGTCGGCGTGATCGCCGACACCACCACGTACTTCGCCTTCGGCCGTTCGGCGAGCTCTTCGATCGCCTCGAGCTTGATCTTCGCCACTTCGTTTCCATAGGGCTCGAGCAGGTGCGGCCCGATGCCCATGCGCGCGGCGATTTCCGTCATGGGGAGCAGCCGGGCGCGGCGAGCGATCTCGAGATCTGGTGGGAAGGTCACCGCCATGTGCCGGCTCTCCTCATGACATGAGCAGCCGCGCCAGGGTCTCCTGGCGCCAGCGCTCGGTGGCCTCGATCTCGTTGAAGGTGAAGAAATGCAGACCCACGACCTTGCGCTCAGGCGCGGCCAGGTCCGGAAGCAATCCGCTCGCGAAGCGCTCGGGATCGTACCCGCCGGGCTGGACCATGCGCATGAACCAGTTGGAGTGGCCGCGCAGGAACCGGGCCGAATCGGCGAGGCCGATGCGCGTGGAGACGCGCAGGAGCTTGGCGGGATCGGCCACTCCGGCGAGGCCGACGTGGATGGGCAGCTGCACGCCGCGACGCCGGACGCGGGTGACCCATCTCTTCACGGTCCTCGGATCGAAGCAGAGATTGCTGACGATGTAGGTGGCGAGGCGCCGCTTGTCCCACATCGCCTGGATCGTGAGGTCGTCCTCGATGAAGCTGTGCCGTTCCGGATAACCGGTGATACCGATCTCGCGAAGGCCGTGCGGCTCGGCGCTGATCGCCTCCAGCAGCGACACCGAGTCAGGGAACTCCCCGGCCGGCTCCTTGGCATCGCCCGCCACGATGAACACCTCGCGCCGGCCGATGGCGGCGACCCTGGCCAGCACCTCATTCAGGTGCGCCTGGTCTCGGATCAGGCGCGCGGAAACGTGCGGGACGACCTGGTAGCCGTGCTTCGCGAGCCTCTCCGCGAGGGAGACGGTGGCGTCGATGCCTCGGCGCGGCGAGGCGGTGATCGTGAGGGTCACCTCTTTCGGCACGTGGGCTACGACGAGCTCCTCGACGGTTTCGGTTGGAAGCACCTCGTAGCGAGGTTTCTGCAGAAAGGCGATGAGGCCCTGGCGGCTGGTTTCGTCGGCGAATCCGATGCGACCCAGCAGCCGGGCCGGCGCCCCCGAACTCGAACGCACGCGCCCGCTCACCACATTTGCCCTCGATGTCGCACTATACGGTACTGTCGCGCCACGCGCAACGCAATCCTCCCCACCTCGTGGGGAGGTGGGTCCCGCCGCAGGCGGGGCCCAGAGGGGATGCCCGAGATCACTTCAGCCGCCCGGCGACCAGCGGACCGGAAGGATCACGTTGCGGTCGAGGGGTGTCCCAGCCCGGCCGGAGTCGAAGCCGGCGATGGGCACATTGCCCGCCAGCTCGCGATGCAGGGCCGCCAGCTGCTCCGGCTCGACGGCGCTCGCGGGGTCGGCGGGGCCATCGTGGTCGACCATCGTGCACGCGATGGCAAGGAGGCCGTCACCGGCGTCGAACAGCTCGACCAGGCGCGACTGGCACGGCCAGTCGACGAGCGATGAGGTGGTCACCTCCCAGAATCCGCGGCCGTTCCCGCGCGGGTCCGGATGGGGCGTGATCGCGTTGGCGTGGATGTGGCCGTTGAGCCAAAGCACCACGTTGCCCGCCGCGTGCACGACGTCAAGCAGCCGGCTCGGGTCGATGTAGCGCGACCCGCCGGCCCTCCGCTTGTTGCCCATCGTGTCGAGGGTGTGATGCGAGGTGATCACGACCGGCCGATCGCGCGCCTCCCGCAATCGCCGCTCGAGCCACCCCACCTGGTCTTCGTCGATGCACCCGTCCGCGCCGCCCGCCGTGCAGACAGTGTCCAGCACAACGAATCGAACGGCCGGCGTGTCGTGGACGTAGTACGCCGTGCCGTCCTGACGGATGGCGGCGTCGAATTCCCCGCGGGTGAAGGGTCGTCTATTCGCGTCCGGCGTGACCGGCAGGTCGGGACCTGCCATGAAAACCTCCGGCCGGCGGACGAAGGTCTCGATCACTGTGTCCCGATCCAGGCCGTCCGGAAGGGCAATCGGCTTGTGGAACCCGACCATCGCCGCCGCCAGCGCCGGCGTCACGATGCCGACGCCCTGGGCCACCTCTTCATGGTTGCCGTGGCAGCCCAGCCAAGGCATGCGCAGCCCGGCTGACCGAAACGGGCTGAGGGCCCGTTCCAGCAAGCCCGGGAGGTGAGGGAATCCGTACGCCACGCGCATCAGGTCGTCACCTTTGATTGCACCGTCGGGCTTCCAGAAGAAATCGTCCGGCCAGCCGGGCGACTGCACGCCCTCGTAACGCTCGCCGCCGGAGTCCGCCCGGACGTGGCCTCCGTCGAGCAGCGCCGCGAACGCCGCGAGCTCGTTCGACTGCGCGTTGTCGACGGCGTCGCCCGACATGATGGCGAGCTCGAGCGGCGCGCCGGTGATCGGCGCGCTGCCGATCGAGTTCAGTGCTCGGACCATCGCGGCGATCGCGTGCGCGCTCAACGCCTCCTGGGGCCGGTGCATCGGAAGCAGTTCGCGGAAGCGCGGGTCGGCGTATTCGCGGTTGATGAACTCGAACCGGGCCGGCGACTGGACGTCGGTCATATGGAAGTCGGTGAGGTGGGCGATGCACGCCAGGACTTCGCCCACCTCCACACGCTGCTCGACCGATGAGCCCTCGAGATCATGGCGGACCTGGTGCGTCTCGCCCTCAGCTGCCTCCACCGCGCGGTAAGGAGCCCGCGAACCGGCTCGAAGAACACGACCCGCCACCAGCCGGCGCTGGTGGCTCAGGATCGAAGGGTCCGTCAAGCCTCGGTCGCGGCTTTTTCGTCTCTCGCGATCAGAACCGGGTCCGTGCGCAGCGACAGCCGCACCTTCGTGCCGGCCGTAATCGCGCCGACGGCGGATGTCGGCAGCTGCGCCAGCACCGTGA
>WNFA01000164.1_pt1 | contig 52215 bp, 42 predicted proteins | sample 5400481 | NCBI WGS metagenome assembly WNFA01 (sample SAMN13153340, study PRJNA577476) | soil metagenome | isolation source: 120 cm saprolite under Douglas fir tree site 2 hole 1 replicate 2 | place: USA:California | collected 2015-04-18 | reverse complement strand
GCTCCTGGAACCAGTTGTTGGTGGAGGGAGCGGCACGGAGGTATTTGTATTTTGGGCGAGGCTCGGCGGCAGACTTGCGAATTCCCGGTGCCTACGTCTGGTTTAAGGGCAAATTGAATGAGTATGTGCGCCTGGGCGTGAAAGGCTACAAGGTCGATCGCGGCAAAGAGGACGAACTGCCGCTGGCAGACGAGAACTTGAACGCGATTCTGTTCCCAAAGATGGCCGCGGAGGGATTGCGCGGCGCTTACGGGCAGAGGATGTTGGTCGATGAAATTAAGGGCTCGCATTGAAGTGGCTGTGCTGGAGGGCTACTGCGGGCTACTGTATTTCGCCACTTTTTGGGCTTCGAACGGTTTCACGGGACTTCGCGGCACTTCATGCGTACAATTTGAAAGCTCGCGGTAGTAAAGGACATCGCGCCAATTTCCCATGTAAAACGAGGTTTCCCGAAAGCTTGGGGTTTAAGTCCCCCCCTCTCCGCCAGAAATTTAAGCGGTTGAAAATACAGACCTTTTTCCCAACGGTTTTCCGTGTTACTCATTCGTGGATTTTGTTCCGTCGAAATTTACTATTCTGTGAAATAGCGTGAGTTTTTAAATATGTGAGAAAAAAGGACTTCCGAATCTTGCATCTGGGGGTTCGAAGCCACCCTTCTCCGCATGATCAGAACAGAAATGGCGAAGAAACCATGAGTTTATCTCGCGCCAATCGCCGGGTCAGTTTTCGCATCGTGCGAAAGAGACACGCATCTTTATTAAACCGAACTACACACAAGCGCATGAACGAAAATCTTCGACTCCGGACAAGCTGAACGGCGCGACCTAATTGGATGTGAATCGATCTCACATGGACCCGAGCCGTTCGGTTCGTCCGATTCGCCATCGGTAGTCAATCGGCGCCACGCGGGTCGCCCGCACGAGCCGCAGGTCGCGCAAGCCTAAGCTGCGCGGGTAGGACCAATCCGCAGCTTCCACCTCGACGGGCTCTTCTCTCCACAGCGCCTCGTCGCGAATCACCTCAGCAACACGCAGGCATTGCCCCGAGTTGGAAACCGATAGCCCAAACGGCGCGTACTTCAGCACTCGCTCGCGCTCTTCCAATGACGCAAACGGTGAACCTGGCGCTAACGAATTGCTCGCGGCGCGTCGAACCGTAAGGGACGCCAGTGCGTCGCCCGCCGTTGGCTCCACGCGGAGCCTCCAAGCCGCTTCGTCGTCGTTCGAGAATCGAACCCTCGCGGCGTGGAAGTGAAAGTCGGTGAGCCCGTTCCCAATGACGCCGAACAACGGACGATCAATATCGCTGCGCAGAAAATATAGCCCTTCAATCGGCCGATCATCGGCGAGGATTGCTCGAACCTGAATTCGATACGCGATGTGCCAGTACGTCACGCCGAGCGCGCGTGGCGTGAAACGCGCCCTCATCCGATCCACGTGACAGATGACGATGTTGAAGAACGCCGCCCGACGACAGGTAATCAGCTCGAGCCCCGCTGGCACAAGCCCCGCTGCCTGTTCGGGATCAATTCCGTACGACAAGAGAAAACACTCGTCGATCCTACCGACCATCTCGAATTTCATAGCAGGACCAGCAAGAGCGCAAACGCGCCATTCAATACTCCAACCCACAGAACCACCGCTATGCTCAGTGGCATCCCCAGACGGAGCGCCTTGCGCGTGAAGTAGACCGCCATCGATACATCCGCTACTAGCAGGATCCCGAGATGCACAGCGACGAAAGCGGTGCTTCCCCTACGCGACGCGGTAGTAGCCACGGCTAGGTTGACTACACTCGCAAAACTCAACACCGCGATCCCTAGAGCCATCGCGCGCAGACAGGTATCAAACCACTCCCAGGCGCTACCAGCTCAACGCGCTAAAAGCAACGCAAGCCCGAACATGGGCCACGAGAGTCCAGCGGCTAAGGCTACACGAGTGCCCCAGACTCTTGCCCAATTCGAAATGGTGCCAACCCCAAAGCTCGTCCCGTAGGCTGCTGTTCCAATGAGCGCAACCAGAATCAGCGTGACTCGCGCCGCGACTGAAAGAAACCGATCCGCGGTCGAAGTGGCGACTACCCGTGGAACACTCTCGGCGACACCGTCGGTTCGTTCGAATGATCCTTCATAGCCGAAGAACGCGCCGAACAGTCGATTAGAAATGGTCACGCGGATGCCCAACGATGTTTCACTCTCCTGCCACTCGTGAATCGTGGCTTCACCGGCGAGGAACCGCGGTAAGCGGATTCGAATTGGCAACCCAAATGGCGTGAGCCACTGGCGACGCGATCGGAGCGTGATGGCGCCATCTTCGATCGTCGGAACGAGCTCGACCAGAAGGTGACGTCTGTGGCCGAGAGCGTCCAGGATCACATCAGCTTTTTCGTCATATCGCATTGTCGCTTCAAAGCGCCGCTCGACGCCCGGAAAATGAAACCTGCGTTCGAACGTCATGCGGGCGATACCGTCTGTTCCGATGAAGAACCGATTCACGACCTGGAATGGGATTCCGTCTCCAGTCTCGGGAAACAGCGTTTGCGTCCAGCTCCCCACCCACAGAAACGGAGCGCTGAGCCATCGGCGGAGCCCTTCGATGCGCCACACGCTTTTCATACTGCCTTGGAACGTGCGGACTCCCAGCTCTGGCGTCAGATGTGCGCGCACAAGCGGCGCCGCGAGATGAAGGTCTTCGCGCAGGGCTTCGGCAAAAGGCGACCGCACTTCATCCCCTGTCTCGTGACGCTGTCGAGGTTTCGCGCGAGAAGCCAAGGGCGAAATATCAGACAGGCCCCAGACGATTAGCCCGCAAGCTAGAAGCCCCAGATTCTTGGAAATCCCACCAAGCGGATCGGCTAGAACTGCCGGGCGCAGCGAAGTCACGAGAGTGGCGAGCGAAACGATGCCGATAGTAGAGAGGATGGCGGCAAGTTTTTCGAAGCGGCCCAAGAGAAGCCAGAGTCCGAACGCGATTTCTGCAAGGCCCAACGCGGCGAGCATATGACCAGGTGCGCGCCAATACAGACCCGCCTGCTGAACGAGAGCAATCTCGTTCGCTCGCTGAATCAGGATTTTCGGAATCAGCCCTTCGTAAATCCAAGTCAGCGCCAACGCCCAGCGCGCGACCACCTTGAGGAGCCATAGCCGGAAAGACGTCTCGGGTTGAACGCCCTCTTCGATCCAGATGCGTAGTCGATCGAAGCTCCATCGGGTCGCCCAAATCATGAGTGGTCGAAACAACAAATCGAGTACACGCCCGAACCAACCGTGGCGGACTGCGTAGTCGTAGACGGTGCTGAAGCGAACTGTCCCGGCGCGGTCGCTGTATGTCCACGAACCCGTGCCTTCCCGGATGATGGACTTGGCGTCCGTTGAACCGAACCTGAGCGCTGATGTCGAGCTCTCAGGCTCGCCGACCGTTTCACCCCATCCCTTCACTGCAAAGCCAAATCCGATGCGGGTCGCGTAGCGAAAGCGTTGGGGCTCGGCCGCCGACTCGCGAGGTAGGTACTCGATGTCGGTGAACCGGAGATCCCATCTCGCGTGAAGGTGCGGCGTCTGCGATAGACGCCAAACGGTGTCTCGATCCGACTTGATGAGAGTTTCAGCGGTGAGCTTCATAGGTCGATGAAACGCTTCCGATATTCGGCGCTCGGCATCAAACAACTCTCGTATCGCCCGAAGAACCGATAGCGGTATCGGGCAGTCAGGTCGTAGGGCCGATCCAGCAACGCATTTGGAAACACTCCGAAGAGCCCCAACCAACGCCACGGGTCGCCAAGCTTCTTCATCACAAACAGCGCCGCGCTGGCCTTGGAGAGGAGCGCCGGTGATTCGGAGCGGTAGTTCGTCACGAGATAAAAGGTGTTCAGATCCTCCGGATTTCTGCCGAAGCGTTCCAAAGCAGACCGACCCACCGCACTCTGGAGAGATGCGAAATCGAAGACGGCTCGGGTGTCGCGCGGCAGCACGAAATTATTCAGACGATTGCACAGTCCGCACACCCCATCGTAAAGAACCAAGTGTTCGCCTCCGGGTGAGATCGACGTTTGCCAAGCTGACGCTGACATGCTTTAATATAGTAAACATGTTTACTGAAAATAACAAGGAACCATATAACTCGGAAGCAACCCCGAATCGGCGTGGGCGGGGCCGGCCGCGAGGGCGAACACCGCAGGGCGTTGCGGCAAGGCTCAGTCTTTACAACACGGCCATCGCACTGATTGCCGAGCGTGGCTACGAGGCGACGACACTACGAGACGTGGCGGACGGAGCGGGCGTCAGCGTCGGCCTTCTCTACCGCTACTTTCCGAGCAAGCGTGCGGTGATCCTTGCGCTATACGACGAACTCTCCGCCAAATACGCCTCTCGCGCGGCGGAAATGAAGATCGGCAAGTGGCGCGACCGGTTCATGTTCGCACTCACTACGAGTTTGCAGGTTCTGAGTCCTCATCGGAGCACCCTCGCCGCTCTGGTTCCGGTGCTGATCGGCGACGCGAATGAGGGGCTGTTTACGCCGGCCACAGCGTTCTCACGACAGCGAGTGCACAAGGTCTTCCACGATGCCGTGGTCGGCGCGACCGACGCGCCTCGGCCAGAGGTTGCGGCAGCATTGGGTCGACTCCTTTATCTAGTACACTTGGCGATTATTCTGTGGTGGCTATTAGACAAAAGCCCGCGGCAGCGGGCGACGACCTCACTCATCGCCTTGGTAAGGCAGGTGCTCCCCGCCTCGGCGCTGACGCTTCGGCTACCGCAAGCCCGTGCAATCATGGTCGCCGGAGACAAGTTGTTCCGGGAGGCACTCTTCGACGATTCAGAGCCGCAGAGATCAACCTCAGAACTCTAGTGTTGATGCTGTAACGCTTCGGCACATGTCGTGAAGGCGGTTCGATGAGCTCACCACGAGCGGTGTGTTCTTGTGCCGTTTTTGCCGGCTTGAGTGACTAACTGCGTGACCTAACTCTCGATTTTGACGATCTGACCAGGTTGAATGGATTCAATGTACGCGAGGCAAGCGGGTACGTGCGGCAACAGGTCTTCAGACGGTTCGACTTCGTGTGAAAAATGATTATTGCGATATTTCGGCCGGTCAAATTTTGCGAATTAACAAAACCATTTGGGTTGACAAGGGGGCTCAAATCCTATTATCATGGCCAAGATAATTAACACGGCCATGATATATCCCATGGCTATGGTAAGACCATGCCAGGGTTTTTTGCCAATTCCCCGCGCGACAAGGAGGCTCAAGTCGAGAGCCTGGTGGCCGAGGTGTTTCGCCGCGGCGGGTGGAAGGTCCGGGAAGAACCGGATGCCGGAGATGGAAAACCAGATCTCATTGCTGAACACGGCGGCAAGAAATACGTCATAGAAATCAAACGCTCGTCCGAGGGACGGAAAGACCGCCTGATCCCGCTCGTGTCTCAGGCAATTCTCCAGGCGCAAGAAGGGGCGCGCCACCTGCCGGGGCACCCTGTCGCCGTGGCTATCGTCGTGGCCAACCACATTCCGGAGTCCGTTGCCCTGCAGGTAAAGAAATTTGTACGCCGGCATGCGCCGGACATCGCCGTCGGGGTGATGGACCTTGAGGGCATGAGGTCATTCGATGGCCATGGACTGGAGCAATTCAATTCCGAGAGGCCGAGAGCGAAAAGTGCCATATCGCCGGCCAATCGCATGCCTTCTCCTCAGCTCTTTTCTGACCTGAATCAGTGGATGCTGAAGGTTCTCCTGGCGCCAGACATCCCGGAGCTTTATCTCTCTGCGGCGCGTGGACGCTACCACGGCGCTTCGCAACTGGCGGAAGCGGCCGCTGTTTCCGTGATGAGCGCATTCCGCTTCATCGAGCAGTTTTCGAAAGCAGGCTTTCTTGAGGACGAGCACGAAGGGTTACGCGTCGTGCGGATCGAAGAACTGATGAACCGTTGGCTGGCGGCCAATCAGAGGAGCGTGCCCGAAATGGGAGTTCGCTGGGTTCTTCGAGGAAGGGAAAACGCGCTCCGGGACGCGATCCGCTCTTATGTCGGGTCCGAAGAAAGGAAGCACCGCCATGCAGGGGACAAGGACTCCCGTGTTCATCGGCCGCGGGCGTGTCTCGCGTTGTTTGCCGCCGCCGAAGCGCTCAGGCTCGGGTTCGTGCACGGGGTACAGCCCTACCTTTATATAGAGCGCATGGAGCCAAGGATTCTCGAGAAGCTCGGGTTCTCGGCAAGCACCGTAGATGTCGATCCGGACGTGTATGTCCGTGTTCCCCGGAACGACGAATCCGTGTTTCGCGCCGTTGTTCTGAACGACGGCGTTCCTGTTTGCGACGTACTCCAGGTGTGGCTTGATGTCGCGCACCATCCCTCACGAGGGAGGGAGCAAGCGGATGTGATTTGGCGAAAGATTCTGGCCCCTGCTCTTCTGCCCAAGGAGAAACGTTGAAAGCGGAAGCGGAACTCGAACCGTTTGTACGACTCATCGAAGCGCTGGAACCTTGGCTCGAGGAACTGGTTCTCATCGGTGGCTGGGCACACAGGCTCTATCGCCTTGCCCCCCGGGCGCAGGGACTGGGGTACCCGCCGCTCACAACCCTCGACAGCGATATCGCCGTTCCGTCGAAGATCGAAGCCAAGGAGACCAGCATCCGGGACTGCCTGCTTGCGGCAGGATTTCAGGAAGAGTTCATAGGGGAGGACCGGCCTCCCGCGACGCACTACCACCTGGTTGGTCAGAGCGGATTCTATGCGGAATTTCTCAGTCCACTTGTTGGAAGCGAGTATGGACGGAAGGGAGAACGCAAGGCCACCAGGGAAGTAGGAGGAATTTCCTCGCAGCAATTGCGTTACATCGAGATTCTATTGCTCGCACCTTGGCGCATACGTCTGAGCAAGACCAACGGATACCCATTCGCATCGGCGAAGCAGGTGCAGGTGGCAAATCCAGTAAGTTTTATAACTCAGAAGATTCTGATTCAAGATGCACGCGACCGCAAAGAACGGGTGAAGGATATTCTCTACATTCACGACACGATTGAAATATTCGCCGGGAATCTGGCGGAACTGCGGGGACTGTTTGAGAAGGAACTCCGGCCCAAACTGTTTGGGAAGAGGGCGCGAGAAGTGAGCAGTGCCGCGGACGCCATGTTTGGAGGTGTGGACGACACGATTCGCGAAGCTGCGCAAATGGCGGTCGGCAGGAAACTCAGCCCTGAGACATTGACCGAGACCTGCCGGGCGGGATTGAAGGCAATTTTTGAATAGACGAAGGTTCCACTTCGTTTGTGCCACGAAACGTACGGCTGCCCAGCTTGAACAATCCAACGCTTGTTACTCATGTTACTTTTTTTGGGCACTTTTGATGTCCATAGGAGAGACGAGGCGGCATTGCTGAGACGGATGCGACTGCTGAGACTCGGCCATAAAGGACAGAAAATACAGATATTACGAGTGAAGTGACAGAAACTAAAAGAGTTGTGCAAACTCGAGCAATATAATCCCCCCCCTCTCCGCCATAGCTAAAATCCTCAGCAAATATGCGGGTATTTGCGTCTTGCTACTACTTTTTCTATATTTCTCCTAATCATAACTAAACGCGTGGCAAATACAACACGGGCACGGTTGCCTGGTCCACGTCTTCTTGAACGATGTGTGTGTCTCAACGCCAAGGGAGTATCAGCTGCTGAAAATGTTCGTGCTCAAGAATTCGTTGCGGAATTTGGCGTGCGGGTCGTACTTTTTGCTCAATTGGATAAAGTCGGGCAATTTGTCGTAAATAGAGCGCAGTACCGCCGGGGGCATGGTAAACAGCTTTCCCCAGTGCGGCCGGGCCTTAAATGGAGTTAATTCTTTTTCAATCAAAGGCATGAGCATCCTGACCGCTGGCCAGTCCTGTTTCCACGTAAAGTGAATGGTCACACAAGGCTGCTTGTAACAAGGGCTGAGCCATAAGTTGTCAGCTGCAATCGCGCGAATTTCCGAAATCATTAAGTGCGGACTGATCTGATCGCGCAGTCGTTCAACTGCCAGGATTGCTTCGACGGCGTGCTGGCGGGGCACAAAGTATTCCGTTTGCAATTCTTTACCCGCGCTGGGTGTGAAGCCCATGCGAAAGTGCGGCAGCCGTTCTAACAAGGACCAGGCACCCCCATTTGCTCCGTGCAGTTCTCGGCGGAAAGCTCAGCAATGGGGTGCAGATTCCTGGTAGCGCGTTTCGCTCCGAAGAATTCCGGGGTTGCGTCAAACGTTTGCCCCTCTTCAACGCGACTTTTGATCCAAACTTCGTTGATACGCTCGTTTCGCCAGTCAGTAAAAAAGACTGACGCTATAACCACTTGATTCGATATCGTCGAAGTGGTCTTTCACTGCACTGAGCGGCAGGTTTTCATAGACGTACTGCCGCATCATATAGGTCAGCTGAATGTAGAGCGTGACCTTCGTGATTACGCCCAGCGCGCCAAGCCCAACAACTGCTCCGAGAAACGCTTCGCCGTCTCGTTGGCGGGACAGCTCAACCACTTCGCCGGATGCCGTGACGATTTCAAGAGCTGACACCGCCGTCGCGAGATTTCCATTCTTTTCGCCCGAACCATGCGTTGCGGTGCTGATCGCTCCAGCTATCGAAATATGAGGCAACGAGGCAAGATTGTGCAACGCAAAGCCCTTGTTGTGGAGGACCGGACACAATTGACCGTAAGTCATGCCTGCATCGACCGTCACGGTGCCCGCTTCCGGGTCCAGCGCAAGCACTTCGTCCATCGACTTCAAGGACAAGAAATTATCAGTGCTATCTGCTATGTTGTTGAAGCAGTGGCGCGTTCCTAAAAGTCCCGTACCGAGCAGAGTTCCTTTCAGAATCCACATAAGCTCCTCCTTTAGTCGGAACTAGTTCATAGACAGTGATGTTGATGAAGCGGGCTGGAGAATCGTGTCGGGCACGGTTGTTCCGTGTCCTCGGAGGCTCAGTTCGCGCACAACAATCTTGAGGAGAACGACCATGCCCACGCCAAGCCCCGCCACCAGAAACACCCAAAATGCAATCGAATCTGGGAGATTGTAGCGACCTCCGAGGCCAAAGCGATATGTCTGCGGGATCACGGACTCGAGAACAAAGGCGAGGACGATGAGCACCATAGCCAAAACAGACAAGAACTTGTCTCCAGTCGGCACCCGTCGCGCCCTCAGTCTTCATCAACCTCAAAACTCGGCGACTAGCATTGCAACTCTATGGCAAGAAAGATGAGTAAAGTAAGATGTCTTCGGCGTTTTTGGTCGTTCGTGCACTCGCGCCAAGCACAGAGATGGAATGCATGAGGTTTCACCCGTCCAACCAACTCTCATTATTCTTGATGCTGATCGTATCGTCAGCCTTTCCAATAATAGTCCAGCCCGAGGCAGTCGGAAATGAAGAACAAGCGAAAAGGATTTCCCCTAAGTTTATCGATGTGACTGGCGCACTCGGAATCAATTTTCGGAACATGGCTTCGCACACTTCGAAAAAATACCTGATTGAAACGATGGGATCGGGCGTGGCCCTGTTTGACTACGACAACGACGGGCGTCTGGATATTTTTGTGGTCAACGGAGCGGCACTCACCGACCCGACGCCCAAGGGAACTATCCCACAGAAGACGGCTCCCAAATATTGGAATCGGCTCTACCACCAGAAACAAGACGGCACGTTTGAAGATGTGACTGAAAGGGCCGGCTTGCAGGGAGCCGGTTACGGAATGGGAGTTGCGGTGGGAGACTACGACAATGATGGCTATGAAGACCTGTACGTTACGGCATACGGAGGAAACAAACTCTATCACAACAATCGTGATGGCACCTTTACGGACGTCACGGACAAAGGGGGTGTAGGTGGGAGCGGCTGGTCCACCAGCGCCGCCTGGGTGGACTTGGATGGTGATGGCTTGCTCGACTTGGTTGTCCTCCGGTATTTAGTGTGGGACTTTGACGACGTCTGGTGCGGCGAACATAAGGAAGGCTATCGCACGTACTGTCATCCTGACTATTTCAAGCCCGTCGCGCCTCTGGTCTACCACAACGATGGCAACGGTCACTTCACTGAGGTTGCGGAAAAGGTTGGCATGGCAAAGCCGGGCAAGGGCCTGGGCATCGCTATTGCGGATTACGACCGCGACGGTCACGTCGATCTATTCGTTGCTAACGATTCCATGTCCGAATTCCTGTTTCGCAACTGGGGCAATGGCATGTTTGAGGAGGTTGCTCTGGTATCGGGTGTGGCCGTCGATGGAGAGGGCCATACGTTTGCGGGGATGGGAGTGGATTTCGCGGATTACAACAACGATGGCCTCCCAGACTTGGTGATAACCGATCTTGCAAGCCAGATGTACGCACTGTATAGGAACAACGGCGACGGCACGTTTTCGTATGAGAGTTATCCCTCCGGCCTAGGCCGCATGACCATGACTCATTCAGGATGGGGCGTGCGATTCTTGGATTACGACAATGCCGGCTGGAAGGATCTCCTAATCGCTCAGGGGCACGACTTGGATACGATCGAACTGACATTTCCAAACCTCCGCTACCGCGAACCCATGTTGCTGGCACGGAACACGGGCCATGGCTTTGAAGACGTCTCGGCAGATGCGGGGAGTGTTTTTCGAGAAGCGTGGGTAGGACGTGGCCTGGCGATCGGTGATATTGATAATGACGGTCGGCTGGACGCGGTCGTAACAACCAATGACGGTCCTCTCTATGTTCTGCACAATGCAACCCCGACCTCCAACCATTGGTTGATTTTGAAGCTCGTCGGGCACAGGAGCAACCGGGATGCCATCGGAGCGGAAGTGAAAGTATTGACGGGGGGGACCACTCAAATCGCAACCGTAACAACCGCGAGCAGCTATCTTTCTTCCAGCGATAAGCGCGTGCATTTTGGCTTGGGAACAGAGACGGTGGCCGCAACGATCGAAATTCGCTGGCCCAGCGGAATCCGTCAGACCTTGAAGAATGTGCACGCTGATCAAATTCTTCAGATCGACGAACCTTCAGGCCGTGTCGCAGGGAGGGAAACTCCAGCGCACTGAGATGATGAATGCGAAGGACAGGCTATCTGTTGCCTGAGGATTTTTTTGAAGATGCGCCGACCATCTTGCCGGAACCTTCCTTCAAAGTGTGTATCTGATCTGCCGGTAGATTGTCGAAGTGCTCCACCAGCCCGCTGGGCCAGCGTACGCGCACAGATTCTGCCCTGGTTGCAGCGCCCAGACCGAAATGTACCCGCATATCATTCTGCGAGATATAGCTTGACCCGCTTCGCACTTCATCGACGAACGCTCTCTGCCCGTTCTTCACGCTAATTCTTGCGCCAATTCCATCCCGATTGGAACGCGTGCCTACCGTCTTGAACGCTACCCAATGGTTGCCGGAATGGACGGTGTTCACCAGCAAACTCGGTGTTGCATACACGTTGTTGATTAGCACGGAGAGTTGCCCATTGTTCCAGAGATCACCAACAGCCAAACCCCGCGCGGAAGATGTCGCATTGATACCCGGACCAGCAAGCTCAGAAACATCAGTAAAAGTTCCGTTTCCGTTGTTGTGATAGAGCAGCCGCGGCTCTTTATAGGTGCTTCCCAACTGATACTTGTCCACTTCCGGGTAGACGTGGCCGTTAGCAAGAATGAGATCCGGCCAGCCGTCGTTGTCGAAGTCAAAAAACATTGTGCCCCAACCCAGGTATTGGGTATGCCGCCCCAAGCCGGCAATGTACGTGGCATCGGAAAAAACTCCATCGCCGTCGTTGCGATACAGGGTTGGGGTGTCGTCTGAAAAATTGGTCTTGAAAATGGCCAGCCGCCCGTCGCCAACGTAATCTGCAACTGTGGTTCCCATGCCGGCTTGTTCGCGTCCGTCTTCGTTAAATGCAACGCCAGCCGTCACCGCTACGTCCGTGAAGGTCCCATCGCGATTATTGTGATAAAGAATGCTCGGCGCGCTGTCGCAAGCCACGTAGATATCCGGCCAGCCATCGTCATCAAAGTCCAGCGTGGAAACACTGAACGCGAAATGTCCGTTAGTGCGATCAATGTGGGCCTTGGTGGTGACATCTGCGAAGGTGCCGTCACCTTGGTTTTCGTAAAGGATGTTTTTCGAACCGCGCAATCCACGCGGTCCGCACATCACTGGCACTCCCTTCCACGTGCAGGATGTCCCTTCGCCCGGCGCAGGAGCGGTGGACAGGTCAAAATCCACGTAATTTGCAACGAGTAGATCAATGCGCCCGTCACGGTTAAAGTCAATAAACGCACAGCCGGTGCCCCAGGCTTTTCCCGATCCGGCTACTCTCGCTTTCTCGGCCACCTCCGTGAAAACGCCATGGTCATTATGATAGAGACGATTTTTGCCATAATAAGTGACGTAGAGATCTTCCCAACCGTCATTGTCGTAGTCGCCGACACAAACTCCCTGGCCCCATCCCGTCGCGACGAGTCCCGCCTTCTCAGTCACATCAGTAAAAGTTCCATCATGATTGTTGTGATACAAATGGTTCGTGGGAGCCCTATCGGCGGGGAAGCCCTCCAGCGTTGTGCCATTCACGATGAAGATGTCGGGCCATCCGTCGTTGTCATAATCGAAAATGGCAATGCCGGTTCCGGTCGTCTCGATAATGTATTTCTTGGTGTCCACTCCGCCGAACACAATTGTCATCGTTAGTCCAGCCTTCTCGCCGATATCAATGAAATTGGCCAGAGTAGCTTTTGCGTTTTGCAAGGCTGCCAGCTCCTGAGCAGGGGCCAAGCCGCCGGCCAGCACGAGGAATACGGCCGAGCCAATAACTAGCTTTCTTACGATGGATACGTGAAGCAATGAGGTTTGACGATTCACAAGCCTCCTCTTGGTGCTGAGGCCTAGTCTTTCTTGCTTTCCTCAGGCACTTGCCATTCCGGTAGCACAAAGTCACCCAACAGGTCGCCTTCGGCGGCTGGCGGGGCCTCGGTTGAAGTGTCCGCATACTTTGCGGCGCGTTTCGCGTCTCCGGCCCGGTGATAAGCCTGGCTGAGCAGCCGCCGCGCCTGAATGTTGCCCGGGCTCAGATGCAGCGCTTCTTCAAGTTCAACAATCGCATCATCTACGCGCCCCACTGCCAGCTTGGTCTTTCCCAGTTCCAAGTGGGCTTCGGCGCTACTCGGGTTGAGCCGTATTGCTTCCTGAAACGCGGGGATTGCCTCCAACCGTTTCCCTGCGCGGTCGAGAGACAAACCTCGAAAATAACTGATAAGAAATATTGCCCCCAACTTTCGCTGGGCGGCAGAGAGCTCGGAGGCAGCCTCTTCCGCTCGACCCATGCGCAGCAGCACTTGAGCCAAGCCAATGTAACTCGTCGGCAGCGGATCTCCAGCCTCCACGAGATTCCGAAAAACGGTTTCTGCCTCCTCGTATCGTCCAGCCGAGAGGTCGGCCGCTCCGAGCCGCAAATGCAAGGCGTAGGATTTAGGATTAGCTGCAAGGCCATCTTGAACCGCAGAAATCGCTTTGCTGTAGCGGCTCAGCTCCATCAATTCACGCGTTAAATTAAGCCAGTGCTCTTCTCGATCCGGGTCGAGCGCGGCTACGCGGCGCAAGGCATCAACTGCTCGATCGCCCTGGCCGAGGCGGGCGTACGCAATACCGGCCAAAGACCATCCCGGGACCGTCTGGGCAGATTCCGATCCCCTCGAACGGAGGGTGCTGATGAAGTTTTGGGCTTGATCAGCTGCTTCCTGGTATCTTCCGGCAAAGAGGTACGCCAGCGCCAGGTCGAACTGAGCCCATGGAGCAAAGGCAGTGACCTGCCTGTCGCTAAACTTTCGTAAAAGACCGATGGCGCTCTCATTCTCGTGAACGGCCAACAGAAGTGAAGCGACGTGCACGGATTGGGCATCAAGGAGCGGGAGTGATGTCAACTGATGGAGGATCTTCCCTGCCTCTACTTGCCGGCCGAGCGCCAAATATACCGCTGCGGCTTCCATTAGAAAATCTGGTTCGGCAGGCCAAGGTACAGCCGAAAGCCCCAGCTCCCGAAACGCCTCGGCGTAGAACTGCCCATCGAGTTGCACTCTGCCGAGATAGTAATGGGCAAAAGAGTCCTTGGGCGAGAGTTCCACGGCGCGAACCAGTGCCTCATGTGCTCGCCCGAGGTTGTGCTCGGTCCATTCCAGGAAGCCGAGATTCCGATAGGCATCCTCCATACGAGAGTCCAAGCGAATAGCTTCCTGGTACTCGGCGGCAGCCTCCTTGCTTTGGCCCAAACGGGCGAGTACGATCCCCCGGAAATTGTGGATTCGAGGGTCGTTCGGGTCCTCGCCTTCTGCGGCGGTTAATTCTACGAGAGCAGCCTCCAGTCGGTTCTCCTTTAATGCATTAAGGCCCTTTTTGAACGATTCCCCTTGGCCAATTGAGTCTTGATTGAGTGCCCGCTGCTGCCTATTGGCCAACTGACAATAGGAAATAAGAGGAAGGAACAGTCCAGCAGCCAAGAGACAAGATACATAACCAACAAATCGAGGCTTGAATTTCATGTGACAGTCACTTGATATCAGGACAGCCAGAACCCGCGAACTTGCCGTCTCTGCCCTTCCATCCAAACTCGGGCTTTCCAGCTCGCCAGGATAATTGCACCTGACGCCGGTCACGGCAATGGTCTGCCGATTGCCGGTTTTCTACGGATCCTGTGTCGCCTTCTCAACTTCGTCCAATCGTTCTCTTTGCTGCTCAAGTTTCCTGTGGGTTTCCGCGTTCAGCGCGGTTGAGAGTTCAAACTCGTGCGCCGCCTTCTCTTTTTGTCCAAGTGCCTGATAGACCCTGGCCAGCTTGTAGTGGACCGAACCGTCACGGTCGGCAGAGACCGCGATCTTGAATTCCGCTTCTGCCTCCGCGTAGTCGCCCAGTTCAGAATAGGCAGTGCCCAGGTCACGATGTATGTCAGGATTTTGAGGATTCGCTGCAAGCGCCCGGCTTAGGTAGGGGAGGGCTTTGTCCGGTTGGTGCTCCAGAAGGTAGGTATCGCCGAGGTCGTTGAGCGCACCCGCGTGTCGTGGGTTTAGGGCCAGCTCGGCTTCAAGCTCCTGACGTGCTTCTCCAACTTTGAGATCCTTCCATAGCAGATGGCCCAGACTGTAATGTAAATTCGGCAGAGATGGTTTCAATGCAACCGCTAGGCGATATTCTTCGATTGCCTTTCCATCATTGCCCTTTGCAGCATCCAAATCACCCATCAGCTGATGCAAGCGATAGGAGTTCGGGTCTGCCTGGAAGAGACTGAGATAAACCGCGGTCGCTAACTTCTCATAACAACGCGCCCGCCAATAGGACGCTTCCGGAGAATGCCGATCACGGGGTGGCAATCCGGAAAGCAATTTGAGGGACGCTTCGCAATCCCCAGCTTCAAACAACGCACGAGCGATAGCGTAACTAGAGCCGGCGGATGGCCGGAGTGTCAAGACCTGCGGCGCGCAATGAACAAGAGCTGAAAATTGCTGTTGTGTGAGTGCCTGTTGAATCTCGGCTTGTGAACAGTTCATCGGAGAGGGCGCCGACTCCGAGGAACCAAGGGCTCGTTCACCTTCAGAAGTTTGCACTGAGGAGTCCCCGCTTTGCATGGCGAGAAATGCGAGCGCTAAGTGCGCGGCCGGAGTGTCACGTCGTTGCAGTTCGGCGGCAAGTTTCTCGATTTGTTCACGCAGTGCATCCGGGAGCTGCTCGAACGCGGCATCGCCCAATCCAGTCTCTCGGATGCCCAGGACTCTCTCTGCCTGCAGCCCGTCCACGGTTATTGCGGTGTTCCAATCCTGAAGAGCTCCCTCGACGTCACCCTGGATGAGTTTTGTCTCACCCCGGCGCACGATTGCCCTCAAGCTATGAAGCTCAAGGTGTAACTCTTCTTCAAATTCATGCTTGGCCCGCGAAAGCTTTCCCGCTCGCAACAGCGCTTCGCCCAACTCCGCATGCAAGCCCGGACTATCAGGCGATGCAGCCAATGAATTCTGAAAATGAATGACCGCAGATGGCCACTCGCTGCTCGCGGCATAGCTTTCCGCCAGCAGTTGCTCGGAGCGTGCAGAGTGCGGTGCCGTTTTTTGCAGTCCCGCGACCTCTTCCTTTCCCAAGCGCTCATAACTTTGACCCAGCAGATAAAGTAAATCAGTGTTCTGGGGTTGCAAATCGAGTGCCTTTTGAAGGGTCGTTACTTCAGCATGAAACTCACCGGACATTTCCTGGGCCGTCGCCAACCAAGACCAGATATCGGGTCGTCGAGGATCCTGCTTGGCTGCAGCCTTCAAATAGGGGAGAGCCCTAATCCCTTCGCCGTTCTTGCAATAGTCAACCCCAAGGAAAAAATTCGCACCGGCCAGCGTGGGCTTAAGGTGAAGCGCACGCCGAAACTCGGTCATCGCGTCGGCAATCTGGTCTTGAAGCTGGTAGACCAGTCCGAGATTCATATGAACTTCTGCAAAATCGGGTCTTAACTCCAGTACGGCCCGGTACTCTCGCTCCGCGGTGACATAGTCACCGTTTTTCTGGGCTTGTTGCGCAGTGGCAAAGTGCGCTTCTACAGTTGAAGCATTTCCCGTGTGCGAGGCGTCCGTTTGTCCCGCGATTTGGCATGGGCCGGCGGCGAGCAGTAAACCGATTGCAACAAAGCCACTCCCAACGGCCGCGAATCTCCGGAGGTATCCAGGGGGGATACTCATAAATTTGATACAAATGTCGGCCCTGGCCCGCAGTCCATGTCAGTTCTGGGGCCCATGCTGAAGAGTCTTATCCTTCTCCAACTGTGAAAGCCTCTCAAATTCTGCGAACTCTTTCGAGCTTGCTTGCGGGTTGCGAAGTTCCCGATAAACCTGGGCCAGCAAGTAGTGTGGCTGCGCGGCAGTGGGGTCCGCCTGGATCGCAGCCAGGAATTCAGTCTTTGCTTTTTCGGGTTCGTTCTCGCCCCGATAGCATTTCCCGAGCAGCACGTGTAACTGAGACATGTTGGGCTGTCCCTTCTCAGCTACGCTGAGGTATCCATGTGCCTCGATAAAGCGCTGGTCGTGAACCGCGATGTCCCCAAGGTACAAGTTGGTCAGCGCGTCGTTTGGGTTTTCCTTCAGAGCCTCCATGAATTCCTTCTTGGCGGCATCCAGCTGATGCTGGACCCAATACGCTACCCCAATTGCATAATGAATTCCCGTAGCGTCGGGACGTTTCGCGAGTGCCGCCTGGTACTCCTTGATAGCTTCAGCGTACCGCTCATCATCCGCGTAAACCTCTCCCATCAAGGCGTGTAGCTGGAACGAGTCTTGGTCCAGGGCTCTCAGTCTCTCGATCGCCTGAAGGGAAGCGTTCTTGTGAATGCGGGCAAGCTGGTAAAGCGCATCCGCATCCTGGGGATTCTCATCAACTGTGCGGTTCAGTTGCGAGATGGCTTCATCGATCCGGCCGACAGCCTGCAGCGCCAGTGCGAGATAGTACCGGCACCGGCGGTGTGGTTTCGGAGTTCCGAGCTCAAGCTCAAAGCTTTGGATCGCCTGGTTAAAGTCGTTTTCGCCGAAATAGGATACGCCTAGGAAAAAATTCACGTCGGGATAGTGCGCATCGTGGGCGAGAACCTGCTTGAAACTCTCGACCGATTCGCTGAATTTCAGCTCAGTTTGTTGCAGCACGCCGAGGCGCTTGAGAGTTTCAAGATTGTCTGGGTCAATCGCCAGCGCCTGCAGGTAAACTCGTTCCGCCGCCTGGTAATCTCCAGTCTTTTCAGCCGCACGCGCTTGTTCAAGAAGGGTTCCTAGGTCGCTCTGCGCGCCCACAATCTGCGCCACGGGCAGGACATTGGAAATCAGGCAGATAAGAACGGCCCACAATCTGGTAGGCGCGGTGAAACGCAAATCACGTGGCAGCCAGAGAATAGATAGGGACATCTTGCTCTCACTCGGCAGTTCGCTCCGGTCCAGCATACGAGTGGGGGTCCTCAAAACAAATGAAATACAGGAGAAAGTATAGCAATCCGTTCGAGACCAAGCTCGGAAAAGTCATCCCTCGAAATTGCGGAACGCGCATGCTGGAGATGCATGGTGCCTATGCAGGGCCCATGTCATTGAAACAGGAGTAGGAGTCGGAGTTGCTATTCGATGCGGCGGACTGCGACGAGAGTCGTTAAATTTGGCGCCCCGGCGACTGTCCGGGAGCGAATCAACGCCTCGAACCAAATATTTCCAAAGGAGTTCTCTCTTAAACCTGCAATTCCAAGCGTCGCCTTCAACTGCCGCCGGTTTTCCGGATCGGCCAGAAATCGACCTGCGGCTTCCGTTCCCTCTTGTTGAAGTCCTTGCATGATGAGCACGCTTCCGTCGTGCGTGACATTCGGAAGCAGCGCAATTGTGGCGTAGTCTTCTCCCATCGCTCCCGTCCATCTCAAGCCTTCGTATCGGGTTTTCTCACCGGGCAGCGGATTCGTGTTCACGAATGCTTTAGCGCTGTTGCCCACTATAGCCTCGCTTTCGCGGAAATTTAGCTTGTTCTGGAAGAGTGACACCCAAGGGTTCGACCCAGGGCTTCCGATAAGAACGTAGTTAACGTGATCCAAGTCGCGCATAGCCAAGTCTCTCGGGTACCGAACCGATGCCTGTTTTTGAAGGGGCCCAGCCATCTCGAGCAATATGGCCACGTCCGCGACGTCGGCAAACGAGGTGAGCGTTGAATTTGTCATGTACTCATTCAACCGGAAGTCGGCCCTTTCAGGCTTAAGTCTTGAAGAGGAACGCAGAAAGTCCCGGCGAAGATACTGATCGAGGGAACCTGGCTGGCTGGTGAGTATTCGGAACATGCCGTAATTGCTATCCGCGACGATAATTAAAGTTTGATGCTTGGTATCAAAAACTTGCGAAAATGGCCAGGGAGGATTGGTGGCGCTCTCTGCCAAGCCGGGCGTACCGTGCCGGGCAGATCGATATGCCAGGACAGCGCATACTATTATCAATACGCCGCAAAGTGTCCACGCCAGAATCGCTTCGCTTCGCCAGGGCACGGCCAGACTAACGCTGGGTTTAGCTTCCGCGCTAGGGCTGGCAGCCTTCGTAGCTGGCTTGAATATTGGTGTGTAACTCCCTTTCGGGATGCTCAGGATAAGCGGCTCGTCTCGCCCTTCTTCATCGAAGTATTCGTGAAGTTTCAGGCGCAGCTGCCGGGCGTGTACCCGTACGGAACTGTCCTCCAGGGGGCTGTAATCTGAAGGTTTGTGGAACAGCAGGTTGCCGATGTGTTGCTCGGTCAATTCGTGCGCATGCCCATGGATGGTTTGCTCAGTGAGGTACTGCAACAAATCCCTGAGCCGGGTACCTTTTTGGAAGGGCGCACTGGATACAATTCGTTGTACGAGCAGCCAACGCTCATCATTAAGGAGCTCGTCAGTAACTGTTGGTTGTGAAACCGACGTCTGCGGTGAGGCCATACCTATCAACAATTTCGATGGAGCGAGGCGATTTTATCACAGAGGCTTTGCAAGTCAAGCCCCTAACCGCCTTCTTTCCAATGGGTTCGCGGATCGGCGGAGTGGCAGACAGATGCGCACGTATGTGAATCACAATGAATTCACGTGTAAGACCCTTTCCTTCGAACGATAAGAGGTCAACTATCCGTTCATACTGCCCGGATAGTATAAAGGCACGAGGCGGGACAGATTTCCAATTGCAGTTTTTACGGGGCGTTCAATTCTAACGCATCTGGTTTCGTCGTTAACTGGATTATGAGCAGAGTGGTTGGGGGGAAATCTAGTGAAAAGATTCATATGTGCTCTTGCGTTCATCCTGTTGGCATCTGCCGTATCTCTTCGATCTCAGACTACGAATGGCAGCATCCAGGGCACTGTAACCGATCCGAGTGGTGCAGCTGTCGGCGGTGCCACCGTGACAGGCCGAAACCTGGATACCGGTCTCTCGATTACAACAGTGACCACAGATGCGGGGCTTTATTCATTGGCGAACCTCCCGCCCGGCCGGTACTCCGTTACGATACAGGGGCCGGGCCTGAAGAAGTACTCGCGGGAAGGCGTGACGGTGCAGACTGATGCTACAGTTGCCTTGGACGTCGAGATGCAGCTTGGCGGAGTCTCGGATAACGTGACCGTTATTGCCGACGCCAGCCAGCTGGAAACTGCAACCTCTGACATTGGTTCGACCGTGCAGAGTACCCTAATGGCTAATCTGCCGCTGGAAGTCTCTGGCACCATCCGCAACCCAGTGCAGTTCATTACGCTAGTGCCGGGATTCGTAGGAAATGTGGGTAACAACCCCGCTGACAATACGACCGACGATTTCAAGGTAAATGGAGGCCAAGAAGGCGGAACGGACGTGCTCGTGGACGGAGTCTCGATCTCCCTGGTCTCGCCCAACATCCAGTGGAATAAAGGTGTTTCACCGGAGGCAGTGCAAGAGTTCAAGGTGCTGCAGAGTAATTTCTCGCCTGAGTATGGTGAATCCGGCGACGGGATTATAAGTCTCACGCTGAAGTCTGGGACCAACGAGTTTCACGTTTCCGCTTATGATTATCTCCGCAACCGCGTGCTGGACGCCAACAGTTGGCGAAACAACACATCGCTCACGCCCAAATCTATCGATACGCAGAATGACTTCGGTCTCACCGCCGGCGGTCCCGTGTGGGTCCCACACCTTTATAACGGAAGAGACAAGACCTTCTTTTTCTTTGCTTATGAAGGCTTTCGGTTAGAGACCGGAGGGACGCAAGTACTTAGTCTGCCGCCAGAAAGCTTTCGCAAGGGCGACTTTTCATCCTTGTTGCCGGGCACTCAGCTTTACGATCCTACAACCGGCAAGGCGATTCCTGGCAATATCCTGACAAACGACCCCAACTTTAAACCGAGTGCGGTGATGACGAAGCTCTTTGCACTGCTTCCGCCGACCACTGGCGCACCCTCAAACAATACACTTGGTACGCACACCGCAAAAACGACCGCAGATCTCTGGGATCTCAAGATTGATCACATTATCTCGGACAAACAGCGGATTTCTGGCGGCTTTGACCACGGCCAAACCTTCAAGGGCGACGTCTCGAGCCTGGGACCGATCTTCGGGCAAAGCACGCCGCAGAGTACTCGGTATGTACGTTTTAGCCACAACTACATTTTCAGACCAACGGTGGTCAACCAATTCCTGGTCGGATTTAGCCGGCGCTTCCGCGGTGAAGTCGCCAACAGCCTCGGCCAGGGATACCCGGCAAAGATCGGACTTACTGGCGTAAATAACACTACTTTCCCATGCGTTAAATTCTTCGGCGGCCCTTACCGCGAGGTGCTTAACGCCTGCGGCGACTCACAATTTGCAGACAACGTCTATCAGGTAAATGATTCCGTGAGTTGGATCAAGGGCAAACACAATTTGAAGTTTGGTGGTGAGGTGCGATTCCTGCAATTTAACGTCCGTCGGCTAACCCAGGGCTCCGGAGAATTCCATTTTGATCCCGCGCAGACCAGTCTGAGCGGAGCTGGCGGCGATGCCGTGGCCAGTTCGCTCTTTGGCCTTGTGAACGAGACGATCTTGAACTATGGGGGATTCAGCGGAGTGCGATACAAGGATTACTCCTTCTACGCGCAGGACTCGTACAAGTTGAGGCCCCGCCTGACTCTGAATTACGGCCTCCGCTACGATACCGACCTACCGGCCACCGAAGCGTTCAACCGGTTTTCGGCGGTTGACCCGACGCTTCCTAACCCGGGGGCCGGAAACATCCTGGGAGCTTACACCTATTTCGGAACGGGCACGGGTCGCAACGGAAGGAAGCGTCCACAGGACACCTACAAGAAGGCGTTTGGTCCTAGAGTAGGCTTCGCCTACAAGATTAATGACAAGACCGTATTTCGCGGCGGTTATGGAATCTTTTATGAGCCGCTAAGGGAAGGGTCTTTCGCCGACCAGGATGGCCTGGGATTTTTCAATAAGGAGGATCTGGGCACAGTGGTCCAAATAGACAGCGGCGTGCCGCATATTCTTCCTCTATCCGGACCTTTCACGCCGGAAGGACAGAATAACAATGGTGGAGTAATCCTAGTGCCGAGAAGCAGCGGTCGACCAGCGGACATCCAGACCTGGAATCTCGATGTGCAACGCCAGATCACGACAAACCTGGTGTTGAGCGTGGCCTATGTCGGTTCCAAGGGCACTCACTTGCCAGCTTTGAACATTATTCCGAACCAAACGAATCCCTCGCAGCTGTCGTACCTCGCTACCTTTGCCAGCGATTTGAACAAGAACGCAATCTGCCTGACGCCGGCTGGGCCATCTCTGCCATCAAATCAACAGTGCCCTGCCGCCATCGCGGCAGGCGTGAAGTTACCTTATGCTAGTTTCCCACTTGATAAATCCATCAAACAGATCTTTCGACCGTTTCCTCAGTACGGCGACTTTAACCAGGAAGATAACTCGTTCTCCCCGGATCGCACTGGCAACTCCACTTATCACGCCATGCAGTTGCAAGTGGACAAGCGCTTTTCGCAGGGGTTGAGCTTTCTCGTGTCTTATACCGTTTCGAAGAACCTCACCGATGCCGACTCCGCCGGACCCGGCGTTTCCGGTTTCATTGGCACGAATAGCTTTATCGGCCAAAATTCCTACAATCGCGGAACTGAAAAAGCCGTTAGCCAGCTCGATACGCCGCAAAGTCTTGTGGCCAGCTTCTTCTATGAATTGCCAGTCGGGCATGGCAAGCGCTACCTACATGAAGGTGGATTTGTGGACCGTGTCGCTGGCGGTTGGTACGTCTCCGGTGTGGGTTCTTACAAGTCCGGACTTCCAACGACGGTATATGAGCCTTGTGGCGGCACCATCGCCACGGGCCCCACGGCGGGCGCTGTATTGTTTGCCGGGTGTAACTTTACCGGAATTGCGCGTGTAAATGTTGTACAAGGAGTGAGCCAGACCAACAAGAGCTCGAATTTTAATCCTGCTACTACGTCGTTTTACAACGCGGCGGCGTTCTCGCTGGCACCTGGTTTGACTTTCGGTAACGAACCACGATCCCTCGCTCATGCCCGCACATGGGGGGAACGGAACGAGAACTTCACGCTAGGCAAGAAAACTAGGATTTTTGGAGAGCGGGCAACGATCGACTTCAAGGCAGAGTTTTTCAATCTCTTCAACCGGCACATCTTCAAGGCGCCTGGCGGATTCGACTCTGGCCTGAACAGCCAATTTACTCCTCTTGGCACTGGTACATGCACTGGCGCTACCCAACACTTTGCCTGCGGGTTCGGTGCTGTCTCCAACACCTCCGACCCGCGAGCCATTCAATTTGGCCTAAAGATCGCCTATTGATATCGGGGAGCTCTGCCCGGTTTGCTTCCCGAGCAGAGCTCTACCCGCTCCTCGAATGCCGGGGTAGCAGCCATATGAGCCAGTTCAATCGGCGTGGCTTCATGAGAACGCTGCTGGTCACCGCTGTCGGTGCTGGCCCGGCTTATGCGGGTATTTCCACAGGAATCGCCCTGCCATCTTTCGAATCGGATCTTCCACCGCTCTCCACAAATCTTGAAAACGGATCCCAGCAACTCCGCATATCCCCAACCGGGTCGCCGCTCGCCTTTCAGAACTTTCTGCGTGTCGGCGACGACTGGAAACCAGCAACGTTGGCTAACAACCCGTTCATCGTCGGTGCGTCCTTCCCGCTGGTACCCTCGCGTGTTCGGCGTGAGGGTTCGAGTGTCCTCTGCGAAGGAAGGGGTAACGCGGAAGGTTTGGACGGCAAGGAATTGTCCTACGGCTGGGAGTCGGAGATTAGCGCTCTGAGCCACGATGCGGATGCGCCCTGGTTCCGCTTTCGCACTGCACTCCATCTACCTGCGCCGGTCAGGCTGCGCCAAGGCAGCCGCATTGAGCCACAGATTATCACCTGGTTGAGTTCCTCTTCCACGCTGATGGAGGGCCAGTCAGGAAGCTGGAGGCGGGTCGCGCTCACCCAGCCGACCAGGAACTCGCTGGGCACCTACGGTAACGACTTGCCTGCGGTTTACCTTCTGGATCAGAACACAGGCATCGAAACCATGATGTATTTCGACATCAGCGACATGGGGTGGATGTCGATCGAAAATCTTCCGCGATTCCTCGTCTATCGCTGCTCAACTATCTCACAAATCGAACGTGACGGTACGCAGCGCCTTGGTGTGGGACTGATCGCCGATCAGGCAACAGGCAATGTACTTCCGGATGGCGACGTGCGTTTCACTTGCTTCTTGCTCCAAAGACCGCTCAAAGAGTTGGTTACCGAGCAGACGGCGGTGCAGCGTTGGATGCTCGCACTGCTTCCTCTTTTCGAGGAAAGGTTTGAATGGCCTGGCTGCGCCACTACCTGGAAGGAATTCGCAGCGGCGACCGTAGGAGATTTGCAGAAGAAGAGGGCGACTCGGGTTGAAGTGAATGGACGCGCCGGTCTACGGGCATACGTCAAGGACAGCTCTCAGATTTGGCAGCAGCCTGCAGACAACTTCGAGCTCATGACCATCGCGGATGTCCTGTGGCCATCGCTTCTCTATCTCCGGTTACATCCATCGCCGAGCTACGAAACCGAGTGCAATGAACTTCTCGCGGCGCTGCCCGCCTTCTACCACGAGGATACTCAGAGCATCAGCAATGACTTCGTGCGCAAGCCGAACGAAAGGACTGACTCTTGGTATCCCTTTGAGAATGGGCTCGTGAAATACCCTGCGATAGGGTCTTTGGCGGGGTCCAAGGAAATTACGGATCATTTTTTGGAGGCGTTTAAGACCGCACAGAAAATGGCTCGCCAGTATGACTACCTCTTCCCCATCTACTATCAGGTTTCCACACTCCTTGCCGAGGGAGCCGGAACGAATTACGCCATAGGCGGCCTTTACGCATGGGCTGCCATTCTCGCTCACCGTTTGACCGGAGAAGAGCGTTACCGGGAGGATGCGCGGCGCGCGATCCAGGTTCTGTACACCGTGCCGTCGGATCGCCTCTTCCACGAGCCGCAGGAACTTGCCTACGGCGCATTGGCTGCTGCGGAACTCGGTATGGGCGATCAGGCCCGCTATCTGCTCCACCAACAATTGCGTATGTTCTATTGGTATTCCGATCCAAGTCAGAAGTCCCACGATGTACGCGGCATGGTCCAGGCCGCGGCCTCCATCCTCTATCCAGCGTTCAAGGAGAATGTGGAGTCTGTTCTGCCTTGGACCGGTATCCTGAAACGCGGGATCGTATTTGAAGGCCTGCTCCGTTTTATGGATCAGCAACGGCGCAACAACTTTTATTTCTTTCAGGATTGCACCGAGAATCGCCAACACGCCTCCATGGCATTTATTCCCTTTGAGAATCTCGGCACCCTTGAACTTGGTGGCCAAACTGGAAATGTAGGCAAGGAAATTTACGGCGCTGGGGAGTCATTGTGGATGTACCTGATGTATGAGGCCCTGGGTCAAGTTAGCGACCGGGAACTCATGCTGGTAAATCTCGATCTGCTTGATGCGTTTGACGCGAAAGTGTTCCCGCCTCGCCAGCTCAATTTCATTTTGTATAACCCGACAGCAGAACGGCGCTCCGCTTCCATCTCGATTCCGCCGACGCAGGGGCACGAGGTTCGTCTCAGTCAGGATGGAAAATCAGTTAGCGGCACCGTGCAGGTCCCCGGGCAGGCGTGGGTTCGGGTGCTGGCGGAGTATTGAATCGGGTTTCGTTTGTTCATGAACGGAAATAATCGGCGTTGAAGGGTTTATATCACCCAACTCAACTATAAAAAGAGGAATGAGCACAATGCGAAAAGAATCGAATTTCGTGGCTCGTTTGGCCAGACAATCTACGTTGCCGCTGCTTGTGTTATTTGCTGCTGTAGCGATCGCTGCCCCGCCACTTGCGCCGCCTTTCGGAGAGTGGACGCGGCTCTCCCCTGATCCCATCGTGTCTCCGCAGGGTGACGGATTCGAATCCGCGGGAACGTTCAACCCCGCAGTCGTAAAGGAGGGCGGTAAGTTTGTGATGCTTTATCGTGCCCAAGACCACAAGGGCACCTCGTCGCTCGGCTACGCCACGAGCGATGACGGGATTCATTTTGTTCGCCGGCCGGAACCGGTATTGATTTCGGAGACGCCGTATGAAAAGGGCGGTGGAGTCGAAGACCCCAGGTTGGTCAAGTTTGGCAATACGTTTTACCTAACATACACGGGATACAACAACGTAGATGGAGTTGGTGCCGATAAAAAAGATGCCCAACTCTGTCTCGCCACATCGACCGACTTGGTCCACTGGAAGCGGCGAGGCATTGTGCTTCCTGCTTACAAGGGCAAGTGGAATGTGAAATGGACCAAGTCCGGCGCAATCGTCCCTCAAAAAATTAATGGCAAATATTGGATGTATTTTCTCGCGGACGCGCGTGGCCAGGATACGCAAATGGGCATCGCTTATTCCGAAGACTTGCTCCATTGGACGGAAGCCCTTGATCATCCGGTTCTCTCCAACCGCCCCGGCTCCTTTGATTCCCGGGTTGTCGAGCCAGGTCCTCCGCCCGTCTTGACGTCTGAAGGCATTTTCCTGATCTACAACGGCGCAGATGACAAAAACATTTACTCGACTGGTTGGGTCCTCTTCGACAAGAAAGATCCGGCCAAGGTTCTCGCGCGCGCTCAGGAGCCCATTTTTTCTCCAGGGCCCGAATGGGAAAAAGTCGGACAGGTACCTAATGTCGTGTTTGTGGAGGGACTCGTGCGCGATGGAGGGCGCTGGCTTTTCTATTATGGTGGCGCGGACAAGAACGTGGGTGTGGCCAGTGCTCCGGCTCGCTAAGCGGAATCGTCAGATGTCAGTCAAATTCACAGAGCGCGGCAGCGCCAGCGATCCCGGCGTCTTCCCCATAGCGAGCGAGTACCAGTGGAATGTCCATCGGCGCTGGATTGAGGCAGGCTCCTCGCCAGCGTTCACGAATTTCATTCAAGAAAGGTGCGAGCATCGTCGAAACACCGCCCCCAATTACGATGACTTCGGGTTCCAGCAGGTCGATAATGCTTCCAAGCCAATAGGCCAGCAAATCCAGAGTCTCCCGAATCACTTCTTCGGCGGCTGCGTCTCTCGCGGCATAGGCCTTCGCAACCATCTCGCTGGTCACGGCATCTGCATTTCCGCCGGCCAACTCGCAAAGCAGCGACTTCGGATATTTAGAGAATTTCTGACCGCCACGCCGCCCGATGGCCGGTCCTGCTGCCAAGGTTTCAATGCAGCCGCGCTTCCCACAGTTACACGTTGGCCCGTTGCTGTCGATTCCGATGTGGCCGCCTTCCGCCGCCGCACCGGTCCTCCCATGATAGATACGCCCGTCAAAAATTATCCCTGTGCCGATGCCGGTTCCAATGCTCGCATAGAAAATATTTCGATAGCCGCGTCCCGCGCCCCACTTTGCTTCCGCCAGAGCTGCCGCGTTGGCGTCATTGTCGATTTTCACATTCACGTTGTAGAGCCGGCGCATTTCCTCAGCCAACGGATAGTTATGCCAGATGGCAAGATTCGGCGGGTTAATGATGACGCCCGTGAGAGGATTCAACGGCCCTGGAGCACAGACTCCTATCGCTTCAATTCGCGGTCGTTCTGTAACAGCCGAGAACAACGCTTGAATCACGGCAGACACCACAGCGAGGCCTTTCGAAGCTTCACCAGATGTGATCATAGGCGTCCTACTGCGCACATGAATTTCTCCGCGAGCATCTACCAAACCTCCGGCAACCTTCGTTCCTCCGATATCTATTCCGATGGCGAGCTTGACTGTCGGTTCCATTCTTTCAGGATCCTTCTTTCGAGGAGTGGCTCGGTGCGTCAATCCTTCCAAAGTCTTGAGGCACGTGAATTATATATGCCCCCCAAGAAGATTGCTTCTTCGCCAACCCGGATTGGTCTGGTTTGGCAACAGTCGATCGCATCCCTGCACTCCACGATTTATCTCCACGATCTGTCAGCGACCTCCAGTCAGGCGCTCTTGCTGGTACCAATTGGTCCGCAATTTCCTGCCTCCACGGCTCCACCCATTGCGAAGACGATTGAGGGAATCAGCTGGTTTATAGAAAGGAAATATGAAACTTAATCTCTATCTGTTGAAGAGCACTGTAGTCGCAGCACTCGGGGGACTACTCTTCGGATTTGACACTGCCGTCATCGCCGGCACCACCCATGCGCTCACGGACACCTTTAAACTCTCTCCGGCCGCATTGGGGCTGACAGTTTCCGTCGCACTGTGGGGGACGATCCTCGGATCCATGTTTGCTGGAATTCCCGGAGATAAAATTGGACGCCGTGACAGTCTGCGGGCCATGGCCGTGCTATACATCGTCTCAGCTCTAGGCTGCGCTCTTGCATGGAACTGGTTTGCTCTCGTGCTTTTCCGATTCATCGGGGGGCTCGGCATTGGGGGTTCCTCCGTTCTTGGCCCGATGTATATTGCGGAGGTTGCGCCCGCCAAGTGGCGAGGCCGCCTTGTGGGTTTGTTTCAGTTCAACATTGTCTTCGGAATTCTGCTCGCCTATTTCTCGAACTACGTTGTGGGAACGATGCAGCTTGGCGTTGCTGAATGGCGGTGGAAGCTCGGCGTCCCAGCCCTACCGGCGGTGCTATTCCTTTTGCTGCTCTTCGGCATCCCCCGCAGCCCCCGCTGGCTGGTGAAAAAGCAAAGGGTGGCCGAGGCGCGGGATGTACTCCGTATGACCGGCGAAGAAAATTACGAACAGGAACTCCAAGATATCATCGTGTCCATTGATGCGGAGCACGTCGCCAACGACCCACTCTTCTCCTGGAAATACCGGCTGCCAATTTTCTTGGCCGTCTCGATCGGAATGTTTAACCAACTGTCCGGCATCAACGCCATCCTCTACTATCTCAACGATATCTTTGCGTATGCCGGTTTTAATAAGGTTTCTTCCGACCTGCAGGCCGTGGCGATCGGCGCCACGAACCTGGTATTCACCATGGTCGCCATGTCGGTGATTGATCGAATCGGCCGCAAGACTCTCCTTCTGATCGGGTCTGTGGGTACCGCAGCATGTCTCGCCGGAGTTGCAGCAGTATTCCTTTCAGGACGGCACCAAAATCTCCTGGTCTGGCTGCTCATAGGTTACATCGCGTTTTTCGCGTTTTCTCAGGGCGCTGTAATCTGGGTCTTTCTCAGTGAAGTCTTTCCAAATCGGGTGCGGGCCAAGGGGCAGAGTCTTGGAAGTTTCTCGCACTGGTTCATGAACGCGCTCATCTCCGGAATTTTCCCCTTGTTAGCTGCGTCTTCCGGCGGGTATCCCTTCGTGTTTTTTGCCGTGATGATGGGGATTCAATTTCTTGTTGTTCTCTTCTTTTATCCGGAGACCAAAGGAGTCTCTCTCGAAGAGATGCAGAGAAAGCTCGGCATTGCCTGAGCGCGCCGCCCCACGCCAGAAGGACATCGCTTACATGGCTGGGTAAAAGGCTAGCTGTGGGGTGGTTCAAGAAACGAGCTCACAAGTTGGAAAATTCAGGACCTGGCAAAAAGTGTGGGGGAAGGGTTGCGCCCGAAACACGAAGCCCGCCGTGATGCCAGAGATGGCCTTGAGTGCTACTAGTTTTGCTACTACTGCGGGCGGATTTGGGGTGATTTGGGAGGCGCATAAAACTTGGCGATTTCGCCAAATTGAAAAGGCGTGTTGAAAACTAGAGACATACCAACGCTCACCTACCACTCACCTCCCATTCACCAATTGGGGCTACAATCCCCCCCTCTCCGCCAGTATCAATAGATTCAATCGGATAACTCCCTGCGCTACCGATTGAACTACTTTTTGATCCCCCATAATTCAAGTTTCCACATGAACGCTTAATAGCTTTTGAAGGAAACGATGGCCGGACACCCCAAAACTACGCTTTGAATGCTGATAAAGGTAGTGCTCGAGAAGCGGTATGTTCGCCTAGAAAAAGCTGTGAACAGACGCCACGTTCCAGCCGTAATAGGCCCATACGAACCCGGCAACTATTATCTTCACTTCACGCTGAACGGGAACGGAAGTCACGTGCTGACTTCGATGAGCCGTTTCACTACGCAACCAAAGAGTCTGCGAACGAAGCTTTCGTGGCTCCGTATGCGTGGCAACGGCCGGCGCCGCTGGGAGTCCGAAGAAGATGCTAAAACTTAGTTGACGCAATCATAGGTAGCCGATCACTCCATTGATCGTGCTCCCCGAGATTCCTCGTGTTGATGCTTGAGTCCGTCGCGGTTGTTTGCAAGGTTAAGCCAGCATAGACTACAACCGAGTTTGCGAGGTCGCTATTGCTTCCCTCTGGCAAATTTTCCAGATTTGCCCTCGCAGTCGCGGCCACGCTGACCGCACTCCTGGTTTTGGTCGTCGAACGAATCCGCTCGCCCTCAGCAAGCCTCTTGTATTCGGATCTCCTACAAACCTCAATCGTGCTGTGGGCCGCCTATTGCGCGTTTCGTGTCGCCCTGCGTTCCTCGGGCTACCTGCGCCGGCTCTGGATGCTGCTTGCGGTTGCGCTCTTTATTGCTGCGGCCGCACAGGCCCTGGAGACGTACTTTCAAAACATTTCGCACCTGCCGGCAGTTGCACCCTGGCCGTCAGACATTCTGTTCATTCTGTGGGTGATGCCATCCGTGATGATGCTTTTGCCAAGACCGGCGGAAGAATCTGGTGGGATCGACTGGCTGCAGTTTTTGGATTTTGTTCAGGTGGTCGTGGTGGGACTCACCGCCTATCTGTATTTTTTTTACGTACCTTCCCGCTGGGTAGCCGAAGGGCCAAATATAGTTCTGAAGGTTCTGCAGCTGCAAACGTTTCGCGACGCTTTGCTTGGCGCCGCGTTTTCAATCTGGGCAGCAAAGGCCTCAGTGCCAGCACTGCGAGCATTCTTTGGCAGAATGTCTCTTTTTTTCGTTTTAGCCAGTGCTTCCGGGTTAGCTTATTTTTTCAGCTTGCGTCCAACTTCGGGCAAAACAGGTTGGAACGACATCGGGTGGTGCGCGCCATACTTGTTTGCGGTGGTGGTCGCAGCTACCTGGAAGCGCGAAGATGAGCTCGTTCCGGCAGCGGTGCCCCGGGGGCCGCGCTCGGCAGTACTCTCCCATCTCTTACCGGTCGGTATACCTCTGCTGGTCCTCTTTATGGGGCGGCGGATCGCCACGGAGGAGATCACGATCGCGTGGTTTGCCGTTGCCGCTTCGTTTGTCGTTTTTGCAACGCGCCTTATCCTAACTAATGAGAACCAGCGGCGGATGGCAGACGATCTTCTCAGAACGCAGAAGGACCTCCTGCGATCGGAAAACATGTTTTCTAGTGCCTTCCGTCTGAGTCCCGACCCCGTTGGCATAAGCCTTGTCCCGGAAGGCCGTTTTGTGGAAGTCAATGACAGCTTTACCCGCTTTACGGGTCATACGCGCGAAGAGACCCTTGGGAGAACCCCAGATGAAATGCATCTTTGGGTTGACGTTTCGCAGCGTGCGAAGGTTATGGCCAAGCTACGAAAAGAGGGAGAAGTCCGGGAAGAAGAATTTCGTTGCCGAACGAAGTCTGGAGAGATCCGAATCGGTCAGTTCTCAGGAGCTGTAATCGAGCTAGATGGCCGGCTCCATGCGCTGGTCGTAGTTCGCGACGTTACTGCCCGGAAGCGGGCGGAGGAGTCACTGCGAAGCAGCGAACAGAGATTTCGAGCTGTCGTGGAAAGTCTGCACGTGGGTATCGTACTGTTGGGACCAGTGGCGGAAATTCTGTTCGCAAATCAAGCAGCCCAGCAGATGTTCGATATGCCGATTAAGGACGTGCTCGGGAAGAATTCTTCGGAACTTGGCTTGGTCGCTGTTTACGAAGACGGAACGGAAATGCCGTTCTCGATGCGTCCGGGTCCCCGAGCTTTGGCGACCGGGAAGCCGATCCGTAATGAGGTCATGGGCTGGCGGCGCCGAGACTCGAATGAAGTTCTGTGGATTCTTGGGGAGGTCGTACCGCTCTTCGGCGAGAATGGGAGGCTGGACAAGTTGGTCGTATCGTTTAGCGATATTACCAAACGGAAGCAGGCAGAAGAGGCACTGCACCAGTTGTCGACGCGCTTGCTGCAGCTGCAGGACGAAGAGCGGCGGCGCCTGGGCCGGGAACTTCACGACAGCTTGGCGCAGAGCGTGCTAGCGGTGAACTTGAATCTTGCGCAAGTCGCGCGCGCTTCGGTCCCTCTGGACGAAAGATCGCTACGCGCGATATCCGAAGCACGCCGTATACTCCAAGAAATGTCGCAGGAAATTCGCACGCTCTCGTACCTGTTGCACCCACCGGTGCTGGATGAGCTAGGCCTGACATCAGCGATCAAGGAATATGCCACGGGATTTAGCGAAAGGAGCGGGATTAAATTGGACGTGGACCTTCAGGCGGGCTTTCGAAGACTGAGTCAAGAGGCGGAGACAGCCCTTTTCCGGATCGTGCAGGAAAGCCTGTCGAACATCCAGCGGCATTCTGGCAGTCAGACAGCCAAGATTCGTTTACGCGGAGATGCCAGTCTCGTCGAACTGGAAGTGAGCGATCGAGGCCGAGGAATGGATCAGACGGCGGTCGAGCGAGGCAGGAGCGCGCGAACTCGCTTGGGCGTGGGGATACTCGGTATGCGCGAACGGATGACGCAACTCGGAGGAAAACTCGAAGTGGAATCCAACTCGTCGGGAACCACAGTGCGGGCTGCAATTCCTTTGATGGTCGAGGCTTCTAATGCCCCTTCGCATTCTCGTGGCGGATGACCATCACGTCGTACGAACCGGGCTCCGTACTCTTCTGGAGACCGAAAGGGGGTGGCAAGTGTGCGCCGAAGCCGCCAATGGCCGTGAAGCCGTGGAGAAGGCAGGAGAACTGAAGCCGGACGTGGCGGTACTCGACATTGGGATGCCACTGCTAAACGGGGTGGAGGCCACCCGGCAAATCCGTAAGCTATCTCCGAAAACGGAAGTGCTGATTTTGACCATGCACGACTCGGAAGTGCTGATCCAAGAGGTTCTGAAAGCCGGGGCACGAGGGTACATCCTAAAAGACGATGCGGATCGGAATTTGATTGCCGCAGTTGATGCCCTCCGCCAGCACAAGCCGTACTTATCCTCGCGGCTATCCGAGGTTTTCTCCAAGACCGTTCGGTCGGCTGGCGAGGATTCCGCCTCAGACCGGAGGCGCTTGACCCCGCGCGAGCGGGAGATCGTGCAGCTTCTTGCGGAGGGAAAGAGCAATAAGGAAATCTCCGGTTTCCTCGGCATCAGTGTGAAAACTGCCGAGACACACCGCGCCAATATCATGCTCAAACTCAATTTTCATTCCATCACCGAACTTGTCCGCTACGCGGTTCGCAACAAAATCATCCAGGGCTAACGAGCACCTGTCCGAATCTACAGCGAATCCCCTAGGGAATCAGCCGAATTTCGTTTCATCTTGGAACACTCCACACTATGCAACAGATTGAGCACTTAGTGTTCAGCAGGAGTGTGCGATGGATTCCAGTAATCGCCGCATTCGAGTCTTGGTCGCCGATGATTCGTCCACTGCTCTATTGTCGGTTTGCGGGTATCTTGAGTTCGAAGGGGAGTTCGAGGTTGTCGGGACCGCCACGGACGGCCTGGATCTTTTGCACAAAACCAGGGGCTTCCGTCCTGACCTGGTGCTCACCGATTTGAGCATGCCTCGAATCAACGGGCTCGAAGCGACGAAAGAGCTGCGAACGTTATTTCCTGAACTGCGCATTCTTATCTTCACAGAATTGAACGGTTTTTCGCTTCGGGATGAGTGCCTGCGGTGTGGCGCCGATGGCTTGTAGAGAAGAGTCAAATGCCCGAAAAACTCATGGAGGAGGTTCGCAGGCTCTTCCCGAGAAATCCGTAGCTGGATGGACAAACGGACGAACCTTACCGACGAAGATGTCTTTCGAAGGGATCCAGGTGCCGGGCAACACGGATCACAGCTAAAACCGAAGATGGAGTGGTGCCTCGCTCCAGCGCCGCTGGCGGCCGGCCGGTTCGCAAGGAAGAGAATTCTGGCAGCGGGAGTGGTACTCCTCGAAAAGCCTTTCACTCGCGAGATTCTCTCGCCGAGAGTCCGGCAAGTACTCGACGAGCCACTCCACGGTACTTGAAGGTGGCTGCGCGATTGACGACACGCAGACCCGGTAAGCCGGGTCCGTTGGGAAGATTTGAGCCTGATGCGCCGCTCTGGCGGTGTGACCGAAAACGAGAACCCGCGAAGGGGAATCAACTCGGCAAGGATAAAAGGAGAGAACGTAATGTCATCAAAGAAGATTCTTCTCGTAGACGATTCCTGTACCGCCCGCCTGGTGAGCAGGATGATTTTCAGCCAGAAATCGAATTACGTGCTGATTAGTGCGATTGACGGCAAGGAAGCCGTGGAGAGGGCACGCCAGGAAAAGCCGGACCTCATTCTCATGGATATCGTGATGCCGCGGATGACCGGACTCGAAGCTTGCCGGGCCCTGAAAAAGGACAAGGAGACGGAGAAGATCCCGGTCATTCTGCTGACCACCCGTGGAGAAGAGCAGTATGTGCAAGAGGGTTACGCCAGCGGGTGCAGCGACTATCTTACGAAGCCCGTGAATGACGCCGAGCTTCTCGATCTGTTGAAAGCGTATCTCGGCGAGTAATTAGAAACGGGCAAGAGCCGTGCAGAACTCACGCAAGAGTAGCGAGGGAAAAAGATGATAGGCACAGGAAATGGAAGCCGTCCACCGGTGAAGGCGGGTTGCCGGATCGAAGCGGAGGAAGGACACGCGGCGATTCCCACGGGAACAGAAGAGCTGCGCCTGCGGGTGCAACAGCTCTCGCTGCGCGAACAGATTGAGCGCAATCATTTTCTCCTTATGCGGCTCAACGCGGCGAACGCGCGGCTGATTCAAAGCCTGGAACAAGGCGACGTCTTCATGGCCATCGCCGAAATCATCGCAAATCTGATTGGCTCCGAAGAAGTAGCAATGTTTGACTACCACCCCGCGGAGCAAAGCTTTTCCCTGGCCTGGTCGTCGGGAGTTGAAGCAGACGCGCTGCAGCCCTTCCTGTGCGGCGCAGGAATGTTCGGCCGCGCGGTGCAGCAGGCTCTGAGCCAATTTCGAGAGCGCCAGCCGGAGACGGCTCTTCTGCCGCACGAGAAGAATTTGACCGCGTGCATAATTCTGAAGTCCAACGGAGAGATTGTCGGGGTCATCGCTATCTTTGGTCTTCTCCCGCAGAAGAGCAGCCTGGAATGGGCCGACTTTGAATTATTGAAATTTCTGGAAACCTACGGGGCAGTGGCCATCAAGTTTCAGAGGTTACAGGGGAAACAGGTGTCGTCATGAGGCCCCCTCCGCCACTGAAACATGCCTCACCAGGTCTGGCGGCGCCGGCTGAGAGTCACGATTCATCTTCCTCACATTCTCATTTTCTTCATGCCGGCCAGGTTTTCGTTTCGGCGGAAGCGAAATCCGTCGTTCTCATTCTCGGTTCTTGCGTTGGAGTATGCATCTGGGACGCCGTTAACGGGATCGGTGGCGCAACACACTATTTGCTGCCCAGCTCGGGTGGAAAGGGGGCTGCATCGCCCCGCTACGGCAACGTGGCCGTTTCGATGTTGGTGCAAAAGCTCCTGGAAGCCGGAGCAAATCGCGGACAACTCCGAGCCAAAGTGTTCGGTGGAGGCTGCATGTTCGATTCCATGCGCGAATCCAATTTGAACAAAGAGCACCACCTAGGCAGCCGGAACGTTGAGATGGCTCTGGAAATGTTGACGAAGGCGCAGATCCCAGTGGTGTCCACTGTTGTTGGCGTGGACCGGGGGCAACGCATCGTGTTTCGCACGGATACAGGCGACGCAGAAATACGGGTTTTGTAGAGGGATCATGGAAATTAATCGGGAAATGCTGTTGCAGTCGTTCCGGGAAGAGACCGAGGAATGCTTGGTGCAAATGGAGCAATCGCTCCTGGCGCTCGAGACGCATCCTGAAGATCGTGAACTACTCTCTTCTCTGTTTCGCGCCGCGCACACCATCAAGGGCAACGCTTCCTTGCTGGAATTCAACGCTTTGGCACGATCCCTCCACAATGTCGAGGATCTGCTGGATCTTTGCCGCAGCAACAGCGCGGTTCTCTCGCAGGAAGTGGTCAATATTTTGCTCCAGGCCGTGGATGCCCTGAGGCAAATGGCCAAGCGAGCGATCGAGGGAGAAGAAAGCCTTCTTCCAGAACACGAGGCAATGAGCGCGCGCCTCGCCGACGTGACTGCTGAATTCAAGACCGTCAAGGCACCAGCCGCGCAAAAGAGTTCCTCATCGTCCCTTCCGGACTCTTCCACGGGCACTACCGTATCCAAAGCCGCGGTACAAAATCTGCGCGTCGACGTAGGCAAGCTTGATCGCATGCTGAACTTGACCGTGGAATTCGCGATTGCCCAGGGTCGTCAGCGACGCATGCTCGAAGAGAAATTCGGCCTGGTCGCCACCGGCCGCGAAGTTCTTGAGTCGCATCATGGTTTGGAATCGCTATTCCTCGAGCTGCAAGAACTGGTGATGAAGATCCGCATGGTGACGGTGGGACCGACGTTTCATCGATTTGCAAGGAGTGTGCGCGACACCGCCCGGAAGAGCGGAAAGCTTGCGCGCATGCTCATCGTTGGCGAAGACGTCGAAGTCGACACTACTATCCTCGAGCACATTCATGACCCGCTCATGCACATGATTCGAAATTCAGTGGACCACGGGCTGGAAACACCTGAAGTCCGCCGCGCTTTGGGGAAGGATCCCAGCGGAAAGATCGTCCTGCAAGCTTTCCACGATTCCGGCAACATCGTCGTGCAAATCTCCGATGATGGGGCGGGCCTCGATCATGAGCGTATCCTCGCGCACGCGCGGGCAAAAGGAATTGTTCCCGATGGAGCCCGGCTTTCCGAAGCTGAGATTCATAACCTGATCTTTCAGCCTGGATTCTCGACAGCAGACAAAGTTTCTGAACTCTCCGGCCGCGGCGTCGGTTTGGACGTCGTACGTCGAAACGTGAACGCCCTGAGTGGCGCAATTCTGGTCGAAAGCCGCAAAGGCCATGGGACCACGTTTACCATCCGCCTTCCACTCACGCTGGCCATCATTGATGGCTTCGCCGTGAAAGTCGGGACGGAAACTTACGTAATCCCCCTCAGCTCCGTGCAGGAATGCCTCGAGCTGCCCGTGGAGAAGCACAGTTCCGACGAAGGCGGGGTCATCAATCTGCGCGGCGAAGCTTTACCTTACGTGCGCCTTCGCGATCTGTTCGAATGCGGTGGCGAGGTTCCGGCCCGGGAAAAGATCATTGTCGTGGGGTACCAGGGGGGCCGCGCTGGCCTCGCCGCAGATGAATTATTAGGCGAGCAACAAGCCGTGATCAAACCCCTGGGGCGGTTGTTTCAAGGAATTCGCGGTGTTTCCGGGTCAACGATTCTCGGCAATGGGCGCGTCGCCCTGATTCTCGATGTGCCAGCTCTTCGTAGAGAGGCAATTCACCGGAGCGCCGAACTGGTTTCGCAATAGGGCCATTTGTCGGAAGTGCGAGGCGGCGTGGGGCCGCACTCGGAATATTGTTCGAAGGAGAGTTTCATGTTGAAGAATATGTCGATAGGAAAGCGGTTGGCGATCGGTTTTGGCTTGATCGTGTTGCTCCTCATCTCCATGGGCCTTAGCGGCTATTGGGGACTCGAGGCCATAACGCGCGAAACCTTGAAGGTCTTGGAGGGCGACGCCAAGGTCGTGACGCTTGCCGCCCGCACCAAGGCAACCACCCTCGAGTTGCGCCGGTTCGAAAAGGATACCTTCCTGAATATCGAAGAAGTCCAAGTCAGGGGTGCATACGCTGCCAAATGGGACGCACAGCGGCAAAAGCTGCGTGACACTCTAACGGAACTTGATAGGTTCCAGCTTTCGTCGGATGACAAGACCGCCCTTCGTTCCATGCACGACGACTTGGCCACCTATGAGACCGGATACACAAAAGTCCTCGGCATGATTCAGGAGGGCAAGCTCCACACGCCGCAGGAGTGCAACGCCAAAATCAACGAATATAAAGACTCCATTCACCGGCTGGAAGACCTGGCCACTGAGCTGACGAACCATCATGCCGAAGTGCTGGTACCTGCCGTGACGGAGATCGCCAAGACCACCACCACTACGCTGGTGATCTTCTCGCTCGTGTCTATTTTCGTCAGCATTGTCGTCACTCTCGTAATTTCTCGCGGCATCACCAAGCCCATCCAGGATGTGCTCGAAGTCGTCGAGAACATTAGTGCCGGGGACCTGACCAAGACCATCCACGCGGATCGCGGGGATGAGATCGGCCGCCTGCTTGGGGCTATGGCCAAGATGACCGGCAAGCTCAACGAAATGATCGGCGAAGTGCGCATGGGCGCGGGCTCGGTGAGCACCGCCGCCACCCAGGTCGCTTCTTCCGCCAGCGTCGTCTCCCAAGGCACCAGTGAGCAAGCAGCCGCGGTCGAACAGGTAACCAGCAGCATGGAGGAGATGAGCGCTTCCATTACCCAGAACGCCGAAAACAGCCGCAAGATGGAGCAGATGGCGCGCAAGGGCGCGCAAGACGCCGGGCAAAGTGGCCAGGCCGTCCAGGAATCTGTTTCCGCTATGAAATCGATCGCGGAGAAAATCGCCGTCATCGAAGAGATTGCTTACCAGACCAACATGCTGGCCTTGAACGCCGCGATCGAAGCGGCCCGCGCCGGTGAACACGGCCGCGGATTCGCCGTGGTCGCAGGCGAAGTGCGCAATCTGGCCGAGCGCTGCCGCACAGCGGCCCAGGAGATCGGCGGGTTGGCCGCTGCCAACGTGCAGGTCGCGGAACGTTCGGGCGGATTGTTGACCGAACTGGTCCCGGCTATTCAGAAGACCGCGGACTTGGTGCAGGAAGTGGCCGCAACGTCCAGAGAGCAAGCCGCTGGCGTCAGCCAGATCAACGGGGCCATCAGCCAGGTCGGCTTGGTCACACAGCGCAATGCCGCCGGCGCAGAGCAACTCTCCAGTACCGCTGAGGAACTCGCGTCGCAAGCCGAAGCTTTGCAAGACATGATCAGTTTCTTCCGCGTCAGCTCTCTTGGCGATCACCGCGGGGGCAAGAAGCGGAAGACCGACAAGACCCATTTCCAGGACGCCACGAACCACGACAGCCATGGCTCCTCCACGCACGCTGGAAAGCCGAACGGCGATTACGCCGAGTCATTTGCCCGGATCTGAGCGGCGGAGAAAACTCATGGAAATCAAAGAGAAAGAAGAAGTGGTTCAACAGCAATACTTGACCTTTTTCCTCGCGGATGAGGAGTACGCAATCAACATTCAGCGCGTAAAGGAAATCATCGAGTACACCACGGTCACCAAGGTGCCTAAAGTGCCCGATTGGATTCGTGGTGTCATCAACCTGCGCGGCAACGTCGTTCCGGTTGTCGATCTCACCGTGCGTTTCGGACTCGAAGAGCGCCCCGTAACCAAGACAAGCTGCATCGTCATCGTCGAAGTCGAGCAGGACTCCGAGCGGACCGTGATGGGCGTGATCGCTGATGCCGTCAACCAGGTCATCGATCTAGCTCCCAAAGATATCGAAGAGCCTCCTGCATTTGGCACACGGGTACGCCTGGAGTATCTCTTCGGGATGGGCAAACTCGGCAAGAAGTTTGCCCTCATCCTGAACATCGACAGCGTCTTGAGCAACACCGAGCTGTTGGCCGTTTCCACTCTTCAGGCTGCGACGGTGGATGCGCGAACCGAGGTGGCCGAGGGCTCCGGGGAGCAGCCGGAGGCGTAATGGCCTTCGGAGAAATGCCGGCGCATTTGCCGCTGGTGTTGCCCAAACCAATTCCAGATCTCGCGGCGGAGGAATTTCATCTTTTCCAGGCCCTCGTCCTCAGCGAATCCGGAATCCATCTGGGCCCTAAGAACCGCGCCATGTTGGTGAGCCGGTTGTGGAAGAGATTGCGTGCCCTGGAATTGAATTCCTTCTCTTCCTACTACCGGCGCGTGAAGGCCGATCCGCAGGAGATGGTGCTCATGCTCGATTGCATTTGCACCAATGAAACTCACTTCTTCCGCGAGCCCGCTGCCTTTGAATGCCTGCGCGGCTACGTTTTCCCCGAATGGGTGGCGGCCGCAGATGCCGGCAAACGGAGCAAGACGCTGCGAATCTGGAGCGCCGCCTGTTCCACGGGTGAAGAAGGCTATTCATTGGCGATGACGCTGCTTACACATTTTCCGCCAGCCGCTGGTTGGAAGATCGACGTTCTCGGAACTGACCTCTCCACTAAGGTTCTGGCGCGAGCCTCCGCCGGGATTTGGCCCGCCGAGAAAATCTCCGGCGTGCCGGTCGACTACCAACGAAGGTTCCTTCTGAAAGGCTTTGGCCCGGAGAAAGGCAAAATCAAGGCCGTGGACGAGCTCCGGCAGGTCGTCCGGTTTCAGCGGCTCAATCTGACTCGGGAACCGTATGCCGTCACGGGTCCGTTTGATCTTATTTTCTGCCGCAACGTCCTTATCTATTTTCAGTGGGAAACGAAGATTAAAGTTGTCGACTTCCTTGGGAAGTACTTGAACCCCAAGGGATACCTGTTCCTCGGCCATGCGGAAAGCCTTCATGGTGTTGCGGATAAATTGCAGTTCGTCGCACCGAAGGTTTTCCCGTCGCCAAAGACCCCCATGGCTCGTGGCGGCGCTCTCTGCATTCTCCAGCGCCGCGACCAGGCCGTTCGCGACTGAATGGACTACTTGGAGCCCCAGTAATGATGCCGTTCGAAGCGGGTTTCATGAATAGGAAGAGACGTGAACTCCGATAAGCACCAAGATTTCGCAGAGACTCTCTCCGCCCCATCGCCGGGTAACTCCGGTCCTTTGAACGTCCTCGTCGTGGATGATTCCGCCATCGTACGCCAGGTCCTGGTCTCCGTACTTTCCGAGAAGCGCGGATTCTGTGTCCAGGTGGCGGCCGACCCGCTTATCGCCATGGATAAAATGAAGAAGTTCCCGCCGCACGTCATTCTTCTGGATCTGGAAATGCCACGGATGGATGGCCTGACTTTTCTGGAAAGGCTCATGTCCCAGAATCCCGTGCCTGTCGTGATTTGTTCGGGCTTGACTGGCCCCAGAACCGAAGCAGCCATCCGTGCCTTGGAAATGGGTGCGGTGGATATCATCACCAAACCAAAGGTCGGCATCCGCGGCTTCCTGGAAGAGTCCGCCGTTCTGCTCGAAGATACCGTGCGTGCGGCAGCGACGGCCCGCGTGAGCAAATTTCGTAGGCTCCACAAAGATTCCTCGAACTATCATTCCGCGGATGTTGTGATTCCTCCCTCCATCCTGCCTGCCTCCGCGCAGCACAGGGAAAAGATTGTCGCCATCGGGGCCTCCACCGGAGGCACGGAAGCTTTGCTCCAGATTTTCGAACAGATGCCCGAAGATTGTCCTGGGATTGTCGCGGTTCAGCACATGCCCGAGGGCTTCACAGCGGCCTTCGCGAAACGGCTCAATGGTATTTGCCGTATCGAAGTTAAGGAGGCCGCTGACGGCGACAAAGTTGTTCCCGGTCGAGCCTATATTGCTCCTGGAAACCGGCAAATGCTTGTCCGCCGGCTTGGTTCCACATATTTTCTCGAGGTGCGTGACGGCCCGCTTGTGTCACGCCATCGCCCCAGTGTGAACGTGTTGTTCCGCTCAGTGGCCCAAGCTGCCGGTTCCAGCGCGATAGGCATATTGATGACCGGTATGGGCGATGACGGCGCGGACGGCCTCCTCGAGATGAAACAGGCTCATGCGTTAACAATTGCTCAGGATGAAGCTAGTTGCGTGGTGTTCGGCATGCCCCGAGAAGCCATTCTTCGCGGCGCTGTGGACGAAGTTCTCTCCTTGTCTTATATTCCTTCTGCGATTTTGCGAAATAGCTTTACCCCGAAACTATAACCACTGCATTAATTCTGATAGGCCTGTTGCTCGTACGTCCGAAAAGCCGAGGACGTCTTCGTTTGCCCTTACGCCGCTCAGATTGTTTGAGCAGCCACCCTCAGTTGCTCGCGAAACCATGCGTGCGCAGGTTCAGTGGTGAGTCGGGGGTGCCATGCCATGAAATACGGAAAGGCTTTGATCTCGCGAGGCGGTTCCAAGACGCGTACACCAGCCATGGCCGCCGTAATCTTTGCCAGCTTGCGAGGCACAGTCAGGATCAAATCGGTTTGCGCGATGGCAAAGATTGCCGGAACAAAGAATGGCAGACTAAGCGCGACACGCCGCTTCGCGCCAAGCTGCGCAAGAGGGCGATCCACCAAGGTTTGTTGACCATCTGACGTTTCGACTAGCGCGTGAGGGAATTGCAGATACTGTTTCAGGGTAAGACGACGGGTGCGAGCCCGCAGGGCGGAGCCAACAAGACAAACAAAATCTAAGTTGAAGAGCACTTCGCTTTCCAGCGCAGGGGGCGCTTCTTCTGCACTGAGAGCCGTATCAATTCTGCCTGCTGCGACATCCTCATAGGCTTGGGTTCGCCACGGGGACACTTCCAGCTTCACCTGAGCCGCCGCTCTCCGCACTCGCGTCACGAGGAATGGCAACAGAATCATGGATGCGTGATCCGTCAGGGCCACGCGAAATCGTTCGTGGCTTCTGGCAGGATCGAATTCTCCTCCTCGCACCATCGCCTCAAGCCGCGGCATGAGAGACTCCAGTTCGCGAAGTACACTTTCTCCCCTCACCGTGCGTTCGTAGCCACGTCCACTACGAACCAGCAGCGCATCTCCAAACATCTCGCGCAACCGTTCGAGCGCCCGGCTCATAGCCGACTGGCTCAAGAAGCACCGTTTCGCGGCGCGTGTTACGTGCCGTTCCTCCAACAGCGCATGAAGCGGCTGTAGGAGATTCAGATCAACGTTCCGCAAATGCACGTCACGCATATGAGACATTCTAACAATGCATGTAGCAAATGGCACGCGCGGATGTCTAATGAAATGTAAACGGACTTCATCATGTCCGTGGAAGACATCGTCGATGCAGCGCTGGTCGGGCTCGACCAGGGCGAACTAGTGACGATTCCCAGCCTCCACGACGGAGACGATTGGACTCGTTTCGAGGCCGCGCGCCGCGCCATCTCGCAGCGGTTTGGCAATTCCCGCCCGGCGCCTCGCTATGAGATTCCGATGCGGCGGTCGGCATGACCGGGCACCGTCTTTTAAGGGAAGCATTTGATTCGAGCGATCAGTGATTTCTAAAAGGAGCGCACCATGAGTAAGGCAGCAATCATCACAGGAGGATCTGGCGGACTTGGCAGTGCAGTGGCGAGAAGGCTGGCAAGTGACGGGTTCGCAATCGCGGTGAACTATTCCGGCAAATCTGGCCCGGCTGAAAAGCTAGTGGCGGAGCTCAAGGCCGCGGGCGGACAAGCCATCGCTGTGCAAGCCGACGTCACGAACCCCGCGGACGTCGAGAACCTCTTCAAGCAGACGCTGGCGGCCTTTGGCGGCATCAACGTAGTTGTCCATTCTGCAGGAATCATGCCTCTTCTTCCTATTGCTGGAGGCGATGTCGCCACTTTCGACAAAGTAATTGCGATCAACTTGCGGGGAGCCTTTCTGGTGCTGGGCCAGGCGGCGCAGCACATCGCTTCGGGTGGCAGGATTATCGCTGTCTCAAGCAGCGTTTTGGCGAAGTCTTTCCCCACGTACGGTCCGTACATTGCATCGAAAGCGGGCGTAGAAGGTCTGGTTCACGTCCTTGCCAATGAACTGCGGGGACGAAATATAACCGTGAACGCCGTGGCGCCTGGTCCGGTGCCCACAGAGCTGTTCCTGAAGGGCAAGACGGAGGCACAGATCAATGAGTTCAGGAAAATGCCTCCACTGGAACGGCTGGGCCGACCCGAGGACATCGCCGGGGTTGTGTCATTTTTGGCTGGCTCAGACGGCGGATGGGTAAATAGCCAGGTCGTTCGTGCCAATGGCGGCTTCGCATAAGGCGTGCCAGATTGGCCCCAAGAACTGGAAAAGACGTCTCAAAGGAGAAGGTCGTTATGAAAATCATCATCATCGCCGGAGCATCGAGCGGCTTTGGTGCTCTCACGGCACGGGCTCTAGCCAAAGCAGGACACACCGTGTACGCCAGCATGCGCGACACTACCGGGCGGAATGCGCAGCAAGTTGAAGAGGCGAAAATGTTCGCCAAAGATAGCAAGGTCGATCTGCGCACGATCGAACTTGACGTTGCATCCCAAGCTTCAGTCGACGCTGCGATTCAGAAGGTTGTCGGTGAAAACAAAAGACTGGATGTGGTGATCCACAATGCTGGCCACATGGTCTTTGGCCCGACAGAGGCATTCACGCCGGAGCAATTGGCGGAGCTGTACGACATCAATGTGCTCAGCACGCAACGGGTAAACCGCGCGGCCCTGCCTCAGTTGCGTAAACAGAGGAATGGTCTGCTGGTGTGGGTGTCAAGCAGCAGTTCAGCAGGAGGAACTCCGCCGTATCTGGCGCCATACTTCGCCGCGAAGGCGGGCATGGATGCCCTAGCCGTGGTCTACGCGCGGGAGTTGACACGCTGGGGGAATCGAAACCTCCATCATTGTTCCGGGCGCATTCACTGGCGGCACGAATCACTTCGCCCATGCAGGTTCTCCCTCAGATAAGGCGCGCGTTGCCGAATACGAGGCAGGTCCCTATAAGGGCTTTGTCGACGACATTATGAAAGGTTTCACGTCGATTGTGCCTCCTGAGGCCGATGTGTCGGCTGTCGCGGAGGCGATCGTTAAGGTGGTGGATACTCCCTTTGGAAAGAGGCCGTTCCGAGTGCACGTGGATCCGACGCACGATGGCGGCGAAGTGGTGAACATGGTGTTAGACCGGGTCCGCGCGGAACTGCTCCGTCGCATTGGGCTCGCTGACGTCTTGACGCCCCGGGCGCTTACTTCTCCGTTGCAGAATGCACCATGAATGACCAACGGAGTCGATAGTCCCCCCTCTCCACCAATCAAGCATTTCACGACCTTACCTGCCTTATTACGTCTCACTCGGTCAAGATCTTCCGTCTCCTTCCTCCGCTTGTGCGGACCTGAGCCAAATCCGAGCATCCTTTCTACAAGAGTTCCCCAGGGTTTTCACGTGTAACGCGCGGGTGGACTCCAGGAATCAAGTGAGAGAGAATCTTCGCCATGTCCAACCATTTTTTTCGACTGCTCACCTCATTTCTCTTGTTATTCTTCGGCGCGTCCACCTTATCTGCGCAAACTGCCACAAACACCTCTGCGGCGAAGGAGCCCGCTCGAGGGGCGTATCTCGACCCGAGCCTTCCCTTGGAACAACGCTTGAACGATCTTGTTTCGCGCATGACTCTCGAGGAAAAAGCCTCGCAGATGCAGGACGTCGCCCCCGCGATCCCGCGCCTGGGCGTTCCCGCCTACAACTGGTGGAACGAAGGCTTGCACGGTGTCGCCCGCGCCGGCAATGCCACTGTATTTCCCCAGGCCATCGGACTCGCCGCCACTTGGGACACCGACCTGATTCATCGCGTGGCCGATGTGATCTCTACCGAAGCTCGCGCCAAATACAACGATGCAGTCCAGCACGGAAACACCGGCCGCTATTACGGCCTCACGTTCTGGTCGCCCAACATCAATATTTTTCGTGATCCGCGCTGGGGACGCGGCCAGGAAACCTACGGCGAAGATCCCTTCCTCACCAGCCGCATTGGCGTGGCATTCGTTACCGGCTTGCAAGGCGACGACCCTAACTATTTGAAGGTTGTTTCCACGCCCAAACACTATGCCGTTCACAGCGGTCCCGAAGTTCTGCGCCATCGCTTTAACGTGCCTGTATCCCCTCACGATTTTGCGGACACCTACACTCCGGCGTTTCGCGCCACCGTCATGGAAGGCAAAGCCGATTCCGTGATGTGCGCGTACAACTCCGTGCGCGGCGAACCCGCCTGCGCCAATCAGCTTCTCTTTGACACTCTCCGCAACAAATGGGGCTTCAAAGGCTACGTCGTTTCGGATTGCTGGGCTATCAGCGATCTCCATCAAGGGCACGGTTTCGTCCTCACCCTCGAACAAGCCTCAGCCCTCGCGGTCAAGGCCGGAACGGACTTAAGCTGTGGCCCGGAATTCGGCGCTCTTCCCTTCGCCGTTCGGAATCGTCTGCTTTCGAACGACGACATAGATCGCGCCGTGAAGCGCCTTTTCGAAGCCAGGTTCCGGCTCGGCATGTTCGACCCACCGGATCGCATTCCGTGGTCGAAATTATCTCTCGCCGACAACGACACTCCCGCCCATCGCCAGCTTGCTCTCGAAACCGCACGAAAATCGATCGTTCTCTTGAAAAACGAAGGCAACACTCTTCCTCTGAAGTCCTCCGTGAAAACAATCGCGGTCATTGGTCCGAATGCCGATTCTCTTAGCGTCCTCCTGGGCAACTACAACGGCAACCCGTCAAGCTACACGACCATTCTCGAGGGCCTTCGAAAGCGCTTTCGCGGCGCAAAAATTCTCACCGCCATGGGATCTCCGGTCACCGAAACGAGCGCCGTTCTGCTTCCCACCCAGTTCCTTCGCACTGGCGGCGCGAATTTTCAGCCTGGCCTGAACGCCGAGTACTTTTCGAACGTCAACTTCTCAGGCACTCCCGTTCTGAAGCGTGTGGATTCCGCCGTGGATTTCGAATGGAACAATGTTTCGCCGGGCCCCGGCGTTCCTGCCGGAAATTATTCCGTTCGCTGGACGGGCGAGCTGGTCCCCCCTGTGGACGGTGACTACCGTCTGGGCGCCAGTACCGACGGTGGCTATCGCCTTTACCTCGATGGAAAAAAATTCATCGATGAATCGCAGCCCCACGGCGTTCGAACGATGACCACTCTCGTTCATCTCCAGGCCGGCCACTCTTACCCCATCCGCATGGAATATTTCCACGCGTGGTGGGAAGCTACCGCGCGGCTCCTCTGGTTGCCTCCAAATCTTTCCCAGGACGCCGTTGCCGCTGCACGCCAGGCCGATGTCGTCATCGCGGTAGTCGGCATCACCGCGCAATTCGAAGGCGAGGAAAGCGATTCCAGCGACCCTGGTTTTTTTGGAGGTGATCGCCTGGACCTCAATCTTCCTCGTCCTCAACAAGAGCTCCTCGAATCCGTCGCCGCCACGGGCAAGCCTCTGATCGTTGTGCTTTCCAACGGCAGCGCGCTGGCCGTCAATTGGGCCCAGCAGCACGCCGCCGCTATCGTGGAAGCCTGGTATCCCGGCGAAGAAGGTGGCACCGCGGTCGCGGATGTTCTTTCCGGTGAATACAACCCTGCGGGCCGGCTGCCCGTGACTTTTTATCAATCTGTCGCCCAGCTCCCGCCATTCGGCAACTATTCCATGGCCGGCCGCACCTACCGCTACTTCACCGAACCGCCGCTTTATCCTTTCGGTTACGGTTTGAGCTTTTCTTCCTTCAACTATTCCGACGCGAAAACAAGCCAATCGCAAGTCGCCGCGGACGGCACCGTCACCGTTTCCGTTCGCGTTTCGAACGCCAGCCCTGTCCCTGGAGATGAGGTCGTTCAACTCTATCTCGCACATCCGGGAGTGGATGGCGCTCCCATTCGCGCGCTCGCCGGATTCCAGCGCATCCATCTCGATGCTTCCGCTTCCCAGGTCGTGAGTTTCACTCTGCGCGACCGCGATTTGAGCATCGTGGATGAAACCGGAGTCCGCCGCATCGTTCCGGGCACACTCGACGTTTGGATCGGCGGCGGCCAGCCAATCTCCGGCACTGGCCAGCCCCCAACCAAAGGCGTTCGAACGACATTCACCATAGCGTCTGGCGCTGTCTTGCCCGACTAGAAACCGGGTGCCGCTCTCGCAAGAGTACGTCTATTAAACCTCTGCCTCTTTCCCTAAGATACGTTTCGAGTTATTTTTTTAATGGCGTAATTTTCCTTCTCGGGTGCAAACATGCTCGCTCAACCGGATCCGCCCAAAAAATCTGCGTTCAAGAATCCTTTTCTCTATTCCTGGGCCGTACTCGGCATTGTTGCTCTCGCCGTATGCTTGATACTTTTTTCACGCTGGAAGGAAAATCGCGACATCGAAAAGCGCGCCGTGGAAGAAAAAACCGAAAAACAGCGCGAGCAGGATCGCATCGCCCTTGAGCAATTCGGCGGAAAGGAACTCACCATCCAAAATTTCTACGCCTATCCCGGAACGATTCGGCGCGGCGAAACCGTCCAGCTTTGCTACGGCGTGGCCAATGCCAAAACCGTCAAGCTCGAGCCCCAATCCAATCCCGTCTGGCCTTCCTACTCCCGCTGCGTTGAAGTAACTCCCACCAAATCAACAATCTACACGTTGACCATCGCCGACGCCGCCGGTAACAACCGGACCCAGACCCTCGAAGTCAAAGTTCGCTAACGCTGCTGAAAGGTTCTTGCCTGACTCCCCGTCTCCGCCTCTTGCCCCTGGCAAATCCCCCCAATCGGCTCGACAGGACAAATTGCACGTATCCGCACGCTTCCCCTTGTGACTTCAATTCCACCGCATCTATAATGTTTCTTACGCGGGGTCCGGGAGCCTATCGCTGCTCCCGGACTCCGCCAACTTTTTTAACGAACGCACAACCGACGACCATGTCCGACCCACTCGCCAAGATCAAGAAAAAGCTTCAGGATGAAATCGACCAGCTCTCACACGAGCTCAGCGTCGAGCTTCCCAAGGAAATTGCTGTCGCCCGCGCGCACGGCGACCTCTCTGAAAACGCCGAGTACAAGTACGCCAAGGAGCGCCAGGGCTACGTCAATCTCAAGATCACCCACCTTAAAAAGCGCATGGGCGATCTCAGCATGCTGAACCTCACGAACATCCCGAAGGACCGCTCCGGCTACGGCTCGCGCGTCGTTGTGCTGGACGTGCAGCGCGACACAAAAATAGAATACACGCTTGTCAGCAGCGAGGAAGCCGACGCCGAAAAGGGTCTCATCTCCACGACTTCGCCGATCGGCAAGGCGCTGCTTAACCGCAAGGTCGGCGACGAAATCGAAGTCGCAACACCCGCGGGCAAGAAAGAATTTGAAGTCGTTCGCCTCGTCACCATTCACGAGGGCGAGTAACCATCTGGCTGTTCCGGGCGTCCTACTTCGTAATCGTGTGGGCCGCCTGTGAGGATCTATGAATTGGGGAACAGGCCCGGCGCTCGGGCTCTTGGCCATTTTCGGTTATCTCTTGTTCCTAGCTGGCGCCGCAATCGTGTGGCGCAGCCGCGACGATTTCTCCGTGTGGTTCCACGATGAGCTTTCTTTTTTTCGCCGCAACTTCTCCCGCTACACTCCTGCCGGCCCGTTCTACGCCATTCGCGAAGAATCCCGCTTCAAAGCCATTCCGGTAACTTTCGTGCGCTCCATCACTCACTTTCCGCGCCGCCATATCAACGGCCCGGCCATTCTGCTTTTGGTCGGGTTACTCCTTTTCGCCCTTGATTTCTTCATTTGAAGTTTTTCTTCTCTGCGCGCTCTGGGTCTCCGCGTTAAGCCAGCCTTTTCTTTCTAACTTTTCCAGTTTCGTATTTCGCTTTTCGAATTTCCATTTTCCATTTTCCTTTTTCTCTGCGATTCTTTGGTCATGAAACCATCTCTCATTGTTCACGGCGGCGCGTGGGACATTCCCGACGAAGCCGTTGACGCCTGCAAATCCTGCTGCCATCGCGCGCTCACTGCCGGTTGGGCCATCCTTTCCAGCGGCGGCTCCGAGATCCTCGAAGATTGCCCGCACATGATGCTCGTCGCCGAAGGCGCAGAGCGCTTCGCCAAGGAACACGGCATCCAGCTCTGCAAGCGCGAGGAACTGGTCAGCGAAGCCGAGCACGAAGCCTGGATGAAATGCAGAGGCGACAAACACGCCGCCGAGCATCACCGCGGCCACGAACAAGGAACCGTCGGCGCCGTCGCGATCGACGCCGAAGGAAATTTGTTCGCCGCGACTTCCACCGGGGGCACCTGCTGCAAACTTCCCGGCCGGGTCGGTGATTCCCCGCTCATCGGCTGCGGCTGCTACGCCGACTCCGAAGCCGGAGGAGTCTCCTGCACCGGCTACGGTGAAGCCATCATGAAAGTCGTCATGGCGAAATCCGCCGCAGATTTGCTTTGCCGCCCGCAAACCTGCGTGGACACGCCCCCCAACATTTCTTGTGGAACGTCCAGCGCCGATCTCGCCGCCCGGGAAGCCGTCCACCTCCTTGCCAAGCGCACGCACGGCACCGGCGGCCTCATCCTCCTCGACCGCCACGGCAACCCTGGCTTTGCCTTCAACACTCCCCGCATGGCCTACGGCTACGTTGCCCCCGATGGCACCCTCGTCACCGCAGTGTAGTCCGTCACTTCGTTCTGATCGTGAAGTCAACTGGAAAGTTGGGGGCCCCTCCCCGCGTTTTTTGTAAGTGTTGCATCTAAAGGACTTGGACCTACTGTAAGTCTTTTGTTTGCAACATTTGCGCGAACACCATAAATGTTGCATCTAAAGGAGTTACGCTAACGGAGTGTCGACGCGAAAGTAACTGCGTGGGATGGGAAGACTTTGAAGGAGTTAGAAGAACCGCGTGGCGGGCGAGGATGGACTCAGTATACACGGGAGAGAATAGCACGCCTTACTTAGATTGTTAATTGTTTTACATCGAATGGCAAGAATTGGGGGTCGAACGGCTGCTGGGCGGATTGAACGGGAGCGCAGTGGCTAGAGGAGCAGGAGAGAACAGGGTCAAAAGCCCGCGGTCGCCGAAACCCCGCTAAGGTCTCGCGTGAAGTTGACTCTAAATCCGCACCCTTTGGTGAACCAAACCCCAAAGGGATGCGGCACCCAAAAACTTCTCACCGGCTTAGAGTGCTCCACCCGCCCCCGATGGCACCTTCCTTGCCTCCGTCAAGTAACGCGATTCTTTCTGCTCGCGAAGTCGACATGACGCTCCTACCCCCACCCCCGGGTGTTTTGCGCAAAGAGTGCGGAAATGATTGATAAGCAAAGGGTTGTGCGACGGCCGTTGCCAAAAAAAGTGCGCGATCTTCTGAAAAGAGAGGACTTGGAGCTAAGCAGGGCAAGAATGGAAAAGGCTGAGGCAGAGAAGATCGGGATCGGTGACTGGCAAACACGTGGAACTATGGCATGAAATTCTCTCACGTGTCAACTAATTTATTGGATATCATTCGAATGGAGCCGCAAGACATTGAAATGTTCGCAGGTTACAAGTTTGAAGGTTGAAGTTCAGGGATGGGAATTCGGGGCGGGAAAGCGGGATATCTCGAGAGTCTTGCCGCGGCGCGGCGTCCGGAGCACCCGCAATCGAGTGACTGATTGTTTGCAACGTCTGACGTAATTACCTTGGATGGGAAAACCCGGTCAGCCGGAACAGAGACTGCCGGATTCCGCCGGCCGGTCCCGAATCCGCTCTGCTGAACTTACTCACTCAAAGATTGAAAATCTTGACAGCCGCGAAGCTGGACACTATGCTCCCGAAACGCGCCGCAGATGTCCCCACTGGCGCGCGATACGCTGGAAGCGCGACCGTCCGAAAACAGATGCATTCGTGAGGTCAACATGTTGCCAGTTAAGTCTCTCCCCCAATCAATTCGTCTCCGGAACCCCTGGGAAGTGCCCAAGTGTGTTTGCTCGGCACTCGTGTTGCTAGCGACCTTGGTCCCCTGCTCTGTCGCACAATCGGTGCCGCCACCTCCTCAGGGGACGCAGACAGACGCCGCATTTGCTAATAGTTTCAGGTCAAACCATGTCACCAATGTTTTCGCCACCGCGCAAAAGATTAGTTGCTACACGCCAGAGGTACCTTACGCTGCCAATTTGGGCCCGACAAACGGTTATACCGGCGAGACCGCGTGCAACGGCAGCGCGAATACGGGTGAAGATCTTGGACCTTACCCTACGCAAAACGTGGCGAACCAACCGCAGCTGGTGAACAACCACAGCGAGTCGGATCTCCGCGTGGACCCCACGAACGCAAATCACTTGATCGGGCAGACCAAGTGGTTCGTTAGCGCCGAGGGCTACAACCACGCGCAGGGCTTCTACGAATCGTTCGACGGCGGCAAGATCTGGTCGGTGCAGGGTCATATTCCGGGTTATGAAGGGTTCACCGACAATACCGATCCGGTGGGGGAATTCGACGCGTTCGGGAATTATCACGCGTTGCTTTTGCCGTACCAGTTTTCCTATGACAAATTTGGCTTTCAAGTGTTCAATAACGGTTCT